>Ga0209006_10003882_pt1 | contig 13595 bp, 11 predicted proteins | sample JacPin_JW_Ref_O2_FD_188567 | JGI IMG/M metagenome (GOLD analysis project Ga0209006, IMG submission 188567) | Forest soil microbial communities from Algoma, Ontario, Canada - Jack Pine, Ontario site 1_JW_Ref_O2 (SPAdes) (version 2) | ecosystem: Environmental > Terrestrial > Soil > Boreal... | reverse complement strand
CCTCGACGAACACGTCGAACGCGGCGCCCGCCACGTGGCCGGAATCGAGCGCAGCGCGCAGCGCCGCCTCGTCGACCAGGCCGCCGCGCGCGCAGTTGACGACGCGCACGCCCTTGCGGGTCTTCGCGAGCGCCTTCGCATCGATGATGTTCTTGGTCTTTTCCGTCAACGGCGTGTGCAGCGTGATGAAATCGGCGCGCTTGAGCAGCTCATCGAGCTCGACCTTCTCGACGCCCAATTCGAGCGCGCGCTCGGGCGAGAGGAACGGATCGTAGGCGATGACTTTCATCCTCAGCCCGATGCCGCGGTTGGCGACGATCGAGCCGATATTGCCGCAGCCGATCACGCCCAGCGTCTTGCCGGTGATCTCAACCCCCATGAAGCGGTTCTTCTCCCACTTGCCGGCCTGGGTCGATGCGTCCGCCTGCGGGATCTGGCGCGCGAGCGCGAGCATCAGCGTGATGGCGTGCTCGGCGGTGGTGATCGAGTTGCCGAACGGCGTGTTCATCACGATGATGCCCCGGGCGGTCGCGGCCGGGATGTCGACATTGTCGACGCCGATGCCGGCGCGGCCGATCACCCGCAACGACTTCGCTTTCTCCAGGATCTTCGGCGTCACCTTGGTGGCCGAGCGGATCGCGAGGCCATCATAGTTGCCGACGATCTCGGCAAGCTTCTCCTTGTCCTTGCCGAGATTGGGCTGGAAATCGACCTCGACGCCGCGATCCTTGAAGATCTGCACGGCGGCGGGCGACAGGGCATCGGAGATGAGAACGCGCGGGGTGGTCATGGTGTTTCCGATCTATCGTCTCTGTTCTCCGTCATCGTCCGCGAAAGCGGACGATTGAGTAAACGCAGGCGCTGCAATTCGAATGCGACTTCGGTGGCTACTGGATGCCCCGCTTTCGCGGGGTATGACGTCCGTATTTTGGGAGGGACGCTGCTCACGCCGCCTTGGGCAGCGCGTCCTTGGTCTTGCCGAACGCCCAGTCGAGCCACTGGGTCAACGCCGCGACGTCGCTCGCCTCGACGGTCGCGCCGCACCAGATGCGCAGACCGGGCGGCGCGTCGCGGTAATAGGCAAGGTCGTAGCCGGCGCCTTCCTTCTCGATCAGCGCGGCCAGGTTCTTGGCGAAAGCGCCCTGCGCGTCGGCCGAAAGCCTGGTCACGGCGGGATCGACGATCTTGAGGCAGACCGAGGTGTTGGAGCGGATCGCCGGATCATGGGCGAGGAATTCGACCCACGGCGTGCGCTTGACCCAGTCGGCGAGCGCCTTGGTGTTGGCGTCGGCGCGCGCGACCAGTGCATCGAGGCCGCCGACCGATTTCGCCCAGCCGAGCGTGTCGAGCCAGTCCTCGACGCACAGCATCGAGGGCGTGTTGATGGTCTCGCCCTCGAAGATGCCCTCGTTGAGCTTGCCGCCCTTGGTCATGCGGAAGATTTTCGGCAGCGGCCAGGCCGGCTTGTAGCTCTCGAGCCGCGCCACCGCGCGCGGGGAGAGCACAAGCATGCCGTGCGCGGCCTCGCCGCCGAGCGCCTTCTGCCACGAGAACGTCGCCACATCGAGCTTCGGCCAGTCGAGCCGCTGCGCGAACGCCGCCGAGGTGGCGTCGCAGATCGAAAGGCCCTGCCGATCGGCGGCGATCCAGTTGCCGTTCGGGACGCGTACGCCCGAGGTCGTGCCGTTCCAGGTGAACACCACGTCGGTCGACCAGTCGACCTTGGACAGATCGGGAAGCTCGCCATACGGCGCCTTGAGCACCGTCACGTCCTTGAGCTTGAGCTCCTTCTGGACGTCGGAGACCCAACCTTCGCCGAACGACTCCCAGGTCAGCGTGGTGACCGGCCGCGCGCCGAGCAGCGACCACAGCGCCATCTCGACCGCGCCGGTATCGGACGCCGGCACGATGCCGACCTTGTAGTCGCCGGGGATCTGCAAAATCTCGCGGGTAAGATCGATCGCGCGCTTGAGCTTGGCTCTGCCGAGCTTGGCGCGGTGCGAACGTCCCAGCGCTGCGTCGGTCAGGGCTTGCAGGCTCCAGCCGGGGCGCTTGGCGCAGGGGCCGGACGAAAAGTGCGGGGTGATCGGCCGCACGCCGGGCATCGTGTTCGACATGTTTGTCTATCCTTCCAGATAGGCGCCCCTCGGTGGGGAGGGGTGTCCCGCGGTCGGAATTAGGGAAGGACGGGCTTCTCGTCAAGTAAGGAAGAGTACTGAAGGGGGCGAATGGCGAATACGGAGTAGCGAATAGGGGTCCGCCGCTCGCCGCTTCCCTATTCGCTACTCGCCATTCGCTATTCGCGCGCCTCAAAAGGCAGACGGCGCGGGATTGCCGCGCCGTCCATTCGGTAAACGAAGTCTTATCAGCCGCGGCGCATGAGCGGCGGCGGAGGCGGCGGCGGCTCACTGAACATCCAGCGGAAGCCGACGCGCACGTCCTGCGAGGTCAGGTCCTTGAACTGGAACGGAGTGCCGTTGACGACGGTAACGCCGTCGAACGAGTTGGTCGGACCGGTGGTGGCATTGCCGAGGCTCAGGTAGCGGTAGGACATTTCCACCGCGAAGGCCGGTGTCACCTGGTAGGAAAGGCCCGCATAGGCGGCCCAGGCGAAATTCCACTGCGAGGCGTCGGCGCCGTAGGTCGTGCTCAGGATGGTGGCGCCGGCCTGGGTCGCGCCCACATCGGTGAAGCTCTTGATCGTGTTGTACGAGCCGCCGATGCCCACGCCGACGAAGGGCGTGACGTTCCACCAGGTGCCGAGATCGACATAGGCGTTGGCGAGGAAGAGCCACTCGTTCTTGCTCGCATTGTAGTCGTCGGGGAGGATGATCGCGCCGAAGGTCGCGATCTGCTGGCCGTGGAAATGCGCGTTGGCGCGGTATTCGCCGGTCACATCGAAGCGCAGCCAGTTGTTGAGCTGATAGCCGACGCCGAGATCGAAGATCGGCGCGCTATCGAAGGTGAGAAACGGCGTCGACACCGACGTGCCGGGGCTCACCACGTTGTTGAGCGAGCTGACCGACTGGTTGCTCATGCCGATATCGCCGCGCAGATACCAGCCGGAATATTCCGCGACCGGCGCCGCGCAGCCCGGCGACGACGCCGCCAAGCCGCTGCACGGGGGCGGTGGCGGCCCGAGGTCGGCGGCGTGCGCCGCCGGCATTGCGAGGAGCACAGCCGCCGCGGCGGCTGCGAGCAATCGTGTATTGCGCATCGCTTCGTCCCTTCACTCGAGGCCGCGCAACGGCGCGGCCAACAACAATCGACGAAGCCGAGAATGCTCCCCATTCGTTAAATGGGACTTAACCTTACCTTTTAACCAAGAATATTAAGCGGCGCGCGTGGCATGATGGTAGCTATCCGGCGCTGCAAACGCCGATGACTTGACGCCACGGCGCGACGTTAACGACTTGGTGGGATCTGGTTCAGGAGTTGTTTACGCATGCGGTGCCGGCGCATGGCGCCGGCCGCCCGCAGCACGCGTCCGCTTACGCCGAGACGGCGTTGAGCACGTCGACGATGCCGTCGACGACCTCCTCGACGAGGTGCGGATCCTCACCCTCGCCGGTGACGCGGATCACCGGCTCGGTGCCGGACGGGCGCACGATCAGACGGCCGTGGCCGTTGAGGCGCTTTTCCGCGTCGGCGATGGCGCTCTTCACCTTCTTGTGCTCGTGCGGCTTGCCGCTGTTGTAGCGCACGTTCTTCGTCACCTGCGGCAACGGATCGAAGCGATGGCAGACCGTCGACACCGGCTGGCCGCGCTTCTTGACCACGGCGAGCACCTGCAGCGCGGCGACGAAGCCATCGCCGGTCGTCGTGTAATCGGACAGGATGATGTGGCCGGAGGACTCGCCCCCGAGATTGTAGCCGTGCTCGCGCATGTGCTCGAGCACGTAGCGGTCGCCGACCGGCGTGCGCACCAGACTGAGCTCGAGCGACTGCAGAAACTTCTCCAGGCCGAGATTGGACATGACGGTAGCGACCACGCCGGGTCTGGCGAGGCGGCCGTCGTCCTTCAAGCTTTCGGCGATCACGGCGAGGAGCTGGTCGCCGTCGACCACGCGGCCGCGCTCATCGACGATGACGACGCGGTCGGCGTCGCCGTCGAGCGCGATGCCGATGTCGGCGCGCATCTCGCGCACTTTTGCCGCGAGCGCGGCCGGCTCAGTCGAGCCGCAGTCCTTGTTGATGTTGAAGCCGTCGGGCTCGGCGCCGATCGAGATCACCTCGGCGCCGAGCTCCCACAGCGCCTCGGGCGCGACCCGGTAGGCGGCGCCGTTCGCGCTGTCGACCACGACGCGCAGGCCGTCGAGCGAAAGGTTCTTCGGCAAGGTGCGCTTGGCGAACTCGATGTAGCGGTCGTGCACGCCGTCGATGCGCTTGGCGCGGCCGAGCGCCGCCGACTTGGCGAGCCGCTTCGACATGTCGGCGTCCATCAGCGTCTCGATCTCCTGCTCGGTCGCATCGGACAGCTTGTAGCCGTCCGGGCCGAACAGCTTGATGCCGTTGTCGTCGTAGAGGTTGTGCGAGGCCGAGATCATCACGCCGAGATCGGCGCGCATCGAGCGCGTAAGCATCGCGACCGCCGGCGTCGGCATCGGGCCGAGCAGCAGCACGTCCATGCCGACCGACGTGAAACCCGCGACCAGCGCGGTCTCGATCATGTAGCCGGAGAGCCGCGTGTCCTTGCCGATGACGACGCGATGGCGGTGATCGCCACGGCGGAAGACGATGCCGGTCGCCTGCCCGACCTTGAGCGCCAATTCGGGCGTGATCACGCCGTTGGCGCGGCCGCGAATGCCGTCTGTACCGAAATACTTACGCACCATGATGTCCCCTACCCGGCATGATGCCGGGACTCCCACGCGCATGGGGGCTATAGCAATATCATACTGATCATACTGCGAATTGCTTCAAAAAATGTGAGCAATCTTTACGGGCGCGCGGCAGCGCCCATTTGGCAGCGATTACACGAGGTTAGTTGGTTAACTGCGCGGGTGGGCGGCGGATCGCGCCTTGCCATAGCGGTCCTCCTTGGAATGCGGCGGCTGCGTGACGCTGACGGGATCGGAAGCCGGAAAGGATTCTTCCAGACCGAGTTCCAGCGCGCGCTCGAGCCGCTCCTTTTCCGCAATCTTGCGCTCCGCATCGGGAGCCGGCTTGGTTTCTTCGGTCGGCATTACGGGCTCCTCGGCGCAGGCGCGTCGACAAGGATCAACGTACCGCGCCGCCTGCGGTTCCGTCATGCCCGACACCAGCATCATTGCATTCACCCGAGTCAGGCCGAACGCTGTTCCATATCGGGAACCAGCGCTCACGCGGGCATGCGCAACACCGGCTTGATGGCGGTGCCGTCGGTCGAGTCGCGCGCGGCGCGGTTGATGTCGGCGAGCGGATAGAAGGTCATCATCCGCTCGACCGGCATTTTTCCCTGCATCAGCAGATCGACCAGGCGCGGGATGAACTCCTGCGGATGGCTCTCGCCCTGGATGACGCCGCGCACCACGCGGCCGAACTGCAGAAACGGCATGTCGAGCGCAACCTCCGTGCCGGCGCGCGCGCTGCCGAGCAGCACGCAGGTGCCGGCCGGCATCAGCCCCTCGACCGCCGCGCGAAATACCGCCGGTTGCGCCGAGGTTTCGAGCGAAAAGCGCACGCCGCCGCCGGTGATGCGACGGATGTCGGCGACCGCGTCGGCCGCGCCGGCGTTGTCGATCGTATGCGTCGCGCCGAGCTCGCGCGCGAGCGCGAGGCGCGGCGGGTGGATGTCGACCGCGATGATCGGGTCGCAGCCGGCGACGCGCGCCGCCATCAGGGCGGAGAGCCCGACCGCACCGACGCCGAACACCGCGAAGGCATCGCCCGGCTGCGGCTGCATGGTGTTGAGCACGGCGCCGGCCCCGGTCTGGCCGCTGCAGGCGAACGGCCCGAGCAGCTCGAGCGGCGCGTCAGCGCGCACTTTCACGGCGAAGCGCTCGTTGGCGATCGCATGGGTCGCAAACGACGACTGCTGGAAGAAGGCGCTGTAAATGGTCTCAGGGCCGCGCCGCATCAGCGTCGAGCCGTCGGCGCGCGTGCCGCGCATCTTGAGCGCAAAATTGTTCTGGCAATGCGATTCCATGCGGCGACGGCAGTTCGCGCAGCTGCCGCACCACGGATACGAGATGACCACGTGATCGCCGGCTGCGAATTTCGTCACGCCCGACCCGACCGCCGCAACGATGCCGGCGCCCTCGTGGCCGAGCACCGCGGGCAGCGGCGTGTCGTAGTAGCCGTCGCGCCCGTGCTGGTCGGTCTGGCACATGCCGCTCGCGACGATGCGCACCAACAGCTCGTCCGGCCGCGGATCGGCGAGGTCGAGCGTCTCGATGGTGAACGGGGCGAAACGCTCGCGTGCGACCGCGGCAGTGACCTGCATTGGACGACGTCCCCTTGCGGCGGGCCGGCCGCTACTTGGCGTAAGGGTATTGCAGCTCGCCATCCTTGTACTGGGGCGGATAGACGATCACCTGCCGGTGGCCGGTCTTGTACTGGTCGAGCCCTGCGCCCTGCACGTTCTGGAACTGGATCATGATCGGCCGCGCCACGGCCCATTCGCCGAGCTCGTTGAACTTGATCTCGCCGACAATGGTCTGGAACGCGGACTTGTGGATGTAGGCGGCGAGCTTGTCGTCATCGAGCGTGCCGGTCGCCGTGACGGCCTGCTCCAGGACCTGCATCGCCGCGTACGCGAAGGGCGGCTGGTAGTAGCCGAGCTGGTCGACGCCGGCGGCCGCCGCACGCGCCTGAAACTTGTTCAGGAACTCGGCGATGCCGGGGAACTGCATCTTGTCGCTCGGCACATAGAAGTGGAAGTTGACGACACGGTTGAGCTTGTCGCCGAGCTGTCCCATCAGCGAGGCGAACTGCAGTCCGACCATGGCGCCGCCGAAGAGCTCCGTCTTGAGGCCGACCTCGGTCGCGGCGCGCACCATGCCGACCGAGTCGGGCGGATACGACGCGACCAGCACGATGTCGGGGCTGGTCGCCTGGATGGCGCGCACGATCGGCGAGTAGTCGACCGTGCTCGGCGGATAGGTGCGGTCGTAGACGATCCGCAGGCCGAGCTTCTTGGCGTTGAGGCGCGCGCCGGTGAGCACGTTGTTGGAATACTCGGCATCGGCGCCGACCAGCGCCACGGTCTTCGGCGCCGGATCGAGCGTCCGCGCCACGTTGAAGAAGGCCTCCGACAGCACCCCATTCGAGTCCGGGCCGAACGGCGCGCTCTGGAAATAGCGCGGATACTTGAACTGCGCATTGGAGCCGAGCGCGACCAGCACCATCACCATCTTCTTGTGCTGCATGATCTGCGGCATGGCGGCGACGATGAGGTTGGTGGCGGCACCCATCACGAGGTCGACCTTGTCGACGTCGATGAGCTTGGCGTAGATGCCCGGCACCGTCGCCGCATTGGTCTGGTCGTCGTAATAGACGAGCTTGACCTGACGCCCGAGCAGGCCGCCGCGCGCGTTGACGCCCTCGGCCCAGATCTGCTTCGACAGCAGGTGCGCCTTGCCGGCGCTCGCGAGCCCGCCGGTGAGCGAGACGCTAAAGCCGATCTTGATCGGCTCTTTACTCGGTTCTTGCGCGGCGGCGGACGCAATCGCGGCGCACCAGAGCGTCGCGACGAGGCTCGCCAGCAAGGAAATCTTCCACACCGCCGCCATTCGCGCGCGCCTCATGACGCCCTCCCGTTGCGCGGCGCCTGTTATGTGCGTGAATTGATCCGGCTGCCGCGCCGCGCCCAGGCTAGCGCAAACGCGCGCGCGCTGTCACGGCGCGGCGTCGATGGAGGCTAACGATGCTGTGCATTGCCCACGCTGGCCCATACGGCGCCCGCGCTCCCCTCCCCCCGCGAGCAAAGCGAGTGGCGGGGAGGGTAGCGACCGCGAGTCATCGTCGCGCTTCCGCCTATTGCGGCGCGCCGACGACGATCACGTGCAACCGACGCGGGCCATGCGCGCCGAGGATCAGCGTCTGCTCGATGTCGGCGGAGCGCGACGGGCCGGTGATCAGGTTGACGGTGCGCGGCAGCACAGCCTGGCCGAATTTCTCGCGCAGGCGCTGCCACACGGTCTCGTAGTCGCCCGTCACGTCCTTGGCGTCGATGACCACGATATGGTTGTCGGGCAGGAAGTTGAGCGAGGTCGGATTGTCGGCGCCGGAGGTCAAGACGAGCGTGCCGGTCTCGGCAACGCCCGCAAAGGCGTGCGACACGGACGACAGCATCTTCGGATCGGGCGCGCCGGTCGAAATTTCGAGCGTGCCGGCGCGCTCCCACGGAATGCTCGCGAGCCGCGGATCGGCGCCGCGCCGCGCCGCCATCGGCAGGTTGTAGCGGCGCAGGAAGTCAGCGACCTCGGCGGGCACGTCGGCCGGATCGTTGACCCGCGCGATGCTGCCGGCCGCCTGCTCCACCATGCGGGCGAAGAGATCGAGCCGCTCCGGCGGCGACCCTTGCCCGCGCGCCGGGATGACGCCGCGCGGATGGCCGGAAATGCGGTCGGCCACCTCCTTGCGGCGCGGCGCCTCGTTGCCGCTGACGCCGAGCGAGCGGCGGATCGCGCCGAGAATCTGCTCGCGCGCGTTCATCGCCGCTCCCGCTGCCGCGCCTTCCATTGCGCCTGGAAGGTCGCGCCCTGCGGCGCGGGGAATTCGCGATAGCGCGTCCAGCCGCTCGCGAGCGGCAGCCAGCCGAAGCGGCCCTTGCGGCGGCCGATCAGCGCCAGCAGGCGCGCAGCGAGCGAGGTCGCAAGTCCATAGAGCCGCGGCCGCTTGGCAAAGAAGGCCCAGAAGGCGAGGCCGCCGCGCACCGTCGCGGGCGACAGATGCCGCTCGAACTCGCGCTCGCGCCAGGAGCGCATCATGCGCGGCAGCGGGATGCGCACCGGGCAGACTTCCTCGCAGCGGCCGCAGAAGGTCGAGGCGTTGGGCAACTGGCCCGCCTGGTCGACGCCGATCAGGCTCGGGGTGAGCACGGCTCCCATCGGGCCCGGATAGACCCAGCCATAGGCGTGGCCGCCGACCGCGTGATAGACCGGGCAATGGTTCATGCAGGCGCCGCAGCGGATGCAGCGCAGCATGTCGGCGAAATCGCCGCCCAGCATGGACGAGCGGCCGTTGTCGAGAATGACCACGTGGTATTCGCCCGGCCCGTCGGGATCATCCGCCCGGCGCGGGCCGGTCGAGAGCGTGGTGTAGACCGACATTTCCTGGCCCGTCGCCGAGCGCGCGAGCACGCGCAGCAATTGCGCGGCATCCTCCAACGTCGGCACCAGCTTCTCGATGCTGGCGAGCACGATGTGCGCCCTGGGCAGCGTCTGGGTGAGGTCGCCGTTGCCCTCGTTGGTGACGATGATCGAGGTTCCGGTTTCGGCGACCAAAAAGTTCGCGCCGGTGATGCCGACATCGGCGGCGAGGAATTTTTCGCGCAAGACGCCGCGCGCCTCGGCGAGCAGGCTGGTCGGCTCGGTGAGATTGCGGTCGGCCGGCAAGTTGTCGTGCACGCGGCGGAAGTCCGCCTCGATCTGCGCCTTGGTGAGGTGCACGGCCGGCGCGATGATGTGCGAGGGGATCTCGTGGCGCAGCTGGATGATGTATTCGCCGAGATCGGTCTCGACCGGGGTGATGCCGTTCGCCTCGAGGTGATCGTTGATCGCGATCTCCTCGCCGATCATCGACTTGCCCTTGGTGACCGTTTTCGCCCCGAGCTTCCGGCAGATGTCGAGGACGATGCGATTGGCGTCGTCGGCCGTCACCGCGTAGTGCACCTGGCCGCCCGCCGCCGTGACTTTCTGCTCGTAGGCTTCGAGATAGAGATCGAGATGGGCGAGCGTGTGGTTCTTGATGTCGCGCGCGGAATCGCGCAGCGCCTCGAACTCGGGCAGCTTGTCCGCCGCCTCGCGCCGGCGGGCGATGAAATTCACCTCGACGAACTTGAGCGCGTTCTGCAGGTCGGCATCGGCGAGCGCCGCCTTCGCGTTCTCCTTGAAATGCGGCGAGGTCGCGACGTGGGTCACTGCCGCCGCTCCGCGCCGGGATGCGGCTCCGCGTCGCGGTGGGACGGTGCGCCGATCGCCGGTTCTGCCGTCATGCCGGCCAGCACCTCGGCGACGTGACGCACCTCGACCGGCTTGCCCTCGCGCTGCAGCTTGCCGGCCATGTTCATCAGGCAGCCGAGATCGCCGGCGATCAGCAGGCTCGCGCCGGTCGCCACGATGTTCGCGGCCTTCTTCTCGACGATGGCGTTGGAGATGTCGGGATACTTGACGCAGAACGTGCCGCCGAAGCCGCAGCAGACGTCCGCATCGCGCATCTCCTTGAGCGTGAGCCCGCGCACGGTACCCAGCAGCTGGCGTGGCTGGACACGGATGCCGAGCTCGCGCAGGCCGGAACAGGAGTCGTGATAGGTCGCGGTCGCCTCGAGGCTCGCGTCGACGCGCGAAATGCCGAGCACGTCGACGAGAAATGAGACAAGCTCAAACGTCTTCGCCGCAAGCGCATCGGCGCGCGGCAGCCAGTTGGGATCGCCATGAAACAGCTCGGGATAATGCGTCTTGAGCTGGCCGCCGCAGGAGCCGGACGGCACGACCACGTAGTCGTAAGGCGTGAACGCCTCGATCACCTGCTCGGCAATGGCGCGCGCGGTCGCGCGGTCGCCCGAGTTGAAGGCCGGCTGGCCGCAGCACGACTGGCGCGGCACCTCCACGGTGCAGCCGGCGTCTTCCAAGAGCTTCACGGCCGCAAAGCCGACCGACGGCCGGATCATGTCGACCAGGCAGGTGACGAACAGACCGACGCGTTTGTCCGGCTCGGCCATCGATGCTCCCCGGCAGGTGCTGTTGATCGGCGACATTGGCGGAAAGGGGCTGATCCCGCAAGTGAATGCGGCGGATCACCGTCAGGATTCAGTACCATTTCAATGCTATCACCACGCCATGGCGATCGTGCGGTGGGTGCTGATCATCGGGGTTTGCGGCTACGCGCTGGTCGTGGCCGTGCTCTATTTTGCCCAGCGCGCGATGCTGTTCCCGGGGACCGCGCTGCACATCACCCCGGCCGACGCCGGCATGCCGGAAGCGCAGGAGGTCGTGCTCGACACCAGCGACGGCGAGAAGCTGATCGCCTGGCACGTGCCGCCGCGCGGCGACAAGCCGGTGGTGATCTACTTCCACGGCAACGGCGAGATCGTGCCGTGGCGGGCCAAACGCCACCGCGTCACCATCGCCAACGGCACCGGACTGATCGCGGTGAACTTCCGCGGCTATGGCGGCTCGACCGGCACGCCGACCGAGGAGGGCCTGCATCGCGACGCCGCGGCCGCCTACGCGTTCGCGGTCGCGCGCTATCCTGCGCAACACATCGTGCTATGGGGCCATTCGCTCGGCACCGGGGTTGCGGTGAAGCTCGCGTCCGAGCGGCCGGTCGCCAAGCTGATCCTCGAGGCGCCCTACACGTCGACCGCTGACGTCGCGGCGACAAAGTTTCCGTTCGTGCCGGTGCGCTGGCTGATGAAGGATCAGCTTCACTCCGACCAGTGGATCGGCAAGGTTCACGTGCCGCTCCTGATCATGCACGGCGCGCGCGACGACGTGATCCCGATCCGGTTCGGCGAGCAGCTGTTCGCGCTCGCCAACGAGCCGAAGCGATTCATCCGCTACGACCAGGGCGGGCATATCGATCTCGATGATTTCGGTGGCGGCGACGCCGCACGGGCGTTCATCGCCGGCGATGCGGCGACGCGCTGATCCTCAATCCGGCATCTCGATCTTCACTTCGGCGACGATCTTGCGCCACAGCGCCATCTCGCCGGCGAGCCAGGTCTTGGCCTCGGCGGTCGACGCGGTTGGCGCCGCGCGCATCACCTGCGCCTTGAGCTTGTCAACCACCGCGGGCGAGGCCGCCGCCGCGACCGCGGCCTTTTGCAACGTTTCGATCACGTCCTGCGGCACGCCGCCCGGCGCAAAGAGCGCGAGCCACTGCACGGTGCCGACGCCCGGATAGCCAAGCTCGGCGAGCGTCGGCACGTCCGGATATTCGGGCAGGCGCTTGTCGGTGACGACGGCGAGCGCGCGAAGCTGGCCGGCGCGCACCATCGGCCCGGCGGTCGCGAGATTGAGGAAGGCGACCTGCGCGTCGCCGCGCACGAGGTCGTTGAGCATGCCGGTCGCGCCGTTCTTGTTGGGCAGATGGATCATCTCCATGCCGGTCCGGCGCGACAGAATCTCCATGTCGAACTGCGGGAAGCTGCCGACGCCGACGCTGCTGTAGCGCAGCCTGCCGGGATTCTGCTTCGCGTAGGCGACGAGCTCGGCAAAGCTCGTCGGCGGAAAGTCCTGCCTGGTCGCGATGAGGACTGCCGGCACGTCGGCGACGCGGGCAATCGGCACGACGTCGCGGCCGTAGTCGATGGTGAACTTCTTCGCGTAGATGATCGGCGTGATCACGTTCGAGTTGTTGTTGCCGAACATGATCGTGTAGCCGTCGGGCCGGGCACGCGCCATGTCCTGGATCGCCAGGATGCCGTAGGCGCCCGGCTTATTCTCGATGACGAAGGGCTGCCCGAGCCTTTGCCGCATCTCCTCGGTGACGATGCGCGCCACGATGTCGACGGCGCCGCCGGGCGCGAACGGCACCAGGAGATGCACCGGCCGTGAGGGAAAAGCATCCTGGGCGAGGGCTGTCCCGCTTGCGGCCAGGAGCCAGACGAACGCGGCGAAGAGACTGATCCAGCGAGGCATCGCGTACCTCCATCTCAAACAGCGTTTCCCCGTTCCTACGGGCCTTTTCGGATATGGACGTCCGTGTGTGGAACGGTCCCTGCAGCGCACCACTGAAGAAGTGTTGCGCTGCGCCCGGGACAAGCGTGCTACTTGATCTGGTAGACGCCGATGCAGCCGTTGGGGCAGGCGGTGTTGCCCGCCGTCAGCGGCACGAAGATCGCGTTGTTCTTCGAGTCGGCGGCGACCGAATGGGCGTTCTCGCTGGTGGCGATGCTCTCCACGAAGGTGTCGGTGTCGGCATTGATGACGCCCAGAACCGGGCCGGAGGGCAAGTCGCGCGAGGCTGTGTAGTACTGGTGGGCGGTCGGGTTGTACCAGACCTCGTCCTGGCCGCCGAGCTCATGGATCACCTTGACCACCTTCTCGGTCGCTACGTCGATGATCACGGTGGCGGGGTTGGGCATTGTGGGCGTGCGGGCCTTCGAGCCGGCGCTGCAGCCCACGATCACCTTGGTGCCCGCATCGCACACCTCGGCCAGTTGCTGGTATGCCGCCACCGCCAGGAACACGTCCGATGCCTTCACGCTGATCTTGAAGTCGTGAAAATCGTGCTGTTGCAGGATGTTGGCGTGGTAGAGGGCGCTCTCGACCAGGGCCTCCGGGTTGGGCTCGCCGTATTTCTCCAGCAGATGCCTCTCCAGCGACCCGGCGTTGACGCCGATTCGCATGCTGCAACCGTAGTCGCGGGCTGCCTTGATGACTTCTTTGACGCGTTCGTCGCTGCCGATGTTGCCGGGGTTGATGCGCAGGCAGGCGGCGCCACTCTCA
>Ga0209006_10003881_pt1 | contig 13595 bp, 13 predicted proteins | sample JacPin_JW_Ref_O2_FD_188567 | JGI IMG/M metagenome (GOLD analysis project Ga0209006, IMG submission 188567) | Forest soil microbial communities from Algoma, Ontario, Canada - Jack Pine, Ontario site 1_JW_Ref_O2 (SPAdes) (version 2) | ecosystem: Environmental > Terrestrial > Soil > Boreal... | reverse complement strand
GGTCGGCAGTTTTTCGTTGAGGCTTTCGTGGGCTTCGACGTCACCCGAGCCGATCAATTGCCGCGCGAGATCGTGCAGGCCCGGATTGTGGCCGACGACAAGCAAAGCGCGGGCGTCGTCCGTACCGCGGATAAGCTCGTCAAGCCCATCCGTGCCGGCATTGTAGATGCGTTCGTCCTTCACCATGCGCGGCGTCTTGCCCAATGCGATGGCGACGAGTTGCCAGGTTTCCAAGGTCCGCGTCGCCGGCGAAACGAGCGCGAGGTCGGGAATGAGCCGGTGACGCGCCATGTAAGCGCCGATGATCGACGCGTCGGCGCGGCCCCGCGCCATCAGCTTGCGATCACGATCACGCTCGCCGGGTTCGGCGCGCTCGGTCTTGGCGTGGCGCAGCAGCAGCAAACGACGCATCGGCGAAGCTCTCTTATTTGCCCCGATATTCTAGTGCCGTGGTTTTGAAGTTCCTATAGTGTGCCTGCCAACGCGCACAGGACCTTCGCGCCACAAATTCATATCAAAAGGTGCCGCCCCTCGCTTCGAGAGCGGCGAAATAGCCGAGTGATGGGCGAACCTAATCCAACATCAGCTCATGGCGGAAGTTGGTATGCCGCGACCATGGTGGACGCACCACAGCGGCCGGCGTTGACGTCGGACGACGACGTTGATGTTTGCGTGATCGGCGGCGGGCTTGCCGGTCTGACGACCGCCCGCGAGATTGCCCGCGCCGGCTGGTCCGTCGTGCTGTTGGAGGCCGGCCACATCGCCGGCGAAGCTTCGGGCCGCAATACCGGTTTCGTGCTTCCCGGTTTTGCCGCGAGTCCCGACAGCATCATCGGCCGCGTCGGCTTCGACCGCGCCAAGGACCTCTGGGCGCTGGCGCAAAGCGGGGTGGATTATGTCCGCAACGTCGTTCGCCACGAGGCGATGCCGGGTATCGATGCGCAGGACGGCTGGCTTTACGTCTCCAAGACCGACAACGGCGATGAACTCACGCGCCTCGCCGGGCTTGTCGGCGAGTTCGGTGGTGAGATCGAGGGTTGGCCGACCGACCGGGTGCGCGCCGCGCTGCGCAGCGAACGTTACTTTCACGCTATCCACTATCCGCGGGCTATCAACATTCATCCGCTGAATTATGCGTTCGGCCTTGCCGCCGCCGCGGAGCGTGCCGGCGCGCGTATATTCGAGAACACGCCGGTATTGTCGCTCGACCCTGCGGGTGTGCGCAAACGCATCGTCACGCCGCAGGCGCGGCTGCGGGCGAACCACGTCGTGCTCTGCGGGAATCTGCAGATTGCGAGCTTAATGCCGCCGATTGCCGCCGCACTGACACCGATCACGACCTATGTCATCACGACCGCTTCGCTTGGACCGAGCTTGAGCGAGGCGGTTGGCTACCACGGCTCGATCAGCGACTCGGATCTTGCCGACAATCATTATCGCATCGTCGGCGGCGACCGGCTGATGTGGTCCGGCCGCGCGACGATGTGGGCGGGAAATCCGCGTCACTATGTCCGCGCGCTCACGGCGGATATCGGCCGAACCTATCCCCGGCTCGGCAAGGTTGCGGTCGACTATGCGTGGTCGGGCACCGTCGGCCATTCGATTCACGGCATGCCGCAAATTGGCGAGCTCGGCCCTGGCGTGTGGCTGGCCAGCGGCTTCGGCGGACATGGCCTTAACACCACGGCGATGGCCGGCAATCTGATCGCCCGCGCCATCGTCGATGGCGATCAAACGTGGAGGCAGTTTACGCCATTCGAACTTGTCTGGGCCGGCGGACGGCTCGGCCGCGCTGTTGCGCAAATATATTATTGGACGAGACGCTTTCGCGACGCTCTCGCGGAGCGCCGCGCCAGCACCGGCGAGATCGCACTTCGCCGCGCGCGCCGGGCGGACATGATGCAATACCAAGAAACCGAACTCGCGATGGGGCGCAACGCGACGGCGGACGAAGGCGCCGCAACAACTGCCTCGTCAGCTTCGCAAGTCGAAGCTACCGCTGCGGAAATCCAAACGCCCGTTGTGGAAATCGAAGCTGCAATCCCCGGCGGCGACGGACCGCCGCCGATGATCGCCATCGCGAGCCGGCGCGGCTCGCCGGAAAGATCTGAGGGAACCGAAGCGTGAATCGCTGCCGATGGCGTCAGCGGCCTTCCCGTCGAGTCATGAACGCCAGCCGCTCGAACAGGTGAACGTCTTGTTCGTTTTTGATCAGCGCGCCGTGCAGCGGCGGGATCAGCTTCTTCGGATCGCGCTCGCGCAGCGTCTCTACCGAAACATCCTCGACCATCAGAAGCTTGAGCCAGTCGAGCAATTCGGAGGTTGACGGTTTTTTCTTCATGCCGGGCACGTCGCGGATCTCGTAAAACAGCCGCAACGCTTCCGCCACCAGGCGATGCTTGATGCCGGGGAAATGCACCTCGATGATCGCGCGCATCGTGTCGGCATCGGGAAAGCGGATGTAGTGGAAGAAGCAGCGGCGCAGGAACGCGTCCGGCAATTCCTTCTCGTTGTTCGAGGTGATGACGACGATCGGCCGCCGCCGCGCATGGATGGTTTCGCCAGTTTCGTAGACGAAGAATTCCATGCGATCGAGCTCTTGCAGGAGGTCGTTGGGGAACTCGATATCGGCCTTGTCGATCTCGTCGATGAGCAGCACCGGCCGCTCATCGGCGACGAACGCCTCCCATAGCTTGCCGCGCTTGATGTAGTTGCGGATGTCCTTGACGCGCTCGTCGCCGAGCTGACTGTCACGCAGCCGGGTCACCGCATCGTATTCGTAGAGGCCCTGCATCGCCTTGGTGGTCGACTTGATGTGCCACTCGATCAGCGGCGCGCCGACCGCCTTGGCGATCTCGATCGCGAGCACGGTCTTGCCGGTTCCCGGCTCGCCTTTGACCAGCAACGGCCGTTCCAGTGCGATCGCGGCGTTGACCGCGACCTTAAGATCATCGGTGGCGACATAGGCGCTGGTACCTTCGAAACGCATGAATTTTCGCTCGCTTGAAATCGTGACGTTCGCGGCGAGATTAAACACGCCGCTTTCGTGCTCACAAGCGCTTGGCCGTCGTCCGGTGCGCCCCCGCATGACGCCCGCGCGCCTCGCGGACCCGGCAATTTCTGCCGGCCGCCCGGCACATCCGTACCAGGCCAATGCCGCGGCTCAAGCAACAAGCATTTGAAATAACATAAGAAATCTCATGGCACGCAGATTGCTGCGAGGTGCGCAGCGCAGGGCCGTCAATCAGGTCTACTCGCGTGTCGGGTTGAGCAGGAGTTGGAGAACAGGTCATGGGTATTTTCGATGCATTGACCACCGCCGTGTCAGGTCTGCAGGCGCAGTCATTCGCGCTGCAAAATATTTCGGGCAACATCGCCAACTCGCAGACGACCGGTTACAAAGAGACCGACACCTATTTTGAGGATCTGGTTTCCGACGCGGCGCTTGGGCAGCAGACCGCGAACGGAGTCACTGCCGGTTCCGTCTCCACCAACACCGTGCAGGGGACGATCCAGAGCACGTCAGTCTCGACCGACATGGCCATCAACGGCGACGGCTGGTTCGTGGTCGCGAAGCCGGCCGGTACGGCTGACAATCAGCCGGTGTTCAGCGGGGTCAACGACTACACGCGCGCCGGCGACTTTGAGCTCAATTCGGGCGGCTATCTCGTCAACGGCGCCGGCTATTACCTCATGGGTATCCCCATCGACTCCGCGACCGGGAATCCGGCGGGTAGCTCGCCTCAGGTCCTGCAATTCACCAACGATTTTGTGCCGGCGCAGGCGACGACGGCCATCACCTATCAGGCAAACCTGCCGAGCACTCCGACCTCGGGGATGCTGGTTGGGACCGATTTTGAAGCTAATCCGCTCGCCGGCGCTACGCCCGCTGCAATGATCACCGGCAGCGGCGCGACGCTTTCGCCAGACGCCGCGGCGAGCGGCACCGGTACGGTAAGTTTGACCTCCGGCACGACGCTTGCGTCGTTGGGAATAAGCTCAGGCCAGACGATCACGATCAATGACGGCATCAATTCGCTGTTCACCTACACGTCGACGGGGTCTGATACGGTGGCCAATCTGATCAGCGCGGTCAACACGGCGAACACCGGCAACACTTTGGACGTTTCCGCCGCGCTCAGCGGAGGTAGCTCCGGCAACCTCGTGCTCACCGGCACCAACGGCATCGCGTCGATCACCGTGGGCGGCACCACAACCGCGGATACCGCTATCGGGTTCGGGGCCGGGGCGAACTCGTTCCAGCCGACCAATCTGATTACGCAAGGTGCTGTTGCGCCGGGCGATACGATGACTATTTCGGTTAACGGCACCCCGACGACCATCACGTTCGGCACCACCGGCTCCGACGTCGCCACGCTTGCCCAATTGCAAACCGCGATCGGCGCCATCAGCGGCTTGACCGGAACGGTGAACACCGCCAATGGCGACATCTCCCTGACGTCCAACAACGACATTATTCTGGACAGTAGCCCGACGGCGCTGTTGTCGGAATTCGGCATCAATAAGGATGCCGCCTACCCAGCGAACGACACGGTGATCGCCAACGACTCGTCGACTTTCACCAGCCAGTCGGTCGACGGCGGTTCGATCACCGCCTACGATACGGAGGGTAATCCCGTGAACGTCCAGTTCCGGTGGGCCGAACGGCGACAATCTAGGCAACGTTCAGCTCAATTTCGGCGCCAACGGCCTTACCCAATTTGCCAATTCGAGCGACACGACACAGGTCAGCCAAATTCAGCAGAACGGCTTTGCCGCCGGCCAACTGCAATCGGTTGCGGTCGACGGCCAGAACCAAATTACCGGCACGTTCTCCAATGGCCAGACCATTCCGCTGGCGGAGATTACGCTGGCGACGTTTAACGGTCAGAATGCGTTGCAGGCACTCAACGGCGGCGCCTACGCGGCCACGGTGGACTCCGGGCCGCCGATCTACGGCGCAACCGGCACGGTCGCCGGCAGCTCGCTCGAGGCTTCCAACGTCGACATCGCGACCCAGTTCAGCCAGTTGATCGTGGCCCAGCAGGCCTACTCGGCCAACGCGCGCGTCATGACGACCGCTAATCAAATGATCCAAAGCCTGCTGCAAGTGATCCAGTGAGATCACTCAGTAGGGGTGCGCGGCGCTTGGCGCCGCGAACGGCGAACGGCGTGGACGGCTAGAGCAAATGGGCCTCTCCCAGGCGTTATCCGCGGCGTCGGCCGGCGTGACTGCGACCCAGCAAGCGCTCTCGGTTATCTCCGGGAATGTGGCGAACGCCAATACGGCGGGCTATGTCGACGAGAGCGTCAGCCAAGTCGCGCTCTCCACGGTCGGCCAGCAGGGCGTCAGCGTCGACACGACCGGCATCAACCGCAACCTCAACACGCTGCTGCAAAGCCAGTTATGGACGGAAACGTCTGGCGGGTCCTACGCGGACACGACGTCGCAGCTCTATCAGCAGCTCCAACAAATTTACGGAACGCCCGGGTCGTCAAGCTCGTTCAGCGCGACCTACAGCAACTTCACCACCGCGCTGCAGGCGCTCTCGAGCAGCCCGAGTACGTATTCCGCGCAAACCCAGGTGGTCGGCGCAGCGCAGTCGCTCACGCAGACTCTCAACTCGATGAGTGGAACCATCCAGCAGTTGCGTACGCAGGCGGAGCAGGGCATCTCCGCCGATGTGCAGACCGCCAACAACGCGATGGCGCAGATCGCGCAGATCAATCAGCAATTGGGAGCGGCGCCGCAGGACAGCGCAACCGCCACGCTGGAAGACCAGCGCGATCAGGACATCACGCAGCTGTCGACGCTGATGAATGTCAGTGTGGTGCAGGGCGCCAACAACCAGATCTCGGTCTACACGTCTAACGGCCAACAGCTCGTGTCCGGCGTGAATGCGTCAAAGCTCTCATTCGGTAACGTCGGAACGCTGACCGCCACCTCGCTGTGGAGCGCAGACCCGAGCCAGGACGCAGCTGGGACCATCACGCTGACTTCGCCGTCCGGCACGCAAACCGATCTGGTTGCGGAAAAAGCCATTTCGTCGGGCGAGATCGGCGCTTACCTGCAGATGCGCGATACGATTCTGCCGCAGGCGCAAAATCAGCTCGACGAGATGGCGAACCAGATGTCGCAATCGCTGTCGAACCAGACGACGAGCGGAAGCCCGGTGACGTCCGGCGCGCAGTCCGGGTTTAGCGTTGACGTCGGCGGAGTTCTGCCGGGAAATACCCTGCAAATCAGCTATACCGATTCGGGCAACGTGCAGCACACGGTGAACGTCGTCGCGCTCGGTCAGGGCGGCACCCTGCCGCAAAGCGCATCCACCGATCCGAATAGCCCAACGATCGGCATCGACTTTTCCGGCGGCATCAGCTCGGTCGTGACGCAGCTCAATGCCGCGCTCGGAACCAGTCTGCAATTCTCCAATCCCTCCGGCACTGTCTTGCAAGCGCTCAACCGCGCCGGCAGCGCCAATGTGGTCAACTCGCTATCGGCGACAACCACCGCGACCTCGCTCACCGGCGGGAGCGCACCGTTGCCGATGTTTCTCGACGGCACTGTGGCGATCACCGGCGCGCAGACCTCGGCCGGTTCGCAGACGACCGGTCTCGCCGCGCGTATCAGCGTCAATTCGGCGCTCGTTGCCTCCCCCTCCAGTCTCGTGGCTTACGCGTCCGGTACCGCATCCGGCGACTCGACGCGGCCGAATTTCATCCTCAACCAGACGACCACCGCCGCGCTGAGCTTTTCGCCGACGACCGGCGTCGGCAGCACGTCGACGCCGTATAGCGGTACGCTACCCGACTATATGAGCCAGATCGTCAGCCAGCAGAGCCAGGCGGCGAATGCGGCGACCAATCTGCAGCAGGGTCAGGACACGGTGGTCAGCGCCTTGCAGCAGCGCTTCAACGACCAATCGGGTGTCAACATCGACACCGAAATGTCCAATCTCATCGCGCTGCAGAATGCCTACAGCGCCAACGCGCGCGTCATGAGTACAGTCCAGCAGATGATGGCGACGCTGCTGCAATCGGTGACCTGATGAGTATTACCGGACCCGGCTCGATTACTGCGGCCAATCTCACGGCCCAGACCAATATGTTCAACCAGCTCAGTACGCTCAGTCAGGAGCTCGGTACCGGCCAAGCATCGCAGACCTATGCGGGACTTGGATCGCAAGCCGGCCTGGCTTTGTCATTGGGCTCGCAGCTTTCGGCGCTCGGCGCCTACAGCACCACCGCGACGACCGTCGGTACGACGCTGACGCTGGCGCAATCGGTGCTGACCCAACTCGGCGATGCAGGCACTTCGGTGCAGCAAGCGGTAAATCAGCAGAATGCGTTTTCGCTGGACAACAACGGGCAGACGGCGACGCAGCAATCGGCCGCAAGCTATCTCGATCAGATTCTTTCGCTGCTTAATACCCAGGCCGGCGACAATTACATGTTCTCGGGCAGCGCGCTAAATCAGCCTTCGGTCGCCAGCACCAGCGACATCCTCAATGGCAGCGGCGCTCAGGCGGGTCTTACGCAGGTCATTTCGGAACGCCTGCAAGCCGACGAAGGCACCGGCAGCCTCGGCCGTCTGACGATCGGCGGGACAGCGCCCAGCGTCACGCTCAGTTCGGACGGTTCGCCCTTTGGCTTCAAGCTCGCGAGCGTGAATTCGAACTTAACCGGCGCCACCGTCTCCGGTTCGCCACCGTCGATCTCGGTGGCTCTCGGCTCGAATCCAAATTCCGGCGATACGATCGCGTTCGGCCTGACGCTGCCCGACGGCTCCAGCCAAACCCTCACGCTGCAAGCGACCACGGCGTCGTCGCCCGCCGCCGGCCAGTTCACCATCGGCGCTTCGGCAAACGCCACCGCGACCAATCTGCAAGCAGCGCTGACTAGCGCCGTCTCTAACTTGGCGCAGACCGCGCTGCCGGCGGCCTCTGCCATCGCTGCGGCCAACAATTTCTTCAGTTCGGATCCGCCGCAGCGGGTCGACCCCGGTTCACCGGCAAACTTTGCGACGGCCACGTCTTTGCAGAACGGCACCACGGCGAACACCGTGTTTTGGTATACCGGCGAAAACGGCTCGACGCCGGCGCTGCAGAGCGCGACCGCGCAGGTTGGTCCGACGATGACCATCGCTTACGGCATGCGCGCCAACGAGCAGGCCATCAGCACGCTCGTTGCCAATGTCGCCGTGCTGGCCGCGACCACCTATTCGGCCAGCGATCCGAACGCACAGACGAGTTATCAGGCTTTGAGCCAAAGCGTTGCCGCCAATCTCGACGGCGCGCCGGGCACGCAGACGATCACCGATATCGAGGCCAACCTCGCCAATGCTCAGACGACCGTGGCCAACGCAACCACATTGAACACGCAGACGCAAAACACTGTGCAGAACATGCTGCAGGGAATTGAAGGCGTCGATCAGAATAAGATCGGCGAGGATATTTTGAGCTGCAGAACAATCTTTCAGCGTCGATGTCGGTGACCGCCAGGCTGGCGCAGCTGAGCCTGGTCAACTACCTGTCAGCATCGGCCGGATAGCGAAGGGCCCGCGGGCGGCTGATTGCTGTATGCCGTAGGTTATTCGCCTCGCGGCGGCGTTCTGACGAATATCGAATCGGCGGCGCAGGTCGCATTGCGGCCGAAATAATCGGTGAATCGCGTGTCCACCAGATAGTCGCCGGGATGGGCGCCGAGAAAGCTCCGCAGCGCGTCCCGTTTCACGTCACTGTCTTCACCACCAGGTAATCGCCGTTTGCCAAGAATGCGTGAAATCGCTCCAGCACCGCTGCTACGTTGTGGTGCGCGTCTTCAACGACGAGCCAGGGATGAGGTGCTGAGCGCAGGAGATCGGCAGCGAAAAGCCGCTCCGGATCTGCGCAGTCGCCCTGATGAAAATCGACCCCCGGATGCTTTGCATCTGGCTTGACCAGGTCGACCGAATGAACGCGGCCGTCGACTCCACAGAGCGCCAAGTTATCGGCAAACCAAGCCGCACTGGCGCCGAGGCCGGAGCCGACTTCGAACACCGTTCGCGGGCGCAACTCCGCGATCAGCGCAGGATAGATCGCGAAATCGAACACGTTCTTCATCAACGGCGTGCCGCGCCAGCGCATCAACGATGGCGCGCCTTGACAGGTCAACAGCACGTCGATGCCGAATTCGGTGCAGAAGCGGGCATGATAATGCGACGCCGACCGCTCGCGTTGCCTGAAGTCTACGAACCGGCCTTGCTGCCAGCGATCGAGAAAAAGCCGAAGCCGATGCAGATCCCATTGCAGGTTCTGGCCCGGCGCGGAGGATCGGTTGGCGTTGTCATTGACGCTGTCCTCCCACGAACGGGCCGGATCGAACTGGATCAAGCGGCCGATGACACGCGTGAACCAGCTGTCGAAGATACTGAGTAAGCCGCTTTGCTCCTCGCCGACCTTAGCCCGCATCGGTTCTCTATGCCGCCTCGCTGCCGGGCGTCAAGCACGTGTTCGGCGACGGCGACGTGTTGCCTGACTTTGATTTCTATTGTGCGTTGCTGAGCTTGCCAGTCGCGTTTGGCACCGAGCTCGAAACCATTCCGGCGAATGTCCCGTATATCCGGCCCTATAAAGAGCGCCTGGCAAAATGGCGCGGCAGGCTTCCCGACAATGGCCGCCTGCGTGTCGGCATTTGCTGGGCCGGCAACAGCGCGCATCTCAACGACCGCAAGCGCTCCATGCCGCTTGATCGGCTTGCCGCCGTGCTGTCGCTGCCGGGCGTCGATTTCTTCAGCGCGCAAAAGGACGTCGGCGAAGCGCAGTCGGCGATCCTGCGCGATCACGGCGTGATTGAGCTCGGCCGGGATTTCGACGATTTCGCCGACACCGCCGCGGCGGTCGCCATGCTCGATCTCGTCATCACGGTCGACACCTCGGTTGCGCATCTTGCCGGCGCGATGGGGAAGGGGGTTGCGCTCCTCATTCCCTTCTCGCCGGATTTCAGGTGGCTGCTCGATCGCACCGACAGCCCCTGGTATCCGACCATGCGCATCTTCCGGCAAAGCAAGGTCGGCGATTGGGACGCGCCGGTCGCGCAACTGCGCGACGAACTTGCCACTGCGGCCGGCCGTCGGCGCTCGCCGGCTACAGCACGCGGCTGACGGCGAGCGGCTTGCCCTGCTTCGGATTCGGCGCCGTGGTGCGGCCCGAGGCGCCATAGACTTGTGGCGCCGCCTTGCGCGCGAGGTCGCCCGACAGCCGGCGCACGATTCCTTCTGAGACTGCGTGCGCCGTCGCCAGCACGATCATGTTTCGTTGCAGCACGGCGCTAAACGCCTCCTGCATGTTGCGCAGCGCGGCGGCGCTCGCCGGCGCCGCTTGGAGGAGGAACTTCGCGTTCGCCTTCAGGCCTTGGCCGGCGACGAACAGCTTGCCGGTCAATTCGCTTTTTTGCGGTCCGAGCGTGGCGGCGTTGCGCACCTTTCCCGCATGCACCAAGGCCGTTTCCTGTTCGACCACGCCACGCAGCTTGTCGATCAAGTCGGCCACCTGCGCGATGGCCTGTTCCGCCTCGGCGGTCGTCGTGATCGCGGTCATCAGGCCTTCACTCCTTGCTGCTTGAGCAATTGGTCGTAGACGTGCGAGGTGATGCCGATGCCGCCAGTCTTGGCAAAGGTCTTGGCGTATTGATCGGTGAGGAACGACCGCCACACCTTCAGCGCGCCGCTGCCGCCGAACGGGCCGTCACCGTCCACCTTGGTGAACATCTGCTGGAACATGGAATTGAGGAACATCGCCTCGAATTGCTCCGAGGCGGATTTCGCCTTGGCCTTGATCTTGAGTGCGCCCTGGGCCTGCGCGCTCTGCGCGTCGCCAAGCGAGCCGACGGATTGGCCGAGTGCAGCGGCTGCGGCAAAGTCTGTCATCACATGACCTCGATGTCGGCTTGGACGGCGCCCGCAGCCTTGATGGCCTGCAGGATGGTGATGAGATCGCGCGGTCCGATCCCCAGCGCGTTGAGCCCGTCGACGATTTGCTGCAGCGACACGCCCTCGTGAGCCAGCGCGAGCTTCTTGCCGTCCTCGACCGCGCGGACGCTGGTACGCGGCACGACGACGGTGCGTCCTCTGGCAAAGGGCTGCGGCTGGCTGACCTGCGGCGCTTCCGAAACGGTCACAGTGAGATTGCCTTGCGCCACCGCGACCGTCGACACGCGCACGTCGCGGCCGATGACAATGACGCCGGAGCGTTCGTCGATGATGATCTTCGCCGCCTGGTCCGGCTCGACTTGAAGCTGCTCGATCTCGGTGAGCATGGCCACCAGGTTCTGCGGAAATTTCTGCGGCAGCGTCAGCTGCACCGTCGAAGGATCGAGCGGCTCGGTCACCGGCGCGCCGATATAGTCGTTTACGGCGATGGCGATGCGCTTGGCGGTCGTGAAGTCGGCATTGCGCAAGGAGAGACGTAAACGGCCGAGCGTCGCCAGTGAAAACTCGATCTCGCGCTCGATGATGGCGCCGTTGGGCAGCCGGCCGACGGTCGGCACGCCGCGGGTGATCTTGGCGGCTTCGCCCTCGACCTGAAAGCCGCCAATGGCGAGTGAGCCCTGGGCGACGGCGTAGACATTGCCATCGGCGCCCAGCAGCGGCGTCACCAAAAGCGTGCCGCCGAGCAGGCTTTTGGAGTCGCCCAGCGCCGAGGCGGTGACGTCGATGCGCGTTCCCTGCGTGGCGAACGGCGGCATATTGGCGGTGACCATCACCGCCGCGACGTTGCCGGTGCGGATCTGCTGGCCGCGGATATTGACGCCGAGCCGTTCCAGCATGCCCTGCAGGGATTGCTTGGTGAACGGCGTGTTGTTGAGCGTATCGCCGGTACCGTTGAGGCCGACCACCAAGCCGTAGCCGATCAACTGGTTCTGGCGAATGCCCTCGATATTAGCGAGGTCTTTAATGCGCGAAGTCGCGGTCGCCGTCGAAACGGCGCACGCGAGGACTGCCAGCGCGACGAGCGCTTGGCGTAGCGTCCTTTTCATCTCCTGCTCCCCAAGAGGTCGGACAGCAACCTCTTTGCCAGTTGCGTGCCAGACCGGGCCGTTTTTGTAAGATGCTGAAATTATTATATTTTATCGTGGCAGCGTGGTCGGCCGCCGGTGCGAGCCTTGCCGGTTTGCGGCAATTCTTGCCGGTGAGGCGGCAAGGTTTTACCGGCCATTAACCATAAGGCCCCACCTTCACGGGCATGCGCGTCAACGGACCGAACGGAACAGCTCTGGCCTCGGCGCCGGCAACGGCGCGGCGTGCCGGCGGCGGCGCATTTACGTTGTCCGAAGCCAACACGCCACAAACCGCGAGCCCGGCAGTCGCCTTGCGGACGGTCGGCGGAATCGACGCCCTGGTCGCCCTGCAAGGGATCGAGGATCCGGTCGAGCGCCGCCGCCGCGCGGTCAAACACGGCCGCCGCGCCCTTGATGCACTGGACGAGCTCAAGCTCGGCCTTCTGTCCGGCACGCTCGAGCCGGCAGCGCTCCTGCGGCTGAAAGCAGTCGCCGCCGACCTTCAGGACGGCTCCGGCGACGAAAAGCTCGACCAGGTGTTAAGCGAGATCGAGCTGCGCGTGGCCGTGGAACTGGCCAAAGCCGGCATAAACTAAGCCTGGACGATTGACCGCACGCGCCCCCCGGTTCCCACCCGGCGCCGGGTGCCATGATCGTTATTGTCACCGCCATACACGCGCGGTATATGGGCGCGCCTCCGGGGAGGACGTAACGCAGAGTAGGGGACAAAGAAGTCCATGCAGTCGGTGAAGAGCAAGAACGGTCGCTCCGACGATACTTTAAGCAAGAACGGCAAAAGCATCCGGCCCTTCGACAAAATCTACCGGCCGACGGACCGTGAGCCGTTCATGAACGAGCGCCAGCGCGAGTACTTCCGGTTGAAGCTGCTCGACTGGCGGGAGGACATCCTCAAGGAAGCCAAGGAGACGCTGCAGCATCTCCAGGACGACAACCAGAACCATCCCGACCTTGCCGACCGGGCGTCCTCGGAAACCGACCGGGCGATCGAACTGCGCGCCCGCGACCGGCAGCGCAAGCTCATTTCCAAGATCGACTCCGCGCTGCAGCGCATCGAAGACGGCACCTATGGCTATTGCGAGGAGACCGGCGAGCCGATCTCGCTCAAACGCCTGGAAGCCCGCCCGATCGCCACGCTGTCGATCGAGGCCCAGGAACGCCACGAACGCCGCGAGCGGGTTTATCGGGAAGAATAGGCGTTTTGGCAGCATCAATCGTTCTCGCGACGCTGACGCGTCCGGGTTTTGTTTGATTCGTCATTCACATCCTCGAAAAAAGCCCGAGGGAGCAGATGCGCCGAAAGGCGCATCCAACCACGATCCGCGCGGGACCGGCGCATGTTGCCATGTGCAGGTACTTCGGGCGCGGAAGCGCGCACTTGCGGGGCGCGCTCGCCTGCCGGCGCTCTACTTGCGGCTCTCGCCGGGACTTTGACATCCCGACTCAGCTCCAGGCCATGCTTCCTGGGACTTGGTCGAGACGGGCGTTACCCGTCCTTTCCTGTCCCAGTCCAGCGAAAGCACCTCGCGCCTCGGTCGTCA
>Ga0209006_10003880_pt1 | contig 13595 bp, 10 predicted proteins | sample JacPin_JW_Ref_O2_FD_188567 | JGI IMG/M metagenome (GOLD analysis project Ga0209006, IMG submission 188567) | Forest soil microbial communities from Algoma, Ontario, Canada - Jack Pine, Ontario site 1_JW_Ref_O2 (SPAdes) (version 2) | ecosystem: Environmental > Terrestrial > Soil > Boreal... | reverse complement strand
ATCATCCTACAGCTATTGAACAGACGATTCGTGCCCTAAGGGCGCGACATCCGCAATCGCGGCTGTGGGTGGTGCTGGAGCCGCGTTCGAATACGTTGCGCCGCAATGTGCTGCAGGATGCGCTGGCTCGCAGCCTGGCGTTGGCCGATCAGGTGGTGATTGCGGCCATTTTTAAATCGGAGGCGATTCCCGAGGCAGAGCGGCTGGATTTGAATCGTGTGGTGCTTGAGATTCAAGAGCGCGGCAAGCAAGCTCGGATTCTGGCGGATGCGGATGCCATCGTTGCGGCGATCGCCCCTGAACTGCGTGGACACGATGTGGTCGCGATTCTATCCAATGGCGGATTTGGCGGCATCTATGAGAAGCTGCCGCAACGTTTGCGCGCTATCGGTCAAGCAACGCTCGGGGTGAAGGCTTAGGTGTTTCGCACGATTCTCATGTTGCTTTTCTGGGCTGCGGCGCTGCCCTTCGCTGCGCTGGTCGGTTTTCCGTGGACTTATCTCACCAAAGACATCAACTTTTTGTACAACACCTGCATGTGGGTGGCTGGGACCGGGGTGCGGATCGTTGGAGTAAAAGTGCAAACCGTTGGACTAGAGAAAGTGGATCCGGCGCGTACTTACATTTTCATGTCGAATCACATTTCCAATCTTGATCCGCCGATTACTTTGCCGCTGATTCCGCGGCGCACCTCGGTGATGGTGAAGAAGGAACTATTTAAGATTCCGATTCTCGGCCGCATTATGAATATCGGATCGCTGGTTCCTGTGGATCGCGGTAACCGCGATGCTGGAATTTCCGCTGTGCGCGATGCGGTTAAAGCCATCGAGCAGGGCCTGAACATGACGATCTATGTGGAAGGGAAGCGCTCTTTCGATGGCAAGCTGCTGCCGTTCAAGAAAGGTCCGTTTTATCTGGCGCAGGAGTGTAAGGTGCCGATTGTTCCCGTCACGATTTCGGGCACCGAGGAAGTCATGCCGAAGGCCCGTTTTGCAATTCGTCCGGGAGTGGTGAAGGTGCAATTTCACGATCCCGTGGAAACTACTGAATTCGGAGAACGTGATTGCCTGATGGCCAAAGTACGTGCGGCGATCAACAGCGGGCTGCCGGCGGAGTTGCAGGAGTAACAGGAGTAAGGGGTCGCCTCACGAAGATATTGTTGGGGAAGACTCGTACTCTGATTTTGTAACTCTTGCCGAATCGAGCTCTGACATCTGTGGCCTCGGTCCGAAAAGGCCTGGTCGAAAAGGCGGCGTTCGAAAAGGCGTGTCTCGAGTGCAATTTTTTCATCGTTTTTCCCCCGTTCTCGCTTGATCAACTTCTGATCTGCCTGCGTTCCCCTGTATCGATCAGCAAACAAAGAGCTTCTGTTTTGGCATCGGCATTGCTGCTTATTCGCTGTATAGATGCAGTGAATATGCAGTGAATACTGTAGAGCGAGTCATGCAGAACAAATGCGAGGAGGTATCATGTTCACGGTTTCCGTTGACAAGGTTGGGGAGATCGCGGTGTTCGGATGCAGAGGCAAAATTGAGCGAGCGGACGCAGCTTATCGATTGCTGAGAGCAGTTTTGGCAGAGCCCCAAAGTAGAGCCGTGATTTTGGATCTTACAAAACTGGGCGATATCCGAAATGTTGCGATCGGAGTGCTCTGGTTCCTGCAACGGTGGGCGGATAGCCGGCGAATTCAATTCAAGCTGTTTAATCCGACACGCGCGGTGCGAAACAGGTTGGAACATAACAGCGCAAAGATTCGATTTCACATCGCACGGTTCGACGAAGTTATGGCTCTGGTTGGTCCGCGCGAGAGCACATACGCCATGTCGGCGTGAGGCCTGAGTGACAGGCTTTAATAGCGACAGGCTTTAATTTTGACGGGAAATCCTGTGGAGGGTGACTTCACGGACTGGCTTGAATCCCATTCGCGCATAGAGATCAATGGCACGCTGATTGGGGCTGCCTACATGGAGCCATGAGATGACGCCGTCGCGACGATGATCGCGGACTAAATGCCAGATGAGGCTTGCGGCTAAACCTTTTTCCCGATGGGCAGGGTGGGTACAGACGCCGCTTATTTCGCTGTAACCATCCATCATTAAACGCTCACCTCCCATGGCGATCAGCTCTCCGGCGGAACGCACTCCATAGTAGCGACCCATTTCGCAGGTTCTTCTACGAAAATATCCGGGGAAGGCCAGATCAGTGAGCGCCACCATTTCGTCCGCGTGGGCGGCATTCAGTTCGACTATTTCTTTCGTGTCCGGCTCGGGCGGATCCACGTCTTGCGGAAGCACCATTTGCAGAACTCCCAGCGTTCCCGCGATATGGAATTCGTCAAGCGGGTAGCCCTGTCCGATGATGCAGACTGGTTCGTCGGGAGCCAGTAAAGAGTGAAGATGGTGCATGGCCGCGGCCGTAGGTTGAGATACGGCTACAAAGGGAGCTACTTCGGCTGGGTAGCGGGCGGCACTTTCCGTGCTTTCTGCGAAGTGGCGATGGCGGGATTGGAGAGCGCTCCAGACGGGGTTAGAGAAGAGAGTTTCAGGAAGGGTGGTCATTTATTTTAGTTTCGATAGGATTGCGGGGGAAAACGACGCAAGTCTTTCGGTAACGAGAGCACTTTACTTGAGGAGAATTCCTTTCACGCCGCTTCTTCTGTGCTGGATTTTGTGGCAAATTGGCAACAGGAGTGAGGTTCGAGCTGCGCTCGGTGGACAGCCGGGGGCGGCTGTCCCTACGCGTTCAAAACCTGCGCGCTCCCACTGCGCTCTTACTACGAGGGATACGATTACTCGCGCTCCGATAATTTTCTAACGGCTTTGGCGATTTCTGGCAGCTTGGGATAGACGGCGCAATATTTCAGCCATAGTTTGTGATCGATGGCGGGAGAGCCGCTGACCATTGCTCCGGGGGCGATGTCTTGCGGGATGCCGCTTTGCGCGATAGCGATGGCTCCGTCTCCTATTTTTACGTGGCCCGCGACGCCGACTTGTCCCGCGAGAATTACGTTGTTGCCTACGTCGGTGGTTCCGGCCAGTCCCACTTGGGCGCATAAAAGTGTGTCATGGCCGATGGTGCAACTATGACCGACGTGCACCATATTGTCGATCTTGGAGCCGCGGCCGATGCGGGTTTCTCCTATGCTGGCGCGATCGATACAGGAGTTGGCCTGGATCTCTACATCGCTTTCCACGACGACGTTTCCGGACTGAACGATTTTGTGCCAGTGGGCATCGTTGTCTTTGGCGAAGCCGAATCCATCGGAGCCGACGACGGCTCCATTTTGCAGCAGGATATTGTCGCCGAGCTGACAGAACTCTCTAATCACGGCGTGGGCGTGGGCGAAGAGATTATTGCCGATAGTGGCTCCGCGATAGATGACGACGTGAGGGAGCAGGATGGCGTTGTCTCCTATGACGACGTCTTGGTCGATGACTACGTAGGCACCGATGTGGGCGTCCTTGCCGATTTTTGCTGTGTGATGGATGACGGCGGTGGAATGGACGCCGGGAGCGTAATGCGGGGGATGGTAGAAAAGTTCGAGCGCCTTCGCCCATGCCAGATAGGGATTTTTGCTGCGCAGCATTCCGGTCGAGATCACGGGAAAATTCTCAGACACGATTACTGCCGAGGCCTTCGTGGTTTTCGCGGCGGCGTTGTATTTGGGATTGGAGACGAAGGTGAGTTGGCCCTCGGCGGCGGTTTCAATGCCAGACACTGATCTGATCTCGGTTTCGGGGGAGGCGTTTTCTAGTTTTGTGCCGAGGGCTTCGGAAATCTGGGCAAGGTTCATAAGGGATCACCTAATTGTGAAAGGAAATTGTATCGGAGCGTAGGCTTTGCATCCTGGCGCGATCACGCCCGCGATCATACCGATGAGATGAGATGAGAGGTGAGAGGCGGCGGCGAGTGATATCTGGCAGCAAACTGTTGATGAGGAATGGGTTATTCGATGACTTGCAATTGCGTGGGGGTGCATTGCCTGGGTCCTGCGGGTCATGGGACAACCGTGTCTCAGGGTGCATATATGAGGCGCAGACTATTGACGATACTTGTGCTGGCCGCAGTGGCACGAGCACAAGAACAGGTGCCGGGGATTCCAGAAACGCAGCCCGTGGAGCCGGATACGACGGTTGCGAATCAGTCGACGATCGAAATTTTTCCGCAGTACTTGACGTTGCGGCGCGGAACCGAAGAAAAGGTCGTCGTAGTTTCAGATTTGAATCCGAAATCTCAAAGTTCGATCGATACCTATTGGGTTGCGCCGAGTCCGAATAACGGTACGCTCGCCGCAACTGAGTTGACGATTCATCCGGCGGAGGGTCTTACAATTCGTGCCATTGAGTATCCGAAATCGCGAAAACGTTCCCTGGCACCTGGCGCAGAACCTATTCGCGTTTTGGGCCCCGGCTTCATAGAACTACACTTCAAGTTGAAGGCTGATCGTGGGGTTGCGCTTGGGGATCACCTCGTTACCGGGAAGGTCCGATTCCAGCGGATTACTAAGGTCGGTAACTCCCCGCCCCTGGAGCAGGAATTTTCGATTCCCATTCGAGTGGTTGACGCAAGCGTGAAGCCGAAATCCAACAGCCTTTACCGGGAAGAGATTCCTCTGGTCGAAAAAATCGGCGTTGTCATGCTGGTAATACTGTGCCCATTCCTGCTTCCCGACTGTTAAGCGGCAGCGAGGACGAGCTACGACTCGAACAAGGTTACCTGCCGCGTGTCGGGCTGGCCGCCTCTTCTTCGGCGGTTGGATGATCCTATTACTGCCAGGACGGTGAGCGAGGTCAGGGCTTCTTTGGGGACGAACACTCTTTGGGTGTTGGAACGAAGGTCGGGAGGGTTCAGGAGAAATCCTTCATCGGGATTTTGGGTGAGGTCGTTGGGAAGAATTCCTTCGATGATTTCGCTGTCTTTGAATTTCAACCGTACCCACAAGCCTTCGGTGCGAGGACGGGTGGTGAAGGTCTTGCGGAGCATCAGGTCGGTGTCGGAGAATTCGCGCACGAAATAAACCGCTTTGATGTCGCGCAAGTCGATAGCTACGACGTTGCCGGACGTGTTCAGGAGTTCGAGTTTGCCTTCGACCACAAATTTGGCGGGGGACACGTAGCCGCTGACGGAGTCGCGGTCGTGTTTGCGGACGATTACTTTCTTGTGAGTCGAGGGCATGTTCGGCTTACTACGAAAATCTAAATCCAAGTGAAAGGCAGGGGACTGGGGACACCCGCTCCACTCATGGCTGCTTGGATTCTCGCATCTTTGTGGGGAATTCGAAGAGTTTGTGGCTTCGTAGTAGCCAAACGGTAAACCTTGTGTTATTTTCTACAGTTTGCTGGAAGTGTTCATTCGCGGTATAAGTCTAATGTCTAGAGACAGTTAGATTATACTGGATAGCAGTTCGTTATGGTTCGAACCAGGTTCGAGCCGGGCCCCTGTGGAAATCTTGTGAATAACGCCCCGGTGCAGGCACGCTAAGACAGCGACCGCAGGCGACTAGGAAGGCATGGCCGATTACATATATACGTTAGAAACCCGGCTCTCGCCGGACCAACAGAAGGCAGTAACCCTCGTTTTAGACGCCGCCAAAGCAGCGGGGATGAATCTATACCTCACGGGCGGCGCCATCCGCGACATTATTACCGGGTTCCCGATTCGTGATCTGGATTTCACAGTGCAGGGCAACGCGCTGAAGCTCCAGAAAGATCTGGAGAAGGCGGGGGCGGTAATCGGTCACGCCGACAATGAGACGCGAACCCTGCTGCTGACGCTGCCGGGCGGAGTGCGCGCCGAGATTGCCATGGCGCGCTCGGAGCATTACGACAAGCCGGGCAAACCTCCGCAGATGGCTCCGGCGACGATTATTGAAGACTTGCGCCGCCGTGATTTTACGGTGAACGCGATGGCGCTTTCCATGAACGAGGGATCGCGCGGGCTCTTGATGGATCCGTTTAATGGCGTGGCTGATATTGAAGCCAAAGTGATTCGCGTGCTGCATAACTATGCGTTTCTGGAAGATCCATCGCGGATGATTCGGGCAACGCGGTTTACTACGCGTTTCCACTGGCCGCTAGAGGAGCGGACGCTGGCGCGCTACGAATCGGGGAAAGAAAACAACTACATCGAGTACATACGGAGCTCGAGTATCGGATATGAGATCGAGCAGATAGCGTATGAGGACGACGCGCTGGGAGTTTTGAAGGCGTATGAAAGAGAAGGGTGGCTGAAAGTTCTGAACGCGCACTGGAGTTCGGCCAAAGTGGATACGGCTGGCCTGGGTGCTCTGGTGAAAACGCGGCAGCAGATGAACGAACTCGGCTACACGCCCGAGGTTGCGCCTGCGGTGCTGTACTTCCTGACTGAACGATTAGGCGATAAAGACATTTCGGATTTGCGGCGGGCGATTCCGCGCAAGGATCTGGTTGAGGCCTGGAAGGATTTGGGATCGAACGCTCAAACCCTGGCGAAAAGGCTGATGGGCAAGGAAGCGGCGACTCCGGCGCGGACCTGGCAGCTGTTGTCGTCGGCGCGTCCGGAGATGATTTTGTTTTTGGCGATTACGGCCCGGCAGCAAGCAGTGCAACAGAAGATCAAGAACTTCTTCACCAAGTGGCGACAGGTGCAGCAAAAAGTTCCGTTGCCGGAAATGACGGAACTGCATATTACGCCGCAGATGCCGGAGTATTCGAAGATTGCGAACGATGTCTTCCTGCTGTTGTTGGATGGCAAGCTTCGGTCGCGCACCGAGACATTGAAATATCTGAAGCCGCTTGCGCCACCACCCCCGCCTCCTCCCCCGCCACCTCCGGCAAAGCGTGGTCGAGCGGCCAAAGCTGCCGCTGCTGCTGCTGCGGCGGCTGCAGAAGCGGCTGCCGCTGCTGTGAAACCGGGAAAAGGCAAAGGCAAGGGCAAGGAGAAGGATAAGGGGAAAGCGGCCGCCGTAACGATTGCACCGACTGCATCGAGTTCTGCTGCGAAAGGTGCCGCTGCCCCAGTCGCTGCGGCCGTCCCTGGTAAGTCGATGCCTGGTAAGAAGGAGAAGTCCATTGCTGTGGCGGTGTCTGCTGCACCGGCGAAGACGGTGGTTGCGTCCGCGAAGGGTTCCGCGGGTGCGGCTAAATCTCCCGCCAAGGAAAAAGGGAAAATAGCCGTCAAGCCGACGAAACCGGCTGCTAAATCCGCTAAATCCAAGGGGAAGTCCGCCAAAAAAGGCAAATAACGGGTTGGACGGGGGCTCGCGGAGTCGCCTGCTGGGCTCCGGTTTGACCGAATCGTTACATTTCTTGACCTAAAGCGCCCCCGCAACTGAGCTATAATCCGTTTATGCGGCGCTGGATGTACATAGCGACGTTCGGCCTGATTTTGCTTTCATTGCCCTCGTGGGGACAACGGCGCGGTGGCGGTGGCGGGCACGCGGTATCGGGCGGCGGCGGTTTTGCTGGTCACTCTTCGGGATCGGTTGGATCGTTCCGTGGCGGTGGATCCTCTCACAGCGGAAATTTCACCCACAACTCTGGCGTTCGTATTCAGGCTGGGCACGCGAACGGATACCCTCATGGGAACCGGCCTTATCCTTACCGTCGTCGAGTCTTCATTAACGGTCGTTTTTTTTACCCTAACGGACTTTATTATCCATACGCAGGCTATTACCCCTGGTACGCCGACTCCTTCGATAGTCAGAACGACTATCAAAACAACGACAACGAACAGACGGCTGATTCCTATGACGGCGGAAACTATCCCGGGCCCTACCGCGAAGACAGCGGATTACAGCGTGATGTGAAGACATTGAGCGGGAAGATCGATCGCCTGCAAGCGGATGTTGAGGCGCGCAATCGTCCGAAGGAACAGGAACCGGCGACGGCGCTCGTTTTCCGCGACCAACATGTTGAGGAAGTACACAATTACGCCATTGCCGGGGGGACGCTCTGGGTGCTCAGCGATGCAGCGGCAAAAAAAATTCCGCTGGCGCAACTTGATATTCCTGCGACTGTCAAAATGAATGACGATCGCGGCGTGGACTTCCAGGTGCCCGGGCCGTCACTCTCACTGAGGATTATGAATTAGCGGTTCCGCCTTTGCCCAATTTCTACGCCCACAGAATTGCACCACTTTCAGGCGTTGCGCCATTCTTACCAGCCATTAGAATGAAACGAACTGCTGACGGCTCGATGCCGGCGGCCTAGAAACTCATGACCCAAACTGAATTCGTCCACCTGCATTTGCACACCGATTACTCGCTGCTGGATGGCGCCTGCGACGTCGACAAACTGGTTGAGCGGGTTCATGAACTCGGCATGCCGGCCGTGGCGATGACCGACCACGGCAATATTTTTGGCGCGGTGCATTTTGTGAACGCGGCGCACAAAGCAGGCGTTAAGCCAATCGTTGGATGTGAACTCTACATCTGCAAAAAAGACGATCACGTAATCACGCGCACTCCGCCGGACGGCGACACTTACAACCATCTGCTGGTGCTGGCCCAGAACGAAGAAGGCTATCGCAATCTTGTAAAGATCACGTCGGAGGCCTCGCTGCGCGGGTTTTATTACAAGCCTCGAGTCAGCAAAGCGTTTCTCGCCGAGCACTCGAAAGGTCTCATCGGGCTTTCGGGATGTTTGAAGGGTGAAGTGGCGGAGCGGCTGACGGAAGGGAATTACGAAGCCGCGCGTGCGGCGGCCGGATTCTATCGCGATCTGTTTGGTAAAGAAAACTTCTTTCTTGAAATTCAGGATCAGGGACTGGAGATGGAACACCGAATTCATTCGGGGCTGTTCCAGTTGGAGAAGGATCTTGAGTTGCCGATGGTGGCGACCAATGACAGTCACTATCTGTGTGAAGACGATTCGCATGCGCAGGATGTGATGCTGTGCATTCAGACGGGGAAGTCGATCCACGAAACCAACCGGATGAAGTTCGAGGGCAATCAATTCTTCGTCAAGAACGGCGACGAGATGCTGCGCGTGTTCAAGGACTCGCCGGAAGTGTTGTCGCGCACCATGGCGATTGCGGAGCGCTGCAGCTTGCGGCTGGAGAAGGTACCCAGTCCGTTTCCGCATTTTGATGTGCCTGATGGTTTCACGCTCGACAGTTATTTTGAGCACGTTTCGCGACAAGGATTCGCGCGGCGGATGGAGACCCTGCGGACTGCGGCGTCTAACGGAAGGCTCAAGCATTCCCTGACTGAGTACGAACAACGATTGGCGCGCGAGCTTGCCATCATTCAGCAGATGAAGTTCTCCGGATATTTCTTAATCGTCTGGGATTTCATACGCTACGCGCGCGAATGCGGAATTCCGGTGGGGCCCGGGCGTGGCTCGGCTGCGGGTTCGATGGTCGCGTACTCCCTGGGCATTACGGACATCGATCCGCTGCAGCACGAGCTACTGTTCGAGCGCTTCCTGAATCCAGAACGTATTTCAATGCCGGATATCGACATTGATTTCTGCATGAACCGTCGCGGCGAAGTGATCGAATATGTCACGCGGAAATACGGACGCGAAAATGTGGCGCAGATTATTACGTTCGGCACGATGGCGGCGAAGGCTGCGATCAAAGACGTCGGTCGCGCGATGGATATGCCATACAGCGACGTCGACCGCATCGCCAAGATGGTGCCGGCTACGCTGAACATTAAGTTGAAAGATGCGCTGACTGAATCCGCTGCATTGCAGGAGGCATACCAGAAAGATCCACAGGTGCGGCAGTTGATGGACACCGCTCTGAAACTGGAAGGTCTGGTACGGAATTCTGGCGTGCACGCTGCAGGTGTGGTGATCTCACCGCGTCCGCTGATTGAGCTGGTGCCGCTACATAAAACGAAGAACGACGAAATTGTTACCGCCTTCGACATGAATGCCATCGAGAAGATGGGTTTGTTGAAGATGGATTTTCTCGGGCTGACGACGCTCACCATTCTCGATGACACGGTGAAGTTGCTGGCGCAAAAGGGTGTGAGTCTGACCCTTGACGACATTCCGCTCGAAGATCACACAACTTACGAGAAGGTTTTTCACAAGGGGTTGACTTCGGGCGTGTTTCAGTTTGAGTCGTCTGGCATGCGAGACGTTTTACGCCGTTATCAACCGAATTCGATCGAACACCTAACGGCCTTGAATGCGCTTTATCGCCCCGGGCCAATGGCAATGATCGACGACTTCATTGAGCGCAAGCACGGGCGCCGAAAGATTGAGTACGACCTGCCGGAGCTAAAGGAAATTCTGGAGGAGACGCTGGGCGTCTTTGTATATCAGGAACAGGTGATGCAGGCAGCCAACAAGATTGCCGGCTACTCGCTTGGAGAAGCAGACCTGCTGCGGCGCGCGATGGGTAAGAAAAAGCCTGAGGAGATGGCCGCGCAGCGTGAGCGCTTCGTGAAGGGAGCGACGCTGCGCGGTTTCCCACCCAAGAAGATTGAAAAGATTTTCGATCTGATGGCGCAGTTTGCAGGATATGGATTCAATAAGTCGCACTCGGCAGCATATGCTTTGCTGGCCTACCATACGGCTTATTTGAAGACGCATCACCCCGTCGACTTCATGGCCGCGCTGCTCACCTCGATTACGGGCGATACGGACAGCGTGGTGAAGTACATCAACGAGTGCCGCGAGATGGGGATTGCGGTTGAGCCGCCGGATATCAATGTGAGCGATGCCAATTTTACTCCGCATGGCGCGGCGATTCGTTTTGGTTTGGCGGCGGTGAAGAATGTTGGCGGCAATGCGATTGAGTCGATCGTCGCGGCTCGCAAGAAGCTGGGGCGGGCGTTCAAGTCGTTTTACGAGTTTTGTGAAGAAGTGGATCTGCGGTTGCTGAATAAGCGCGTGCTCGAATCGCTGATCAAGAGCGGCGCGATGGATTGTTTTGGGCGACGAGCGCAGCTGATGCAAGCGCTCGATTCGGCGATCGAACACGCGCAGAAAGCGCAGCGCGACGCGGAGTCAGGCCAGCATGGATTGTTCGGCGTGTTTGACGATGAGACGGCACAGGAGGCGAGCGATTCGCTTCCGAATACTCCGGACTGGGACGAGCACACGCGGCTGGCGGCAGAAAAGGAAATCCTCGGATTCTTCATTACCGGGCACCCGATGGAGAAGTACAAGGACAAGTTAACGGATTTGAACGCCCTGTCGACGGAAGACATTTCCGCGATGAAGAAATCCACGGCCAAGGATGAGAACATCACGACCGGCGGTTTAATTTCTGGCCTGCGGGTAGCGAAGTCGCGGCGCGGCGAATTGTGGGCGCAAGCGTCGCTGGAAGACATGTCGGGGAAAGTGGAACTACTGGTTTTCCCGGAGGCTTACAAAAAGCTCGCGGAGAAAGTGAAACTTGAGGTTCCGGTGCTGATTCGTGGTGGGGTTCGGATTGAAGAAGGTGCGAATCCGAAGGTGACCGCGAATGAAATAATTCCGTTGGACGAGGCGCGTGTGCCCTTGCCGAAAGCGCTTCGCATCCGGATTCCTTTGGGCGACGCGACAGGAACCACGGTCGATGCGTTGCACGCGCTTTGCAGCGAGCGTAAAGGAGAGGCGAAGGTGCTTTTCGACGTGGAGCGCGACGCCGATTTCATGGTTGTGATGGAAGCCGAAGGCTATAATGTGATGCCGGACCGCAGTTTTTTGAGCCGCGTGGAAGAGTTATGCGGGCGCGGCAGTGTGCGCGTAATCATTTGACAGGTGAAGGACGCACAGGACTTTCCAGATCCGGTCGATGAGTCGAATGCCGATGAGTCGGGCAAAGATGATGAGTCGGGCAAAGACAAAGATAAAACGGGCGGAGAAACCGGATGCTGGTGCAGGCCAGGCTGCCGGTAATGGGGCGAACGGAACGGAGAGTGCGGCGATCGCGGGTGCGGATTTTATGCTCTCGATTGTGGAGACGCACAATACCCGAAAGAATGGGAATGTCATCAAGATGGATTCTGGATTGAAGGCGCAGCAAGAATTGGCAAGAATCGAAGAGCAAATCACGCGACTCCAGGCGTTGGAGGGGCAGAATCCTGAGACGCTGCGGCAGGTGCAGCAGTTGCATGACCGCGTGGCCGATCTGCGCCGCGAAATTTCGTCGAATCTAAATGCCTGGGAACGAACGGAACTGGCGCGGCATCCGCAGCGGCCGTACACGCTGGATTACGTAGAGCGCATTTTTACGGACTGGAGCGAGATTCACGGAGATCGCGGCTTTCGCGATGATCCGGCGATTGTTTGTGGGATGGCGCGCTTTCACGGTGAGCAAGTTGTTATTGTCGGCCAGCAAAAAGCGCGCGATGCCAAGCAACGGGTGTACAGGAATTTTGGCATGCCGCATCCGGAGGGATATCGCAAGGCGCTGCGCGTAATGAAGATTGCGGAGAAATTCAAGCGTCCGATATTTACATTTGTGGATACGGATGGGGCCTATCCCGGATTGCATGCCGAAGAGCGCGGCCAGGGAGAAGCGATCGCCCGCAATCTGCTGGAGATGGCGCGCCTGGAGGTTCCGATTGTGGCGACCGTGATTGGTGTTGGCGGCAGTGGTGGCGCGCTGGCAATAGCCGTAGCCGATCGCGTGTTGATGCTGGAGAATTCGGTTTATTCCGTGATTTCTCCTGAGGGCTGCGCGTCGATCATGTGGCGTGACGCCAGCAAGAAAGATCTCGCGGCCGAGGCCATGAAGATTACGGCTAAAGATTTGAGTGAGCTTGGCTGCATTGATGGGATTATTCCGGAGCCTGCGGGCGGGGCGCACCGGGATCACGCGCAGGCGGCGGAGTTGCTGGATGCGGCCTTGCAGCAGCATCTCGGCGCCATCAAGCAAACTCCAGTCACAGCTTTACTCGAAACGCGCTATCAGAAGTTCCGCAATATGGCGCAGTTTTTCCAGGTGGAAGCGTAGACGCTCTAGATGCCAAAATTCCGCGTCAATCCGTGGGCTAGTTAAAAGACGAACTACAAAATTGGCAAATGCAGGCAGGGCCTTACCAGGAAATTCAAAGAGTTCATTTTCTGCAGTGCCTGCTCCACCAGGGACGAATTACATTCTTCCAGAGTAATCAGAAAAGGCAGATGTGATTTAGAGCAGTCGGGTTTCTGGACTACGGCATTGATGTTGATGTTGTGTTGGGAAAGAATTGTGGCCAGAGTCGCGATGATTCCTGGGCGGTCTCTTACCATGAAGCGCAGATAGTGCCTGGTGTCGACGTCGTTGATTACGGTCGGGGATTTCTCCACGGAATAGGTATCGCGGTGTTTCTCGGCATCGTTCCCGGCGGGTGGCGTTGTGGTCGCATCCTGACGGGAGCGCGCTATTTCCAAAATGTCGGAGACTACTGCTACGGCGGTTGGATTTCCTCCGGCACCGTGACCTCCGAATACGGTTTCGCCACCGTATTTTCCGGTTGCTACTACCAGATTTTGGCTGCCTTGCACTCGGGCTAGCGGGGAAGACAGTTCGACGAGCGCGGGTTGGACTGCGGCGAATAATTGTTCGTCTTTTGCCGGCTCCGCCCCTTTCAATTCAAGCGATTTTAGTTCGACCCATGAGATCTGGCGGATCGTGCAACCGAGTTCCGCTGCGTATTCGAAATCTATGGAATCTATGGCAGAGATCGA
>Ga0209006_10003879_pt1 | contig 13597 bp, 9 predicted proteins | sample JacPin_JW_Ref_O2_FD_188567 | JGI IMG/M metagenome (GOLD analysis project Ga0209006, IMG submission 188567) | Forest soil microbial communities from Algoma, Ontario, Canada - Jack Pine, Ontario site 1_JW_Ref_O2 (SPAdes) (version 2) | ecosystem: Environmental > Terrestrial > Soil > Boreal... | reverse complement strand
CGGGCGGCAAGTTAGGTGCGTTGTAGAATCCGTCCCCATTCGTCTTCGCCTCATACGTAACACCGGTATTCAGATTGGTCAGCACGACCATCGCGCCGGGAACGACTCGACCCTGCTCGTCTGTGATCTGCCCACCGACGGCGGCGTTCGTTGATTGCGCATGCGACGGACTTGCAAGAAGTCCGAAAGCGAAAACCACTACCGCGAGTGCACGCGCCATGAGCGAAGTTCTCATCTTTCCTCCGACACAGCCCACTATTTAGGTATTTGCTGAAAACCGGAGGAAGTTCTCATCAGTGACTGGGAAAGTTTTGTGACTAACTTGAAAGAGGTTGGCCTACGGATGGTTCGCGGGGCCAGCCAGATTCGCATAGAGCACCCTGCGACCGCGCGGGGCGGGACTACCGTTGGGAGTTTCCACCGTCACGAATACGGCGTCAATGCGTTCGAGCACTCGCGGGTTATTCACCTTCAAGACCCAGCGGTTGGCAGCAGCATCGTCCACATCGAACAAGCCTAAACTTTCCGGCTTGCCGTCAGACGGCTGGCGATAACCCCAAGCTTGAAAACTAGCAGCGGCGCGGTTGTGCTTCTTATCTTGCAGATCGAAGGCGTAGAAGATCAGCAACTTTTTCTCAACGTAGTAGACCCGCCCGTAGCTGCGGCGGGTGTTCCCTTTGATGTCTACGTCATAGACATCCACGATGTGGAGATCGCGCGCGCCAAAGAGTTCTTTGGCTTCCGCATCGCCGAATCCTTGGGCTTCCGGCCCCGTTGCGGCCTGTTGCTGGACCTGCAGTTGTGCTAACTGCAGTTTGTCCTGCAGGTTCTCCGCAACCCTGCGTTGCTCTTCCGTTCGCTGTACTGCATTTTGAACCCTGATTTCGAGTAGTGCGATTTCCTTATTTCTGTCCTCGGCTGTGCTCCGCGCGGCTTCAAGCTCCTGCCCCTTCTGGTCGAGTTGCGCGCGCGCGCTGGAAAGTTCACCCTCCAGCGACCGTTGCTGACCCTCTAACGCAGCATACTTTACCTCGGCGTCGGCAAGGGATTTGCGGAGGGCTCCTCGCTCCGTTTCGGCTTGCTGGAATGATTGTGAGGCGATCCTTTCCTGTGCCGCGATGGCGTTGGCACGGTCCTTCCACTCGGCCACTTCGCTGTTCAAACCATGCAGCGTGGGCGTGAGTTGCGACTCTCTCAGGCGATAAGCTCCCAGCGCCGCAATTGCGCACAAGATCAACCCAAGGGAACCATACGAGAGCGCGGGCCGGCGAAGCCAGATCCTGAATCTGGCAAATCGCTCGCGGGCACGTTGGCGTTCCAGCTCAGCTTCCCGAAACACATTCTCGGTAGGCGGATGTACGCGCTCGCGCGTCGCCCGATCTAACAGGCGACCCAAAACCGCACTTTCATCTACCAGTGCTCCGGCCTCGTCCGCACTTGGTTCCGAATGTTTCAGAGCTGCTACTAAGCCAAGCTCTCCTGCCGACAGGCGGCGGAAATCTGCATATACCTGCCGGCAGTCTGCGCAATCCGCGAGATGCTTTCGCAACTCATCGAACTCCGATGACGATAGCTCTCCTATGGCGGCGAGAGCGCAGAGCTCTTCGTACCACTCCTTACCGGGATGATTAGGACTCGAAGCGGAATGCATTCTTTCTTTCCAGAACAACGGATTCGTCGGCCTTCTTCAAGGCAGCTTTGCCGTTCAAGAACTCTCTCAGTTCCTTCAACCCTCTGTAATATAGATTTCTCGTATTGGCCAAAGATTCTCTCAAAATCTCAGAAGCCTCATTCAAAGTATGACCATCGAAATGCACGAGTTCGATTACGCGCCGCTGTTTTATGCTCAGCGTTGCTATGCCCGTCTCGACGTACCGAGCCCATTCCGCGGAACTCATGCCCATAAGATTCGAGGTTTCGCTCAATCGTATCTCTCGGGTCTCAGAAAGTTCCTCGTCGGTGTAAAAATGCCGGATGCGGAGGTATCTCCGGCGCAAAAGAGACTTGAAGTAAGCAAATTGCAGAATCCAGGTCCTGATGCTGCCGCGCGACGAATCGTAGCGTTCTTGCTGCAAAAAGATGGACAGGAAAACTTCTTGGAGGATGTCTTCGGTTTCTGCTTTGTCACGGATGATACGGAAGGAGACGGAGAAAACCTGACGGCAGTAGCGATGAAATAGCAGCGCGAAACAGTCCGTACAACCGTGAACTATGTTGCGCAGCAGATCATCGTCCGCGAGCGAATCGAAATGCTCATGCGGCGACATTATGTTTTGGGGATTATAGGCACGACCTCAACCGCCAAACAATAGGACCGGGACCAAATTATTTTTCAAGACGTTGACACAAATCGGCGGATTGAAGAAATACGCTCCTCCAAACATCCAGGCATTGACCTTCGACTTCGTCGAGTTTCGAGAGCCCTATTCTCCCCACGCCACAAACGCAGCGAGAATTTAAATGATGCTTGCAGTCGATGCTTGCGGCCTGCGTAATGAGCCTAGGAGGCATACAAAGTATGCCCGCGATATGGGCAAATTTAGCCACTGGGAAGCGTAAATAAAGTCCCACTTTGATTGTTACATTCGTGTTATAGAACTACGATTGTCTTTTTTTCAGTCTGCGCCGGAGGCGGCGAGGTGTGGTTGGACGAAATGAGCCTCTCTAAGTCGCGCGAAGCGCAATCCGACGATTTCTGTCAGCTCTCTGACGAAGAGCTCACACAGCAAATAACCGAAGGCTGTCAAGAGGCGATGGCCGTGTTGTTTGATCGCTATCATCGCCTCGTCTTTGACGTTGCTGTGCGGATCGTGCGTGATCCAGGTGAGGCCGAAGACGTCGTTCAGATTGTCTTTCTTGACATTTTTCGCGCAATGGCGAAATTTGACTCCCGCAAGGGCATACTCAAAGTGTGGCTCTTACAGTTCGCCTATCACCGGGCGTTACACCGGAAGCGACATCTTGTCTCGAATCACTTCTACCGGTGGGAGAACTTGGAAGCTGCAATCGAGCATGGCTCGCGCCGGGCGTCGTGGGGAGAGATACCGGAATCGGTTCGGTTGGCAGAAGAGATCTTGCAGAACCTCAAACCGCGTCAGCGGGCGGTCGTAGAAATGACGTATTACGAAGGGCTGACCGCAGAGGAAATCGCTCGTCGTCTTAGTGAGTCTCCGCACGCGGTGCGACATCATTTGCAAAGGGGCGTCGCGGCCTTGCGCGCAGCATTTGGAAATGTCAATGAGAAGCGATAGCAAATTGTTGGAATTTTCGCGCAGGCTTTGGCCTGGTAGACACCGCCGTTTTGAAGGAATGTGCTCGCTCGCCATTACTGGGCAGCTCGGCGGTGCGCAAATGTGCGAATTGGACGAGCACATCGCGGCATGTGAGTCATGCCGCGAATTTCTTAGAGAGATTGCTCAAGTTAGCGTGCAAGCCATGCCGCTGCTGGCGGAAAAACATGGAGCCGAACCGCAGTTTCTCCCGCCGCAAGGAATTCGGGAACGTTTTCTGGCACGCCTTGCTTCGGAAACGAGCGACAGCGAAACAGGGACCGCGTTGCGGCCAATCCCGATGCCGGCCGTTCGTGCGTACGCGATCTCGCGAGAGCGCGAAATTACCAGACCTATTCGTAAAAAAGATGACCAACCGTCGAAGCAATCTTTGAAAGCCGTTAGGCTGCGGTTGTGGCGGCCTGTCGCAATTGCGATGGGTTGTGCGGTTCTGGCGATTGCAGCGTATTACGCGGGCGTGCACAGAACGGTACACGCGCCTCCGCAACTGACACAAACGCATCCGGTGGCTTTGACTGCACCTCCGGCTCCAGAAATCACGCCCAGTGCTGTCGAATCGGATCGCGTGAGTGAACTTGAGCGACAAAAGTCGGAGTTGGAAACGAAGCTCGTCGGCATGAAACAAGAACTGGCGACTGCCGAGAGTGAAAGAGAGTTTTTGAGTAGTGAGTTGGCTTCCGCGAAAGAAAAGCTCGCCACGTTAGCGACGCAAACGGCGAATCGATCAGCCCAGGGTTCGTCTGCAGTCGCTCAGCAGATGAGTGAGCAGGTTGCGACTCTGCAAGCGCAGGTTGATCGCCTAAGTCAGAAGCTGGCGCAGGAGGAAGTCAGTCTGGACGTCCAGAAGCAAACGAGCAAAGAACTCAGCACTAAACTGGACTCGACATCATCCGATCTCCAACGAGAACGCGACCTGAAATCCGCCAAGAGCGAACTGGGCGATCTCGTGGCTGCCCGGAACCTGCACATCGTGGATGTGTACGATGCCGATGGGAACGGAAGGCGGCAGCAGTCGTTCGGACGAGTTTTCTACATCGAAGGCAAATCGCTTGTGTTTTACGCCTACGATTTGGATGATCCTAGCCGATTCAAAACCAACGTCGTCTTTCATGTCTGGGGTGGAAAGGCCGGAATGAAAGAAGTGACGCACAGTCTGGGCATTCTGCATAAGGATGATGCGAGCCAGAACCGTTGGGCGATGACGTTCGACGATCCAAATGTTCTCGGTCAGATAAACTCGGTTTTTGTGACCGCCGAATCTGCCAACAAGCGTTACGATGAGCCCCACGGCAAAAAAGTCCTATACGCGTACTTTGGAAGCCCTTCGAATCATCCGTAACTTTACTCCTCTCTCCTCCCTCTCGAAAACCTGAAGAATTTTTCTGTCCGTTGGCGAATTTTGCGAACTTCGCGGGCATACATAAGATAAGGGGAGGTTCCTAGACGATGCGAATGACACATCTGTTGCGAGCTGCCTGTACGCTCCTGTTCACGGTGGTGTGCTTCCTATCCGTTGCGACGGGCCAAACGGAGACGGCAACGGTTTCGGGACTAATCACTGATGACACCGGTGCCATGGTGCCCGGAGCGGAAGTGAAGCTGCAAAGTGTCGAGCGTGGAACGGTCTGGATTTCCACAACCAACAACGCAGGGATATACGTATTTGCGAGTGTTCACCCCGGACAGTATCAGCTAACGGTGCAGAAATCCGGTTTTAAGCAGGTGGACTTTCTGGGCCTAATCGTGAACGTTCAGGACCACATCGAGCAGAACTTTCGACTTCAGATTGGTTCAGTGTCGGAAAGCGTCACGGTGACGGCGAGCGGGCTGAACGTAAATACGACGGATGCCGCTGTCAGCACTGTGATCGATAGGAATTTTGTTGAAAGATTGCCGCTTAATGGGCGCAGCTTTAATACGCTGCTACAGCTAACGCCCGGTGTTGTTATCGCGCCTACCCAGGGCCAGACGTTTGGTCCAGGTCAAACGCCTGGTCAATTCAGCATTGCCGGGCAAAGAAGCGATGCCAATAATTTTACCGTTGACGGAGTTTCGGCGAATTTCGGAGTTACGACGAGTGTCCAAATCGGGCAGTCTGGAACTGGCACTGACCAGGCTTTCAGTGCTTTAGGAGGGACGAGCAGCCTGGTATCCGTGGAGGCCCTTCAGGAGTTCCGTATTGAGACTTCGTCCGTCGCCCCAGAGTTTGGTCGAGCTCCAGGCGGGCAAGTTATTCTCACAACGCGCTCAGGCACTAACGAGTTTCACGGCGGGGTCTACGAGTATTTTCGGAACGACGTCATGGACGCGAACGACTGGTTCGCGAATGAGTTGCCTGGATCACCCCACGCGGCCGAGCACCACAATGACTTCGGCGGTTTCTTCGGAGGGCCAATCGTCAGTGACAAGACTTTCTTCTTCTTCTCCTATGAAGGAGCCCGCCTGACGCTCCCCCAGACCACGACCGGCCTCCTGGTCCCTTCTAGCGCTGTGCGCACGAGCGCGGCTGGATCTCCAAACATAGCCGCCTTCCTGAACGCTTATCCGGTGCCTAACGGTCCGGTCTCACCGGGCGGCGATACTGCGCAGTTTTCTGGTTCTTTTTCTGATAGTGCAACTCTTAATGCCACGAGCATCCGTCTGGACCATACTTTCAATAGCAAGTTTTCGCTATTTGGAAGGTACAACTACGCTCCATCTCAACTCGGTGGACCTCTCGCTCAAGCAGTATTCAGCCAAACCAATCCGGTCAACACGCAAACGTTTACGGCGGGCGTTAACATGCTACTGAGCAACCGGCTGACGAACACGCTCCGAGGGAACTACTCCACTCAGAGTGCCGGAGCCGTATTCTTCCAGAATTCCCTCGGCGGCGCCGTTCCGTTAGATCCCGCGCTGATTTTCAGCAATCTCAACAACGGTCGGGACCTGGCAGGTTTCGCGCCACTCACGACTCACGTCGGCCTCCGGATTGGGCCTCAAGTGAGGAATAAAACGCGCCAGTTTAATTTCGTAGATGATTTGTCGATTACTTCAGGCGCGCATCAACTAAAGGTAGGGGGCGATTATCGAGGAATTTTCTTGGACGTGCTAGGGTCACAGAACGATCTCTTTCTTGACGTGTTAAATTTCACAAACTTTGTGGCCAGTGGAAACGCTCTTGTCGCCGTAGCCACCACGCAGAGCAATGCTCATCTGCTGTCGCAAGCCTTTTCCCTCTATGGACAGGACACTTGGAAGATTACTCCTAGGCTGACGATGACGTACGGACTGCGTTGGGAGTTAAATCCGGCCCCATCCGCTCGCAATGGAACGATCTTAGCCGCTTGGCAGAATGTGAACAATCCCGCGGCAATAAGCCTCGCACCCCAGGGAACTCCGTTGTGGGCAACTAAGTATGACAATTTCGCTCCCCGCCTCGGCCTTGCCTACAACTTGACAAGCCGGGGAGACTTTGTTTTCCGAGGTGGCGGAGGAATTTTCTACGATCTTGGCCAGGGGCAAGCTGCTAGCCTCACCAGCTTTTTCCCGAATGCTGCCACTGGCAGCCTTCATTTCAATGTTCCTGTTCCCGTGGCCGATTGGAATCCGTTTCTCCCTTCCTTATCCGTCAACCCTCCTTATCCAACCGTATTCGCTTTCTCACCCGACCTGAAGTTGCCGCGCTCCTATCAATGGAATGCGGCTTTGGAGAAGTCGTTGGGAGTAAAACAAGTAGTCTCCATAACGTACGTGGGGCAAACGGGGAGAGACCTTCTGCGACAAGAGGTTTTAAGCCAGCCCAACGCGAATTTCAGCCCTGGCTCTGATTTCAATTTGACGAAGAACGACGCACGATCAAACTACCAGGCCTTACAGGTGCAGTACCGCCGTCCGGTCTCCAATCGCCTGCAAGCGCTCCTGAATTACACCTGGTCGCACTCCTTTGACAGCGCGTCCAACGACCTCGCTGAAGCAGTCTCGAATACAGTCATCTCCGAAGCAAACGACTATGCATCTTCCGACTTTGACGTTCGGCAAACCTTTTCAGGCGCGATCGCTTACGATATTCCGGCCGTAGCGAAATCGGGGGTGTTGGCACTCGTCACCAAGGACTGGTCCGTTGACACGGTGATAGTCGCGAGGACCGGATTCCCATTCAGTGCGTACTCCGACGGCGCTTTCACAATTAGCGGGGCAACACCTCGCGCCAACTTGGTACCTGGGCAGCCGCTCTACCTGTTTGGGGCGCAGTGTGCCACGACCTTTCAATCGCCATCAGTGGGAGTTCTCGTCCCGGGACAATCCTGCCCAGGTGGGTGGGGTGTCAATCCAAATGCATTCACGGACCCGCCGGCTGGTGAGCAAGGCAATGCGGGAAGGAATAGCCTACGAGGGTTTGGACTAACACAGGTTGATCTCTCAGTTGCGCGCAGATTCAGGATCACAGAACGCATCAGTATGCAGTTCCGCGCGGACGCGTTCAATGTCTTGAACCACCCCAACTTTACGAATCCAAATCCTCAAATCGGAAACAACCCGGCTTTTCTATCGCAATTGATGTTGAACAATGGGTTGGGAGGGTTGAATCCGCTCTTCCAGGAGGGCGGTCCGCGCTCTCTCCAGTTATCGCTGAAGTTATCTTTCTAGAGCAATGCAAGTCCATCCGACCGCAGTCTCGAGGCGTGAGGCAGCGGCTTGAGTCCCTTCAGGCTTCTCTGGGAAATCGGCAAATGGCAATCGATCCGGACGGCATTAGGGTTGAGTTTTCAGGTGTGCGAATACAGCCAACGACTTACAGAGAAGAGCGGAAGTGTATGGTTCGGAGTCTCCAACCAGTTCCCGCACTGGCGACAAGAGAACTTTTCTTCGAGGCCTCAAAAAGTGAAAGTGAAATTACTTGGATCTTATGCTGCTTTGGCGAATTTCGAACAGTCTCATGAAGGTCCCAAGTACTCCGAGTGGCGATGCACGGCGGTGCGCCAGTTCATCTGGAAGCTGGCATTGTCTGGCTGCTTGTTTATATGCCCAAAGCTCACTTGCTCTCAGGAGGCGAAGCGACCGCTGACAGTCGCTGACTCTGTCGAATCCACGAAGGTTCTGAGCCACTTTGGTACCGGCCCTGTATTAATCTCACCAGACGGAAGAAGATATGTGGTAGCTCTGCAGCGGGGGGACATTGCGCGTAATGGAAGTTGGGTTGAACTGCTCTCCGGTGGAACCACGTCTCTCGACGCCGCCTGTAAAATCGAAATTGTCGCTCGGCTATTTTCAAAATCAACTGCTCTCGTCACGGATTTAATCAAGAATGGTCGGTGGTGGGACGACAACGAACATGTCTCCTTCTTGTGGGACGATGGACTCGGAACCCCGCAGGTTGTTGAGCTCAACGTAACAACTCACGAACTACACAAGCTAACTCACAGTTTGACTGTGATTAATGGGTATGACATCAGTTCGGACGGCAAGACCCTCATCTATATCGCGCGGGGCCGGCGCCCCAATCCGTCAGTAGTGGCGAGGATGCGGAGCAAGGGTTTCGCAATAACAGAGCAAGATATTGGGTCGCTGCTGCGCGGAGACATTGACGGTTGGACTCCATGGCGGCATTTCGACACCTTCATATCTTCGACCAAAACGGGGCAGATTCACGCAGTTCGCGAACCAGGGCACAAGTGGTTCATGTCCCCGAATCTGTTGAGTATCTCGCCCGACGGGCGCTATGCGGTTACGGAGCGGCCTGCGGATGATCTTCCGGCTGACTGGGACAAATATACGGAGCACGTCTTTAGGGATATTTACCTACCGCCCGCGCGCCAGCACCCCGGTGAGCCGAACGCCATACGGCAGTATTATCTGATTGACATACAACACGCGGTAGCCACACCGATGTGGGACGCCCCAGAGAATGTTTATGGAGCCGTGGTGTGGGCGCCAGACAGCCGCAGTTTCATACTAGGGCCAACCTTCTTGCCAACGAAGCAGACAGATGCGGTCGGACTCGCTGGATGGGTCGTCGTCGAAGTGAGTGTCACCACTGGCAAGCATGTTCGAGTTCCCGTCCCGGTCGGCCTCCCACCTCATGCTTATAGACCGTTGAGCTGGGAGCCAAACGGTGTCATCGAATTTACAGGAACGGAAGACGGGCCTTCTCAGGGTCGTCGGTTGAGGTTCAAAAAGGCCAGCGGAAGTTGGGAGCCCGTCACAGAGAGCACAAATGACAACGCGCAATTCGCGGGGCACGTGCGGATAGAGGTTCGTCAAGATCCCAATACCCCGCCAGCGCTCTATGCGGTTGAGAACACGACCGGTCGCGAGAAGCTGATTAAAGATCTAAATCCCCAATTGAGGAAGGAATTGACACTCGGGCGGGTTGAACTGGTTCATTGGAAGGCAGCAGACGGACGTCCGTGGACGGGCCTCCTCTATTATCCTGTTCACTATGAGCAAGGTCACCGTTTTCCCTTGGTCATCCAGACTCATGGGTATTCAGCTAAGGATTTCAATCTTGATGGAGGATTTGCGACGATGTTTGCGGCGCAACCTCTTGCAAACCGCGATATTGCGGTGCTCCAGATTAACGCTCCGGACGATGATATGGCCGATGTGGACGGGACTCCGCGCGAGCCCGAAGCGGCAATGGCAGGGTATGAAGGCGCAATACAAGAATTCACAAAAGACGGGCTCGTAGACCCTGATAAGGTCGGGGTAGTTGGTTTCAGTCGAACGGGTTGGCACGTCGAATACGCACTCACCCATTCCAAGTTTCGATTCGCAGCAGCTGAAGTCGCTGACAACATGGACGGGAGTTACGTTCAAAACGCGTTGAGCGAATACACAAGTCCGTCGGAATTGGAGGCGGACAACGGTTCAATCCCAATCGGTATAGGCCTGGAAACATGGCTGCGGGTAGCTCCCGGTTTCAATACCGACAAGATCCACACGCCGTTGCGCATGGAAATTGATTCCGCTCCATTCACCAGCAGCGTTCTCGATATGTGGGAGATATTTAACAATCTTAGATACCTCCGGAAGCCCGTGGAGCTGTTCGTTATTCCTGATATCGAACATGGCGTACATATCTTGCAGAACCCCGCCCAGCGGCTAGCCTCTCAAGGCGCAACCGTGGACTGGTTCCGTTTCTGGCTGAAAGGCGAGGAGGATCCGAATCCCGCCAAGGCGGAACAGTATGCTCGCTGGCGCGAACTCCGGAAGTTGCAAGAAGAGAACGACGCCAAAGGAGAGGCTCCGGCCAATTGAAGAGACTTTGCCGGCGACCGAAATAATAGCGCTTGAGAAAACTCCGGCAGCAAAATGACGCAATGCGGCAGAAGCGGAAAGCCAGTCTGCGCCGCTGAACTGGCGTGGCCACAAATAAGTTGGTGGGCCAGAGCGCGAATTAACTGGCCGGTGCGATTCTTCGTCAACTAGGATTCTATGACCTGTCGCACATGTCCATAAATCTGCTTGAGCTCCCGTGAGGCCGGGTTGGATGGCGTCGAATCCATTTGACCCTTCGAACTTTTATGGCGGCGGAGCACATGTTTGCACCGATTGCAAAACCTTGGGAGATCCCCATTGAGTGGCGCCTTCGTATGTGGTCGCGATTGTGATTCCGAGAGCATGTTCCAAAAGTATTTTTCAAAGAGCTTGATACAAATCGCCTCCATCGAGACATACGCTTTGATGCGCATTGGTATTTTTCTATAAAACTTCGTTAACAATTCTCGCGTCTATGCATCAAAATAGTCAGTTATCAGGGGTGGACGTGTTGTTTGCGGTACGACCGGATAGTTCCCCTGCGCGATTCGAACTGGATTTCAAGCTGTCGCCAGCGGGTTAGTCGGAGCCCATGTATCCCGGTGTCGAACTTCGGCTCTATCGCTACGTCACGGTCCTGGCGGAGGTCCTCAATTTTACGCGTGCAGCGGCGCGACTGCATGTTGCGCAACCCGCTCTCAGCAGACAAATCCGGCAGCTGGAAGAATATCTAGGAACTAAACTTTTCGAGCGAACCAAACGAGAAGTGCGACTGACCCCGGCGGGAGAAGCATTCACAGCCGAGGCTCGGCTGACTCTGTTCCACGCCGACCGTGCCGTCCAGGGAGCAAAGGCGGCGAGAGGGATGTACCGAGGGCCTTGGAGCATCGGCTATTCTCCGCTGATCGACTTGCGCATTTTGTCCAAAGTGCGCCGCCATTTGGTGTCCACGTACCCGGCAGCCGACGTTCGGCTAGTCAGCGCGCACACTTCAGAACAAGCAGATGGCCTCGTGCGCGGTACGCTCCAGGCGGGACTTGTGATCCTGCCCATTGCTGAGCAGGCCGTGACCACCGAGGGACTATATCGGGAGGCGCTGATACTAGCCTTGCCAACGGGACATCCGTTGGCAACGAAAGATGAGCTGCAAATCACGGACCTTGACGACGTGCCGCTCGTGACCATTCGCGGGGACATCGAACCGCGGTTCGGCGAAGACCTGAATCGGGTTTTTGCCGTGGCTCGCGTGCGGCCGCGCATCGCCCAACAAGCAACGACACAAGCGGAACTGCTCGAACTGGTTCTGGAAAGCGCGTCCCTGGTCGGGTTGACCATGCCTTGGGCGCAGCAGCCGGCACGGGAAGGAATTGTGTTTCGTAGGTTGGTGGATGAGTTTTTGACCGCGGAGGTGGGACTCGCTTACCTGCGCGACGACGGTTCTCCGATCTTGAAATCCTTGCGAAAATTCCTAATCGATACCTTCCATCCTTTGTCGCCGGAATCTGAAGCGCTCGAACGCCGAGGGCGGCAGATGAGCCTCTTTTGACTGCGAGCCTCGTGCGGGCAGTTTGCCCGCACAAAGAAGTGGCAGGTTAGCACACTCATAGTGTGTAGACTCATCGTGGTCATCAATCAAATGATGGCCGCGTGCAAAGCGGCGACCCCAGAGCTACTCTCGGAAAACAAGTGCGCAAGTTGCGCCTGGAGCGCGGCCTCTCGCAAGAGAAGCTCGCGGAACTAGCGAATCTTCATCGGAACTACGTAGGAGGCGTCGAGCGCGGCGAACGAAATATCGCGATCATCAATATCGTGGCGCTGGCTCACGCGCTGCGGGTGAGGCCCGCAAAACTTCTGGAGACGCTGTCGTGATTTGAGGATTACTTCCTCGAACCGCGTTTCTGGACCGCGAGCAAGTAATTACTTTCGGATTGCCAACCACTCGGGAGCGATCTGCCTCATGCTATCCGGAACTACTACTGTTCCGCTTTGCGTTTCAGGGCATCAAGCCAAAAACGCTGTGACTTCGCAAGATCGTTGGAGGAGTAGAAGAGCCTCAGCACAAAACCGTCCATAGACTCGGTGGTTTTGACGAGTGTGCCTCCGTCGGGCAAAGGTTGCAGATTCCAAACGTGAATAGCTCGTGCCCTGTATGCGGTTCCGGTCCACGCCAGTTGCGTGACCGGACGAGCGAGTGCGATGCGAGATTTGATCTGGGTGCCTCCGCTGGTCCATGCAAAGGCAGTTCCCGATTCCAGGGGACCGTTGATCTTGGCGGCGGAGATGGTGGACTGCCATTTGGGCCAGTTGTCGATATCCGTGAGAAGGTGCCACACGTTTTCCGGAGACGCGTGAATGGTGATTTCCGACGACGCTTTGACGGCAGCATTTTCCTGAATTTGCCCACCCGCCGCCAGCTTTTCGAGACGATCCATTGGGCTTTGCGCGTTGGTGGGAGTCGTAAGCAGAGCGAGAAACAGCAATGTGGTCCACGGGTACATGCGCTATCTCCGTTCGGGGTTCGGGCCTGAAACGATAATACGCAAAGGACTGAGTTTTGGTTCCATGAGGGCCCTCGCCGCAATAGTATGCGTCCCTTTCGAGTGACGGTCTAACCCGAGGTTACGCCTGGCCAGAAGTCCGCTTGGGAGAAACGCAACACTCCTGAGCGCCGCTCACGCCCCGATCTCCTCGAACCCCGTTTCTGGATAGTTTCCGGATTGCCGACAATACAGTCGGAGTGTGCAGGCAGCTTCTACGCGCTTCGAGGTTTTTGTACCCCACTCACTGCCGAAACACAGGTCTCGTTGGACAAGGGCTGATACACTGCACGAAGTTGGCATAGGAGGACAAATGGGGACTTCTGCTCCGGCTCAGTCCGCGTCAGACCGTTACCCCCGAGCCGCTAGCCCAATCCACACAATTTTAGTGCTCGCCGCGATGGGCGGTTGGGCGATCGGGCATAAGATTTTTGCAGATCAATTGAGCGCGACGGCTAACCCGAACCGCGTGCGCTATTATGTAGTCACTATTTTCTATGAATGGCTCTTGTTCGTTCTGGTAGTGGCGGG
>Ga0209006_10003878_pt1 | contig 13597 bp, 7 predicted proteins | sample JacPin_JW_Ref_O2_FD_188567 | JGI IMG/M metagenome (GOLD analysis project Ga0209006, IMG submission 188567) | Forest soil microbial communities from Algoma, Ontario, Canada - Jack Pine, Ontario site 1_JW_Ref_O2 (SPAdes) (version 2) | ecosystem: Environmental > Terrestrial > Soil > Boreal... | reverse complement strand
AAGCCCAACGTTTTTCCGTCATTTTGCGGCACGGCTGAAGCCGTGCCCTTCCGGGAATGACTTTTTCCGCAGCCTCTTCAGCCGTGCCGTAAATGACACCGTTAAGCCCGGCTTTAGCCACTGAGGTACGTTTTTTCCATCCTCTCAATTCTCTTATGCGCGATAAAAAGATGCCCTCAGGGGCTAATGCTCGCTACGGCGAGGTAGCCCTCGTCAATGTCGTCCTGTTGCGGCACGGCTGAAGCCGTGCCCTTCCACAAAGACTGCGTTCTCATGCGGACTCTTTAGCGGCCACCTGAGAGATACGCACAGCGCGGACAAACGTTCAGTGGGCACTCACTTGGACAGCACAGAGCTCAGCTTGTGCGTGACCATTGACATTCTATCCATAGAGTATCTATGGTTAACGCCAATGGACGCACAGGAGACCGCATGAATGCCCTGGTCCGCTGGCTGAGAAAGACCGCGCTTTTGTTCCGCCGCCGGGATTTCGATCACGATCTGCACGAAGAGATGGCTTTTCATCAGGAACAGGCAGCCAAGGAGTTCGAGGCTGCCGGCGCCACGCCCGAAGCCGCTCAGTATGCCGCCATGCGGCAATTCGGCAATACGACGCTTCTCCAGGAACGCAGTCGTGAAGTCGTGCAATTTCGCGCGGAAACCGTGGTGCAAGACTTGCGATTCGGGCTCCGGCAGTTGCGAAGAAGCCCTGGCCTGGCGCTCACGGCGATCCTGGTGCTCGCGCTGGGCATTGGGGCCAGCACGGCCATTTTCGCTTTCGTAGATGCGGTGCTGATTCGGCCGCTGCCCTATGCGGATTCGAATCGCCTGGTGGATGTCGACGAGAGCGAAGCCGTGTTTCCACGCTCTAACCTCTCCCGTGAGGATTACGAGGATTGGAAGCGGCTGAACACCACGCTTAAATCGCTGGAAGTCTATGGCGGCACCGGCTTTCTGCTCCGCGCGGGTTCGCTCTCCGAGCCCGTACCGGCGGCTCGGGTCAGCGACGGATTCTTTCGCACCCTCGGGGTCACACCGTTCCTGGGTCGAGACTTTCGGCCAGGCGAAGATAAGCCCGGCCAGCCGAAGATCGCCATGCTTTCCTACGGAACGTGGATGAAGCGATTTGGCGGCCATCGCGACGTGATCGGCGAATCCATAAGCCTGTCAGGCGAGGCATACACGATTGTGGCCGTGCTACCGCGTGGGTTCTCCTTCGCGCCGCGTGCCAGCGCGGAACTCTGGGTTCCGCTGTTGGATAAAAACGGATGTGAAACGCGAAGAAGTTGCCACAACCTCGACGGAGTAGGGCGTTTACGCGACGGCGTGACCGTGCAGGCGGCGTCCGCCGACCTGAAGGCAATTGCAGCTCAACTGGCGCTTGCCTACCCGGGTTCAAACAAGGGACAAAGTGCGAGCGTCGTTTCCTTGTCAGAACTTTTTGTGGGCAAGCTGCGGCCTACTTTGCTCATGCTGCTAGCAGGAGCGGGGCTGCTGCTGTTGATTGCCGGTGTTAATGTGTCCAGCTTGTTGCTGGTGCGCGCGGAAACGCGCAGGCGTGAAACAGCAGTGCGTAGCGCACTCGGCGCTACTCCGGGCCGCTTAGTTCGACTGTTCACCACCGAAGGTCTGCTGCTTGCCGGCCTCGGGTGTGCGGCGGGTATGCTGTCCACGGTCTTAATGATTTCATTGCTGACGCGGATAGTTCCCAAGCCGATGGCGGAGGGCATGCCCTTTCTCGATGAGCTGGGCCTTAACCCGCACACGGTGTTATTTGCTGCTGGGACCGCACTCCTGGCGGCGGTTCTGCTGTCAGCCACGCCTTCTCTGCGGCTTGCTTTCAGAAATGTACAGGACGGGCTAAGCGACGGCGGGCGGGGTTCAGCGAGCCGCTTCTGGCGTCGCCTGGGCGCCAATCTGGTTGTGGTGGAGCTCACCATGGCCGTGGTGCTGCTGGCCGGCGCTGGACTTCTGGCCAAGAGTTTCTACCTTATGCTGCACGTCGAAGCCGGATTTGATACCTCGCACCTGGCAACCGTGTACGTGATGGCTCCGGACAATGTCTACAGCAAGCCGGAGCAAAAAATCGCTCTCTATCACCAAGTCCTGGAGAAGGTCTCGGCGATGCCGGGCGTTCAATCGGCGGCCGTTACCAGCGATCTGCCATTGAACTGCAATTGCGATACGGACTGGATACGAATTCCCGGCAAACCGTTTCATGGCGAGCACAATGAGGTGTTGGAACGAGACGTGAGCCCGCAGTACATGACTGTGCTCAAGGCCAGGCTGTTGCGCGGGCGCGTGTTTACGGAAGCAGATGATGCAAACCATCCCCAGGTGACCATCCTCAACGAATCTATGGCGAAAAAGTACTTTCCTGGTGAGGATGCTCTCGGCAAGATGATCGGCGACGGGGATTTATCGCCCAAATCGATGCGGCAAGTGGTGGGGATTATCGAAGATGTGCGCGAGGGAGCGGCGGATGACCCGCCCTGGCCCGCAGAATATTTTTCCATTTACCACAGCCCCGATCCGTACTTCGAAGTGGCTGTGCGCACGAGCCAGGACGAGAACGCGGTGCTGCCCGGCTTGGTGAAGACGCTGCGCAGCATCAATCCCAACCTGGGGGTCTACGGAGAAAGCACCATGACCGCTCAGCTCAGCAGCTCACAAAGCGCGCTGCTGCATCGGTTCGCCAGTTGGCTGGTGGGTGGCTTTGCGGGGTTAGCTTTGGTGCTGGGAGTCGTGGGCCTTTATGGCGTGGTCGCATATTCCGTGAGCCAGAGAACGCGCGAGATTGGTGTGCGCATGGCTCTCGGAGCACAACGGAGCTCGATTCACGGGCTCATTCTGAAAGAAGCAGGATGGCTGACCGCAGCCGGGATCATTGCCGGCCTTGCGTGCTCGGTTGCGGCCGGGCATCTGATGCGCACCCTGCTGTTCGGCGTGCACGCGTGGGATTTCTCTACGCTGGCGGCGGTGGCCGCAGTGCTTGGAGCTGCTGCGTTGCTGGCCAGCCTGATCCCCGCGAGAAGAGCTGCATCGGTTAATCCCGTCAAAGCATTGAGCGCGGAGTAACAGGGACCTGCGGTTTGATCGCACGGTTAAAGATCTGCAGAAACTACCCCGATGCCTCGGCGCTTGGTGAGAAATTGCACCAGCCAGCGCAGCATGACCAACAAGCGATTGGCGAAGCCGACCAGGAAGTAGATGTGGACGCCGGCCCACAGCAACCACGCAGTCAACCCAGCAGACTTCCAGAACCTCAAGTCGGCGACGGCGTAGCCACGGCCCACCACCGCCAGGTCGCCCTTGTCCCAATACCAAAAAGGCTCGGGTGGGGGCTGCCCGGAAACGCGGCGGCGAATCAGCCCGGCGACATATTCGCCCTGTTGAATGGCAGGCTGCGCCAGGCCAGGCATGCGCGCCGCGGTTGCGCTTTTCAGACCAAACAGGTTGCGGGTATCCGCGACAACGAGGGCCGTGTCGCCAACGGCAAAGATCTCCGGATGCCCGGGCAGCGAAAGATCGGCATTCACCTTGACCCTTCCCGCCTTGTCGGCTTCCGCGCCTAACCACTGCGCTGCCGGCGAAGCCGCCACGCCAGCCGTCCAGATCACGTTCTGGCTGCGCACGCGGATCCCCTTGGCCACAATGCCTTCTGCATCCACTTGCTCAACGTTGGTACCGGTAAAAATCTTTACTCCTAGCTCTTCCAGATGATGATGTGCCTTGGCCGAGAGCCCTTCGGCAAAACTCGGAAGTATTCGAGAAGTGCCTTCGTAGAGCAGGATCTGCGCCGAACCCGGGCGAAGATGCCGGAAGTCGCGTTCCAGCGCCATACGTGTCATCTCAGCAATCGTGCCGGCAAGCTCGACCCCCACCGTGCCGCCGCCCACAAGAACGAACGTGAGCATTTCTTGAATCAGGGCTTGATCCGCATTCCCGCACGCCGCGAGACGCTCCGCCTCTTCAAACGCCGCCAACAGCCTGGTGCGAATTGCGTCTGCCTCCTGGAGCGAATCGAGCCCGGGAGCCATCTGCTTCCACTCCTCGTGGCCAAAGTAATTCACATGAATCCCGGTGGCTAGAACCAGGTAGTCGTACGCCAGCTCGCAGTGGGGCAGCAGGACCTTCCTGTTCACCATATCCACGCCCGTCACTTCCGACAGCAACACGTCTACATTCTTCTGTTCGCTGAACAGGACACGCAGAGGCGGGGCCACCTCGTCGCCGGCCAGAAGGCCAGTGGCCACCTGGTACAACATCGGCCGGAACAGATGGTAGTTGTGTTTATCGACCAGGGTAATTTGTACAGCGGCTTTCGCTAAAGTACGCGCAGCATAGAAGCCGCCGAACCCGCCCCCCACAATCACCACTCGCGGAACTGACTCTGCTGGCAAGTGCAACCTCCATCACCTTGTTTGGTTGGATGTGATGGGGTCTTAAAGGTGCTGTAAATTCTTCTACCAGGGTTTTGACCGGGCGACAGCGATTCCCCGTATCTCGTTGGGATATTGGCCGCTCACCGCACAATAAAAATGGTAGAGAACGCCTTCGTGCGTGATGACGGAGGGCTTGTGAGCGAAGGTTTCATCGATCGTTCCGGGTGGTCCGGTGTCAATGAGGATTTCGGGCACTTTGACGAACGAGTATGGATCATCACCGATGGCCAGCATCTCGCAGGCGCGGCCAGGCCGATGGTAGCGGAAGCCGTAATAGAACATGGCGTACTCGCGGCCGTTCTGAACCACAAAAGGGTTCGAGGCAAAGCGGCTGTCGCGAGCGTCAGGGAGGGGCGGCTGGGTGGCGGAAATGGGGTTTGCTGCCGGATAGGTCGCGGTGCCACGCGGACCATTGCGGAGAATCGGATTGCCTTTGTAGCGGGTCCAGGTCTTCAGATCTTTCGAAGTGGCCACGCCCGTTTGCTCGTGCCACCCTCCGCCTTCGCTCTCTGGCAATCCATCGGTCTTTGCGTTGTAGTACAGGTAGTAGGTTCCACGGTCCAGCATCAGATCAGGACGATAAAGGCCGCCGTGCTCCCATGCAGTGCCATCCTGTGGGAGCAGGATAGGATCCGTGAGTCGCCAATGCAGAAGATCGTCAGAGGTAGCCAGGCCGATCACTGCCGCGCCTTCCTCGTAGCCGGCGCTGGGATAGGCGTTCCATGCGCCCAGGTACTTTCCGTCTACCTTGATGGCGTCGCCACGGCTCTTGAGCTGCTTGTTACGAAGAATAGAACTCAACGCCAGATTGTATTTTGTATAGGTGGATGAGGGATCACGGGGCGCCACAAGCGCAGTGCGGGTCCAGTGGAGCAGGTCGGGAGAGGTCGCGAGCCCGGTCTGGTACCCGACACCGTCCCAACCGATGTAGAGCATCTGGAATGTCCCGTTGGCAAAAAAGACGATGGGGTCATCAATACTGCGTTGGTCAAAGTCGCCTTTGCGGCCAGTAGGGGAGAGAACCAGCTTTGGGTATTTATAGGGAGTTCGGAAAGGCCCTGCCTGGTCCGCGTTCGCTATCGCGAAATGCGGCGCAATGCCGAAGGCACCACCCACGATGGCGGAATTGAGCAGAAAGCGACGACGATTAATACGCAAACCTTTCCTGGTTCCGGAGCTCTCGAGACAAACAGCAATCATCGTAACCTGCGATCGTGGTTGCCGTCTCAACCGGCTGGATTGTCTCCTCCGCAGGCGTCAGGTAAGCTCGTAGCTTCAAGTGCAGGATTTTCGATTTGGTGAAACGGCAGATCATGCAACTAAGCCTGTGTCTCATTGTGTGGATGACCCTGATGCCGGGCGTTCAGGCCGCCGCAAGCGCTTTCTTCGACGCCTACAAGGGAGAGCCTTATCACGATGCCCGCTATGACGGGGGAGCCCAGGCAATTCCCGGCAAGGTGCAATGCGCCTTTTATGACCTGGGCGGCGAAGGTGTTGCGTACCATGACGCAGATGCCAAAAACAATGGCAGTGGGGCCCTGAACCCCGCGGACGGAACCTATCTGAACGAGTTCCGCATGCACGAGGGGGTTGATATCTCCTATACCAAATTTCACGATCAGATCGACAACACGCAGTACGACATGGTTCAGCCCCCCGAGAACCAACTCTATGTGGGCTGGACCCAGCCCGGAGAGTGGTTCAACCTGACGGTTCAGGTTGCCCGGGCAGGAGTCTACACCGCGGATCTGCTTTACACCTCGAATCGGGGCGGAAGCATCAGCCTCGACGTGAACGGGAAGCCAAGCGGTGCACCTGTGCCTATATCCTCGACGTTCAACGCGGCCGACCCCGTCGCCTGGAGGCAATGGCACCACTGGAACGTCGCGCCAAACCTGTTAAAGGTGGAGTTGCCAAAAGGGAAGAGTGTGCTGACCGTTCACATCGTGACCGAAGGGCAAATGAACCTCGCTTACTTTGATTTTCACGAGGCTCCCTAAAGGCTTTCCCCGCCGCTTTGAGCTAGTTTCCTCCCGTTTTCACGCAGACTTCTGCACCTCATGTGGGACCGCGGTCAGCTTGCGATTGCGCACCCGATAGAAAATGTATCCGATCAGGTTACTGATCAGCGTGGTGCCGAGAATCTTGGCGGCGTAAGCGCGGGGATTGACTACGTCGACAAAAGGATACGAGGAAATCAGCAGGCTGAACAAGGTTGCTACGAACCCGGCGATCGAGGTCCAGCGAATCCATCGGGGCAGGCGCCGGCGCAGCGCAGCGGTTCCGGCTAGAGGAATGGCGAACATAGCGAGGTACGCAAGTTCGTAGTGGGTGATGGCGGCGTTGGAGAGGACCTGGAAGGCCTCCTGTGCGTGCACGCCTATGTTAGCCAGCAGCAGGATGAGCAACACCAGCGAGCACGCGCAGGCGATAGAGTTCGTCGGCGTACGGAAGCGGGGATGAAGGCGGCTAAACCAACTGGGAATGAGCTGGTCCCAACCGGCGGCAAGAGGCAAACGCGTGGCCCCGGTGAATATAAGGCTGGTAGCAGCGATGAGGCGGAGTTGGACCAGCAGAATGGCCATCACCGCGAAGTAATTACCCACGCCTGAGTTACCCAGTGCATAGCGGAACGTCTGCGGAATGGGCGCAATGTAGTCGATGCGACCGTGGGAAAAAGCCAGCACCGAGCTGGTGCCGAAGATGAACATGGCGCAGATGACGGGCGACGAGAAGATCACCGATTTGCCGATAGAGCGAGCAGCGTCCTCACTTTCCCCAGCCATGATCGCGACATATTCCAGGCCGACGAGGGCACCAAAAATCATCTGCCCAAACAGGGCGGCGGAGACCATGTTGCGGCGAGGAAGACGGAACGTAAGCGGCTCCCAGTGCACGTTGGTGTGGTGAAGGAGTGCCCAGGCGGGAAGCAGAATTAGCGCAGCGTAAACCGTGAGAATGGCTATCCCGCCGACATTATGGATCCACTTGCCGAACTCAAGACCGCGAACGGCAGCAGCATCGATGCCCAGAGTGATGACGGCGACAATGGCAAAAGCAGCGGTGTGGTTTTCAGGTAGCCACGCGGCCGCCGGGCCGATGAGATAGGAGAGTTCCGTCGGTATGGCGTAGAGGATGGCGGCTGATATGGCGATACCGTAAACCCACATATTCCAAGCAGTCATGAAGCCGCCCAGATCGCCAAAGGCAGTGCGTGCCCAGACATAGAGTCCGCCTTCTAGCGGCATCTCGCGGTTGAGATAGATGACGGATACGGCCATGGGAAAGTAGAAGAGCAGCATGGCGGCAATCCAGGTAACGGTCTGGCCGCGACCCAGACCGGCAGCGATGCCGACCCAGGAACTACCAACCACGCTGACCACCTGGGTAAGGATGAGATCGCGCAAGCCGAGCTGGCGATGGAGACTCGTGTCTGGCTTGGGCGAAAGGGAAGCCATGTGTTCGGTATCCTCGCACAGGAGAGGGAATTCCACCATGTTTCGGAAACCTTCCCTCCGCGTGTCAGGTCCGCGTCTGTCCACGAAACCTTCGAGGCAACCCAAGTCGTCGCGTCCGGGAGATTGAACCTCCCGATCACTGCGACTTGTAAGCCGTCTCAGATCAAAGAAGCGATTGAGCACTACCAGCGTGGAGGCAAGGTTCTCCTGGATTTCAATGAGTGAGGCTAAATTTGCCGATCTCCCGCAGGGGACAGGTTCGTACGGCTAGCGATCCGGCGGGTCGAATTTCAACTGTTGACGTCAGGGCAACGCCCTCATTGAAAGCTGTTTAAGCGGCGAACGACCGATTAGTCGCGAAAACGCCGATGGGACATTGCGACGAGCCAGTCCAACTCGGTTCTGGAACCCTGGACACATGCCGACTTCTCGGGACTGATCTCAGATGAGACTGGGCCGGCGCGCGCCCTTTTCCGAGCTGTTGATCAAAGCAGTTACTGACGGTTTGGCGACCATCCGACCAGAATCCGCGATTTGACCTTCGATCCGTCTGGATGAGTGCGTTGGCCTGTTGGCAACAATTGACCCGATCAGTCCATTCACGACAAATGGTGAAATCGACCTTGACAATCTTCTTATACCTGTTTAGTCTATGCCTATAGCGAACAAGGCTATGACAGAAACCGACTCACGCGATTTGTTTCCCGGCGCGCTCGAGATGATGATCCTCGAGTCGCTTCGCCGCGAGCCCGCCCACGGATACGCGCTGGTGCAACACATCCAGCAACGGTCCAACAACCTGTTGCAAGTAGAAGAGGGTTCGCTCTATCCCGCGCTGCAACGGTTGCTGAAGACGAAACTGGTGAAGGCGGAGTGGGAACTCTCCTCGACCAATCGGCGCGTGAGAACCTACCAGATAACTGCTGCCGGCCTGCGCCACCTGGAGCAGCAGATTTCCACCTTTGAGCGCATGTTTGAGGGCATCTCACTGGTCCTGAACCCCGGGTAAAGCCATAACAAGTTGTGATGGGGCCAGCTGAAAGGAATTCCAATGGACTGGATTCCGCAGATTTTCCGCCGCCGTAAGTTCTACGAAGATCTCTCCGAAGAGATTCGCCTGCACATTGAAGAGCGCACCGAGCAGTTGATGTGCGATGGGATGAGTGCCGAAGAAGCGATGCGGGCAGCGCGGCGAGCTTTCGGCAACCGGACGCTGCTTGAGGAACGCAGCCGCGAAGTATGGCAATGGCCCACGCTGGAATCGATCGGGGCCGATCTGCGGTTTGCCCTGCGGCAGTTGCGCCGTTCTCCCGGATTTGCGGTTATCGCTGTTTTAACGCTGGCTCTGGCCATCGGCGCGAACGCGGTGGTGTTTGCTGTACTGAATGGGCTATTCCTGCGCCCGCTGAATGTGCCGCATGGCGAGACCCTCTACGCACTCCAGCGCGGGAACGACACATACATCGCGCAGTCGTATCCCGACTATCTGGATCTGCGTGATCGCAATCGCAGCTTCGATGGCCTGGCAGCTTATAACATCTCCCAGGTGGCGTTGGATACGGGCAATAATCCAGCCTCGGTCTGGGGCTATGAAACGAGCGGGAACTACTTCGACGAATTGGGAGTACGGCCGTATCTCGGCCGCTTTTTCAACGCCTCCGACGAGCACGGACTTAACAGTGCTCCGTACATCGTACTCACCTATGGCTATTGGCACAGTTATTTTCAGGACGATCAGGGGGTGGTGGGCCGTCAAGTCCTGCTGAACAAGCATCCTTTCACCATTCTCGGTGTCGCCCCGCCTGACTTCCACGGGACGTTGCTGATTTTTTCTCCCAATTTCTTCGTGCCCATGGTCAATGGGGAGCAAATCGATGGGGAGAATTTCCTGAATGCGCGCGGAACACGATGGGTGTTTGAAGTCCTCGGACATCTCAAGCCGGGAGTGAGTTCGGCGCAAGCAACCGCGGATCTGAATTCCGTTGGTTCCTACTTGGAAAAGAGTTACCCCAAAGACGATGGCAAATCGAGTTTTTCGCTGGTGCGCCCTGGCCTGCATGGCGACTTTTTTGCTCCCGCAATTCGAGCCTTCCTGGCTGGGTTGATGGTCCTCGCGGGGTTGATCCTGCTGGCAGCCTGCGCCAATCTCGGAAGCCTGTTTGCCGCGCGCGCTGCGGACCGCAGGCGAGAGGTTGCCCTGCGCCTCGCGCTGGGTTCGACCCGCACACGCATTTTGCGGCAACTGTTGACCGAAGCCCTTCTGATTTCCGTTGCCGGCGGGGCAGCCGGACTCGTCGCGAGCGTTATCCTGTTGCGCCGCCTGAATATGTGGCAGCCATTTCCGCAGTTCCCCATGAACATCCCGGTGAGCCCAGACGCTAACGTATACTTGGTCGCTCTCCTGCTTGCCATCGTGAGCGGGTTACTTTTCGGCATCGTTCCGGTGCGCCAGGTGTTCAAATCGAACCCCTATGAGATCGTCAAAGCAGGCTCGAGCGCCAGGATTGGACGGAGGTTGACCGTCCGCGACCTGTTGATCGTATTGCAAATTGCCATCTGCGCAGTGCTCGTTACTTCTTCCATGGTGGCCGTGCGCGGTCTGGCCCGGTCGCTGCACGCCAACTTTGGATTCGAGCCGCAGGATACGCTGCTGGTGGATACGAATCTCGCCATGGCCGGATACCCCCCGGACAAGATGGCCACCATGCAAAGGCAAATGATGGACGCGACGCGCGCGATTCCTGGCGTGAACTCCGTCGGGCTGGTGGACACCCCGCCCCTGCATATGGGCTGGAACCTCTCATATGTGTTCAGCGACCACGCTACGGACCTGCGGACGCCAAACGCCCTCGCGCAGGCAATTGAGTACCGAATCTCTCCTGAATACCTCCAGGCCGCGAAGACCGCACTGTTGGCTGGTCGAAACTTCAACTGGCATGATGACGAAAATGCACCGCGAGTCGCGGTCATAAACCGAGAGTTCGCTCGCAAAATTTTTGCCAATCGATCCCAGGCGATTGGCGAGCATTTCAAGATGCCTGACGGAAAGCTAGTGCAGGTTGCCGGTATTGTTGAAGATGGAAAATATACTGCCAATCTGGCAGAAGATCCGCAGCCGGCCATGTTTCTTCCCATCAAGCAATTCCCCGCAAGCGAAACGTGCCTTGTGGTTCGTTCGGGACGCGATTCGGAGCAACTAGTCGCAGCCATCCGCGGGACACTGCGCGATCTTGACCCCGGATTACCCGCGTTTATCCAGACATGGAATGAAGAGATGAATGGAGCGCTGTTTGCTTCGCGCATGGCCACAGTATCCCTTGGCTTGCTCGGAGTGATGGGCGCGATGCTGTCGATCACCGGTATTTTCGGCATGGCTGCCTACTCCGTGGGCAAGCGGCTGCGCGAGCTGGGCATTCGCATCGCACTCGGCGCCCAGCGTAAGGAAGTGCTACACGCTGCTCTGGGTCGTGCCTTCAAATTGCTGGCGGTTGGGTCAATCGCGGGACTGGCCCTTGGACTTCTCGCCACTCGCGTGCTCGCCTACATCGTCTACCAAGCAACGCCCCGCGACCCATTGGTCCTAGCCGGCGTGGTGGTGGCCATGGCCTTGCTGGGTCTGGTGGCGACGTGGATTCCCGCGCAGCGCGCGCTTTCGGTCAATCCTCTGATCCTGCTGCGCGAAGACTGAGGCAGCGGGGTTCCGCCTCGAACGGGCGGATCTTCGATGTAGTCAGGACTACCGCGACGATCCATTCTCGGTTTATGCAAAATCGTCGATGCGCTCATTGACCAATCCAAACAGAGAAACCCCAACTGTCCATGTTCCGGGCGAGTGACCGCCTACTCAGAAACAACCCTTCGGGCGACCTTTCTTGCGGACAACACAAGGAATGCAATGGCGCTCAGAATGATCGACCCGAACACACGGGATCGCCACAGAAACTCGGGGCTTGCATTCCCACGGTCACGAAACGGAACGGCCAGCAACTTTCCCGGCATTAAGATCAGCTCGCAAACCAAATCTGGGCCAGATCCGGCCACGAATCGGGGCTGGAGGAGAGTTGCAGCGGTAACCAACGCAATCCCGATGACGAATGCAACAACGAGTCGCATCAATGTTCGCCGCATGGCCAGAAGTATATTGCTAACGACAACCGTCAAACCGTCAGTAACTGGTTGAGTAATAGCCCGCCAAGGTCTGTGAAGCCGACAGCGCGACGATTGCAGGTTTACAAGACTTTACGTTGCTTTACTAATCTTAACTGCACGCGTGTCTCTCCAATGCTCAAATAAGTTGATCCGGCCACTGCTGGGAACAGCAGGCGCGTCACGCCAGGAGTTCTGGCAGCCGATCGGGCCCGCTAGGCCTGAGGCCGCAAGGATTTGTAAAGACCATGAGCCGGGTCATGGAGGTAGAACAATGCCTGACTGGAAACGGGAGATCAGCAGGGCCGAGCGCCGATACAACCAGAGCGCCCCGGCGCTGGCAACATCGGGCTGGGCCAATCTGCTCGACGACCTCCTCCGCGACCTGAAATATGGATTGCGCAGCATAGCGAGAGCGCCGGCCTTTTCCTTCTTTGCCATTCTGGCGCTGGCCTTGGGCATCGGCGCAAGCACCACCGTATTCACGGTCGTGAACACTCTGCTGCTTCATCCGCTGCCAGCACAGGATCCCTCCCATCTAGTCTCTCTCTATACGACGGACCTGAAGAATCAGAAGCAGTCCGCCAGCCTCCTGCCGATCTCCTATCTGAATCTCAAGGACTACCAGGCCAGGAACGCGGTGTTCAGCAGTCTCGGCGGTTTCTCGCCGCCCATGCCGATGACGCTGGTCGAGAGCACAGCGCAGGAGCGTTTCTTCGGCCAACTTGTCACCCAGGGTTACTTTGAAGCGCTCGGCCTCACTCCTGCAAAAGGCCGATTCTTTCTTCCCGGCGAGGTCAGCACGCCAGGATCCGCTCCCGTTGCCGTGATGAGCTACGGCGCCTGGAAAAGCCGCTTCAACAGCGCTGAGAACGTGATCGGAAAAACCCTGGAAATCAACGGCGCTCCGTTCACGGTGGTTGGAGTCGCACCGCAGGGATTCCTCGGAGTCAGCGCCGTCTTCGGGCCGGATGTATGGCTTCCGGCGGCCATGGCGCAGCAAGTCCTGCCTCCTGAGCTCCAGGATGTGCTGCAGCAGCGCGGAAAGCCCTTCTTCCAGGGGATCGCGCGCCTCAAGCCCGGAGTCGGCCGCGGCCAGGCGGATGCCAGTTTCGAAACGCTGGCCGCTGCATTGAGGCGCGAATATCCGGATGCGAATGCAGGGCACACGACTTCTGTGCAGCCCGTGACCACCGCACTGTTCTCGAGCACCGGCGGCGAGGGCGGCCTGGCGCTGGTAAGCACCGTGCTGCTGCTCATCGTGGGCCTGGTGCTGCTCATCGCATGCTCGAACGTTGCCAACCTGCTTATGGCGCGTGCGGTGAGCCGGCGGCAGGAAATCGCCGTTCGGCTCGCCATCGGCGCCGGCCGCGGACGGCTCGTCCGCCAGCTTCTCACCGAGAGCGTGCTCCTCGGACTGTTTGGTGGCATTGCCGGGCTCGGCGTCGGCTACGAGGGCTGCCGTTTCCTCTGGTCTTTCCGCCCGCAGGAGGTTGCCCGCAATCTTGCCGACCCCAAACTTGACGGCACCGTCTTTCTGTTTGCCTT
>Ga0209006_10003877_pt1 | contig 13602 bp, 11 predicted proteins | sample JacPin_JW_Ref_O2_FD_188567 | JGI IMG/M metagenome (GOLD analysis project Ga0209006, IMG submission 188567) | Forest soil microbial communities from Algoma, Ontario, Canada - Jack Pine, Ontario site 1_JW_Ref_O2 (SPAdes) (version 2) | ecosystem: Environmental > Terrestrial > Soil > Boreal... | reverse complement strand
GAAAATCCATCTTGACCCCGCTGCGCAGAGGGTCAGAGAGCAACTTCAAGCGCTGGTACATGCGCACGCGTGCCAACACCAAGGGCGCATGGGGAGGCTTTCCAAGGACGTCGGCTGCGCCGGGCTGGATCCCTAAGGCCTCGAGCTGCGTACTTCCATGGCTGGTGATGAAGATGATTGGCACCTGCGAGAGGGTCGGGTCGCTCTTGAATTGCTTCCAGACCTCGAAGCCGCTCAACTCAGGCATGTCAACGTCCAACAACACCAGGTCCGGCACCGACTCGCGAGCAAGCTTGAGCGCCAAGCGCCCCGAAGTTGCGAAACGAAGCGGTCCGAAGTCACGAAGAATATAGCTCAGGATGCGAACGACGGTGCAATCGTCGTCGACCAGCAGAATGCTGAAATTTTCGGGAGCTTGCATAAGGTGTCCGACCGGCATCTGCGGTTGATGGGCGCAGGCGGCAGTGTGGGTGGCCGACTGGAAGCGGCTGCCCACCTCTGTCATTCAAGAGAGGTGCTCAGACACAAGTACGGTTCTAAGTGATTCACCCAGTGACCCGCACTGTAGTCCAAGCGGTACCCGCATGCTGGACGTGGTCGTGCTATTGCCATGTTCGTGGGAAAAGCACCGCAATGCAGCAAATGATCGCGGGTGGCCGACTGGAAGCGGCTGCCGCCCGCGGAATGCAGGACACGCGCCAACCAAAGGTGATGATGGGGATGAAGATGCGAGTCACATCCCGGGTGCAGGCGATTTCGGCTCCTATGTACGCCAGTGCACAGAGCGCCGTGCCAGGCAAGTACAGAATCGTTGTGGGTAATAGCGGTATGCGCGCTGCAACCGCCGGTCAAAGTCGCGACACATATTGACCAGTCGGACGGCCTGAACCGATACAGGGTCATTGCGTGACAACATGCTCCAACCGCGAAATTAGAGACCGTGCGCGCTAAGCTCCTCAACCAAGTGCTGGCGCAAATCGAGCACGTCAACGAACTAATGAAGCAATCCGCTGAAGAGCTGTCCTCCATGATTGCGGGTATCAAGCACGAACTTTTACCTCAGGACCTGCTGCCCAAGGTTGAATTTGCTCTGGAAAAAGGCGACGACGTTCGAAGGCAATTGCAGCAGGTGTCCGAAAGACTAACGAAGGTGAATAAGGCATTCGCGGATGAAGCAAGAGACCGGACCATGCTCGATCATCAATTGGCCGCAGCTATGGAACAGGAGGAAGGCGCTCGCAACGCGGCATTGCATGACAAATTGACCAACCTGCCGAACCGCGCGCTGTTCAATGATCGGCTGGAACATGGAATCGCGCAGGCGAAGCGGCATGGCTGGATTCTTGCGGTTATGTTCGTGGATCTGGATGAATTCAAGAGCATCAATGATACCTATGGGCACCAGGCGGGCGACGCAGTCTTACAGGCTGTTGCAATGCGGCTCAAGCAAAATACCCGCGAGGAAGATACGGTCAGCCGCTATGGTGGCGACGAATTTTTATATTTGCTGACCCATATGCGTGAGCAAAAGGACATTGAAATGATTGCCCGAAAGATACTCAAAGCGATTCAAGCGCCGTGCAACGTGAGTGTACGTGATGTCCGCGTCGATCCGTGTGTCGGGGTCAGCATTGGAATCTCAATCTTCCCGAAAGACGGCGTCACGGCCGCCGCACTAATCAAGAGCGCGGACGAAGCGATGTACGAGACTAAGCAGAGCAAATCCGGGTACGCATTTGCAAGGTAGGAGTCCTAACCAGGTACGTACGGTAACGTACAGAAAAACACCCGGGGACTTCGTAATCTGTCCCAATGCTCCACGAATTCTTAACGTTGAATCGCAAAGAGTTGATCAGTCTTTGTAGGACAAAGGTCGCCAAAAGGTTTGAGCCGACTGGCACCCCGGCAGCGATAGATCACGGCGTTCCGCTGTTCCTCCAACAACTTGTCGAAACGCTTCGATTCGAGGAAACAACGCCCTCCCGGGATGCCGGCGAGACGATTCCGACGCCGGCTCCCACCGAGATCGGTCGTGCGGCGGCCCTGCACGGCGCTGAGCTGCTGCGCCTCGGTTTCAGCGTCGATCAAGTCGTGCACGATTATGGGGATATATGTCAATCCGTCACGGCACTGGCGGTCGAACAGAACATACCCATCTCCACCGACGAGTTTCGCACGCTAAACCGTTGCCTCGACAACGCGATAGCAGACGCCGTCACGGCGTATGGCAGTGCCCGCCAGAGCTCGATGGAGAGCCAAGCGGAAACCATGCAACAGCGCGTAGCTGTATTCGCCGTCGAGCACCGACGGCTAGTAGATATAGCCATCCACTCATATGCTGCAATCAAGACCGGCAACATCGGAGTGACTGGAGCAACCGGCACATTGCTCATTCATGCGTTGAGCGAACTAAGCTCGCTTGTCGAGCGAACGCTGCCAGAGATTCGTCTGGCACCGACAGCGAGCACGGTTGTTTCGCAGTAAGCTCTCGCCTGTTACCGTACCGCGCGTCTCACTGTAGCTGCTGAAGTATCATCGCAACTCATTCTTCTCGGTGATCTAGGTCGTCGAATCGTCGATTTCGGGTCGTTTCCGTCCCGACGCACATCCAGCCCATTTGTTGCGCCGGATGTCATGCGATGTGACCGCATAGGCTGCAACTGCTATGTGGCGGTTCATTTGTCCTATAACACCGATAGCGTGACGGGCGGCGTACTCTGTGTTTAGGCATTGGAACATACTGACGCCAATCCTCCGGGCCGACGCACCGCCGGAATTCAACTCTAGCGCCGTAGCTCCGAGGAGAAGCTCCCTGCATTGCGCGCGAGCGGCGCTTTCGATAAGCCGGGCGGTAGCACAGTCAGAGCGGCGGCTGCCAAAGCAACACACCGTCCGTCACTTCTCCCCCACGGCGGCGTCGGAAAGAGCATTCATGAAAACTGAGCAGAGAACATGGATGAAGGCTTACGGTTGGGCCCCGAGTTCCCCCGGAATTCTGGCTGAGTCCGCACAGCTTGTCCTCGTGTTTGGCGCTACAGCTGCGTTGCGAGATGCCGAGCTGGTGCAAACGATTCGCAAGTTCTACCCCGCCGCGCATATTCTCGGCTGCTCCTCTGCTGGAGAGATTTGCGGTGCCCAGGTGTTTGACGACTCCCTGGTTGCAACGGCAATCCAGTTCGAGCATACGCAGGTACGTGCGGCTCAGGTAAACCTGGGTGCAGATACGGACGGTCAGCGGGCCGGGGAATTGCTGGCGCGGACGCTGGCGAAGTCGGTCGGCGCTGAGGACAGTGGCTCGGAACAAAAGCTGGCGCATGTGCTAGTGCTTTCCGATGGCTTGCACGTCAACGGAAGCGATCTCGTTCGCGGTCTGATGAAGAACTTGCCTGAGGGTGTCACTGTGACTGGCGGGCTCGCTGGCGACGGCGCGCGCTTTGGCGAGACTTTGGTCTTCAAAGGCGACGTTCCGGAGAAAGGGGTTATTGCGGCTGTCGGTCTGTACGGAAGTCGGCTGCAAGTTGGCTTCGGATCCCTGGGCGGTTGGGATCCTTTCGGTCCGGAACGTCTCGTGACCCGATCGAAAGGAAATGTCCTGTTTGAACTGGACGGTCGTCCTGCCCTCGGACTCTACAAGCAATATCTGGGTGAACACGCCGAGGGGTTGCCGGCCACCGGTCTGCTGTTTCCCCTGAGCGTTCGCTGCAAGCCGGACGACACGCCGTTGGTGCGCACCATTCTTGCGGTCGATGAGCAGCATCAGAGCATGACCTTTGCGGGAGACGTTCCCGAAGGCGCATATGCACGTCTCACCAAGGCCAGCGTTGACCGGCTGGTCGACGGCGCTATAGGGGCGGCACGGGCCAGTCGCCCAGCGGACGCCCTTGCTCCCCAACTGGCCCTTCTGATCAGCTGCGTCGGCCGCAAACTGATCCTCAAGCAACGCGTTGAGGAAGAGGTGGAAGGCGTGCGCGACATATTGGGCCAACAGGTCGTGCTGGCCGGTTTCTACTCCTACGGCGAGATCGCCCCTTTCTCACTTGGCGAGCGCAGTGAACTACATAACCAGACCATGACCGTAACCACGTTTGCCGAGTGCTGATCATGGTTCCCACCCAGAGCCTGCTGAAGCGTCAGCTGAAGCGCTTCTTCGGCAATGACTTCAACATCCCTAACGCATGGGCGGCCTTCATCGGTGCCGTCGATAGTGCCTACGCGGAATTCGAAGTCGATCGTAAGCTCACGGAGCGCTCACTGGAGTTGAGCTCGCATGAACTACTTGAGGCGAACTCGGAAATTCGGGCGATCTTTCAGGCGATACCGGATCTGGTGTTCCGTCTCGATCACGAAGGCACCATCCTCTCTGTTAAAGCTGGAACTGGCGCTGAACTGCCGCCACAGGAACTGTCGGGACACCGGATCCAGGAGTGTTGGCTGAAGGACTCAGGTGATAAGTTTTCAGAGCTTTTGCGGCGCGTAATCGACGACAAGTCGATGCTCAGTGTCGAGCATTCTGAGGGCGCACAGGGTCTGGAGTCATTCTACGAAGTTCGCCTGGTGCCGCTCTTGCGCGATCAGGTAGTTGCCATCGCGCGCAATATCACCAAGCGCAAGAAAGCCGAAGCCCGGCTGGAGCAAATGCATGAGCAGCTCACGAACGCCTCGCGCCAGGCAGGCATGGCCGAAATCGCCAACAACGTGCTGCATAACGTCGGCAACGTTCTTAACAGTGTGAACGTGTCCGCTGGCCTGATAAGCGACCGGACGCGTGACTCCAAGGCGCAAGGCCTTGGCAAGGTGGTTCAGCTTATGAATGAGCACGCGACGGATCTGGGCGACTTCCTGACGCATGACGAAAAGGGCAAGGTACTACTGGGCTACCTGAATAAACTGGTTGCCGCGCTTGCAGTCGAGAAAAATGGCATCGCCGAAGAGCTTCATTCGTTGACCAAGAATATTGACCACATTAAGGAAATCGTTGCCAGCCAGCAATCCTACTCCGGAGCGACCAGCGTCGTAGAGTCCGTGCAGATTAAGGAATTGATGGAGGACGCGCTGCGCATGAATGCTGCTTCCATGGCCCGGCATCAAATCACGGTGGTCAGAGACTTTGCCGAGCTGCCCTTGTTGCGGTTGGATAAACATCTGGTTCTGCAAATCCTGGTGAATCTCATCGGTAACGCGAAACACGCGATGGACAGCGTGCCTGATCGATCGCATCACATTACGCTGCGAACGGAGATCGCCGTACTTGCCGGTGCACCCCGCTTACGCATTGTCGTGCAGGATGATGGCGAGGGAATTGCTCCGGAGAATCTGCTACGCCTCTTTTCCCATGGCTACACGACCCGCAAGAATGGTCACGGGTTCGGATTGCACAGTTGCGCGCTGGCGGCCAAGGAAATGGCAGGCACCATTACGGCTCGCAGCGACGGGCCCGGCACAGGCGCGACATTTACGCTCGAACTCCCCGTCATTCTTGCCGGCGGACAGCAGTGAGTCCCGTGGATAGTCCGGGCCCCGTTACCAACCGCCGCATACTTGTCATCGACGACAATGCGCAGATTCACGAGGACTTTCGTAAGATCCTCACGGCTTCTGACAGCGGAGATGCCGACCTTGCGGCGGCCGAGCGCGCTCTGTTCGGCGACCCCGCTACGACCAGGAGCCGCCCAAGCTTCGAACTCGACTTTGCCTTGCAAGGCGAGGAAGGCCTCCAGCGGGTACGGACAGCCCTCGCTGCAGGCCGGCCATACGCCATGGCTTTTGTGGATATGCGCATGCCGCCAGGATGGGACGGTTTGGAAACCATCGGCAGGCTCTGGGATGTCGATCCCGACCTGCAGGTCGCGATATGTTCGGCGCACTCGGACTACGACTGGATGGACGTCATCGCTCGTTTAGGCCATGCAGACAAATTATTGATCATAAAGAAACCCTTTGAGATTATCGAAATCATACAGTGCGCGAGCGCCCTGACTCGCAAATGGCAGAACGAGCGAATTCTGCGCCGCCAGGTGCAAACCCTGGAACAGGCAGTAAGCACGCACACCGAGGGGTTGGATATCGCGAACCGGAAACTTCGTCACGTGGCTACGCACGATGCGCTGACGGGACTGCCGAATCGCGTCCTTTTGGAGGATCGCCTCACTCAGGCGATCGTTCACGGCGAGCGTGAGGGGCGTATGTTTGCCCTGCTTGCCATTAATCTCGATCGGTTCAAGCTGATTAATGATTCGCTTGGACATCGCGCCGGTGATGAACTCCTGCAGGAGGTGGCACGTCGCCTTAGCGGCATTGCACGTGATGTGGATACCGTGGTGCGCAGCGGCGGGGATGAATTCATGTTGATTATCAATCCAGTCGCTGCGCGGCAGGATGCCACGCTCGTGGCCGCGCGCGTGATCGAGGTGCTCAAAGCCACACTGCGAATCACAGGTGTCGAAACCCACACGACACCGAGTATCGGCATTGCTTTCTTTCCCGCAGACGGAACCGCCGTCGAGGCTCTGATCGCGCATGCGGATGCCGCCATGCATTGTGCCAAACAGCGGGGACGCAACAACGCGCAATGCTTTGAGGCCGGTATGACTACTCAAACGCGAGATACGGCGCGCCTTCAAAGTGATCTGCATGACGCAATTGCGCTGAATCAATTTGAACTCTACTACCAACCAAAAGTCGAGGTCGCCTCCGGAGCTGTGCGTAGCGCGGAAGCCCTGATTCGTTGGCGGCATCCGGAACGTGGTCTGGTCTTGCCCGCAGAATTCATCCCATTTGCCGAGGACTATGCATTGATTGGAGTGATAGGCGAGTGGGTGGTGCGCGAAGCCTGCCGTCAGGCCAGGGCCTGGCAACTGCGGGGGCTACCGGCAGTGCGCGTGGCTGTGAACTTGTCAGCGTCTCAGTTTCGCCACGGCAGACTTTTGGAGATAGTCAAGGAGGCGTTAAATGATGCGCAGCTTGACCCCGAAAACCTGGAAGTCGAATTGACCGAAAGCGCCGTGATGAGTGACCCGATGGGATCCGTGGCAATCCTCGAGCAGTTAAGCACGATGGGGGTGCTTGTCTCGGTCGACGATTTTGGTACCGGATACTCGAGTATTGGTTACTTGCGGCGCTTCCCGATCGATAAATTGAAAATCGACAGATCCTTTATAAACGAGATCACCACCCGATCGGATGATGCCTGCATCGTCCGGGCAATCGTTTCGCTCGCGCACTGCCTGAAGCTAAAAGTCGTTGCCGAAGGTGTTGAGACGAGCGAGCAGTTGAAAATCCTGAAGTCGCTAGGATGCGATCAATATCAAGGCTATCACTTTAGCCCTGCCGTCACGGCGGATGCCTTCGAGGATCTCCTGCGCCGACAGCAAAACGACTCCCAGGCGAGGCCGCCATCAGATATCGAGCGCACTCACAGCAAGCTGTCGACCTACCGCGCGAGAGAGATTTGAGACGGGGTCCCCTCAGTTGCGTGTTGGCGCGGCGATGTCCCCGTCGAGCTAGCTCATTGCAAGCGCGTAGCGGCGACAATGCTCCAGATACGCCGCCTCGTGGCTCATCATCAGATCGATCACGCTGGACCACAACCAGGACGGCGCGTCGAGGCGTCGAGATCGATTGCGATCGAGCGTGCGACGCCACCGAGCGCGTGCCGTAGCTTCCAGTTGCCGGGCGTGCGCCGTGCCGATTACCGCAGCGAGATACCGGGCTGCCGCCACGGCCTCATCGCGAGTGAGTTGGTCGATCTCGAGCTTTAAGTCTTGTGGTAGCAGTTCTCGGAGAAACACCGATCGATTAAGAAATCCGGTGGCCATCATCCGCTCTCCGAGATAGGGCGACAATTGCCGAGCCCCTGCAACTACCCGTTGCGCGTTGTCCCGGGGCATGGAACTGTAGCGCGCGCGTGGGGCCGCCGCCGCGATGGCTTCCTTGATATCGATCAGGCAGAAGTCGTCATGATCCGAGGCCTTGCCCACGGCCAGTAGCACAGCATAGCGAAGACGTCCCAGAGAACTGCATCCTTTCATCCAGTACGCTGCGTCCAGCACCTCGATGCGTGATCCATCTTTTCTGAATTTGAGTGAAGTCACCAGTCTTCGCACTGATTGATCTTTGAATAAGCGTTTGATCTCCTTCTTCTCAGGCTTTGCAAGCGGCCAAAAGTGTTCCCCCAGAGGGAGTGTGGGGCGGACGTCTTCCAGACGCTCCTTGGCCAGGTGCTTCCACGTTCTAGCCAGGGCCTGCCTCATTACAACGCGCACCGACTCCGGCTTGGGCCCTAATGACCGGGTACGCGATTGGACGCCAAGTGCTTGCTGGTAGCCAACCATCATTTGCTCGAGCATTTTGGCGGCAGTCACCCCGGGCAGGTCCGATCCACGCGCCGCGGTACAAAGCGATAACGCCAGGCGAATCAGGTCGTGCGCCGGATTCCCGATGACCGTTTGGTCGAGATCGCGAATCTCAATGTCGATATCCCCGTCCGCATTGGCAACCGGACCTATGTTTCCGGCGTGACAGTCGCCGCAGATCCATACAGCCGGTCCGTGAGGAATGGAGCGCGCAGGCCCTCTTCGCAGCCATCGATAGAACTGCAGCGTGTTACCGCGCACGTATGCGTGCGCAGAGCGCGCCATTTTGAGTGATTGCGTCTCTGACAATATGCGGCGCCGATCCGCAGGACGCTTGAACGATGTAGCTTCCTTGGCCATGGTCTATCCTTTCGAGGCCCGCGACCGTGCTCGCCACGCGCTTTAACGGGCTGAACGGCAGGAGCTGAGCCTCTAGACGGGAGGCGGATCCATAGCTCGCTCAAAATGCCGGTGTTTGGCGATCGCGGCTGCAAAATTGGCGACGGTATCCTTCTTTAAGCCAGCGATGCAGATAAGCAGTCCCGGATCGTCCTTACCCGACGGCAGTCTCTCGGGAATTCCGGCATTCTGCAGGAGCGCTTCGCCCTCGCCCAATACAAGCATGGGTTTGCAATGCCGAAACTGGTCTTTAAAGAACTCGGAAGCCTGCCCCGCGTTGCCCAATGCCTTGAACGCTGCTTTGCCCGCTGGTACCACGACGGCGTCGTAGAGCACGGCGGGAGTCGTCTCCAGCGTCACATCCACTTCGATAACATCGCCTTCGATGGTCGAGACGCTTCCAAGCCGCAGCCCCACGTAGCGCACAACGGCCCCCAGCTTCGAAAGAGCTTCATGCACCACTCGCAGACTCGTTGCCTCGACACCGTCAGCTACCAGTATGGCGATGCGTCGAGTCGCCACGCTGCCATCTCCGGGCAGGCCAAACAGGCTCAATGCGGGCGACACCGTGACTTCTGGCTTCGCCGCCCTCGCTAGCACTTTCGGCATCGCCTTCGGCACGTCGAGACCCAGCCCCTGCGCCACGGCCTTGACCAGCTCCGCATCCACGTTGGCAATCATCGACAGCGCTCGTTCGCGGACAGCCGGTACCTGCACCTTGGTCAGCTCGAAACGGAAGCCACGGATGATGTGGGCTTTCTCGATCGGGGACTGGCTGTTCCAAAATAATGTCGCCTGGGTGTAGTGATCGGCAAACTTCTCCGGTTTACCACGTACCTTGTCGTCAGCGATCGGCTGTGGAAATGACTGAAAGCCCTGCATACCCGCCTGGAATGGGCACCCTCCACCCAAGGAATTGGGCTCGTAGGCGACGCGCCCACGTGCGATGGCCTGGCGATGCATGCCGTCGCGCTGATTGTTGTGGGCAGCGGCGACTGGCGCGTTAATAGGTATCTCGTGAAAGTTGGGTCCACCGAGCCGCGAGATCTGTGTGTCGACATAGGAATGAATCCGCCCCGCCAGAAGCGGGTCGTGCGAGAAGTCCAGTCCCGGCACGATATGGGCGGTGCAGAACGCGACCTGCTCGGTCTCGGCAAAGAAATTGTCGGGATTACGATTGAGCACCATCCGGCCGACCGGCGTTACAGGGACCAGTTCCTCGGGAACGAGCTTCGTTGCATCCAACACATCGAAGCTGAATTCTTCGGCCTGTTGCTCGCTGAAGATCTGCAGACCCAGTTCCCACTCCGGGTAGGCGCCCGACTCGATGGCCTCCCATAGATCGCGTCGGTGGAAATCCGGATCGGCGCCGGCGATCTTGACGCACTCATCCCAGTCCAGAGAGTGAGTTCCGGCGATGGGACGCCAGTGGAACTTCACGAAATTGGAGTCACCCTTGGCATTAACCAGGCGAAAGCTGTGCACGCCAAAGCCCTGCATCATCCGGTAGCTGCGGGGCAACGCGCGATCCGACATGGCCCACATCAGCATGTGAGTCGATTCGGGCATCAGCGATACAAAGTCCCAGAATGTATCGTGAGCGGTCGCCGCCTGCGGCATCTGGAAATGCGGCTCCGGCTTGGCCGCATGGATAAGATCGGGAAATTTCATCGCATCCTGGATAAAGAAAACCGGGATGTTGTTTCCGACCAAATCCCAGTTGCCCTCGTCAGTGTAGAACTTCACCGCGAATCCGCGCACATCGCGTACCGTATCGGCGGAGCCACGTTCCCCAACGACCGTGGAAAAACGCACAAACACGGGCGTCTGCTTGCCCTTCTCCGCGAACAGACTTGCGCGCGTATATTTGGTCAACGGGGCGTAGCACTCGAAATATCCATGCGCGCCCGATCCGCGAGCATGCACGATCCGCTCGGGAATGCGCTCATGGTCGAAGTGCGTGATCTTTTCACGCAGGATAAAGTCTTCCAGCAAAGCCGGACCACGCAGGCCCGCCTTCAGAGAATTCTGGTTATCTGCGATAGGCACGCCGTGGTTGGTCGTCAAAACCTGCCCAGTCGCGTCGGTGCGAGCTCGGTCGAGCGGCAAATGGTTTGGATCCGCACCTGAGGATAGCTTCCCGGTGCCCACCTTGGCGGAACTGTTGCGCTCGGTGAGGGTACTGCCAGTGACGCTAGCATCCGGCGCATCTTCACTCTGCCCGCGGGGTGGCGCAGTCGCTTTGGTCCCAAATTCAGCTGGCTTCGCGGCATTTGCAGGAAATCTCGCAGCCAAGCCCTGCGTGCCGAGCACCTTTCGCGCCGCCGCATCGCCACCTTTGGCGCCACGCGCGGCTCCTGCCACGGTGGGGCGAGCGTCGTTAGAACGAGCGTGGAATGAGGGTTTGGTGCGGGACCGTCGTGTAGCCATAGTTATCCTCTTAAGCCGTACGTGCGGATTCCCTTCCTACGGGCCCGCGTCAAATCTGGTGGGCAGTGTGCGCATCCGAGCCACTGCGCGAACTAGTGATATGCGCGGATCCTGAGTCGGACATATCTCACGCTGTCGTCGATCCGCCCAGCAGGTCAGCCAAACCACTGACACCATCCTTAGCTACATCGCGACGGCGGCTGCGGGCAGCTCCATCCAATATGCGGCACGTTTTCAAGAGGGGTCAGCGCCGGAGTTCGACGGGCCGTGTGTTGTACCCGATCCAAGAGACCGGCTACGCCGGATGAAATTGTCACCTTTTTGGGAGTCATCTATGAAACAGGATCAGATCAAAGAGCTGCTGCTGCAATCTCTTGAGCATGAGCGCGGCGGCGTAAAGGTCTATGAGACCGCCCTACAGTGCGTGCTGAATGACGAGCTCAAAGAGGAATTCGAGAAATATCTGGAGCAGACCCGCAATCACGAGCGTGTACTGCTTAACGTTTTTTCGAAGCTCGGATTGGACGCCGAAGAGGCTAGCCCCGGCCGAACCGTGGTCAAACTGATCGGCGCCGCTTTGGTAGAAGCAATGCAGAGCGCCCTTGAATCGGGCAAGCCCGAAGCTGCCGAACTGGTGGCTGCGGAGTGCGTGGTTCTTGCCGAGACCAAGGATCACGCCGATTGGGAGCTCATCGCCAAGTGTGCCGAGCACCTCACGGGCAAGGAGCAGAAGGTTCTGAAGGATGCCTCCGACGAAGTGGAAGATCAGGAGGATGAACATCTGTATCACTCGAAAGGATGGGCACGCGAGCTGTGGCTGCAATCTCTGGGAATGAAGGCGATGCTGCCGCCTCCGGAGGAGCGCCAGCACGTCAAGACTGCAATTGGTGCAGCCCGCGCGGAGCAGGCCAGCGAGAGGAATCGGTAGTCGGGAGGCCTCTGCGGCTACACACGAATACGCCGCGCCATTCCTGCGGCCGGCCGCTTCCCAAAGCGGCCGGTCAGTGCGCGGCGTCGCTGCTCGGCGGTGGCCCTACTTTCTGAAGCTCGGCCAGCTGCTGCAGCGCTTTCCTGTCCTCGGCGTTTACGTGATCTGAGCCCGGGCAACGCGGATCCGTGTGCTGTAGTGCGCGAATCATCGGCGTGGTCAACGGGATGGGCGCGCAGCCGTGGTCGGTCTCGCAGATCAGATCCCATTGCGGCCGCGCCGCGATGTGGCAGCCAAAGCAATTGCCACCAAAGCGATTGACGACCTCGGCGAAGCCGCGCTTGCGGATTGTCGAACCTTGCGCATCCACATCGAGCTCGAAGAATTCCCAGTCATGCGTGACCGCATTGAACCCCGCAGGCTGCTTGACCATCACCTCGGTAGGCACGAGCTGTACGACTGAGCCCACCGGGTAGACGCCGCCCTCCTTTGAGCGCGCCACCCTGAGTGTATCGGACAGATGCCCGCTCAGATTGCCGACGAAGAAACCGCGCACCGGCGTTAGTTTGCTGATGCAACCGAAGCTGGCATCGGTGACCGGCACGGGGGACTGATCGGCCGCGCCCGCGCATAGCGTTCCGCACGCGATCGCTGCGACCAGAGCAACCCGCCCTGCTGGCAGCACAGAGCTGATTATCGCTCGCATGAGATTCCGATCATCCCCGTTTGGCGCCCGTCGGAAACAGCATCGGCACTCGCGCACGGTAGGCGCCATATTCCGCGCTGTGGTACTTCATCAGGTCGCGTTCTTCGAGGAAGATACCAACCAGGATGTAGCCAGTCGTCGCGATCGAAAACACGAGATGCCCGAGCGACATTTGCGGCGCCGCCCAGAATGCAATGACGAAGCCGAGCATGATCGGGTGACGCACGAACCTGTAAAATCCCCACTGCTTGAAATTAAGCGGTGTGTATTCGAGGCCGCGCATGCGCAGGTACACCTGCCGCAAGCCGAATAGATCGAAGTGATTGATCATGAACGTCGACAGCAGCAGGATCAGCCATCCCAGTGCGAACAGCGCAAGCAGCAATACGTTGACCGCGGGCGATGAAACATGCCAGACAACGGTCGGAATGGCATGCCACTTCCAGTAGATCAGAGCCAGCAGCAGACTCGCACAGAGAACGTAGGTGCTCCTCTCGACCGAGCGCGGAACGATGCGCGTCCAGACGGCCTTGAAGCCTGGCCTAGCCATGACACTGTGCTGCACGGCGAAGATACCGAGGAGCACGATATCAACAGCGAGCGCTTCAGGAAGCGGGGCGATAGTTCCTGAATCAATCGTCTTCGGGACCACGAGGTCGCCGACGAAGCCAATCGCGTAGAGAAATGATCCGAGGAAAATCACGTAGCAGATGACGCCGTACACGGCCGCGATGAGACCCATGTTGATTCTCCCTGTTTTACTGAAGGTATTATTTTGGCATTGCCGC
>Ga0209006_10003876_pt1 | contig 13604 bp, 14 predicted proteins | sample JacPin_JW_Ref_O2_FD_188567 | JGI IMG/M metagenome (GOLD analysis project Ga0209006, IMG submission 188567) | Forest soil microbial communities from Algoma, Ontario, Canada - Jack Pine, Ontario site 1_JW_Ref_O2 (SPAdes) (version 2) | ecosystem: Environmental > Terrestrial > Soil > Boreal... | reverse complement strand
CGCCCTCTGGGCGCGTGATCTCGAGTACACAGATAATCCCGCCCGGCCGCAGCACGCGCCAGAACTCGCGAAAAGCCACCGTGAGATCACTGATGTGCCGCAGGGCATAGCCCATGGAAACAAAGTCCGCGCACGCATTCGGCAGCGGGATCGCCTCGGCGCTGCCTGACATCAGGCGCACGCCGGTGGGCACCTTCGCCTGCTCGACCATTCCGGAGCTCGGATCGACGCCCGTCACGTGCGTCGCATCACCGACAAGACGCGCCGCCTCGCGCGCCACGAGCCCTGTGCCTACACCGACGTCGACGACAAACATCCCGCGCGTCAGCCCCGCCCTGCGCAGTGCACGACGGCGATAGAGGGAACCCGTGCCGAGCGCCATGGCTCGCTCGACGCGGTCATAATCACCTGCGGTGCGGTCAAAAAGCCCGCCGACCCATGTGCGGCGCTCTGCCTCACGCGAGTAGTATTCTTTCATTGGCGGACAGGGGGCCGGCACCGACGGGCGCACCTCAAGGTTTGCGAATCAAGAGGCCGCGTGCGGGCCCCGAGTACCATAACATAGGCACGCAGAGCCCATATATACTGTTCCATCGGCCGATAATTGCGGTCAAAGCTTCGATCACTATGTCCGAAAAAGCGTCGCTTCTCCAACAAACCTCGGCGCCCGACCCTGCCGCGCTAGAGCGCGAAATTGCAGGCCTCATCGTGCAGGCGCTCAATCTGGATATAGATCCGCGCGACATCAGTCCTGAAGCGCCTTTGTACGGCGAGGGACTGGGCCTGGATTCCATCGACATCCTCGAGGTGGCGCTGGTCGTCTCCAAGCAGTACGGCATCCAGCTGCGCGCCGATAGCGAGGAGAACGGCGAGATATTCCGATCGCTGCGCCACTTTGCAAGATATGTTGCAGCGCAGAGGATGAAGTGACCAGCGGACAGTGGCGAGCCCAGCGCTACGGGTGGACTGCGGGGCTCGTGATCACGTATGCGCTGCTTGCGAACTATACCAACCTGAATCCGAGCGCGAAGCCGCTCGGTGCCGTGCTCGCCATTGTGCCGCCGCTCGCGCTCGGGGTCGGACTTGCCTGGCGATCACCCTACCGGCTCGTGTCACTCGCGTTCGCAGCCCTCGTGGCGGCTCTCATCGTGAACTATTGGCAGGTCCTTGAAAGAAACTTCCCGCTGGTCTATCTCCTCGAGGACGTCGGCTTCTATGCCCTCCTAAGTTTGACCTTCGCGCGCTCGCTTGCGAGCGGCCGCGTGCCGCTGTGCACCCATTGGGCTGATCTCGTGCATGGACCGCTGCCGCCGCTCGTCGCCCGCTACACGCGCAAGACAACCGTGGCATGGGCTGTGTTTTTTGCGCTCATCGCGGCAGCATCATTTACTTTGTATGTGTTCGCACCGCTGCGTATTTGGTCGGCGTTCTCCTACTTTGTGACATTTCCGCTCGTCGTGCTGATGTTCATCGGCGAATATGCGGTGCGACGCCGGGTGCTGCCGCCCCTGCACCGCAGCGGACTATGGGATAGTGTGCTCGTGTACATGAACTCGTCGCGCCGCACGAGGATCGCAGGTCAATGATCGACTCGCCGCAGAGTCGCCGCTGCGCGTGATGGCCCGTATCGCCCTCATCGCACACGGCTCGCCCGATGCCGTTGTTGCGTATCGTGACGGTATTGCGCTGTCGGCGCGCAATTTCCTCGCCGATGTGGTCCGCCTTGCGACCTGCATGCCCGCGGGCGGCCATGTTCTCAACATTTGTAACGACCGCTACCGTTTCACGGTGGGGTTCGCCGCTTCGGTGCTCACAAAGAAAGTGAGTCTTCTGCCCTCGACGCACTCGCCGCAATTCATTCGCCAGCTCGCTCAATTCGCGCCCGATCTGTTCTGCCTGACGGATGATCCTGGCTGCGACTTCGAGTTACCGCAGTTTCATTATCCGGATCTGCCTGGTGGCGAGCTCGCACCCTGGGAAATACCCGCTATCGACGCGCAACAGCTGGTTGCCTACGTATTCACCTCCGGATCGACCGGCATGCCGGTACCTCACAAAAAGACCTGGGGGCGACTCGTGGCGTGCGTGCGCGAGGGGGCGCAGCGGCTCGGCATCGCGGACGGCCGCGCGTACGCCCTCTTGGGCACGGTGCCGGCACAGCACATGTATGGCTTCGAATCGACCGTACTCACCTGCCTGCAAAGCGGCAATGCGCTGTGTGCAGAGCGGCCATTTTATCCGATCGATATCTGCGCAAGACTCGCGCAGCTGCCGCGTCCACGCGTGCTGATTACAACGCCGATTCATCTGCGCACGCTGCTCGGCACGGATATCGAACTGCCGCCGATCGACTTGATCGTGTCGGCTACCGCGGCGTTGTCTCCGCAGCTTGCGCTCGAAGCCGAACGGCGCTTCCGGACGCGGCTCATTGAGATCTACGGCTCGACGGAGACGGGCCAAATTGCCTCGCGCCGTACGGTGGCGACGCCCGAATGGCAGCTGTGGCCCGAGGTGCGCCTCAGCTTCGAAGGCGGTCGTGCCTGGGCACAAGGCGGCCACGTCGAAGAGCGCACGCCCATGGGTGACGTGCTCGAGGCGAAAGACGATCAGCGCTTTATCCTGCTTGGACGCACCGAAGACCTCGTCAATATCGCCGGCAAGCGCGGTTCGCTCGGATACTTGAACCATCATTTGAACGCCATTCCCGGTGTGCTCGACGGTACGTTTTTCCTGCGCGACGATGAACCGGGCGCAGAAGCCGGCGTTACGCGGCTCGCGGCCTTTGTAGTGGCTCCGAGCCTCGACGCAGCGTCGCTCCTTGAGCAGTTGCGCGAACGCATAGACCCGGTATTCCTGCCGCGGCCACTGCTATTTGTCGAGCGCCTGCCGCGCAGCGCCACCGGAAAATTGCCGCGCGAGGCGCTGCTGTCGCTCGCCGCGGGGGCTTCGAATTGCGCCCATGCGGACCTGGGCCGTCCATGGGCGCGGTGAGCCTGGAGATCTCGCCGCAACACCCGGCGTTTGCAGGTCACTTCCCCGGCACGCCCATCGTGCCCGGCGCACTTTTGCTCGATGAGGCCGTGCGCGTGCTGAGCGAAGCCGCTGACCTTGGCGCTGCGCGCTGTGAAATAGCCGCAGCGAAGTTCCTAAGCGTCGTACGGCCGGGCGAAGCGCTAAGTGTCGAGCACGAACGCGGCGACGACGGCTGGATTCGTTTTGTCATTCGCACTCCCGACCGCACGGTGGCTTCCGGCAAGCTCACCTGGGTAAGCAACGCCCCGGACGCGGACCGTGAAGTCTGACTCGGCCATCACCCAGACGAGTGCGCGGACTGCACCCGCCGAGTGGGTGAAGAGTCCGGAGCGCGGCAGCATGACGCTGCTGCGGATCATGGCCGGCGCCTCGCATATGCTCGGGCGTGCGCCGAGTCGCGTACTCCTGCACCTCATCGCGAGCTACTTCGTGCTGTTTGCTCCCACAGCACGCCGCCACGCTCGCAATTATCTGCGCCGCGCACTCGCTCGCGAACCGCGCTTCACGGACCGCTATCGCCACGTCCTGACCTTCGCCTCGACCATTCATGACCGCGTGTACCTGCTCGACAAGTGTTTCGATCAATTCGCCTTTTCGATCGAAGGTGAAGAGCTGATGCGCGCGATGGTCGCAGGCGGCGAAGGTGCGTTTCTGATGGGCGCCCACATGGGCAGCTTTGATGTTACTCACGCATTTGGGGCGCATCAGCCGGGTCTCAATATCGTGATGGCGATGTATGAAGACAATGCCCGTAAGATCAATGCCATGTTGGCGGCCTTGCGCCCACTCATGAAGCCGGAGGTCATTTCGCTCGGACACATCGAAGCGATGCTGAAAGTGCAGCAGCGCCTGGATGAAGGTGCGTTCGTCGGAATCCTCGGCGATCGAACGCTTGGCGACGAGCCGCTGCAGGAGGTGAACTTTCTCGGCAGCCCTGCCTACTTTCCGGTGGGTCCGATGCGCGCCGCCGCACTCCTCAAACGCCGCACAGTCTTCATGCTCGGCTTGTACCGCGGCGGCAATCGCTATCATCTGGTGTTTGAGCTCCTCGCCGACTTCTCCACAGTAGGGCGCGAGCAACGCGCAGCGGCGGTGGAACAAGCCATTGCGCGTTATGCGGCGCTCCTCGAGAAATATTGCCGCAGCGACCCTTACAACTGGTTCAATTTCTTCGACTTCTGGCGCGACGGGGACGCGCGTCCGTCGCATTCACCGTAGCGTCATGCGCAAAACTGTGCATTTCGCGATGCTGCTCGGGCTGCTCATTGCGCTCAGCGTGCGCGCCGCTGACAGTGACCTCGACCGACTCATGGCTCTTCTCGCCGCGCGCGTGCACGGTCATGTGAGCTTCGTCGAAGAGGATGATCTGGCGGTGCTCAACCGTCCCGTGCGCTCCTCCGGGGAACTCATCTACGATCGCCCGGACCGCCTCGAGAAGCGCACACTCGCGCCACATCCGGCGAGCGTCATTCTCGAACACGGCAGCATCACGATTCAATCGCACGGGCACGAGCACGTGTTAGCGCTGCGCGATTATCCGCAGGTCGCGCCCTTCGTCGAGAGCCTGCGCGCGACTCTGGCCGGCGACCGGCAGGCGCTCGAGCACGTTTTCCAAGTGACATTTGAGGGCACACTCGAGCGCTGGACCCTGACGCTCGTGCCCACGGATGCCAAACTCAAGAGCGTCGCGCAGCTGATTCACATTGACGGCGAACGCGATGAGCTCAAGAGCGTGAGCATTACGCTAGCGGATGGCGACCGCTCGGTCATGACGATCGGATCGTCGATTTTGCCATGACGCGGCCGCGCATCGTGCCTCTGGCGCTGTGGGTGATTGCCATGGTGCTCGCGGCCATCGTCGTCGCACGCGCAAACTACTCCGCGGATTTATCGGGTTTCTTGCCGCGCGCCCCCAGTGCCCGGCAGCAGCTGCTGGTCGAACAGCTGCGCGACGGACCGGCCTCGCGGTTGCTGTTGATCGCCATCGAGGCAGGTGACGCCGCGGCTCGCGCGCAGCTGTCGATCGCGATCGCACGGCAACTTCGAGCGGATCGCCAATTCGCAAGCGTCGATAACGGTGAGCCCGTCAACCAGGAGCGTGATCGCGATTTCCTCTTCGAGCATCGCTATCTGCTGAGTGAGGCCGTAACGGCGCAGCGCTTCACGGTCGAGGGCTTGAACGCAGCCATCGATGACACCATTGCGATGCTCGCCTCCCCCGCGGGGCTCATCGCCAAACCTCTCTTGCCGCGCGATCCGACCGGCGAATTCCTGCAGGTGCTGAACCAGCTCGATCGCATGGCTCAACCACACACCCTCGACGGCGTGTGGGCGTCTCCAGACAGCGCACGCGCGCTCCTTGTCGTATCCACGCGCGCACCCGGCTCTGATCTCGACGCCCAGGAACTTGCGATGCAGGCCATCCGCTCGGCATTCGCGACGGCACAGCACGAATCCGCAGAGCCCGCCGCCCGCGCGGCGCGCCTACTCCTGACCGGGCCACCAGTATTTGCCGTGGCGGCGCGCGCGACGATCAAGCACGAAGCAGTTCGACTCTCCATCCTGAGCACGATTCTCATTGTGACCCTCCTTCTTGCGGTATATCGCTCGCTGCCGGTATTGCTGCTCGGACTCCTGCCCGTCACCTCCGGTGCGCTCGCGGGCATTGCAGCCGTTGCCCTGGGATTCGGGGTCGTTCACGGCATCGCTCTGGGCTTCGGCATCACGCTGATCGGCGAGTCGGTCGACTACTCGATCTATCTTTTTGTGCAGTCACGGCGACCCGCCGACGGCAGCGCAGACGGCCAACGCCGCGAGCGCCTGTTGTGGAGAACGATCCTCCTCGGCGTACTGACTTCAGTGTGCGGCTTCGCATCGCTTCTGCCCTCGGGTTTCCCGGGACTCTCCCAATTGGGCCTGTACTCCATCGCGGGCCTCATCGCCGCGGCCGCAGTGACGCGCTTTGTCTTACCGAGCCTCATGCCGCGCTCCTTTCAGGTTCGTGATCTGACGGGCCTGGGGAAGGCAGCCGCACAGATTCTCCGGCACGTGCGCGCATGGCGCTGGCTTCTCGGCGTCATTGCGGTACTCGCGGTTGTGATGCTGTATTTGCAACGCGATGCGCTGTGGAACCGCGACCTGGGAGCGTTGAGCCCCGAGTCGGCGGGTGCGCAAGTCCTCGACGCCAAACTGCGAGCCGATCTTGGCGCCCCTGACGTCAGCGACTTTATCGTGGTCACAGGTACTGACCTGCAAACAGTGCTACGCGACTGCGAGAAGATCGCAGCAGCGCTCGATCCACTGATCACCGCTCGAACCATAGGCGGGTTCGACAGTCCTGCGCGCTATCTGCCTAGCATCGCCGCGCAGTCTGAGAGACGCGCCAGCCTTCCGGATCCTGAGGAGTTGCGCGTGCGCCTGCATGCCGCGACTGCCACGCTTGCGGTGAACTCCGAGCGCCTCGAGCCCTTCGTGCAGGACGTCGCGCGCGCGCGCGCGGCGCCGCTCGTCACGCTCGCCGATTTGAAAGGCACTTCTTTCGCAGCGGGCTTTGATGCGCTGACGATGCGCCGGCAGGAAAAATGGATCGCACTCTTGCCGTTGCACGCCGCTCAAACGACGGTGCCGCCGTCCGTCAGCGCCATGAGCCAGGTTCGCGCCGCGCTCGAGCGCGCAGCCCCTGGACAGGCCCTCCTCCTTAATCTCAAAAGCGAGTCTGACGCGCTCTATTCAAGCTATTTGTCTGAGGCGCTGCGTCTGTCGGGAGCCGGACTGACGGCTATCGTTGTATTATTGTTCATAACGTTGCGCTCGCCGGCGCGCGTCGCCGGCGTCGTAGCACCACTGGTGCTCGCGGTGCTCGCAGTCGCTGGTGGTTTGCTCATCGGGGGGCGGTCCTTGACGATTATGCATCTCATCGGAATGCTCCTCATCGTGGCGGTAGGTTCGAACTATGCGCTGTTCTTTGATCGCACCGCGGTCGATCAGAATGCGGGCACGGCGCCGCTCACACTGGCATCGCTGTTGATTGCAAATGCGACAACGGTCGTTGGCTTTGGGGTTCTTGCCTTCTCGCAGGTGCCCGTGCTGGCCGCGCTCGGATCTACCGTCGCTCCCGGGGCGTTCCTGGCGCTGGCTTTTTCCGCGGCGTTGAGCCGGGCTCCCGTGCCGCACCTACCCCGACTTCAGTAGATGGCCACGCGCACCTCGTCACGCTGGAGCCCGACGCCGCTTCTCAAAGCCTCGGCGGCGTTGCACGTGGGCGCAGCGGCACTGGCGCTCGCGCGGCCCAGTCTTTGGCCATGGGCGCTCGGCGCGGTCGTCCTCAATCATGTGCAGCTCACCGCGACGGGCCTTTGGCCGCGCAGCACTCTGCTCGGTCCGAACTTGACGCGCTTGCCGCTGGCCGCGGCGCGCCGCGGTGAAATCGCGCTCAGCATCGATGATGGTCCGGACCCGGCGGTCACTCCGCAAGTGCTCGACCTTCTCGACCAATACGCAGTCAAAGCCACGTTTTTCTGCGTCGGCAGGCGCGTCGAGGACTTTGCCGAACTCGCGCGCGAGATCGTGCGGCGCGGCCATGCCATTGAGAATCATAGCTACCGGCATCTCAACTATTTTTCGCTGCTCGGGCCGCGAGCGCTCGCCCGTGAGATTGAACGGGCGCAGGAGGCCATTAGCACCATCACCGGTCGACGGCCGTTGTTTTTTCGCGCTCCGGCTGGCTTGCGCAGCCCCTTGCTCGATCCCATTTTGACGCGCCTCGATCTCCTGCTCGCAAGTTGGACGCGGCGTGGATTTGACTCTGTGAACGGCGATCCGGAGTCCGTATACGTGCGTCTCACGAGCGGCCTTGCCGCCGGCGACATTCTGCTGCTGCACGACGGACACGCCGCGCGCACGCGCTCCGGCACGCCCGTCATTCTCGAGGTGTTGCCCCGACTTCTCACGGGCATTGCGCAGTCCGGATTTACACCCGTTCGCTTGAATGCGGCACTGGCATGACGATACGGCTCCACCCGCGGCGCGAGCGCTTTTGAGATGCGTCGGCGTAACTGTCCAATGATGGCCCCTCTCGCATGACTCCTCTGCGCCTCACGTCATTTACCGCGACCAGCGCCGTGGGACGGGGCCTCGGCGAGACCTTGGACGCTTTGGTGGCGCAGCGCAGTGGACTTGCGCCCTGCGCCTTCGAAACGGTTGAGATCGAGACTCATGTCGGGGAGGTGCGGGGAGTGGACGCGACAGCGCTCCCCGAAGATTTGCGGAGCTTCAATTGCCGCAACAATCGGCTCGCACAGCTCGCGCTTCTGCAGGATGGCTTCATCGATGCAGTGGCGGCGAGCGCGGAGCGCTGGGGCCCGAAGCGCATCGGGGTGTTTCTCGGCACGAGTACTTCCGGAATTCTGGAGACGGAACTCGCATATCGCGCGCGCGATCCTGCAAGCGGCGCGTTGCCCAGGGAATTTAACTACGCGGCGACGCACAATTCCTTTTCAGTTGCCGACTTCATATTGAGCGCGCTGCACCTCGAAGGTCCTGGCGCCGTGATGTGCACGGCCTGTTCCTCAAGTGCCAAGGTCTTCGCATCCGCGCAGCGAATGATCAGCGCGGGCATGATTGACGCGGCCGTCGTCGGTGGCGTGGACTCGTTGTGTCTCACGACCCTCTACGGCTTTCATTCGCTGCAGCTCACCTCGCGCGTCCCGTGCCGCCCGTTTGACGTGGCTCGTGATGGGATTTCCATCGGCGAAGCCGCTGCCTTTGTCCTGCTGGAGCGGCCGCCGGCCCAGGTCGACGGCGATGCGATCATGCTCTTGGGCACGGGGGAGTCTAGCGACGCCTACCACATGTCGAGCCCTCACCCGGAAGGTCGAGGCGCACGCGCATCGATCCAGCAGGCACTCTTGGCGGCCGAGCTCGTCCCCGGCGACATCGACTACATCAACCTGCATGGCACCGCCACCGTCAGCAATGATAGTGCCGAGGATCTCGCCGTCACGTCGGTATTTGGCACCCGCGCCGCCTGCAGTTCGACCAAAGGGGCAACCGGACATGCCTTGGGTGCGGCGGGCGCGCTGGAAGCGGTCATCTGCGCGCTTGCCATTCAAAAAGGCCTGATGCCGGGTGGCCTGCGCACGACCGACGTAGACCCGAAGTTGAAATTGCACTACCTGCGTGAGAACGAGCGCACCGACGTCCGTCGCGTGTTGAGCAACTCCTTCGGCTTCGGCGGCGCCAACTGCAGTCTCATCTTTGGCCGCGCTGGCTGATGCCAGGCCAGCCATGATCCCGCTGACGGCCTATATCCAGGGCATTGGCGTACTCGGCCCCGGCTTTGCCGACTGGCCGAGCACGGCAGCCATACTCTCAGGCGCGGCGCCCTACCTCGCGGCTGCGACGGTACTGCCCGCGCCTCTTTCTTTGCCGCCCCCGGAAAGACGCCGCACTGGACCTGTTGTCAAACTTGCGCTGGCCATCGGCTTCGAAGCGACGACGCGCGCCGGCGCCGAACGGCACACACTGGCGAGCGTGTTTTCATCCTCCGGTGGCGATGGCTACAATTGCCATGAGATTTGCCAGGTGCTGGCAAGTTCAGATCGACAGCTTTCGCCCACCCGATTTCACAACTCCGTGCACAATGTCGCGGCCGGATATTGGAGCATCGCCGTCGGTGCCACTGCACGTGCCAACGTGCTGTGCGCGTACGACGCAAGCTTCGGCGCGGGGCTCCTCGAGGCTCTGACGCAAGTTGCGGTAGAGCGCACACCGGTGCTTCTCTTGGCTTACGATACGCAGTACCCGGAACCATTGAATGGCAAACGCCCTATTCCCGACGCCTTCGGTGCCGCTTTTGTGCTGGCTCCCGACGCGCGCGCCCCGGCGCTTGCGAAGCTCACTGCCATGCTCACCGACAGCGGCGCCGAGTGCATGAGTGAGCCGCTTTTGGAACAGATGCGCACGTCCATTCCGGCGGCGCGCAGCCTGCCGATGCTCAGTCGCCTCGCGCGACGCGACAGCGGCCGCGTGGTCCTTGATTACCTGCGTCACGCGCGCCTGGCGGTCGAGGTTGAGCCGTGCAGCTAGATCGCCGCTGGATCAGCTCTCACATCCCGCACGCCGGCAAGATGTGCCTTTTGGATGCAGTGTTGAACTGGGACGCCACGCGCATCGAGTGCCGCACTGCGACGCATCGCGATGCAGACAATCCCCTGCGATCGCACGGCCGCCTTGGCTGCGCGTGCGGAGTTGAATACGCTGCGCAAGCGATGGCCGTGCACGGCGCACTCGTCGCCGGAGGTACCGGCGTGCCCACGGCAGGTTATCTCGTCGGCCTGCGCCGCGTCCTCTTGCAGGTGGACCGCTTGGATGACATCGAGAGCGACCTCTTGATCGGCGCTGAGCGCATTAGCGGCGATGACATGATCGTCATATATCAATTCTCCGTGTACAACGCGCAGCGCTCCTTCCTGAGCGGGCGTGCCACGGTCGCACTCGACGCCGCGGCTCTGACCCGTGCCGCTGCGGAACCGGTCGCCCCATGACGCCGGTAGCCAGGCGTGCGCTCGTCACGGGCAGCAGCGGACAAATCGGCGCGGCCATCTGCCGGCGTTTGGCGCTCGCCGGTCATTTTGTGTACGCACAGGCGTATCGCGGCATAGCCGCCGCGCATGCTCTGGTGGCCGAGATCACTTCTGCCGGCGGACACGCTCAGGCGCTTGCCTTCGATGTCACTGATGGAGCCGCGACGCGCGCGCAGCTTGAAGCGGTACTCGCCGACGGCGCGATCCAAATCCTCGTTAACAATGCCGGTATTCACGATGACGCTGTGTTTCCGGCAATGAACGAGCGGCAATGGCACCGCGTCATTGATGTCTCCGTCGACGGCTTCTTCAACGTCACGCAACCGCTCATGCTGCCCATGATCCGCACCCGCTGGGGCCGCATAGTGACGACTTCCTCGGTCGCAGCGCTGATGGGCAATCGCGGCCAGGTCAACTACGCCGCAGCCAAGGGCGCGCTCAATTCGGCGACGCGCGCCCTCGCGCTCGAGGTGGCAACGCGCGGCATCACCGTGAATGCCGTGGCGCCCGGAATTATCGCGACCAGCATGACCGACACCATGTTTGATGAGAAGACCATCGCACGCTTGGTGCCGATGAACCGCGTGGGTTTACCGGATGAAGTGGCGAGTCTGGTCGCATTCCTGGTCTCTGAGGAGGCCGCTTACATGACGGCGCAGGTGATCTCGATCAACGGCGGCATGACCTGATGAGTGTGACGAGCGCGGTGCCGACCGTGGCAGTGCATAAGAGCGAGACGCTCCTGTTCTTCACGCTGCTCGAGCTTGCGATCATCATCGGCGCCGCACGCTTGGCCGCTGTACTCGCCCGGCGCATCGGCCAGTCAGCGGTGGTGGGCGAGATCATCGCAGGAATTGTGCTCGGGCCATCACTCTTCGGATGGATCGCCCCGAAGGCATTTAACTACATATTTCTCTCTGCACCGCCGGAACCGCTGCAGACGCTCTCTGGTGTGGCGCTCGTGCTACTCATGTTTCAGATTGGACTGGAGTTCGATTTCTCCCATCTCGCGGCGCGCGGCAATCGCTCAGTCGCGCTGCGGGTCGGCGCGGCTTGCCTGGCGGCGCCGTTCGCAATAGGCCTCGCAATTGGGTATTACTCCGCACCGATACTTTCTTCGCAGGCGAACCGATTCGACTCCGCCCTGTTTGTCGCAACGGCGTTCTCGATCACGGCCCTTCCGGTGTTGGGTCGAATCATGCTGGATCTACAGATTACACGCACGCAGCTTGCGGTCATCGCAATCAGTGCCGCGGCGCTCAACGACGTGGTCGGCTGGCTACTGCTGGCGCTCGTCACGGCTCTCAGCGTCGCAAGCTTCGACGGTGTGAATTATGGCTTACGAATCCTGCTGCTCGCGCTCTACATCCTGCTGTGCGTCTTTTGGCTGCGGCCGCTCCTGAAAATCGTCGTGCGTCGCTCCAGTCTCGCCGACGGCAGGATGACGAGCGCATTAGTTGGCTTCTTGCTTGTGATGGTTTTCGTCTCGGCCATGATGACCTATGCGCTGGGTATCTTTGCCGTCTTCGGCGCCTTCATGATGGGAGTGATGCTGTTCGATGAACCGCAGCTGGTGCGGGCGTGGCGAGGAAGGGTCGGTGACTTTGTTACCGTGTTCTTCCTGCCGATATATTTTACCTATACGGGACTGCGCACTTCCGTAGAAGGCCTGACGAGTCCGCAGCTGTGGGAGTGGTGCGGCATTATCATAGCTCTCGCGACAGTCGCAAAATTTGGCGCCGCTTATTTTGCCGCGCGCCGCACCCTGGACCACACCTCCGCGGCGATCCTCGGGTTTATGATGAACACCCGCGGACTCATGGAGCTGGTCGTCGCAAACGTGGGCCTTGATCTTGGCGTCATATCACAGCAGATGTTCACGATTCTTGTGCTGATGGCACTCGTGAGCACTGTCATTACCACACCCGCACTACGGTTCTATCTGCCGCGCGCGGGCATCTTCGTGCCGGCGCGCCGCTAGGTTTTCGCTCGCGTTCGCTACGGAACCGGCACGCTTTGCCGCACGCAACGCGCTAAGGCCGCGCACCGCAAGAAAACAGCTACAGAGCATCGCCACGTAAGCGCCCGCGCCAATCGTTATGTGCGATGCCACGGTGTCGCTCGCACGATTGGCGGCACTCTGGGCAATGTGCGCCACAAATGCGCTCAGCGAATGAGTATCAGAGTCACTGGCGAAGTAGGTGCTGGAACTTCTCGCATAGAGCGTCAAGCCACTGACGCTCATCACCACGAATGGAATTAAATACGTGAATGCGGCATCTTTGCGTTTATAGATTATCGAGATCGCTGGCGCGAATACCGCCGCAGCGCATAGGATCCCAAACGCAAGAGTTGTAAGCGCATGCGAGCGATTGACGCCGCTTAAACGCCCACCAGGATCCTGGATGACGGCCCACACGTCGTAGAAATGGATGCTCTGTTGCCACGGTCCGAAGTTGACGACGAGAGTAGCCATCAAAAACCAACCCACACCGATGGCGCCTACGGCGGCAAGGGCTGCGTGATCCATGTTTATGTCCGAGCGTCGCATTAAGTCTCACCAGCGCACATCGCGCGCATTCAGTTTGTCACCATTCGCGACCGCGTGATAGATTTGTCCGTGACGGAGTAAAAAATAATGCAACGCATGCACCGTATCGCGGTCGTCTGCGGCTTGATCCTCGTAACTGCCGGCTGCACGACACTCAACGATCAAAAGTGGATTCAGGACACGAAGGAAGTAACCGTTAAGGCAGCGGACACGGTTACGGACACGACTTCCAAGACCTTCAAACGCATGCAGCATTATCTTGCCGAGAAGGATGTGCTGCAGACGTTCCACGACGCGGGCGAGCACAGCGAGGCGGCGGTTCTCGACGTCCTGCACAAGTCCAAGGCGCGTGTCAGCACGGGCGCGGGCACAAGTAAGACACCCTCGCACGCTGCGGGGTCGACGCCATCCGCGAAAGGCCAGCCCGCCGCGCCCGC
>Ga0209006_10003875_pt1 | contig 13604 bp, 19 predicted proteins | sample JacPin_JW_Ref_O2_FD_188567 | JGI IMG/M metagenome (GOLD analysis project Ga0209006, IMG submission 188567) | Forest soil microbial communities from Algoma, Ontario, Canada - Jack Pine, Ontario site 1_JW_Ref_O2 (SPAdes) (version 2) | ecosystem: Environmental > Terrestrial > Soil > Boreal... | reverse complement strand
CATTACTAGTGTGCCATCCTAGTATTCGATGGCCTATTTCCAGAACCACACAATGAAGCGATCATGCGGTTACTCTTCGTGTGTGCATATTGGCATGGCTTGGCGAAGTTAAGGATGCACACTGACATCACACTGACTGTCATGGATAACGTCACGACCACCCTAGGAGCCGAGTTTCGAAATTTTCAGACGAATATATGTTCCACTTATCGCACTAAAGAGCTCAAACGCGAGGAGGATGCCCGCAAGCGTCGTCAGGCCAAGAGCAGTACTACACATGAAGTCAAGTCACAATGTGCTGACAACAATGGACGTAGGAAGAAAACCCTCAACCTCCAGACGTATAAATTCCATGCATTGGGAGATTACGTGGAAACCATCCGAAGATACGGAACAACAGATTCCTATAGCACCGCACTGGTAAGTCTAACACTATTATCGTATACTATCATTCCTTGACAATGCCAGGGAGAACTTGAACACCGCAATCCAAAGGCGAGGTATCGTCGCACGGACCGCAAGTCTTTTATCAAGCAACTAACGCAAATCGAACGGCGTCAATCCCGCATCCGTCGGATCCAGCAAAAATGCCTTCATCATCAGAAAGAGCGAGTCGCCAATTCACCCGAAGCACACCATCACATCGGTCGATCGGAGCACCAGTTTGAACATATAGGAACATTTCTTCGTGCGCATGCCGGAGACCCAGCCGTCAAGGTATGCGACAGATTTGCTGAGTCTGCCAACGTCATTAAGAGACTCGCGCTAGGATTTTCTTCCCAAATTGAAGAAGCATCTCCTTCTTCGAATCCAAGCTATTGTACAGGATGCTGGACCAAGCAGCAACTTAGATGACACGAGTCTCCCTTCCTTTTCAGATTCGTTGACATCTTCTGAGGCCCACACTGACCATATATTTTTCCGGCGCGACCGAATATACCCCCACCACATCATGCGCATCAATTATACTACCTACGACGTTCGTCGCCAACAAGACATCATTAGTTCGACAACATCACGCCGTGATGTCATGACTTTGGCAACCAATAGTGATGGTCACGTCACTGATCGGTTTCTCTTCGCTCGTGTCCTTGGAATATTCCATGCGAATGTGATCTACACAGGGCCTGGTACGACTGGGTACTCTCCGCGGCGAATGGAATTTCTATGGGTTCGTTGGTACGAATGCTTAACAGATGGCAGCTGGAGTGCCTTCACCCTCGACCGTATTGGCTTCCCGCCGATGGCCAGTGAACATTCTTTCGGGTTCCTCGACCCTTCTGACATTGTGAGAGGCTGCCATATCACTCCAGCATTCTGGTCAGGAATGCGGTACCGTGACAAACAAGGCCTCTCTCGTTGCGCGAGAGATTCTCATGATTGGCACAACTATTACGTGAACAGGTGCGCCATTTCTCTTACTATTATTGCCCTAGAATCTGCTAACCTCTAAGTCAGGTTTGTTGATCGTGATATGTTGATTCGTTTTCATCATGGCCTTGGCGTTGGACATGTATATGCACACCCTACAGCAACAATTCCAATTTCACATGGAGCATTGGGAGAAAATCATTTAAATACCCCTGAGTATGATTACATAGGGATGGCTGATAATTTAGACCCAAAGCAAAATGGCGACATCAATTCTGCGGCTCATACAGCCAACGTAGATCGGGAACCAGAAGAAGACAACGACGGAGATGAAAACGATCTGGACGAATGGGAAGATGATGATGCGAACGACGATGAACCCAGCGATACTGACTCTGCTCTGGTTGGCTTTGACGAGATGTATGGTGGTGATGCCGTGGAGATGGACTACGAGAATTAGGGAAGTGGAGATTGTCCCTCACAGCAGCAGAACGAGCACCTCACGATCACGCCGTCCCTGTCCAGGAGGTATGTACATACATTCTCGAGATTGTCATTCAGGGCTAATGATTATGTCGTGCTGTGCAAAGAGCACTAAATATTCCCCATCAACCCATCCTCTACCCCAAAACACATCCAATGGGCCGTCCATTCAAACCTGTCTGTGGACCCATGTCCGATGCTCAACTCCACGCCCTCAAGACGAAAAAAAAATCTATCAAAGGTGTGTAATACGTTGAGCGCGCTACGTTGCTCCCATACTCACTTTTTTTACACCACAACTCAGGCTTCCAGATTCACTCCAAACGCCCCGAAAGGAACGCGTCGCCGCCCCTTGGTCCATCCAACGTACGCGATCACCAATATGAACGCAAACGCTTGACATTTAAGTGAGTACTAATTTTATTGTATCATTTATTTTTGATCGACTACCCGCGCGCTTAGGATTATGCGGCGCGTCAACGCGTAATTAAACGTCTACACACCTGCAAGTCGTTCAAATATCAGTACTTCAGTAGTTAGAACAATTTCATCTTCAATAAATATTTTTGTCTCTCATAAAACATTACAATACCTCAACAGTCTTCCTACTGGTGAGATATTCTTTATATACTTTCAGAAATACTACACCAAGATGCCAGCAAAAGCTAATATCTACATAAATTGCAGACCCAGGTAAATTTTTTCAATTCTAGTTATAAGATTACGCGGAGCTTGACGATTGACGGATCTCCGACTAGATATGCCGCCATCCCCACGTTTTCCTGATGAGAGATCTAGATGAATCAAGGCAGCGTTCACAGCTGAGACAATTTTTCGCGAGGCGGAAAAGCCCAGCACCATCTCATTCAAGGGTCTCCAACATCCAGTGATCTGTGAATTGCTGCTGGTACTCGAGACCATCTGCAAAGTCTCGAAGTAGTCGAATGCGTTCGCTTCGGCATTCGCGAAATGTTCCGCGGGTTTCTCATCTTCATGTATGGGACACTTTCACTTTTTTTCGTGTGCTTTGGCAGTGGCCAACGTGTTTTTGGCATGACAATTAGCGCATTTCTTGTATAATTGTTGGCCAGGCTCTTCTGGAGGCAGTGTGTTTTTACAAGAGGGCTTGGAGCATTGTCTTGGTGGTTTTTCCATTGTGGATATTCCGAGGGCAGCGGTATGGGGGCACGTAATAAAGTTTAAAAAAAGTCATTTTTTCCGATGTCCACGTGACTTTGTTTACCTGTCATCTGGGGGAGACGTGGGCCAGCTTGTGAAACAGCGAGCAAGGGTTGTCCGCTGAAATCAAAACTATTCTAATCTATACTTATCCTGTCGACGATGAACTGGTTCTCCACTCAGAAGATATGGGTAGAATCATACATATGAACCAAGGTTGCCATGACACGCACGGCGGTCCAGGACGGCCAGTGTGCCAGCACTAGTTTTCCCTCTGAAAGGACGCCAACCAAGTCGTCGGCGTTTGAAATCCTCTCAAGCTCTATTTGTATCTTTTCGGCGGTGAACCCGGTTGACCGCTCAGCGGCACCTTATAACATCAAAAGGCCACCATTTTCAAACAACAATGCCAGCCGAATGTCTGAGTGCATCTGGATTCTCATATTGTGGATCTGCATAACCAAAGTGCGTTTACAATCATGGGAAAGTAAGAAGAATCGGGCATACCCTCCACAAGTAATTCGGGAGTGTCTAATTCAACAGCGTCGACTAATTCCTAGTCGCCACTTGATTCCTCATCCTCATCTGATTCCTCATCCGAGTCCATTTGCCGGAACCCTACAAACCAGAACTTTTAATCATATTACGTTGAAATAAGCAATGGTTAACTCACCAGAAGCTGAGGAGAAGATATAATTTCCCAATGCGCGCCTCTGCTCGAGTGAAAGATCGTCGAAATTGTATCGCGCTATGCGAGGAATAGTGTGAAAAGGTAAGATATTTCGTGTGGTTGGGCAGACAACCTACCTTTCTTACTGGGAAAGCCGGAAGTGCCAGCATCCTCTTCACCAAGGTCTCCAGCACGGTCAGTGCCTTTGCCCTTGGCGGATCGAAGTTGTCTGCCCATGCCAACTCCACCTTCCTCGGAGTAGTTGGCACCACGCTTCTTTGGGGATTCACGAGCTTCGATATATTTTTTAGAGGGCGTAATGGGCTTATAAATAAGATCAACTATTTCAAGCGTTTGTTGGGCAATCTTGGCCATGGAACTAGGCAGAGTGTCAAGTCCATAATTGTCACGAAAACGGTCAAATTTGATCCCTGCGTTCAAGATGACAAACCAGGGGTTGAGGATTTCTTTCAGTTCTCGGTTGCCTTGGTAAGTGAACTTCGGGAATTCTTCAGCATCAGTATCATCGGGATTTAGAGTAGCGCGAAGGAGCCCGTCGTTCGCGACAATATACGACTCCCATGTGTTGTCAGACTTTCTTCGGTGTAGCGGGAGTTGCTGAGGGAGTAGCTGATATGGATGAAGAAGGACCAGCTGGAATTCTGCCCCCTCTATCACGTTTGGCTATCGCATATTAGCACATTCAACACAGAAGCGCACAACACATGATCTCACATCAAAGACCCGGGATTGGAGCTGATCGTATCCGTTCATGGCGCGTTGCCTTGTGGCAAAGTCGTCCTCGAGATATTTTAGGAGAGTTTTGCCAGTTTCCAGGGATACAGTGAAGGCGATGAATTCATATTTGTCGAGGGCAAGATGCAGCGACGAATCAACTGCAAAAAGAATACATGTGCCCGTGATGCGAGAAGAAATATACCTGGCTTACGAAAGCTGAGATTGGACGCATGATTCAATTCGAAGTCATCGATCGTGATTCCAAATTCAATAATGGCGACCTCCTATAGGGCGGTCAGAGAAGGTTAGCATCACACAAGAATGAGCTGACCACTTTCTGTTTCATCTTAAGGTCCTTTCGTTGTGCGTTTATCCAGTGACAGATTTGATCCGTATGACGCTGGATATTCGTTATCAGACATCCGGGATCTGTGTCGAAGAGATAGTGACGGATGTCTTTTGTTGAAGAAGCAGCTGACACGATGGAACGAGTTGCCCTTTGCCTTCGAGATGGCTGTCCTGTTAAGGCGGAGAATTTAGATGCAGCTGGGTGACGAAGCCTTCCGTTCGACATGACATGGTCTCCAGCCAAGTTCGACTTGATATTACATAAGCACCTACATGTCTTTGACAGTGAAACCTCCCCCAAACCCAAACTTTGCGCAGCAGCCCATGGCAAGCATCCTCAAGGCAGGCTTGCCATCAGCAACTCGACCACCAGCCCTCCCGTCTATACAGTACGCCACTGCAGCTGCAGCCGCCGTAGCATCCACACCAACAATGCAAAGTCCCTCATCAATGCTTGTCGCAACAACCGCAGACTGTTCTGCTTTCCGTGTCAAATCCCCCACCACTGGCGCCAATAGGACAAGCTGCTTCTCCAAGCTTGACACACCTGTCGGTCATGAGTCCCATACTGTCAGTGTCGCATCAACCCGATGGGTCTTTTCACTCAGATCAAGAATCGCCGGCTCTCTCAGAACCCGTGCCCAGTGTGATTGGTGGTCCAGCTGTTATGTCTTCTCCACAACATGTAGCACCGAGGAAAGGTGCACTAGTTTCACGGCATGAAAATTCTATAAAAGCATTCATTCATATTCCCATTGTTGTAGATTCCGTTTCATCGGAACAACCAGGAATGCCATCACCGAGCGCGTCGGTCAGTAGCTTGACCATCGTCTGGATGTTGCTCAGTTGTCATTCTATATGGCGGTCACTTTTACCTGAGACTTCACAGGCATCAGTCAATGGAGCCTCATTACCGGCAGAGGCTGGTAGCCAGCAACACAGCTGTCAGGGCTCTCTCCATTGCCACAGTAATTACAGCAGCATGTTCCAACTCTCACCAATCTGCCTTCCGGAAGCGCCTCGACCGCATCACAGCCACAGTTTCCGCCAGGTGTCAAGGTGCCCCAAGCCGAGCAGTTGAGCGCACCTCTACAGCAGCAAACCCAGACCAACGGCCACCATCTGCAACACCACTGCCGGTTCAGCAGCCGCACATCGTATGAGCAATCTTGATCAAGTACATAAGCTGCTCGAGGGAAGTTATATCAACGTGCTGCAACCTCAAGACACTGAGAAGTTCCGCACGTCTCTGAAGGAGGATCAGTAACAAATTTCCTCCTGCTTTCAGACAGAAATAAAGGCCTCTTATTGGCACGCACCGATTCACGCAGGTTTTCCGGTGGGTTTTTCCTTTTTTTGCTCGCTTGCATGGCCTTTGACTTGCTCTGCGCAGGGACGGATCCGTTTTCATTGTTTGCTGGCTGCTTCCTCGGACGGCCAGGATGCCTCACAGGGGGATCGCCAAGGCTATCTACCTTCGACGGTAGCCTATGCTGGCATAACCGATGTTAATCTTGCTAGATCACCCCGAATCGACGATATGGAGAGTTTCTGGTTCGCTGAAGTGATGAAGTATCTGTAAGTACTAGTCGGCGCACCGCCTGTGCCATGGTACGCTGAGTATTCACAGTTACCTCACGTTTGACGATCCGAGCAACATCAGCCTCGATGATTGTGAGCCAAACTTGGTTATTGCTATCCGTCACGGCCGTTGAATGGGTGCTTTATTCTCTAGATGTCTTCAACACTGAATGCCATCCCTTCAAGGCGCCTGCTGCTTTACCATCCTATGGTAGTGGCAGTTTATTGCTGCCACCCAGCGATGCTCCTTTACCAGTTGTCAGCCTGAACATATACTTTCCCAAACTGCTCCAGGACATCATCAGTGTCCTTCTCCGTATACTTTATGTTGGTGCACAATAATTCCTGAATACTACCTGTCTTCTGCCTCACATCATCAATGTCATCGCATTCTTTTTGTCCTCGTCGTGCGAGAGATGTACGCAAAAGTCAGTCAGCAAGCTGCAAGATATGTATCTTATTTGCGTCTATGACGAAAGACCATTTTCTATGATATCCTATTTTTTCCCAAGCCTACGAACACCAATCGTGGCCAATGCGTGCTTGCCGGCGAAGACAGCAAATATGCTCAAAAACCCTCCATAGAGCAAGACCTCTCCGAGCTTCAGATCAACCCAGTACCAAAGCAAAAGACCTTCAAAGGCTCCGAGAAGCATGGTGAACGGCAAGATATTGGGTGAAAATAGATACGGGAGACGAGGGCGAATTTTGGCCCACTGGATGTCAAAATCAATGACAGGTGTCTGTGAAATGGATGAGAGGGGCCACCCACTAAACTGATCAAAACAAGCCATGGCGAGAGGACGAGCACCGAAAACACTGCGGAGATGAATCTTGGGGGGAGCTTCTGTTCCGGACGGAATGTGTGTTCTATTTCGGGGAGGAGGTGAAAGGACGGCTCGTCGGGATGCTGTGGAGCGGGTTGGGAAGCAGGAATATAGAGGTCGAATAGATCGAATTTTGCAGGGTCATGGACGAATGACCCGAGGAGAAGGGAGACTTTTAACGGTGCGTCCGCAGTTGGAGGAAGCGATGAAGGAGGTCGAGCCATGTTCTGCAGAGAAGTAGGATGAATATGTGGTTCCGTATCCAATTCGCAGCGGTGAATTGGAATATGAGACGCCCGGGCGAACGTTCGGCAACTCATCGACCAGGGCATCCCATAGACAATGGCTAGAATTATAGAAAATGGCGTACCAATTCAAATTTTGCTTTCCCGCCCGCGGTGACTCGAACGGGCTGAAGACCCTCCTCTCCTGATTCCTCGTCATAGAAGCGCAGGAAAGTTTGATGAGGTTGGACACCTTTACCACCTTTTTTTTCAACTATTTGGAACGTTACTTTGAGAACATCGGTAGGTGACAGGGTCAGTGGTGTTGATAGGCTTGATGATACTGAGAGTCTTAGAGGCAAAAATGAGTTGAGTATACCAAACGAATATCAAAAAGAACGTTTCTCACTCATCAGAACGAAGTACGGTCGCATCTGAAGACCTGATTGAATAGCGAGGTGATTCGAGAGTCAGCACCGACGCTTGGGCCCCTACGACGAGCAATAGGATGTGCGATAACTGCCAAAGCATTGCAGAATGATGATCGCGGACGTGGACGTGTAAACAAGGTAATAAAAAAAAGATCAGACCCCAACATGATTCGAACACGGGACATTGCGATCCCACGCTGTACCACTCAGCTACGGAGCTGAGTAAAGCTGAAGCCAGGACATCTATTTCATTCAATGACTTCCCAGTTTGTTAAAGCCGCGTCAGTACTCGTTAGCACCACACCAATTCATCCTCATCATGGCCAACGACGTCGAAATGAAACCTGCCGATGGCACACCAAAAGATGAAGATAAGGATGGGAAAAAGGATGAGGAAGAAAAAAAACCCTCACCACCTTCCCCAGTCGCCGAGATCAAATCCAACATTATACTCATTGACCGAGCTGTCTTGACACTCGAGCCTCGTTTCACCCGTCGCGTTCTCCGGACATTCACATCGCTACGAAAGCGATTAGATGACAACATCCTCAGAGACGCGATTGAGGAAGTGTACCCCAAAGGTCTGTTCTGCCTTCTCTCATGTTTTCAGCCCTGATCACAGGAACAGATGGACCCATAAAAAAGTCCCTACTCTCGTGGCTTCCCGCTGCTCCCGTTGTAGAGGCTGCAGATATGGATGTAGACGTTGCACCGCTGGCCCCCAAACCGCCCACTGCCGAGCCAGTACCAGAAGCTGAAATTTACTTCCGTCTTCTCATTTTACACCACTTGCACACTTCACCGAGTAACTACGCGCGGGCTAAAGATTTAGCACATGAAACTATCGAAAAGATGCAGGCGCTGAATCGTCGGAGCATGGACCCCATCGCCGCCAAGGTGTGGTATGCATTCGACAGGACATACGAGCTTAATGGCGAACTCGCGGATGCCCGGCCGTAAATGAACATCCATCAAATGTTTTGCCCTATTTCTGATCTAGATCTAACTTTTTAGACACTTTTTGGCAGCTCAACGCACAGCGTCCCTTCGACACGATGACGACACGCAAGCCACACTAATAAACAGGCTTCTCCGAAATTACATACATTACAGCCTTTATGACCAGGCAGATAAGCTCGTTTCAAAAACTACATTCCCTCCATCTGCTGGTAATCCTCAATACGCACGCTACCACTACTATTTGGGCCGCATTAAGGCTGTCCAATTGAATTACAGCGCAGCCCACACCAATCTACAGCAGGCAATTAGACGTGCACCACCGCCAAAGACAGCTCCCGGGTTCTACCAAGCCGTGCACAAATTATTTGTGGTCGTTGAGCTCCTAATGGGTGATATTCCTGAGCGCAGCCTCTTCCGACATCCGGTTCTCGAGAAGGCGTTGAACGCTTACTTCGAGACCGTCAAGGGTAGGCATTATTCTACCCTCGAGGCTGTGGGACGCTCTCTAACGTCTTTTCATCTATAGCTGTACGGATGGGATCGCTTTCTCAATTCCAGAACACCGTGTCAAAACATGCTGCCCAGTTCGAATCCGACCAGACTTACACATTAATTGTGCGTCTGCGACAAAACGTGATCAAAACTGGCATTCGCCGTTTATCTCTCTCTTATTCACGTATTTCGCTGCGAGATATCTGCGTCAAGCTCCACCTAGATTCGGAAGAAGATGCAGAATACATCGTGGGAAAGGCTATACGTGATGGTGTCATTGAGGCTCGGATTATCCACGAGAAAGGATGGATGGAATGTGGTGGCGCAAAAGATGGATATGGTCCGGAGGTCAGCGAAGTGTTTGGTCGACGTATTGGATACTGTTTAGAACTTCATAATGAGAGCGTCAAAGTGAGTTTTTCTTCCCTCTATCACACTCGTGTCATGACCTCAATGTTGTTTCATGAACAGGCTATGCGTTATCCTCTCAATGCTCACCGGAAGGAACTTGCAGCGGCGGAGGGTGCTCGCGAGCGTGAAAAGGAGCTTGCGAAAGAAATTCAAGAGGGTGAACTTGATGACGATGAAGGAGGGCTTGGAGGTGATTTCTAGAGTAGATTCTAGATTCTAGGATTCGCTGTGGTAGCTACGTCACGTGAACCTTTGCTGGATGTCTTTCTTGAGGCGCATATGGCAAAGAATCAGAAACTCGGTAAGTACGTTCCCCGCTCGACTTTGGGAACGGGCGAAACTTATCTCCTGAAACTAGCCATCTTATGTGGGCTCAGATCTGGAAGGTACGCGTTCCATATTGGCGTCGTCCCATACAAAGCACTCACATCGTCATTGAATTTCAGGGAACAGATTCTACGAGTATCCTAGTTCAAGAGGTGGAATCCGTCGCTCCTGCGGTGACTTAACTGAGGCTCATAGCTGATAGGTATGGAGAGACCCAGACGAACTATTCAATATCGTCACCCAGAAGACATGTGGAATTATATTGGCGGACAAAGACGACTACCAGGTACGTGATGGACCAATTGCAGAGATGTAATACACCAAACCGGACCCGTTACGTTCAGTACAGTGGTCAACATGGCTAACGCACACGAGGACGGAGGCGCCAACAATCGAGGTAAGATCTTGAATAATAACATATGGTTACTTCGCTTCTCGTCTCGTTCTCATTTCCGTTTGGATCAGGAACTCCAGGCGGATATGGCGCGACAAAGGCGTGTTCTCTCTAATATTGCGCTGATCGAACCCCGCGATCGGGAAGAACGTGACCATGGTTTACGCATTCCCAAACCTACGCCCGATGAGCGGTCTTCACAGCAAACCCGACCACAAGAGTTCTTGACCTCAAAAGAACCGAACTATGAACCTCAGACGTGGACTCCCAAAACGCGTAGTCGCTAGGCACTTTACATAGTAATCAAAATGCGCCCGTTCGGAAATAATCGGCAATCGGCAATCACAAGATCACGCGTACACTAGTAATACCAGTATTAGGAAAAATGCGGTGTTTGCCAAACACAAGGTACGGCAGTGTGCCTTTTGAACAGAGCCATACGATAGGTATACCCGGATTTCCTCTTCACGACGGTCATCATTCGAGTCAAGCATACCTGTATCATAGCCATGTCTCACATACCCCAACTCTTGAGAGTTTTACGCCGATTCCTCACGGAAAATAGTGCATTTCGCTGCTCTGTCAGATGCCTACTTTGGCTCTGGGATCTACTTCGGCGTCAAATGAAACGCATGGACCGATTCGGGGCCAGGAAGTCACCCACATACGACTCATCGACCAGGACGATTCGCTACGATTTTTCACGAACGAATAGCTCACCCAATAACGATACTGTTTATGCCAGCACAGTCCCATCATCCCAGGCTGTATCCTTACTTTCACCCCTTGCTTCAATCCGTCAATCGCAGGAAGTAGCCCCGCCATATATGGTAGAACACGAGCTTGGCGACCTGAGTGTTTCCATTCCTGCCCAAACACTTGATCAGCGATTTCACCTCGATGCGGCCATACCGGCGGGATACTCTCCACAGGATTTGGAAGTCAAGCGAAAGGCTGTTGTGTTCGAACCGATCCTACCCAATTCGGCGGTCGATCAGAGATACGATCGGGATGCCATTATGTATGTGTCCTCGTTCGCACCGCGAAACCCATCCCAAAATGTTTCTCCCATAGACCAAGGACATATCCCGAATTCCTGCTCAAAAAGTTGGACAATGATTTTTCCCTGTATTTATTTGGAGTAATTCTTTGAATTGATGAGTTTATTGACTCTGATGGTAGTGAAAAGGCGCCGCCAGACTGGATACCAATCACACATCCGGAGGGTGCTCTTTACTTCCACCATCACGATAGGGTATGTGATCATGCTCAATACAGTTGACGATTCAAAAATATAACAATGTTACGAAGCACATCCTCACCAACGCATACCTGTGCAATGATGAGGTTTTGTACGATATCAATGCTGCTGTGGACGATATCCTAGCGAAGGATTTCGATCAAGATGAATTGGAGGAGCTCGTTTTGGAGCTGATGCCGCCAAACGATGATAAGATCGAGATCAAGTGCGGATACTATTTTGTTAACCATAACTCTCGATCACTTCGGTGGTTAGAGGACTTCGACATCTCTGATCTCCTAGGAGAAGCTCGAGGTGCCAACTCCCGTGCCCATATCAGTATGCCTTTTCTTTTGATTCCTTCTCTCCACTCAATAACCTCAACTTAGAACACGAAATCGAATCGCAGTACTGGTAAGCCCAAGATATCACTAGGTTTGTCGCTTGTCATTCTGCGACATTAGTCAATTCTCTGATTTTACTTTCGGTTCAGATTACGGTACAATTTGACACCATCTAGGTTACACTGGGAATTGTTTCCAAACGTCCGTCATGTACCACCGGAAGTTGTGGATGAGCTCCAGGAAATCCTAGTATATTCCATTGCAGGTGAGTTTAATGATCGGACCAGTTTCTTGTTCTTAAGGATGCGCCCGGACAGATTCTATGACGTCCAACATGTCAACCGCACCATACACTACAGAAGAGCTGCAGAATATGCTTACCCTCGTTGAAAAATTAAAAGGTTCTTCATCTTGAGTTGCACTTATTCAATGGCTACACTGATTCAACTCTCGCTCACCAGTGACGGAAAAGAGAAACAGTATGTGTGTTGATATATCAGGTGGACAATCAGCTTGTGTGGTTGGCAAGTATGCACGTCTAAGTAATAGGAAGCTACTGACCTGGAACCTGAATACAGGTCGATTCATGTGCACCTTTGGTATGCCATTCGTTCGTACCTCTACCGCCTCCGTGGTTTTCTCATCTTTCTTCCTTCTCAAAGTTCATCAAAGATTCCTTCACTTTCATGGTCAAGAATGCGCTCGTCTAAACCGGAACCAATCGATTCACAAGTCTGCTTCTACACCGCCGTACCGAAGCACACTCATAATATTGCTCTCACCGTTATTATTCTGTGCTCCGGACGTGCATCTCAATGCACTCGACGATTTGTGGGTTGACGAGACCATCTGCCATGTTCCATGGAAGGGTTTCATCGACAAACTGAATACTGACTGGGAGCGATACATTCTATTCGTCAGTTATAGTATCTCGTGTCATTATTCGTACTCATTCGATCTCAAGGGCACTGTTATCCTCAATGCGAATGTGGGATTCTTGGCCATTGGAGCGTTCAACTCCTCAGCACCTGCCTCAGTTCTCAGCTACATGTCAACTCTGGCAAGTATCGGAAGTATCATTACTGGCCTACTCCTTTTTCGGCAGAACCAGACCAAGGATAAAAACACAGCTGATGCTGCTGTAAGTGGTTTGAGTTCATGCCTTACTCTCACTTTGCTAACTTAAAGAAACGAAACAGAGAGACTACCTTTATTCAATGAAGCACCCTAGCCTCGGACTTGAAAGTTTAGCCATCATGTACAGTCTTCCATATGCATTGATTATGTGGGGGTAGGTTTCTATTCTCTGCCATCTCAGAGCTCTACTGAGAGATCGTATAGCACGGTTTTCTTCTTCAGCGCATTTCTGATTATGTGTCTGTTGACTTCGACCATGCTCACTCGCATAGTGACGGGGATCCCTTCGGTCTTCCTTTTGCTCCTCATTATGTGGTGCATTTGGATGAACTGGGAAGCACAAGAACGGTATTGGTGGGGCCCATGGATCACCCGAATGTTGAAGAGGTGCTATAGGATTACGGGTCTCGAGAAGGCGAACTGCGTTTTCCAGGATATATATTTGGT
>Ga0209006_10003874_pt1 | contig 13605 bp, 9 predicted proteins | sample JacPin_JW_Ref_O2_FD_188567 | JGI IMG/M metagenome (GOLD analysis project Ga0209006, IMG submission 188567) | Forest soil microbial communities from Algoma, Ontario, Canada - Jack Pine, Ontario site 1_JW_Ref_O2 (SPAdes) (version 2) | ecosystem: Environmental > Terrestrial > Soil > Boreal... | reverse complement strand
GAATGCAACAGTCTGCAATGGCGCCAAAGTCATAGACTGTAAGTTGTTGATTATAAAAATGGCGGCGTAGCTCAGGTGGCTAGAGCGACGGTCTCATAATCCGTAGGTCCGTGGTTCGAGTCCACGCGCCGCCACCACCTATCCCAGCAGCCCAAAGCCGGCAGGCATTCTCCTACTGCAGCAGCAACAATCCAAACGGGAGGTGCGGGAATCTAATAGCCATGCGCCTTCCAAACCGCTTCGTCGGTTTCATTGTGATTCTGCAGTCGGTTCTGTTTCTGACACATTTCGTTCTTTATGAAACATGGACCTTTTCCCTTTCAAAGGGCCACACAGCCCAGCCTCTCTGGCTCGAAATCGGCCTCTTTTCCCTGTCATTGAGCTTTGTTGTGGCTTCGTTGCTTGCCTTTCGATATACGAATTCGGCCCTCCGCTCCTTTTACCGAGTAGCTGCAGTTTGGTTGGGCTTGCTGACATTCCTCTTTCTCGCCGCAGTGTTTTCCTGGTTGATTTTGGCGGTGGCCCTGCTGTCGGGGATTAGCGTGAACTTCCATCGCATTGTGCAATGGCTGTTCAGTGCGGCGGCTGTCGCGGGCCTTTACGGCGTTTTCAATGCAGGCTGGACCCGGGTTACCCGGGCGACCGTACAGCTCGCAAACCTGCCGGATGCGTGGCGCGGACGAAAAGCAGCGTTAATCAGCGACGTGCATCTCGGACATGTGCGAAACGGCAGCTTCCTGCGGCGCATGGTTGCGAAGATTTTGAAAGAAGAGCCAGACGCAGTTTTCATCGCTGGGGATCTGTACGATGGAACAGCGATCGACCCGGCTAGCGCCGCTGAGCCTTTGCGAAGACTAACGGCACCGCAAGGCGTGTATTTTATCGCGGGAAATCACGAGCAATTCGGAAGTGACGACAAATATCTCGCGGCCATTGCGGCGACGGGAGTCCGCGTACTGACGAATGAAAAGGTGGACGTAGAAGGGTTACAAATTATCGGTGTGCCCTACCGAAATGCGGTTCACGGAACACAGCTCGGCTCTGTGCTCCAGGCAATGAGATTGGATCGGAACCGCGCGAGCATTCTTTTGGTACATGCTCCGGATCATCCAGAGGTGGCAGAGGCCGCTGGGGTGTCGCTGCAATTGTCCGGGCATACACACCTGGGGCAATTCATCCCTTGGAGTTGGGTGGCACGCCGAATCTACCGCCAGTTCGTCTACGGACTAAGCCGGATCGGCAAGATGCAGGTATTCACTTCGAGCGGTGCAGGCACGTGGGGGCCTCCGCTCCGGCTGGGATCGAATCCTGAGATTGTAGTGCTTCAGTTCGAGTAGCGCTACCTGCTGCATGGCCGCCCCTTTCGACACGAAAGATGGCCAGTGGCGTTACGGAAGTTTCCCCTCCCGTGCGTTATATCTCCTTGCCGCAGGCAGTTCACGATTATCCTTGGGGGTGGCGATGCCAGCTGATCGCAGTCGCACGGTAGTCACTGGTTAAGCACTCCTACATGTCCGCTAGCACAAACTCGTGGAGAATACTGCCCGTAGGGGCACAGGCGTTCGTGGTCTTAGTCATTGCCGCTGGCATTGGATGCCTGCTTGAGGCGGCCGTCCACCAGAACAGCAAGAATATTGCAGAATTCATATGCTACTTAGGCGTTGCCATCCTGGCTTCGCGATTACGTGTAACCTTGCCCGGCATCACGGGAACGCTTTCGGTAAACTTCCTGTTCATCCTGGTCGGAATTACGGAACTCGGCTACTCCGAGGCGCTTACTTTGGGTGCGGTCGCCATGATCGCCCAGAGCTTCTATCCCGGCCGGCCTACCGCGATCCAGTTGACGTTCAACGTTTGCGCGGGCGCGCTCTCTACCGCCGTCGCTTACTTTACTTATCACAACGTCCATTTCAACCAACTCATCGCTAGCCCCCCTCTGCTTCTTTGCCTGGCATCTTCAATTTATTTCATCGTAAATGCCGGATGCATAGCCGCCGTGATTTCGTTCGGCGAAGGCAAACCGCTGCGGAAGATTCTGGTGGATTGCTACTTCTGGTCATTCCCTTACTACCTTGTTGGGGCGGGAATCGCGGGTGCTATCTCCTGGGTCAACCACACATTCAACTGGGAGAGTTCCCTACTGTTTGTGCCGGCCATGTATCTCATCTACCGTTCCTACCGGCTCTATCTCGGAAAATTGGAAGACGAGAAGCGGCATGTGGAAGAGATGGCGAACCTGCATCTGCGAACCATCGAGGCCTTGGCGTTGGCGATTGAGGCTAAGGACCAGACTACCCATGCACACTTGCAGCGCGTGCGAGTCTATGCCATCGAAGTAGCCAAGGAACTGGGTATCAAAGGAACGGAACTGGAAGCGCTACACGCGGCCGCGCTTCTGCATGACATTGGCAAATTGGCCGTGCCGGAGCACATCATTTCCAAGCCCGGAAGGTTGACCCCGGAAGAGTTCGAGAAGATGAAAATACACACCATTGTCGGGGCGGAAATTCTCGAACGTGTGCGTTTTCCTTACCCGGTTGTTCCAATCGTTCGTGCTCATCATGAAAAATGGGATGGATCTGGCTATCCCTTCGGTTTGAAAGGAAATCAGATTCCTATCGGTGCCAGAATTCTTTCTGCGGTTGACTTTCTGGACGCATTGGCCTCGGATCGGCAATATCGGCGCGCCATGCCGTTAGATGATGTGATGGAACGGCTCGTGGCTGAGTCAGGAAAGTCGTTTGACCCGCAAGTGGTCGAGGTTCTCAAGAAACGCTATCGAACGCTGGAGACTTTGGCGCAAGTGAAATCGCCGGCAGATGGCAACGCGGCGCTTTCGTCCGAACTTAAGATCACACGCGGGCCGGCGCCTGCCGCGGGGTTCCAGCGAGCCGACGTGGCCGAGTCGCCCGGGCGGGATGCAACCTTTCTGTTGTCAATTGCCGCGGCACGCCAGGAGGCGCAGAGTTTGTTTGAGCTCAGCCAGGATCTCGGCGCTTCTTTGAGCCTGGGCGAAACGCTTTCTGTGTTTTCCGTGAAGCTCAAACCGATGGTGCCATACGACGCCATCGCAATCTATATACGACGCGGGGATGAACTCATCCCCGAATACGTGAACGGAGACAACTACCGCCTGTTTGCTTCTTTACGAATCCCGGTGGGAGACGGGCTGTCAGGATGGGTGGCTCAGAATAAAAAGCCGATCGTTAACGGAAATCCGTCGGTGGAACCCGGATATCTGAACGATCCCGATAAATTCAGCACGCTTCGCTCGGCCTTGGCCTTGCCGCTGGAGGGTGTCGCCGGGGTAATCGGCGTACTCGCACTTTACCGCGCCGAGCGAGATGCATTCACCTCTGATCATTTGCGCATCTTGCTGGCGGTCAGCGGCAAGATGGCCTTGTCGATTGAGAACGCCCTCAAGTATCAGCAGGCGGAAAGCTCCGCAACCACCGATTACTTGACGGGCCTGCCGAACGCCCGGTCCCTGTTCTTGCAACTGGATCGCGAACTGGCGCGCTGCAAGCGTGACAATGTATCGCTCACCGTAATGGTGTGCGATATGAACGGATTCAAGAAAATCAACGACCGCTTTGGACATTTGGAAGGAAATCGCGTTCTACGTCTTTTTGCCCAAGCCTTAAAAGACAGTTGCCGCGAGTATGACTACGTGGCGCGGATGGGCGGAGACGAATTCGTGGTGATTGCTCCGGGACTGCCCGCGGATGCGGCTGCCAAGAAAATTGAACAGATCCGCCCACTCGCACGGCAGGCTGGCTTCGACGTGTGTGGAGACGACCTTCTCTCTCTGAGCGTCGGACTGGCCGTCTCTCCAGATGACGGCAACGATGCCGAACAACTGCTCACCGAAGCTGATCGGCGCATGTATCTGGAAAAACAGAAGCAGCCGACTCAGAAAGACCAGCGCCTGCACACCCGGATGAAATGCAGGCTCACCATCGAATTGCAGCCTCACACCGGCGGTTCGATATTCGGCAACCTTATCGACATCAGCCTGGGAGGCTGCTATGTGGAGACTAGCGCTATTCTCTCTCCCGGCACGGACATGAAGGTGCTTTTCTCGATGGATGACGCGGATCTGTGCGCCGAAGGCAGCGTAGCTCGATTTCATCCAGGTTCGGGAGTGGCAGTTCAGTTCAAAGAGATGAGCCGGGAATCTCGCGAAAAAATGTACCGGATCCTCGAGTTCGTCCAGAGCACCACGACGGTTTATAACGAGCGCTATTTGCAGAACCTCTTCAAGCGCTGATTGACTTCGCTATCCCCTCCGCCGCTTGAAGCGCGCTCTCCCCACCCGTACACTTATTAGATGCACGTCCACGTTCGCGGCGCGGGCGGTCCCAAGCGCGTACTGACAATCTCGCTGGGTGTAACCCTTGCCTACATCGTATTGCTGGTTGTGGCGGGCATCCGCTCGCATTCGCTCGCTCTCCTCTCCGAGGCAGGCCACAATCTTTCTGATTTCCTGGCGTTGCTGCTGTCTCTGGTCGCCGTTTTTTTGCAATCGCGCCCTGCGAGCTCAACCAAAACGTACGGCTACCATCGGGCCGGAGTGCTGGTTGCTCTCGTAAATGCAGTCTCTTTGCTTGCTGTCTCTTTCTTCATTTTTTACGAGGCTTTTCGCCGGCTGCAGCACCCCGAGCACGTGCAGGCCGCGGTAATGATGTGGGTTGCGGCGGCTGGCGTGTTGATGAACGGTGTGATTGCGCTGCTCCTCTACCGTTCGGCCGGACGGTCGGGCGGGGACGTCAACATCCGGAGCGCTCTGCTCCATGAAGTCGGCGACACGCTTTCCACGGCAGCGGTGATTGCAGGCGGCTGGGCGATTCTGGCAACTGGGGAATACTGGATCGACTCCGCGTTATCGTTCGGTATCGGCGCGCTGATTCTATGGTCGGGATTTGGAATCGTGCGGGAGACCCTGAACATTTTGCTCGAAGGCACCCCGCGCGGTGTGAAATTGGAACTGGTGGAGAGCGCAATCCGCTCAATCGAAGGCGTCAACGACGTTCATGATCTTCACTGCTGGAGTATTGGATCGGAAACTCGCGCGTTGTCTTGTCACATCGCGATTGCCGATATTCCACCCTCGGTGAGCGAGCGCATTCTGCGGGACGTAAAAGAGCATTTGCACCATCATTTCCGCATCGACCACACTACCATTCAGTTCGAGCACGTGCAGTGTGAAGTGGCGCATGGCTGCGTCATACCGGTGGGGGAGAGCGAACAACATCACCATCATAGCCACTAGCTCCCGAAACGAGGGCGAGTAAGCGTTTCCTCACGCCGTCTGCAGTCCGCCGTTTTGCTTCTCAAAGATTTCTCGAGCGCGATCAATCGTATCCGCTTCTTCCGCTGACTTGTCGGGACGAAGGCGCACGATGCGCGGGAACCGAAGCGCATAGCCACTTTCATGGCGGTCAGACTGCATCATGTTATTGAACGCGACCTCCAGGACGACCTTTGGTTCCACCGTGCGCCGGAATCCTTGATCTTCCATGGTGTGCTCAAGAAACCACTTCGTCATTTCGGCGATTTCCACATCGGTCAATCCGGAATATGCCTTGCCGATGTTCACCAGGCGATCTCTATCCCAAACCGCAAATGTGTAATCGCTGAGCACGCTGACGCGTCGACCGTGGCCGAACTCGACGGCGGTAACGACGACATCGAGAGTGGCCAGTTCGCGCTTCATCTTCAGCCATGATTTCCCTCGTTTTCCGGGTAGATAGGCTGATGCAAGATCTTTGATCATGAGCCCTTCGTTCCCTCTCGCCTGTGCCGCTGTGAAAAGTTGGTTTAGCTGCTCCGGCGATGCGGCTCGGAATACAGGCGCACGGATGATGCTGGCGGGGGAAATGGTTTCCTCATTTTCGAAGGTCAATCTTGACTGGGTGCCGATATTCTTCTGCGATTTTCCCACGGCACCATCATCAATCTTTCTCCCGCTCAGCAAAGTATCCAGGCGTGAGGCGCGCTCGCGCAGCGGCCGATCGATCAGCAATTCGCCGCCGGCATAGAGGACGTCGAAGACCAGATACGCGACGGGGACCTCCTGCAACATCTTCTGACTCACCTTTTTTCGGCCGAGGCGCTGCTGCAGAACGGAGAAAGGCCTCGCCCGGCCAAGTTCGGTGGCTTTCTCTTCTGCAATCTCGGAAGAAGTCTCGTCCACCACTTCGTGAGTTTTCGCCAAATCGAACGGATAGTCCCAGGCTACGATTTCGCCGTCAAGGATTGCATCTTGCTGCAAGCCGGCAAGGGCGTCTGGCAATTCAGGAAACGATTCCGTGATTTCATCGCGCGTGCGCGAAAAAAACTTCACTTCTCCCCGCGAAACATGAGCCTGCGCGCGGATGCCATCATATTTATCTTCTACCGCAGCTTCGGCAAAATAGTTCAATCCTTCCTCAGCTGAGTCGATGGGGCTGGCAAGCATGAATCCCACCGGATGGAACATCCGCATTTTCGCTTCCGCCAACCTGCCAACGGCGGCGAGGCGAAGTGTTTCACCCAAATCGCCAACCAGCATATTGGCACGCTGCACCGCCGCCAGCGTTCCTTCATAGGCTTTGGCGATAGCTTCCTCAACCAGACTTTCTTTCAGTCCGATGCGCATATCGCCGGTCATAATCTTCACGAGGTACTTGGCCTCCAGTGGTGTGGCCCGCCGTAACAGCTCGCGAACCAGAGCAGTTTTCGCCGCCGGACCGCGCGCCGCGGCGATTTCCCGAAAGGCCTGAGCCACTTCAAGGAGCTGCAGCCCCTGTCCCGTTCGCTCTGACAAGATCTCGCCGGCTACCGAGCCCAGGTCGCCATGCCTGCGGTAGGCTGCGCTGAGAGCCGATTCGCTGCTTCCCGAAAGCTCCGCCACCACTCGCCACAAGAGCGCCCCTCCTACCTGGAGGGTGGTGTCTTCCCACGCTGGAAAAGCTTTGCCGGAGAGGAAGAGCGCCGAAACCGCTGCTTCGTCTGCGGAGAGAGGTTTCAAATAGTCCGCGACAATCGCAGTTTTTTGCAGCTTTTTCGTCGTGGCGGCAATCCTCTCGGCTGTTTCGGCCAGCTTTTGCATTCCCATAAGATGCGTTCGCGGAATCCAGGAATCAGTTGAGTTGTTGCCGCCGCTCAATGCATAAACAGCTGTATTTGTGCGATTTAGTCCCTACGAGCAGCTATTAGGTTGGAATTTACTATGGTAATCTGGTCGCTGGTGCGTTTCCGCGCCAGGAGCATCTAATAATCGTGCGTTCTCTGCGAAATTTCGCGCGTTTCCTCGTCGCTGTGCAGCTTCTGCCGGCATTGGAGAGCGGTGAAGAAACGTTGGTTGGCGGTCAAGCCGTGCTGGAAGGCGTGATGATGCGCTCTCCACATGCTTGGGCTATTGCGTGCCGCAAACCGTCCGGCGAGGTGGTCACACTCAGCCAACCCCTCGATCGTCCATCCGAGAAACACAAGTGGATGGGTTGGCCGGTTGTGCGCGGCGTGATGACACTCGGGTACGCCATGTCGTTGGGATACCGCGCGTTGCGCTTTTCCGCGAACGTGGCGATTGAAGATGTGATGCACCAAGGTGAAACGGCTGAGAACGCCCCTGTAGCTCCAACGCGGCCCGTTACACCCACTCCCGAGACAAGAGAAAAAGCGGCAGCGATTAGCGGGTGGCTGGCAGCTGGCAATGTGGTCATCTCCCTGGCGTTCTTCATTTTCATGTACAAGTACTTGCCGCTATTGGCGGCTACGGAATTGAAGAAATTCAATCCAGCATTCGGTGGTCAGATTGTCTTCAATCTGATTGACGGGGCGGTGAGGCTGATTCTGTTTCTCCTCTTTATCTGGGGAGTTTCCCTCTTCCCGGACATTCGACGGGTTTACCAGTATCACGGCGCCGAGCATAAAACCGTATTTGCTTTTGAAAACGGCGACCCGCTGGAAACTTCAGCGGTGCAGAAGTATTCCACTTTTCATCCCCGATGCGGCACCAGCTTCCTGATGACGGTGATGCTGATCTCGATCGGATTTTACATGCTGGTGCCCTATACCACGTTCTGGGCACGCTTCGCCTCGCGCATTGTGCTGCTCCCGGTGATTGCCGGAGTATCGTACGAAATTATTCGCTTTGCCGCGAAGCATCGGGGTTCGCTTTTTTCCCTGATGACGACCCCGGGCTTGTGGCTGCAGCGCATCACGACACAGCCTCCATCAGATGAGCAGGCGAAATGCGCCATTGTTGCCCTGGAGCAGGCCATGCTTTTGGAAAAAGAACGTGGCGGCGAGCTGGTCATCGCCTAGCGGTCCCACCGCGAATATTTCACTCTCCCCAATCCTCATCTACAATGCCCAGAGACTGAGTTACTCGCCTCTGAGATCGACCAAAGATGGCGAATTAATACAGATCGACGTCTGCGAAAGCATATATGTTTGAACGTCTTGACCAAATTGAAGCCCGTTACGAGGAGCTGACTCAAGCTCTCGCCTCGCCGGACATCGTCAATGATTCGGCGAGATACCAGAAGACTGCAAAAGCCCACAGCGAGATCGCGCCCACAGTGGAGAAGTACCGCGAGTATAAAGACCTTACCCGCGGAATAGCCGAGAGTAAGGCGATGCTGGTGGAAGAAAAAGATCCCGAAATGCGGGCCTACGCCCAGGAGGAACTGAACCGCCTGGAGCCTCGGGTGGCTTCGCTCGAAGAAGAGTTGAAGGTTCTGCTCCTGCCCAAAGATCCTAACGATGAAAAAAATATCATTCTAGAAATTCGCGCTGGAACCGGAGGCGATGAGGCGACACTTTTTGCAGCCGAAATCTTTCGCATGTATACCCGTTTTGCGGAGACCCAGCGCTGGAAGGTCGAGATCCTTTCTTCTTCAGAATCTTCGGCCGGCGGTCTGAAAGAAGTGATCGCCATTATCGAAGGCAACCGAGTTTTTTCGCAGCTCAAATATGAAAGCGGCGTACACCGCGTGCAGAGGGTTCCAGCCACGGAGCAACAAGGGCGCGTGCATACCTCGGCGGTTACGGTCGCGGTCTTGCCCGAAGCTGAGGACGTGGATATCAAGATTGAAGCCAAAGACCTGCGAATCGACACTTTCTGCTCTTCCGGCCCTGGGGGCCAGTCAGTGAATACGACTTACTCCGCGGTTCGCATTACGCACATTCCCACCAATACCGTCGTGAGCTGTCAGGACGAGAAGTCACAGATAAAGAACCGGGAAAAAGGAATGCGCGTGTTGCGGTCCCGGCTCTACGAAATTGAGATGGAAAAGCAGCAGCAAGCGCTGGCCAAGGAACGGCGGGCGATGGTGGGATCGGGCGATCGCAGCGAAAAGATCCGAACCTACAACTTTCCGCAGAACCGGCTCACGGATCACCGCATCGGCTTCACCATCCACCAGCTTGAGGCAGTGATGGACGGGAAGTTGCAGCCGCTTATCGAAGCGCTGACAACGCACTATCAGGCTGAGAAGCTCAAGCACGAAACCGCAAGCGTGGTTTAGATCTTTTTTCCTGGGCTTTCGGAGCAAACTGATCGAAATTAGAGAAGCTTGCTAGCAACCGCGCGGAAGGATTCTGCACCAAAGCTGCACCATGGCGAGAGAGCAAGCAAGATCGGTCTTAGCGTTGGCGGGTTTCGGGCTTGTCACAGCCGGCGCTGCCTGGTACGGCTCACGATACAGTCGCAGGGAAAGCCGCTCGACCTGGTATCGTAATCTCGAGAAACCAAAATTTGCTCCGCCGCAGAATGTGTATCCGGTCGTCTGGACCATGCTCTATGCCGCAATGGCTTGGTCCGGATGGCGGATATGGAGCGCCGCTCCTTCCCGGGAGCGCAAGCAGGCGTTACGTTTGTGGCTCTCGCAACTGACAACCAATGCCAAATGGTCCAAGTATTTTTTTGGTGAGCACAGCCCCAGGTTGGCTTTGGCTGATTCTCTTGCCTTGGAGATGATGATCTTTTCATACATGAAGGCGGCGAGAAAGGTCGATCCCGCCGCAGCTAACGCTTTCATCCCCTATGCCGCGTGGGTAGCATTCGCAACAGTGCTCAATTCAGAGATTATCCGTATGAATCCCCGCCGGGCTTAACCGTCCTTCAACACCTCCCTTTCTTCCCCCCGGTATGTTGAAATGGCTTCGTGCAACTGAGAGCTGCGCTGGCCTCTGCGATCTCAACGCTGGCGGCGGAGGGCGTTCCCTCGCCGCGCATGAACGTAGAACTCTTGTTGATGTTCACTCTGGGATGTGATCGTGCATATTTGTACGCGCACCCCGAGCGAGACCTCACGGACGACGAATCGAATCGCTACCGCGCAGCACTGGCAGAGCGCCGGCGCGGCGTGCCCGCGCAATACATTACAGGCCATCAGGAATTCTGGGGCATGGACCTCATCGTGACTCCTGCCGTTCTGATCCCGCGCCCTGAAACCGAGCACTTGATAGAAACGGTGTTGGGGCTTGTGGAAGCAGGCGAAGCCGGCAAAAAAGATCGCCCGTCCGACCCCATGCGGGTAGTTGATGTGGGCACGGGCTCCGGTTGCATTGCGCTGGCCCTGGCGAAAGAACTTCCAGACGCTCTGATTGATGCGACCGACATTACTGCCGCCGCGCTGGAGATTGCGCGCGCCAATGCCGCACGACACCTGCTGGAATCTCGTATTTGTTTCCATAAAGCAGACCTGCTGGAGGGCTTGGACGGCTTATTTGATTTGATTGTTTCCAATCCACCTTATGTTGGGGAATCGGAGGAGGATCAGGTTCAACTTGAGGTACGCAGATTTGAGCCGCGAAATGCCGTCTTTGCCGGACCGGCTGGCACGGAAGTGATCGAGCGCCTGATTACGCAGGCAAATGCTGCGCTGCAGCCAGCTGGCTGGCTGGTGATCGAGATCAGTGGCACGATAGCGGAAAGCGTTCGGCAAATGTTAGCGGAGTGGGATGAGGTGCGAATCATCAACGATCTGCAAGGGATCGCGCGAGTCGCGGCAGCACGAAAGCGGGTATAAAACGCCGCGCGGCCTTCAGAAAGCCTAGCGCGGAACAGCCGCCGGCTGAATTTCTTCCACGTCCACGATATTGGTCGGATATTTCCCCGTGTAGCAAGCCGAGCAGTAGGAAGTTTTGTCGCCCTCGCCGCAGGCTTTCTTTAGACCTTCAAGGGAAAGATATGCCAAGGAATCGGCTCGAATATAGTGGCGAATCTCGTCGATGGTTTTGTTTGCGGCAATCAACTGGTCTTTCGAAGGAGTATCAACGCCGTAGAAACAGGGCGAAATCGTAGGCGGACACGAGATTCGCATGTGAACCTCTTTGGCCCCCGCGTTGCGGATCATGCGAACGATCTTTCGGCTGGTTGTGCCCCGGACGATCGAATCATCGATCAACACCACCCGCTGACCTTCCAGAAGCGAGCGAACTGGATTCAACTTCAGCTTCACGCCGAAATCGCGAACGCTCTGGCTAGGCTCAATGAACGTGCGTCCAACATAGTGATTACGGATCAAGCCAAAGCGAAACGGAATTCCGCTTTCCGCCGCATAGCCGACCGCTGCGGTAACGCCTGAATCGGGAACCGGCACGACGAGATCTGCGTCAACCGGCGCCTCCCTCGCCAACTGGCGTCCCATTTCTTCGCGACTGGTCTGCACCGCCCGGCTGAAGACGATGCTATCCGGACGCGAAAAGTAGACATGCTCAAAAATGCAACTCGATTGCTGGGCAGGTGTGGAATAAAAACGGGATGTAATTCCTTCGGGGCCGACCACGATCAGTTCGCCAGGCTTTACATCGCGTTCGTAGGTGGCGCCGATCAGGTCGAAGGCACAGGTTTCGGACGCGAAAACGATCGTGTCCCGCTTTTGCCCCTCGAGCGCGGGAATGCGCCCCATCGCAAGCGGCCGAAAACCGCGCGGGTCGCGGGCTGCAATGATTCGGTCCGGACTCATCACCACTAGCGAGAAGGCGCCCTCCACGCGTCGCAGGGCGTCCGCAATCGCTTCCGGTAGCGTGTGCTCCTTCGACAGGGCAATCAAGTGCACGATAACTTCGGTATCGCTGTTGGTCTGGAAGATCGAACCTTGACGATCAAGTCGGGCGCGGACCTCCGCAGCATTCACCAGATTCCCGTTGTGCGCTATGCCAATCCATCCCTTATTCGATTGCACAAGGATGGGCTGCGCGTTGAGGAGAGCCGAATCTCCCGTGGTGGAGTAACGCGTATGCCCGATCGCAAGCGTACCGCGCATCTTCGCCAGAACATCTTCCGTGAAGATGTCAGCCACCAGTCCCATGGCCTTGTGCACACGTGAAGTCAGTCCATCGGAAGTCACGATTCCGGCGGATTCCTGGCCGCGATGTTGCAGCGCATGCAGACCGAGATAAGCGAGTTTCTCCGCTTCGGGATGCGAGAAGATGGCAACCACTCCGCATTCGTCGTGGAATTTGTCGAAGGACATTTAGCTCCTGGTCTCCATCTCTATCTCACTGCCAAACTGGTCTTCTTGTTTTGGTGGAACAAAAACTCTCAAACGGTCGCCATTGCAACCGAGTCCGTCCTCAAGGAAGATTCGAGCGCGTTTTCATACGCGGCGGACAACTCCGAAACTGCCGCGGATACCGCTGGGCGGCCATCGACGGAGATTTCCAGCCCTCCGTCGATTGTTTCCCCAAGAGTCTCGGCCGTGATCTTATATTTCCGGGCTATCTGTTGGATTCGCGAAACGTTGTTTGGGTCGCACGAGACCAAAATCCGGCTCGCATCCTCACCAAAGAGCACAAACTCAACCGGAAGCCCGCCCGAGGCGAGATTCACGCGGGCACCGATTTTCTTTGGGAAAGCCTTTTCCGCGAGAGCGACAGCCAGCCCGCCATCGGCACAATCATGCGCCGAATCGACAATATCCTGCCGAATCAACTCGACGATGGCTTTCTGCAGCGTTGCTTCTTTTTCCAGATCAAGCTCCGGTGGATAGCCCCATAGCGAGCCCAGAACCTCTTTGGCATATTCCGAAGACCCAAACTCGCTTTCTACGTCGTTGATATCTGGTTCTGCCGGGGCACGCAATAGCACGATTGCGCGACCCGGAGCACCGAAATGCATTTTCGCGGATTTGCGCACGTCGTCGAGAATGCCGACCACCCCGAGCACAGGCGTGGGGTAAATTCCTTCCCCCAGAGTTTCGTTGTAGAAGCTTACGTTGCCACCGGTGATGGGAATCTCCAGCTCTTCGCAAGCTTTTGTGATGCCATCGATCGTCTGCGAAAACTGCCACATAATATGAGGCTTTTCGGGATTGCCGAAATTCAGGCAATTCGTGGCTCCCACGGGCGTAGCTCCAGAGCATGCAACCTTGCGGGCCGCCTCGGTCACCGCATGCATGGCGCCAAGACGAGGATCGAGATAGCACCAGCGCCCATTGCCGTCGAGGGCCATGGAAAGACCAAGCTGTGAACCTTTGATGCGAATCACGCCAGCATCGCCCGCACCCGGAGCTTCGACCGTATTCGTCTGGACCATGTGGTCGTATTGCTGCCACACCCAGCGCTTGCCGCAAATGTTGGGGCTCGCAAGCAGCTGTCGCAGAGTCCGGG
>Ga0209006_10003873_pt1 | contig 13606 bp, 9 predicted proteins | sample JacPin_JW_Ref_O2_FD_188567 | JGI IMG/M metagenome (GOLD analysis project Ga0209006, IMG submission 188567) | Forest soil microbial communities from Algoma, Ontario, Canada - Jack Pine, Ontario site 1_JW_Ref_O2 (SPAdes) (version 2) | ecosystem: Environmental > Terrestrial > Soil > Boreal... | reverse complement strand
CGCCATATTTTGGCGACCAATTCTCTTCCCGCAGCTCTCGCGACCAACCGTGATCGTCCGCCGTTACGATCGCCAGAGTCGCATCCGTGTTGGCGAAGACATCGCGCTGCCCATTCGCCGGCGACAATCCTTCCCCGACGTGCCAAGCCAACTCCAGTTGATGCAGTCCAGTACCTTCAGCAATATCTCGCACGAGCCAAAACGCGTCTTTCCTGTGGAACACTATGCGCCGGTGCGTGACAGGAGAAGAGAAACGAGAGAAGCCGTCATGCGAGGCTTCGAGGAGGTCGAACTCTTTGCCGGAAACCCAGCGTCGCACTCGAACCAGGGGAAGACGATCCCATGAAAACGGACCGGTGGAACGAGCCTGATCTTGACCGTCCACTCGCAGGGTGTTGTGTGCGCTAGTGGAACGTAATCGCGGGCGCTCACCGCTCTGCCCAACATATTCGAAGGTTCCGGAATCCCGTAGAAGATTCTGCCCGTCACGCACGAGCCACACGCTTAGAGCATCGGCATGTCCATGACCGCCACTTCCCGCTCCGAGCGGTCCGGCATCCATTACCAATTGTTGGCTGGAGCGGCCATCGGTCATAAGATAAAGACCGCTATCCGTGAGCGCCGCAGAATCGCTGGTGGGGGCAGTAACAGGCAGCGAACCAAACTCGGCTAATCCCTTCTCACCGAGCAACCAAATTGTTTCCTCTCGGGGACATCTCGCGAGCGCTTTGAGATCTCCGCGCTGATAGAGAACTGCACCGGTCGCCAGACTATCAAGCATTTGCTCAGCCCCGTCCCGCCGGGCATCAAAGAGTCGCCCACCATCGTCATCGCCAAACATCGGGGGCACGCCTGCTCGACTCAACAACGCAAGAGCGGTCAGCATGCCTCCTATGGTCCGGTCAAATTTCTCAGGCACCGCAATTTGGTTCAGCCCGGCCAGTATCCGGGCGTGCAAAAGCATGTCAAGCGCATAGACGTGATAATAAGTTGACTGCTCGAAATAAAAACCATCCGGACGCACTTGCTTTTCGGCTTCGCTGAGCAAAACCTTCCATCCCTGGCGCCGCCACGCAACGGCCGACGGCAGATGAAAAAGAGTTCCAAGAAAAAACAGAGCGAGCGCCTCCCCCAGCAGGTGCGTGTTCGGCGAGAAATACGTAGATAGATAGGCATCGATGTGACGGCCGCTCAAGCTCAGCATTCCCACCCATCGCCTTCGAAGATCGCTGGTAAAGAGCGGGCATCCATCCAACAGGAAGAAAGTCCAAATCCATGACAGGCTGCGGAGAGCGACCTCCAGGCTGCTCGCCCAGTTCATTCCCATAGGATATGGATTTTCCAGTTGCCACTGTTCCCACTGCGAGAAAATTTCGCGGACGAACTCTTCACTCCCGGTAAGCCAATACGCTTTCGCTAAGATGGGAAAATGCTGATGCCGGTTCAGTTCCCATGTCACCTTAGAATCGCCAACTTGATCGAAATTCAGATATTCGATTTCGAACCATGGCCGGCGTGGTCCACATTTTCCGTGGACACGATCCAGGTGCCAATCAATGCGGGAGCCATAGTCCAGATCCGAGTAGCCGAGGAGATCGAACCGATGCTTGCATACCTTCTGTGCCTGGGAAGCGATTGCAGCAGCTTCCGCAGGAAGTACGCGGCTCACTGAGGTGCATAACGCTGGCACTTCCGCAGGGGCGAAAAAAAAATGGCCAGCCGGACGGAAATCGAGATCCGGATTGCTACTCGCGAAGTCCTGACCGCCGCGGTACCGCAGCCAGTCGATCCGCGAAGTCGCCAACTGCTGCAACCGGGTCGCGACCTCCCGGCGATCCATAGCTTTCAGACGATGCAGGCGCCTTGCCCAGGCTTCCATGGGTTAAGAAATCCTCCCAGGCTCTGCCAAGAGCTCGGAGTAGAGTTCGTCAATGTCGTCGACGAGCCGTTCGAAGCTGAAGTTGCGGGTAACAAAGTTACGGCCATTTTGGGCAATCTGCAGAGCCTTTGCCGGATTTCGCAAGTACTTCAGAAAAGCTGCTGACAAAGCGGCGGAATCCTCTGGGGGCACCGCTAGCCCTGTGACCTCGTCTTCCACCAACTCGGCACATCCGCCAACCCGGGTAACAACCACGGGCAAACCCGCGGCCATGTATTCCAGCACAGCGTTTGGCAATCCCTCCGCACGGGAGGGCAACACGCCAATGTCGCAACTCGCAAGAATTCTGGGAACATCGTCCCTGCGGCCAAGGAACACAAAATTTTTATCGAGGCCTAACTCTTTGATTTGCCCCCGAAAGCTCTCACGCATCTCGCCGTCGCCCACGAGAACGAATTTGGTCGAAGGAAACTCGCGAAGCACCGCCGGAGCCGCAGCAATCAGCCAGGGATGCCCTTTCACGTAGGAGTGCATGTTCCCGACAAGAACGATGAGCTTTCCCTCTCCCCTATCCGGAAACAGCCGATCCCGTTCACTTGGAAGCCGGAATCTATTCACATCCACACCGTTGCGAATGACGCGCAGCTTTTCTGGCGGGAATCCATCCTCTGCAACCATGGCATCACGCACCGGAGTTGCGTTAGCTAACACAATGTTCGATAGATTCTGAATCCTCCGTAGCCAGATGCGACGACGCCCCTGGTACCAGTCGAGGTGCGAGAGATCGCGTTGGCTGGAAACGATTGCGGAAACGCCAGCCAGCCGCGCGGCCGGGACTCCCATCAGGTTGGACCACAAATCATGCGTATGCACAACATGAAACTTATTGCGCCGTAGGAACCAGCTCAGCCGCATGACTTGGTAGACGCCTCCTGGAGAGTCGATCCCTCCGCGAGGATGAAATTCTAATACCTCGACTGGCGTGCCCCCCAGCCTCTCCAAAAGAACGCCTTCCGCTCGCAGGCTACCCAGGGTCACTTCGTAGCCAGCGGCCCCCATCCGCATTGCTAACTCGACAGCCTGGCTCTCGGTCCCTCCCATATCAAATGAGTCGACCAGATAAAACACCTTGCGGCGCCGGCGCGCATGCCTTCCAACTAAGGTTGATGACATCCTGGCGTTTGACGACTCCACAGAAGAGGGGCCCGAAATTTCATTGCTTGTCGCCATCTAACTGATTGCAGCACTTGCGGTTATTTGAAAAGGACCGGCGTCACGGCCCCGCCTTCCAGCCTGCCTAAATACTATATGGAGTTACGATGTCAGGAATGTAAATTTAGCGGCCCAAGTGCGCCAAGTTTTGGCGACTGTCTCCAAACTGAAACATAAATAGTTTAATGTAAGTCCTGGGACGTAGCTGGAGCGGAACTGCCGTTCGTTGCGCAGAACCGGTCGCCTGAATGCAGGTTTGTCCCGGTGTCGTTGGCACCTTTTCCCCGAATATGACTCATTCCATAAGCGTTTTTGGGCTGGGCTATGTAGGCACCGTCACTGCGGCATGCCTGGCACATAAAGGCTGCAACGTAATCGGAGTCGATCCCAGCAGAGGTAAGGCTGAGGCAATGGCTTCTGGACGCAGCCCCATTGTTGAACCTGGGGTAGCTGACCTGATTTCGGAGCAACACTCGACCGGCCGGCTGCACGCCACCGCAGACCCTGAATACGCGGTTCTACATAGTAAGATCTCGTTCTTGTGCGTCGGCACGCCAAGCCTGCGCAATGGGAAACTCGACCTGGGACATATCGAACCGGTCTGCCAGGAAATCGGGGGGATTCTCAAGAAGAAGGCGGAATTCCACTTGGTGGTGCTGCGAAGCACCGTCCTGCCTGGAACCGCCGAATCCATCGTCATACCAGCCTTGGAAAAGTCGAGCGGCAAACGACTGGGGAGGGATTTCGGCGTCTGCGTAAATCCGGAGTTTATGAGGGAAGGAACCGCTGTCGCGGATTTCCTTGAGCCGGCGATGACGATCATCGGCTGCGCCGAGAAAGAGCACGGCCGCATCTTGCGAGAAGTCTATTCGTGGGCGCCCGGCCGCGTCTTCGAAACATCATTCCGCTCCGCCGAAATGGTTAAATATGTTTGCAATACCTGGCATGCGGTGAAGGTAGCCTTCGCGAATGAAGTCGGCACGCTGGCTAAGGAGATGGGCGTGGATGCCGAATCCGTCGTAGAGATTTTTACGGCCGACACTAAGCTGAATATCTCCGCTACGTATTTGAAGCCGGGATTCGCCTTCGGAGGCTCGTGTCTGCCGAAAGATGTGCGGGCGTTGAATTATCGGGCCAAGGAACTCGACCTGGACTTGCCACTTCTTGAATCGCTAATGCCCAGTAACCAGCAGCATCTGGAGCGAGCCGTACAGATGATCCTCGCCGTGGGAAAGAAGAATGTAGCAATGCTCGGCCTGAGCTTTAAGGCTGCCACCGACGATTTGCGGGAAAGCCCCCAGGTACAGCTGGTAAAGAGGTTGCTCGGGGAAGGTTGCGAGATTCGTATCTGGGACGACAATGTTTCCCTGGGCCGGCTGATCGGATCGAACCGCGAGTACATCGAGAGCGCTATTCCGCATATCGGCTCGCTTCTGTGCTCGAGCCTGGAGAGTACGCTAGAGAATGCCGACGTTGTGGTCATCGGTACGCGCGGCCTGGACCGCGAGGTTCTGCGGCAGCATATACGCTCGGGCCAGCATCTTGTTGATTTGGTGAATCTCGAACGGGCGCGGCGCGCCGACGTAACCACTTCTTATGAGGGGATCTGCTGGTAGAAAGTCATGAAGATTCTTTGGGTGAAACCGGGGAAGCTCTTGCCTCTCGATACTGGCGGAAAGTTGCGCACCTACAACATCCTGCGCCATTTGTCGGCAGAACACGAAGTAACGTATCTCAGCTACTATGGCGGTCTGCGCGACCAAATGTATGAACGCGAAGTGACCGAACGGCTTCCCGGAACTGTTGCCTTCCATACCGCAGCACCAGATTCAACACCCTTCGAGCGTTATCTGGACTATGGCCGCCGTTTGTTTTGGGCTGCACCCTATGCGGTAAGCAAGTTCACAGACCGCCGGGTTCGCCGGTTGCTGTCGCAATGGATCCTTGAGCGACGCTTCGATGTTGCGGTGTGCGACTTTCTTTCCAGCACGTTGAACTTCCCCAAAGATCTGCTGATTCCCACCGCACTCTTTCAACACAATGTAGAAACGGTTCTTTGGCGGCGGAAGGCGGACCTGGAGGTCCGTTGGATCGACCGCGTGATCTCGAAGATCGAATACGCCAAGATGCGGCGCTTTGAACCTGCCCAGGTTCGCCGGTTTCACCACGTAATTGCCGTCTCCGGAGCGGACCGGGAAGCGATGAAAAGCATGGTCGATGCCTCTCACATCAGCGTCGTTCCAACTGGTGTGGACCTGAGCCTCTATCGACACGATCCGGAGGCTGAGCCCACGGAGCCGCTGGTTGTGTTCACCGGTTCGATGGATTGGGAAGCCAATATTGACGGGGTAGAGTTCTTCTGCAAAGAAATTTGGCCGTTGGTTTTGGCCAAGGTCCCAAATGCACGTTTCCGGATCGTTGGTCGCAGCCCTCATGCGCGTGTAAAAGCATTAGCATCAGATTCGGTCGAAGTTACCGGCAGTGTACCCAGTGTCATTGATCATTTGCGCGAGGCGGCTGTGTTTGTGGTGCCGTTGCGCATCGGTGGCGGCACCCGCATTAAGATTTATGAGGGCATGGCGGTTGGAAAGGCCACCATTTCCACTTCAGTCGGCGCCGAAGGCCTAGACGTACAGCACGAACACGATATCCTGCTGGTGGATGATCCCGTTCGCTTTGCTGAAGCCGTAATCCTGGTTCTGCAGAATGGCGAACTGCGACGGCGTTTGGAAGCAAGCGCGGCCGCGACCGCCGCAAAGCTTGATTGGTCCGTCATCACCGAACGTTTTGTGGAAGTGCTGCATACCACCATCAAGGCCGCTTCCTCGACTAGGGCAACGGATGAAGCGCCGGCGGCGGTGAGCACTTGAGTATCGCGCAACCAGAGCGTAACGACGATGCAGCAGGGTTCGGAGCCGCAAGTGGGAATGCTATGTTCCATCATGTCGGTTATGCGGTTCAGTCAATTGCGACGACCGGAGAAGAGTTCGCCAAGTCTCTTGGTTCAGTGTGGGATGGGAAGATTATCCACGATCCCCTCCAGGAGGCGAAGGTAACGTTCATCTTTCCGAAAGCAGGGCAAGGACCGTCCATCGAACTCCTGGAACCCGCCAGTGGCACATCGCCACTGCATAAATTTCTGTTGAGGGGAGGCGGTTTGCACCATGTCTGTTTTGAAGTGGACTGCCTTGAGTCGCAACTGCAGCAAAGCCGGGGCGTCGGCTGTTTAATCGTGAAGAACCCACTACCCGCAGTTGCCTTTAACGGAAGAAAGATTGCCTGGATTTACACGCCGCAGAAGTTACTAGTTGAATATTTGGAACGATAGCAAAGAAATCTTTTTCACTCATGAATTCGCAGGAAAATCGTCAGGAAATTGATCGACTCATCGACAAGGGAGATGGGCCGGCTGCGTCAATCGCCCTGAGCGAACTGTGGCAAAGCGAGAAAGGTCCGGCAGCCGCATCTTTCGCTGTGCCTCGTTACGAACAGATTCGCTCGCAACTTTCTCTGCTTCCCTATCGGGTGGCTATGCTTCGATCGTTTACCGTCGAGCCGATGGTTCCAATGCTAAGGGCGGCGGCCTTCAGCGTAGGCATCGACTTGACTGTGCATCTTTCCGATTTCAATGCCTACGCGCAGGAAATCCTCGATCCGGCGAGTTCCTTGTATCAATTTCAACCCGACGCCGCATTTCTTGCAATGCAGACCCGCGATATCGCTCCGGAATTGTGGAAGGGATTTGCCGATCTGGATCCCGGCCAGGTTCGCTCAGCGTGCTCCCGCGTCACACATGAGTTTCAACAGTGGATCAGCGCCTTCCGCCAACATTGTGGGGCTCACCTTATCGTCCACAATCTAGAAGAACCTAGCTTCGCGGCAAACGGACTTCTCGACATTCAGAACGGCAACGGCCAGAAACTCAACATTCAACAAATCAATCGGGAGTTAGTGGCTATCGCCAACCAGAATACGGGTGTCTTCATTCTCGACTATGACTCCCTCATCGCCCGTCATGGTCGCGATAGCTGGCATAACGAGCAACGGTGGCTCACCGTTCGGCTTCCGCTCTCCGGTCCGAGCATGAACCCGCTTGTGGATGAGTGGATGAAGTTCCTGCACCCGCTCTCTGGAAGAGTCGCCAAGTGCGTAGTAGTTGATCTCGACAATACTCTGTGGGGGGGAGTGATTGGCGAGGACGGCATGGACGGCATCCGCCTTGGTGAGGATCATCCGGGCGCCGCCTATCAAGACCTTCAACGAGCTTTACTGGATCTTCATCATCGCGGTATTTTGCTCGCCATTTGCAGCAAGAATAATCCGGATGATGCGTGGGAGGTGCTCAATCGTCATCCGGGAATGAAGCTGCAACCCAAGCATTTTTCCGCCACCCGCATTAACTGGTTCGAGAAACCCGCAAACATCCGTGAAATTGCCGCCGAGCTCGCTATCGGACTCGATTCCCTGGCTTTCCTTGACGACAATCCTTCCGAACGCCGAGAAATGCGCAGCGCGCTGCCGGAAGTCTGGGTTGTGCATCTACCGAGCGACCCTATGCTCTTCGCGCGAGCCGTTCGCGAGTGCGCGCTGTTTGAACGGCTATCATTATCCGCAGAAGATCACCAGCGCAGCGAAATGTACCAGGCACAGCGGGAGCGCGAACAGTTGCAGCAGACAATTCCTTCGCGCGAAGACTTTCTTCGTTCGTTGCAGCAGGAAGCCGAGGTTGAACCCGTCTCGAAGAGCACACTGGCGCGGGTCGCACAGCTCACCAATAAGACAAACCAATTCAATCTCACGACTCGTCGGCGCAGCGAACAAGAAATCGCCGAGCTATGTACATCTCCCGCCTGGAACTGTTTCTCGCTCCGCGTTTATGACCGGTTCGGAGATAACGGACTGGTCGGTGTCGCCATCACGCATCGCCAGGAAGACTGCTGTGAGATAGACACTTTCCTGCTGAGCTGCCGCGTAATCGGTCGCAGTGTGGAAGCCGCATTCCTTTCATTCCTCGCCTGCGATGCCCGCGAACGCGGCAGTTCCCGGCTATCTGGCTGGTTTCACCCAACGAAGAAGAATCAGCCCGCCAGAGATTTTTATCCCACTCACGGTTTTGCCATGGATATTCAGGAAGGCGACGCAATCCGCTGGGTTCTGGACATTTCGAAAAACATTCCATTGTGTCCCGATTGGATCCATCTGCGAATATTGACTGGAGAAGAAAAATGAGTTCGCCTCTTTTAGATCGAGTTCGGGGCATTGCAGCTGACGTTCTGGAGGTTCCGATTACGCAAGTCACTCCCGATTCGTCTCCTGAGACGCTCGAAACCTGGGACTCGGTCCATCATCTCAACCTCGTGCTCGCGCTGGAACAAGAATTCAACCTGCAATTCGAGCCTGAAGAGATTGATCAACTGGATAATGTTGGGGAGATTGTTACAGTCATCAGCCGGAAGCAAAACGTGGCATCCTAAGCAATAATCGCAAACCCTGCAAGCCTGACCATGGGAATCGCTCTACAGCCATATACCGAAGATCGCACCCCAGCGGTCATGGCTTTCAATGAACGTCTTGCCCAGGGTGGCTGCCCTCCAGAGTTCCGTTTTCCCGAATCCCCAACCCCTCACTGGCTTCCGAAAAGAGAGGGGCTGCCACTTTTTCAGGAATACTATCTGGCAACCGAAAATGATTTCGTCCGGGGCGGATTTATTCTTAAATATCAGGACTTTGCAATTTGTGGTCAGAACCACAGAGTCGTCTATTATCACTTGCCCCTTTCCGAAGGCATCGTCAACAGAGCCTACGCCACCACAGGCGCATTGATGCTTCGAGGCGCCCTGAAAATGCAGCCCATGCTATTTGCCCTCGGTATGGGAGGTTTTGACAATCCACTGCCAACTATGCTGAAAGCTATGGGATGGAGTTTATTTGCCGTTCCGTTTTATTTCAGAGTGAACCATCCAGCGCGGTTCCTGCAAAACATTGCCGCGCTGCGAAGCTCGTTTTCTCGTATTGTTCTTTCGAACATGGCCGCAGCCACAGGTACGGGCTGGGTTGGAATTAAAGTCGCTCAGTGGATGCGGTCCGTAAGCAGCGTTCGCGATATCGCAATCGAGCCGGTAAACAGTTTCGGCCGATGGGCTGACGAATTGTGGCGGACGTGTGCGCCTGTGTACGCAATGATCGGGAGCCGCGAAAGCAGCGTGCTGAATTGCCTATACCCTCCCGGCGTGAACTTCCTCGCAATTAAGGTTCTTCGTAGTTCGCAGGCTGTGGGATGGGCTGTTCTACTTGATACCCAGATGCACGACAACAAATACTTCGGCAATCTTCGCGTGGGTACTCTGGTGGATTGCCTGGCTGTTCCGGAGAACGCCCCCGCTGTAATCCAGGCAGCTTGCGACTTCCTCACACGAAGAGGGGTAGATCTGATCATTTGCAATCACTCGCAAGCAGCCTGGGGTAAGGCTTTTCGGTCATCCGGATTTTTCTCAGGTCCTTCCAACTTCATCTTTGCTGCTTCAGAACCTCTCGCCCAGCAACTCGACCCCATCAGCGGTTGGCAGAACGAAATCTTTTTCATGCGCGGAGATGGAGATGGTCCGGTGAATTTATGAAGGGCCAGCCCGTCGTCTACCTCATGTATCACGAAATCGAATTGGCGGGACGCCCTATGTGCCACTGCGATCCTGGGTACCAACGCTACGTTGTGAGAGAAAAAGATTTTGAAATACAGATGCGCTCGCTTACGAATAGCGGCTGGCACGGCCAAAGCGTGGGCGAGGCGTTGTTGCACCCTCGTCTCCCAGGAGTTGTTCTTACGTTCGACGATGGATGCGAGACCGATCTGCTGACCGCGGCGCCGCGGATTCGCGCACTTGGATTCAGCGCCACTTTCTATGTCACCGTCGGCTTTCTCGGCGAGCGAGGGTACCTGACTCGACCACAGCTTCGAGAACTCGCTGATCTTGGCTGCGAGATCGGCAGCCACTCGATGACCCATCGTTACCTTCCAGACCTTGCTCCAGACGCGCTCGCGCACGAAGTTACAGACTCAAAAAAAGAGCTTTCGCAAATCACGGGCCGGGCCATCGATCACTTTTCTTGCCCAGGAGGACGTTGGAATCCCAGCGTAGAGGCGGCGGCAAAGCAAGCGGGCTATCTCTCATTCGCGACCAGCGAAACGGTTACAAACCTCGCGCCCAGCGGAGCATTCCGAGTCGGGCGGGTTGCCATCATGCGGGACACTGAACTGGAAGCATTTCACCGTCTCATTCACGGGCAAGATTTGTGGAAGATGCGGCTCGCAGACTCCGCACGAGCTATCGTAAAGAAAGTTCTTGGCAATAGTGCGTATGACAGAGTCCGGCGAAGATTGCTGCAGCGCAAATGATGCCTTTTTTAGCTGCCCGCGTATGGCTGCTTGCCAATCGGTGTATTGTCCCGCCGTACATCGTGATTATGTACTCCTGAGATGTACTTCCAGTTGGGCAAGGGACTGACGTTACCTATTGATCGACCATCCAACCCTCTAAAGTCACTCACAGAACTCTAGAAGTTGAGTTCCGCAGCAGAATCCCCCTTGGAGTGTTGGAATGAATTCATGTTTCCCCCAATTTGCCGCGGGCGGCGCACGTCGCTACCGGAAAATTAATACAATTCATAAGGCTTTACTCTTTGCACTGGTCGTGTTGATGCTGGCAACGGCAAGCTGCTCCTCCGTCTCCGGAGCACCGCAGCCAGGAAGCGGTTCGAATACAAATAGCTCAGCTCCAATGGTATCGCCCGCCAACGCAGTGGTTTCATCGGGATCCACTCTGCAGTTCACCGCGAGCTTTGCCAACACTGTTAACACAGCAGTGATTTGGAGCGCGAGCACGGGAACAATTTCTCCCAACGGGCTTTTCACGGCCCCAAATGTCACCACTGCGAGGTCCGTGAACGTAACTGCCACCAACGCAGTGGACCGGAGTCTGGCAGCAACGGTCGCGATCATGGTGCAAATTCCGGCTGGACCGAGCACGCTCGCAATTGAGAAAGACGCTCTTGAGATTGCAACCATGGGATCGCCATACGCTGCGAGCCTTGTCGCCACAGGCGGTGTGGCGCCTTATCAGTGGACCCTTGCTTCAGGAGTATTGCCATCGGGCGTAACCCTGAGCCCCGGAGGTTCGTTGACTGGCACACCGTCACAACTGGGAACTTTCAGTTTTGTCGTTCAGGCCAGCGACAGCGGCAATCACCAATCTACGCAGAGCTTTTCTTTGCTCGTTGCAAATTCAAGCGCCTATGACGGACCAGCGGAACTACCTCTCGTATACGTTCAGAGTTCCATGGCGGACACACCCGCGCCCGGCTCAACTATCCAGGTAAGTGCTGGAGGGGACTTGCAAGGCGCTCTCAATTCGGCGGAGTGCGGGCAGACGATTGCATTGCAGGCAGGCGCCACTTTTACCGGCAACTTCACCGTACCGGCAAAGACCTGCGACGACGCCCACTGGATCATTATTCGTACGAACGCGCCTGACAGCTCCCTGCCACCGGAGGGAACGCGTATAACTCCTTGCTATGCGGGAATTGCGTCCCTTCCCGGCCGCCCAAGTTTTGCTTGTCCGTCTCCAAAGAACGTAATGGCGAAGATTGTTTTCGACAAGGTCGGAAGCCATCCCATCATGCTTGCGTCAGGAGCCAATCACATTCGCTTTGTAGGGCTTGAAATTACCAGAGACTCTCCCGGGAACGTGATTTACGAATTGGTCTTTCCGGTCAACCGCGGCCCGGCCGATCATTTGATATTTGACCGAGTCTGGCTTCACGGCACAGCGCACGATGAAACTACCCGGGGCATCGCGCTGAGCGGCACCACCTACGTGGCGGTCGTCGACTCTTACTTTTCTGACTTTCATTGCGTCTCTATATCCGGCTCCTGCGGCGATGCTCAAGCCGTCAACGGCGGGATGGGCGACTTACCAATGGGTCCTTACAAGATCGTCGACAATTTTCTTGAAGCATCTGGAGAAAACCTGATGTTTGGCGGCGGTGAGGGCACGCAGAACCCGCAAGATATCGAAATCCGGCAGAACCATCTTTTCAAGCCGATGATATGGATGCGCGGCCAACCCGGCTTTGTCGGCGGCACTAACGGCAATGCTTTCATCGTCAAGAATCACATGGAACTCAAGAATGCCGTCCGAGTTCTCTTCGAGGGAAACATTCTGGAAAACACCTGGGGAGGGTTCACTCAAACCGGGTTCTCGATCCTGCTCTCACCCAGGAATCAGAGTGGAACCTGCCCGTTGTGCACGGTGCATGACATAACGATCCGCTACAACACCATCAGCCATGCGGCCAGCGGCTTCCAGATCGGCAACGGAAAAACAGACCAGGGGGCCCTATCGGCAGGTGCCTGGAACGAGAGCATCCATGACGTAGTAATCGACGATCTGGATGCGGCGACCTACAACGGCGGCGGCTACATATTCCAGGAATCCAATGGAAACCCCAACCTAGCTCTTCATGATGTCGTGATCAATCACGTAACGGGCGTTGGCCCTGACATTAACGGGACACTCACTGCTGGAAACGACATCGCGAATCCAATCATGAATAATTTTACGTGGACCAATAGTATCTTTGTTTCGGGCCAGAGCGGCATCATCTCTACTGGCGGGACCACCAATTGCGCCTACCATGATGGCGGAGCGGCCGGAATCCTGACTGCTTGCTTCAACCCCTATGTCTTCAGCGATAACGCGGTAATCGGAGCGATCGGGACGTGGCCGAATGGAACCTATGCGCCGGGAACGGCTGGCGCAGTCTCATTCGTCAACTACAACAATGGGAATGGCGGAAACTACCAGCTCCAATCATCGAGTCCGTACAAGAATGCTGGGCTTGACGGCAAGGATCTGGGAGCGGATATGAACGCTGTCGCCGCTGCGATTGCTGGGGTTCAATAGCAGGCCAGGAAAATAGCAAATTCCGCAGGGTCTCGCCGGTCTACTTGCTCTTGCGGCTCTTCGGATCGGTAGTGATGCCGTTCCAGATTGAGCGCGCAATTAGCAATTCGCCATCTCGATAGTTTTCCCAAAACATGCCCCGCAACTCACCACGGCGTGCGCCTGTAAAAGCCGCCGCAGCAATGAGTGCCAGCCTGAAATTGCGTCGGGTTCAAACGAGTCCGGCAAACGTATACGGGCGAAAGATCGATATGCTGTGTGAGTTTTATCGACATTGCATCTTCGTCTGCTCAAAGTCTGACTTTATGAATTACACCAGACAAAAATCGCTGCGAGCGTACTCCGGTCACTTTCACAGATACCATCATCTGCACCGCAATCCCGGCGACAGGAGATGCCACACTTCCGGGTGCTGTCCTCGCTTAGCTCTAAACACACCAAAACTCGGGTCCATATGGATCGACCAGAATTGAATCTTCCAACAGACGACACCGCCGACGCGCCAATGCCTCTTTCACCCAAACACGAGATTTTGATTTTCCTATACTTCAAGAAG
>Ga0209006_10003872_pt1 | contig 13608 bp, 12 predicted proteins | sample JacPin_JW_Ref_O2_FD_188567 | JGI IMG/M metagenome (GOLD analysis project Ga0209006, IMG submission 188567) | Forest soil microbial communities from Algoma, Ontario, Canada - Jack Pine, Ontario site 1_JW_Ref_O2 (SPAdes) (version 2) | ecosystem: Environmental > Terrestrial > Soil > Boreal... | reverse complement strand
GAGCCACGCGCGTCACTTCCGCGGTGAAGACGCTAAGCTGCTGAATCATGGTGTTGACGATGTTGGCGGAGCGCAGGAACTCGCCTTCCAGCGGCCGGCCATCCACGTCCAGGCGGACCGTTTGCGTGAGGTTTCCCTGGGCCACGGCCGCGATGGCACGAGTCACGCCCTCAGTTGGCCGAAGCAGGTCCTCAACGAGCGTGTTGATCGAGACTTCCATCTCGCCCCAAGCGCCTCTAGATTCATGAAAGCGCGTGCGCTCACGGGTTCTGCCTTCTTTTCCCACGACTTGCCCAACACGCTTCAGTTCTCCGGCCATTTGCTGGTTGGCGGCGACAATGGAATTGAAAGTGTCGGCAATTTTCCCCGCCAGTCCTGTCCAGGAGCCCGGAAGTCGGACCGAGAAATCGCCATTCCGCATGGTTTGCAGGCTGGCCAGGATCACGCTAAGGTCGCCAGAAGCTGGCTCGACGACGGGGCTGGAATTCCCATTGCGCTTGCTCTTGGGACTTTCACCGGCTGCACCATTGGCCACGGCAATCGCCGAGTCTTGGCTATTTTTTTTCATGATCTTCTCCTGCCCCGGAGGAACAGCTGGCATTGTGACAAGGCATTCCTCGCATGGTTCTCCATATTTCTCGATTTCTCGGACTTGCAACGGCATCGAAACGCGACCGATTCTACGGTCGTAGCACGGGGAGGGCTGACGCAACGGCTGTCGGAAACCAGCGAATAACCGAAATCAGGGATAGCCCAAACCATCTTCTCTGAAAAATGCGACTGGAAATCTAAACGGCCGGACATAGATTGGAACACGATAAATGCAGGGTTGACTCTAGGGTATTTACTGTATGGGCGAGGGGAATCAGAGTCCGGCGGAGGATTTTTAAGCATGCAAGCCCAGGCAATATCGCGGGCAAACATTGGGGCCGGGGTCACCGAAAAGCACGGCGTCGCAATTTACTTAGAGCGTGATCTACTTAGAGTTGGCGTTCCAAACGTAGAATTTTTCGTTGTCAGCGACCGTCTCAATGTTCAGACTATTGGACGCCGCCGCGCGATGTACCGCGGAACGAAGATTGGCCAAACCGATGCCGCCCACGTCGGCAAGTGGAATCTCCAAAGCTGAACCTGGCTTCAGCGTCGTCAACTCATCGACAATCCCCTTCACCAAGTCATGGTGTTTGCCATGCCTGCCGGTCTTCAGGGCGGAAATGTCAACCTGCCGGTACTTCGCTGGCGGCCGCTGATTCTTGCTTTTCTGTTCGTTTCCCACCGATTGAGCCCTCCAATTCCGTAGATCTTTATCGACGCCTTGCCATCTCTGCACGACAAAATACCAAAACCGAATATCTAGGTCAAGTATATTTTTGTGATTGACTGCGATAGCTCTCCTTTTGTAATATCTCTGCGATAGTTGTATTATACTTTACTGATACGCATGTCATACGACCTGCATTGCAATGGCCTAATTCGCGTCGCGCTAGGCGTTCGTCGCAGCTACGAAAGACGAAAGCAAATAGTCCACCTATTTTTAATGGCGAGGATATGCTCAAACGGTCAGGAGGTTTCCCCAATGAACACTGAAGTGACCACCAACATTTTGTGGCACGACTTGTGCGCTGCTGCCATGCTCGAACTCGATCACGCCAACCTGCACGACCGGATCGAAGCCGCTCGTGCCGGCATACAGCGAGCCCGGAAAGAACTAACGAGGAATCCCACGCCTGGATCCGCGGAAGAAATGCGGTCCATGGCTGACGCCCTCCGTAATCTGGACACCCTCCAGAGAGTGGAATTAAGAGCATCCACTCCAACCTGTAGCCAGGGCCTCTACTTGTCACAGGGAGAGATGCGATGAGGCGCCTGTGCCACGAGACGATGACGCAGACATGGCGCAGACGACAGTTGGCCGTGACGGAGTTGCTACGTCACGCCAAAATCGTGACCGATCCCCTCACGTTGGAATACCTGAACGCCCAGGTTGCACTGCGTAGAGCAAGAGCCGAGGGCCACTCCCGGCGAGCGAGGTATCAGCCTGCGTTATAAGCTGGTCCGCGCTCGTCCCGATGATTTGGATTTGATAGGACTTTGCAAGGCAGGGTCAGAAATGCAGATCGATCATCCTTTGGTAGTTGTCCAAGAAAAGAATGATCCCATGCGCCGGTACGGGCTAGCTGTAGTGGCAGCAATTTTTGCTCTGTGGCTTCGCCAGCAGCTCTCTCCTCTTCTGGGAGCGAACAATCCGTATCACACCGCGTGGGCAGCCGTAGTCTTCTCCGCCTGGTACTGCGGTGTTGGCCCTTCCATTGTCACCACCTTGCTCTCAGTGGTGGGCGTCTGGTATTGGTTCGTGCCGCCGTTCGGTTCCTTTGGGATTCAGGACCCCAGGACTGCAATTTCCGGAATGATAGGGTTCCTGGTCTTCTCTGGTTTCATCATTGCTCTCGGAGAGGCGAACCGGCGCTCTCTCCTCAAAAGCCGCGGGACTGAAGAGCAACTGCGAAAAACGCATGATGAACTGCGAAGGGCGCATGACGAGCTAGAGCGAAAAGTTCAAGAACGGACGGCAGATTTAAACCTCGCGAACGAAAACCTTGGGGAACTCTCGAGCCGGCTGCAGCAGATGCGGGATGAAGAGCGCCGGCAAATTTCACGGGAGTTACACGACAGCATCGGGCAACTGCTCGCCGCTCTTTCCATGAACATTGCGGTCGTGCAGCGGCAGGCTGACAATCTGGATTCAGCCGGAGCCCGGGCTATTTCCGAGAATGCTGCGATGGTCGAGCAGATCAGCAGGGAAATCCGCACCATTTCGCATCTGCTGCATCCTCCTCTTCTCGATGCGGCCGGACTTGCGTCCGCGCTTCGCTGGTACGTGGATGGCTTCTCGGAACGCAGCCAGATCAAAGTCGAGTTGCATATCCCTGAACCGTTTCGCCGCCTGCCCGACGACATGGAGATTGCGATTTTCCGCATGGTCCAGGAATGTCTCACGAATATTCATCGTCATTCGGGAGGAACTTCGGCCGCGATACGCATGCACGAGGAAGATCACCGAATTTTGGTTGAAGTTCAAGACGGTGGCAAAGGGATACCTCTGGAAAAGCAGGTTGAACTCAGTTCATCCGGACGAATCGGAGTTGGGTTCCGCGGCATGCGCGAGCGAGTCAGGCAGTTGGGCGGAACTTTGGAAATTCGATCGGACAATGCGGGGACCGCGGTGACCGCGACCCTGCCGCTCGCGGAGTCGGACTCGATACCTGCCAAGAGCGAGAAATCGGAAGTCGCCTGAAGTCGTTGGCTTTGGCTCTTCTTTCGTTCTTCCGTCGATAGCTCACACCCAGATCAGAAACGCACCTACCACTTGCGACCTTTTCGCCAACCACTACATTGATTCCCGTATGTTCGGGCGTGGCCCTCGTCGATAAGGTTGGAGCTGTATCGTTCGGGGAATGCCTATGCGTCTGCTCAGCGTTCGGCTCATTGTTTCTCTAATTGTCGGCATCACGATTGTGTCGCTGGGCTTCTCCTACTACGAGGTCGTGGGGGAAAAAAGAGTTCTCCGTAGTGACCTAGAGCGCCGCGCTGAAGTCCTAGGCGAAAGTGTTGCGGGCAACGTTGAGAAATCATGGGAGGGCGGATCGACCCATGGCCTGCAGCGATTGGTGCAGCGCTTTGGAAATCGCGAACACCTGCTCGGAGTCGCCGTCTACGATCGGCGAGGTAACGTTGTGGCGGTCACTTCCGAGCTAGGAAAAGTCCTCACGGCAATTCCGCCGGACGTTACCCATGCAATGGAAACGGGGCACGGAGAAGGTTCGTTCACCCGGCTGGGCGACGATCGGGTCCACATCTTTGCGTTGCCGGTGCATCGCCAGGATCAAATTGTGGGTGGACTGGCGGTCGTGCACGATGTCAATTACATCCGCGCGCAAGGCCTTCGCACGTGGCGCGAAGCTTTCCTCAAAGTGCTCGTCCAGGTGTTCCTGATTGTCTTTATTACGCTGCTGATCGTGCGTTGGAGCATCGCTGGCCCGATTGCGCAGGCGGCGCAGTGGATGCGCGCGCTGCGCATGGGCAGAGTTTCCTCGCGCCAGCAGATGCCCGACCTCGATCTATTCAGGCCGCTCGCGCGGGAAGTAGTCACGCTGACAGAGAGCCTCAGCCAGGCACGCAACGCCGCGGAGAGTGAGGCACGCCTGCGAGACGCCTCGCAATCGATGTGGACTGCGGACCGGCTCGCAGTACAGGTCCAGACACGACTGGATGGCGGCCGCCTGTTCGTCGTCGCCAATCGTGAGCCCTACGCGCACCAGCGGAACGGCAAATCGATCGAGGTGGTTGTGCCTCCCAGTGGACTAGTGACTGCTTTGGAGCCGGTGCTCAATGCCTGCGACGGAACGTGGATCGCGCATGGCAGCGGGAACGCCGATTCCGAAACCGTGGATGCGCACGACCGGCTGCGTGTTCCCCCGGACGAACCGCACTATACGCTGCGCCGGGTGTGGCTGAGCAAAGAGGAAGAAGAAGGCTATTACTACGGGTTTGCCAATGAAGGGCTCTGGCCGCTTTGTCATATTGCGCACGCGCGCCCTACTTTCCGAGCGCAAGACTGGCAGCATTATCAGGAAGTCAATCGCAAGTTCGCCGACGCGGTACTCGAGGAGATCGAGGACACACCCAAGCCTGTGGTGCTGGTTCAGGATTATCACTTTGCTTTATTGCCGCGCTTGCTCAAGGAAAAAAGGCCGGACGCCCGCGTCGCGATCTTCTGGCACATTCCGTGGCCGAACCCGGAAGGTTTCGGTATCTGCCCATGGCAACGTCAATTGGTGGATGGACTCCTGGGAGCAGATCTCATCGGATTCCACATTCAGTCGCACTGCAATAATTTTCTGCAGACGGTAGACCGGGTGGTGGAATCGCGCGTGGACTGGGAACACTTTTCGGTGTCGCGCCAGAACCACCGGACGATCGTGAGACCGTTCCCGATCAGCGTAGCTCTTACGGACGATGAAACCAGCGGCAGCGAAGAATACAGAGCGAACTATCTCGAGCGCGAGGCCCTGATGCGCAGCCTGGGCGTGAATGCCGCATTCCTGGGAGTTGGTGTCGATCGCGTGGACTACACGAAGGGGATTCTGGAGCGCTTTCGAGCGATCGAACGATTTCTCGAAAAGTATCCTAAATACCAGGGCGAATGCACGTTTGTGCAGATTGGAGCACCCAGCCGCACCCACATCAAGCGGTACCACGACCTGCTGGCAGAGGTGGAGTCTGAGGCGGAACGCATCAATTGGCGGTTCCAAACGGGCAAGTGGAAGCCGATCATATTTCTAAAGCGGCACCATAGCCACGAAGAGATCGAGCGCTATTACTGCGCTGCCGATCTTTGCCTGGTCACGGCGTTGCACGACGGAATGAACCTGGTGGCGAAGGAATTCCTTGCAGCACGGCGTGACGAACGCGGCGTGTTGATATTAAGCCAGTTTACTGGAGCTGCCCGCGAACTGCGCGATGCTCTGCTCGTAAACCCGTACGACATCGACCAGACCGCGGAGGCAATCCGCGTCGCGCTGGAGATGGAACCGGAAGAAAAGCAAGTGCGCGTGCACCGCATGCGCAAAGTTATAAAAGAGCAGAACATCTATCGCTGGGCAGGAAGCCTGATCACGGAACTCTGCGAACTAAGGCTGGATGCGACGGACCACGCCCCTGAGAGACTTCGGGGGAGCGTAACCGCCGCGTGATCGACTCCACGCGGCCGCTGTGCGAGCGCGTTTAGCTGCTTCCAGACCAAGGCGCAGCAAGGCTAAGGTCTTGTCTTACGCCCTTTCCCGTCAGTCGCCTTCGCGTCGCTATTGGGGAGTTGTGGCCTCTGGCTGTGCTTCGATGGTGACTTCGATCTCAGCACCCTGCTTGAGGCGGACTTTGTCTCCGTTCTCGTCGATCAGAGTATTCTCGATGCGAATCTCTCGGTAGAGGTGATCGGCCCCTTCCACGGCAATCTGGGCCTTTTCGGGTTCGCTGGGATATGCCGGCTTGATAATTTTTTCGACAATTGCCGGCAGAGTGGCGCTTGCTTTTTCGCTCATAACTGGCTCCTAGTCTTAACGGTCTCATCGCAAATCAACGGATTGTAGCGTTGCGGCCATTTGCTGAAAACCGCACAACTTTCCCGCCTTCCTGATCTGTTCGCGCTTTATCTATTCGTGCTTTGGGGCCGCGTCGGTATCCTTACCGATGTTCTTACCGATGTTCGCAGGCTCGTCTTTGTGGCCGAAATCCAACCCAAAGTGTGGCGCAGACTCCGTGCCTGTGATTTTGATTGGAACTTCCGTGCCCACTCCCTTCTTGCTGAAAAACGGATCGATCGGCTTCAGGAGGATTGACTTCCAACCTGTGGTCATTTGCGAAACTTTTGCATCCAGCCGGGCTTTCCCGCGAAAGTCGAACGTCTGTCCGTCTAAAGTGTATGTGCCTGTCATATCCACGTGCGTTCCCGGGATAAGGAAATGAAGGTACGAGAAGGACAGTGATCCGTCTGATAGCGTAAACGTTCCTTGCAAATCTACCGGCACATTTTCTACGTCGTGCTCCTGTGCCTGTCTGGCCTTGCCCTGGCTGCGCAAACTTAAGGAGTCGAGCTGTCCCTGCACCTTCTCGTTGGTGAAGTGCCCGCTCGGCACGTGAAATGTGCCCGCTAACTTCAGCCGGTCAGCCACATTCGCGTCACCAGGAGCAAGACTCATCCGTGTCTTCATCTCAACTGGACCGTTCATAACTGGCGGGTCCGTACGCACGCCCAGCTTTAGTAGATCTTCAATCTGCGCGTGGCTGAGGACGACGTTGAGTTCTATATCGTGGCCTTTTGGCACCCGGACCACGGATCCGCTTGCCGTGAAGGAAGAGTGAAGAAATGTTGCATTCACCGGCCGGAGATATGTGTCGCCGCTGGTTCCGTCAACAATCGCGTGGAACTCCGTGTGCAGCGGCACCGCATGCCCACTGCTTGCAATTCGAAAATCCGGCGTGTCGGTTTTTCCATGCACAGCGATATTGCTCAGGGTTCCTGAGTAATCGCCGGTAGACGAGAGCGTGCCGCCAATGCCTTTGATCGTACTGAGATCGGCGTCGGTGAATGAATAATCTCCTTGCACCGGCGTGTCCCGAGGACTGTCTTGCTGCCACGGTCCGAAGAGACCGGTGGAGTGAATGTTTCCTACCGGCTTGGGATTGACAAGAGTGGCATTAAACTGGAGCGGCTCGCCACGACCGATGTCTTTCATTTTCAGGTCGCTGATAGCAAATTCCAGGGGCGCTTTGCCGGGCTTTGAAGTGTTGATGATCAGCCGGGTATTTTCGCAATCGAACTTATCGACGAAGACCGTCATCTTCCCGGTTTTTGAACCCATCTTCGTCATCTCTTGCCGATCTCCCTTAGGCGGGATGTTCAGTTCCAAGCCTTTCACATAAACCGTGTCGATGTGCATTGGGGTGCGAAACAGGTTTCGCAGCAAGGTGTGAAAGCGAAATTCCTGCACGCCGATCAGGGCCTGGACTCCGGGCTCGTACGCATTCGGATCCTTCGCGCCAAAAATCTTTAACCCCGCCCCCGACACTTCAAGTCCATTCATTACCGAAACATCGAAACTCGCCAACTCAACTTTGCCCTGAAAGCGATTCGATAGAGTTTCAATCACCCGAGTTCGAAGAATGGGTTCAGCGCGAGCAATCACCAATCGCACAGCGATTCCTCCGCTAACCAGGAGGATCAGAGCGATAATGCCGATCCACTTCCATGGCCGTGCGCGTTTCGCTTGCTTCGGAACTTGTTGGGAAACCTGCACAATCGCCATTTGAACATTAGAGGGGGCCTCGCGGATACTCGTCTATACAGCGCTTCCTTCAGATTGCGCGCGAGCCCCCAGCAACCCCGACGGACGCATAAACAGACTGATAGGCAAAAAATGCGGATCCGGAGGACCGGATCCGCTGGAGTAGAGAACCAAGACATTCCCGAGTTATTTGTTTAGCTCGAGGGCGGTTTGCTTCCGCTGGGCGCGACCACTGGCGGACAAGGCTTGCCCGTGGACGACCCTGGGGTTGCAGAATTTCCCTGACTGTTTCCCGAAGTCGACGGCGATGACGGACTGGTTGAACCAGAATTGGATGAACCGGAATTGGACGAACCCGAACTGGAGCCCGAATTGGACGATCCCGGGTTAGAAGAACCGGCGTTCGGAGCGCCCGGGGTTCCCGGCAACGATCCACACGGCGAGCCGCTGGGCGCAGTCCCGGGAGTATTCGGCGTATTCGGATTTATCGTAGAAGGCTGTGTATTGCTGCCCGGCGTCGCCGGTTTTGGCGAGGTTGAGCCGGGGACGGTTCCCGTCGGGGGCGTGCCAGTGCCGGTCGGCGGGGGCGTGGCGTTCGGAGTCTGGTTGCTCGGAGTCTGGCTGCCCGGTGCCTGAGCTGGTGCCTGACTTTGACCTGCCGTACCCGATGTACCCGCTGGAGCTGTTCCGCCAGCCGGTGCGCTCTGCGCCACGACCCATGTGGCGCAAAAGACAAGCACGGAGAGAAGAGGTAATTTTCGTGCGGACATTATCAAGGCCTCCGGCTGAATTTTCCCTTCCGTTCCGCAAACAAGTATGTTCGAGAAACGGAAACTCACACATCCGTCGGATACCTTAGGCGGCTGCGAACTGTCTGGTAGAAACCGCCCAGTATCCAAAACCGGCGCACTGCTCGGTCTACCGCGTCGAGCTGGCTTTCTGATCCTTAACCTGCAGCTCGTTCACTACTTGCTGCACGTTAGGAACGGTCGACGCCACTTTTTCGACGTGCGCGCGCTTCGATTGCGAGTTCACCTCGCCGGTCAAGGTCACAACGCCATTCTTGACGTCGTACTTGACGCCCCTGTGGAGCTTGTCCTGGATGAGGGTTGCGTCCAGGTTCTTCTCGATGCCCTTGTCCAGATCCGAGTTCACCGTCTTTGATTCGTGCTCGGCGCCGGCAGGAAGCACCGCAATCTGGTCCGAGACAACTTCTCCTGCTGCAATCGACTTGGCAATGGATTCCGCTTGAGCTTTGTCGCCGTCAACCGCGACGTTTCCACCGAGTGTAACCACTCCTTTGTCGCGATCCTGCGACACGGAAACATCCTTGAGCCCCGATTGATCCAACGACTTTCGGATGCTGTCAGCAACGTCGGGCGACTTTGCCGATGTCCGGGAGCAGCCCACCAAGCTGCCGAATACGAGCGGGATAAGGATGGTCATACGCAGTTTGACGGTTTTCATATTTTTCTCCGGCCTCGTGGTTCGCATTAGCCTACGGGCTCGCGTAAGACGAACTCTGCCGCTGCAAGGTTGCCAGCCATCGCGTTCCGTCAGGCGGCGCGAGTGTGCTCGGATGCGGCGTGGCTAAGGGTCGGTCCGATTGCACTCAGGACTCTGTCATACGAGGTAAGCATTCTCGTGCTGGCGGGGAGCCTTCGTCCCCCCACACCGATCAAGTAAAGGCCGGGTGCCGGACACCCGGCCGTAACAGTTTCAATAAAGAATCACAGCGGCCCGCAAAACCACGCCACACTATCGAGGCCTTGCCGGTGCCGGAGCCGCATGCGGCGCCGGAGCCTGACGCTGTTGCATCTGCTGCTGTTGTGCTGCGTGCCGTTGCTGCAGCTGCTGCGTCTGTTGTTGGTGCTTCTGCTCCAGTTGCTGGGTTTTCGCCTGGTTCGCTTTTTGTGTCATCTGCTGATGTTCCTGGTCCTGTTTCTGCTGCAGCTTCTGCCGCTCTTTATCCTGCTGTGCAGCCAGCTTTGTCTGCTGTTTTTGATATTTCTGGTCCAGCTTCGCATTTCCCGTATTCGGCGCCGGCGGATGCTCCGCAGCAGGGAGATCATTCGGATGGACTACCGGATGGGCCGCATTATTGTTTTCTGGGTGCGCTGCCGTCGACTCGGCGCGAGGTTGAGCTGCGCCACGATTTTCTTCCGGTTTGTACGGAGCTCCGGCTTCTCTCGCCTGCACCACTCCGTGTCCGCTAAATTCACCGGGCTTCTCGGTAGCCGCGATCGGTGGTTTTCCGTGGTTCGTTGATGCCCGCAGTTCCGGATTCCCTCGCGCAGCTTGCACATGCTGAGTCTGCGCAGCTACCGGCGCGACATGACGCCCGTGCGCAGCCGCTTCCTCCTGAGCTGTGGGACGTGCCTCGACACCTCCGTTGCCTCCGTTGAAACTAACTCGATTCACGGTGACGTTGTTGACGGTCGTGTTGTAAACGTTGTGGATATCGGTGACGTTCACGTTGGCGACGGCGCGGTTATAGAAAAAATGTCCGTTATCCCAGCGCCCGCCCGCGAAGCCCACGCCGAAGTAGCCGAATCCGTAGTTGATCCCACCATAAAATCCGACTGTCGGCCCCCAGAAGCCCTCGTGGAAAATAAATGCGTCGCCGCCCCATCCCCACCAGCCCGGCGTCCAGAGGAACCCGACTTCGGGAGCCATCACCCATGTGCCCGGCACCCAGTAGTAATCGCTGATATCGTCATCCCAATACCAGTATCCTGGCGTCCAGATATAGCCATCACCCGGGCAAATTGGTTGCTCATACACGGGCAGCGCCGGTGGCCCAACTGTGATTGCTACTCTGAATTGCGCGAATGACGCCCCCGAGAAGGCTGTCATCAGAAGCGCTAGCGCCAACACGCGAAGCGACAACGAACGGATGAACGACGACCGCATGGTTGAATGGATGTGCATCTCCGTTTCCTTTTGCCCAATCATCCTTCGCTTGCCCGGTACTGATTAAAAGCTGCGGGTTGCGCGGACTGAAGGGCTTGACCCGAATGGTCAGCTCAGAAATGTTAGTAACGGCAGGTGCGACTGCCCATCCGCCGGAGACTTTAGTTAGAACAGGGGCGGGGCTGTAGATTTGGAAGATATTAAGGAAAAAGGACTTATGGGTGGGAGAATTGCACTGGCTTCGAGGTAGGTCTTAATTTTGTGGTCGCGCTTTGCTATGGCGCTGGAAGCTAAACCCTTTGGCACGCGGAGTTTAGGGGCTCCTCCGTTAGGTCAGCGACGCTGGACGCACCAGCGCGAGGCGCCGATCGTTCGATTGCTGGGTAGTCCCTGCAGCCTAATCAGGCAGAGGCCGCGACACTCATACTCTCCTCGAGCCTCTCTTCCAGCGTAGCAGCTTCCCTGGCTCCGGTGTGCCGCAACACTTCTCGTGCCCAGTCCGTTTTTGCGCCGTTTGCGCAGGAAATGTAGACCAATACGCCAAGCTGATCGAGTCGATCCTCGTACTTCTGCGCTTCCCGCTCCGTAAGACCGAGGCCCACCAGCGTTCTGGCATTCCCGCAAAGTGCGGGAGCATCCCGCGCGGCCATGAGGGCGTGAAAGAATGCCTGCGACCGGATGAAGAAGCCTACGGTCGGAATCATTACTGCTCCGAATTCCGAGAGCCAGCCAATCAGCTTGGCGGTCAGGGCGCTGGATTCTCCTTCGGCGTTGAAAAAGCTCGCGCCCCGGACCTTCGATGCAATGGGATGCTCAGGAGACAGCATCATGCAGATACTTTCGTTCTCAAAACCGGCCTGGTTTAGATTCCGCACGATGTCGGCCAAGGCGACGTCCTGGGAGTAAATCCCGTAAGCGGCTGCCGTGTTCATTGCCATATCGAATGCTCCATGTAGAGGTGAGGAATGCAGAATCGGACGGCGGACTATCCCCTATGCTCTCTGCAACATACGCGCCCCGGCACTCATTGAAACTCGGGTAAATCATGTAGATTCCTGCTTATTTTTAGGGAATAGGAAATCCCGAGTGATCAAGGCGATCAATTTCATGTACACGGAGGCTTACCACGGAAAATGCCCCCGGCTGGAGGCTGAAGTACAATGGCGACCACCCTTGCGGGCCGGGTTTGCCACCGGATCTCCTAATTCTTGAACGAGGACATTGCCATGTTACTTCCTCCGGCCATCTCTTACGAGCCATGGCCTCCACTTTCGTATCCCGACTTCGCGGCCACCCAGCATCTTCTGCATATGGGGTTACAGGCCGTGGGCAAGTTGAAGCTGAAGGAGCCGTTTGAACCGCAGTGGGGCGAGGTGCCACTCTGGCTTAGCAGCCAGGGCTTAACGACGGGACCGATTCCCTATACTGGCGGCGCGTATGAAGTCACCGTTGATCTGATCTCTCACCAGGTGGGGTGCGCAACCAGTTGGGGAACGTCCGGTCACTACGAATTGGCGTCTATGTCTGTCGCCAAATTTGTGGAGCAGCTTTTCAACATGCTGAACAAAGCCGGCATCAGTGTTTCCATCAACTTGAAGCCGCAGGAAGTGCCCAACGCCGTCCCATTCGACCAAGACGTGGTGACTCGTCCCTATGATTCGACACAGGTGAATGCCTGCTGGAGAATCCTGCTGAGTACGCAGCGCGTGATGCAGGTTTTCCGCGGACGCTTCAAGGGCAGGACACAGCCCATTGGGCTGATGTGGGGAACGCTGGACATCCGCGATGTGCGCTACAACGGCAAGGCCGCCGAACCGGGTGCGAAAGCCGACTACATCCGGCGTAACGCCATGAACGAAGAGCTCATGGAGGTTGGATGGTGGTCGGGCAGTGTCGCTTATCCAAGACCCGCGTTCTATTCCTTCACTTACCCGCAGCCCAAAGAAATCGAACACGCAAAGGTGAGTCCTTCCAGCGCGCGGTGGGAGCCGGCGATGGGCGAGTTCCTGTTGGATTACGACGATCTGCGCAAATCGAAAAATCCTGACGGCGATCTGCTGTCGTTTTTCGAGTCAACCTACAACGCGGGTGCGGAGAAGGCGGGCTGGGATCCGCATCTCGTGGGTAGCGGCAGACCTGAGTAGCGGCTGTCTCGTAGATCCTCGGTCGGGTGAACACGAGCGAAGCCTCAGAGGCTAAAGCCCCGAATTCCTGAGCGCTTTGCGGCACGGCTGGAAGCCGTGCCCTTCCCGAACCCATTTATGAGATGGCTTCTAGTGGCGGCACGGCGCGAGAGATTTCTTCTGGGATTACCGAAAATTGGTGTGACGAAACCGGCATCCAGGTTTGCCTCGCTGACGATATATTGTCTTTCCCCAACGATCTGAGCCTTGATGGAAGGCGGTCCACGATCGAGCGTGAACTTAACTCCGTTGTCGCCCTTCGATAAGAAAAATCGTTCCGCGATCTGATTTTTCTGAATGATCCTTCGTTCGATCTTCAGGTATAATTCGCGGCACTCGGGACAACAGTCGCTTTATTAGGGACAGAAATACTCCTCCCTGGGACAAGAAGCCTGGGCCAAGAAGGGTCTTATCTGGTTAATCCAGCACCGGTAAAGGGAATCGAAAAAGTGCAAGCGGACGCGGGGAGAAGAACACACGTGTGATTTCTTCTCACGTGTTTTCGCCCGGCGTTGGCTTCTACCTCGGAGGCTATGTCGATGACGCGAGTCCAGCAGCGAGTGAGCAGTGAGCGGTGCGAGCGATGGTATGAGTTGGGCATTCGATGGGGGCGGGGAGCAAAGCGCGCGCTTTGTGTGTTCGCGCTGATAGCACTGACGGCACAGTGGGCC
>Ga0209006_10003871_pt1 | contig 13612 bp, 9 predicted proteins | sample JacPin_JW_Ref_O2_FD_188567 | JGI IMG/M metagenome (GOLD analysis project Ga0209006, IMG submission 188567) | Forest soil microbial communities from Algoma, Ontario, Canada - Jack Pine, Ontario site 1_JW_Ref_O2 (SPAdes) (version 2) | ecosystem: Environmental > Terrestrial > Soil > Boreal... | reverse complement strand
CAGCCGGAATCGCGGTGCTCAACACCGGCCATCGCCATCCCCGCGTCATGGAGGCCGTGGCGCAACAAGCGCAGGCATTCACGCACACCTGTTTCCATGTATCGCCGTACGAGTCCTACGTGCGGCTGGCGGAGCGGTTGAATGCGCTGGCGCCCGGCGACTTCGCGAAGAAAACCCTGTTTTTGAATTCCGGCGCCGAGGCGGTCGAGAACGCTGTCAAGATCGCGCGCTACCACACCAAGCGTTCCGCGGTGATCGCCTTTTCCGGCGGCTTTCATGGCCGCACGCTCATGACGATGGCGCTCACGGGCAAGGTCATGCCGTATAAGCGCGGTTTCGGCCCGTTTCCCGCCGAGGTTTATCACGCGGAATTCCCGCAACCCTTTCGGGGCATCACCACCGAGGAGGCGCTCGCCGATTTGGACCGGCTATTTCACGGCGACGTCGATCCGAAGTCGGTGGCAGCGATCATCATCGAACCGGTGCAGGGCGAGGGTGGCTTCAATGTGGCGCCCGCCGATTTCCTGCGTGCGATCCGGCGCGTGTGCGATGAGCACGGCATCGTCATGATCGCCGACGAAGTGCAAAGCGGCATGGCCCGAACCGGCAAGATGTTCTCCATCGAGCATGCGGGCGTGGTGCCGGATTTGATCACGATGGCGAAGGGATTGGGCGGCGGCTTTCCGCTCTCGGCAGTGACGGGCCGCGCGACCATCATGGATGGGGCGCATACCGGCGGCCTCGGCGGCACGTTCGGCGGCAATCCGATCAGCATCGCGGCGGCGCACGCCGTGTTGGATGTGATCGAATCCGAGGGGCTGTGCCAGAGAGCGGCAACTGTCGGGGACAAAATGCGCACGCGCCTGCTCGCGCTCGCCAAAGAACTGCCGTGCATAGGCGAAGTGCGCGGCCTGGGCGCGATGATGGCCTTCGAACTGGTGAAAGACCCTAAGACCAAGGAGCCCGATGCGGAGCTCACCGCGGCGGTTCTCTCGCACGCGGAGCAGCGCGGTTTGATTCTTCTGTCGTGCGGTACGGCGGCGAACGTCGTGCGCCTGTTGGCGCCGCTCACCATCCCCGAAGCGGTGCTCGCCGAAGGTTTGGACCTACTGGCCGCGGCGCTGCGCGACGCCTGCGGCAGCGAAGCGAAGCGGGCGGTGGCTTGACCCTCACTCGGCCGCCTCGGGATCTGCTAGAAGAAATCGTTGTTGACGAACCCTATCTTCTTCAGGCCCCGGCGCTGTAAATCCGCCAGGGTTTGCGCCACGACCTCGTACTTTGAGAATTTGTCGACCGTGATGTGCACTTCGGACTGCGGATTCTTGGTGGCCTCTTGAGTGATATAGCTCTGCATTGTGGTGCGATCTACCGGTGTCTCGTTCCACAGCAACGTGCCGTCGAAGTCGATCGAGAGATCGATCACCTCAGGTCGCGTAGGCGGCGGGGGCTGGTTGTGCGAGGGATTGTCGATCTTTACCGCATGAGTCTGGCTCGGTATCGTGATGATGAAAATGATCAGCAGCACCAACATCACATCGATCAACGGGGTCATGTTGATATCAGAATAGGACTTACCTTCGTTGCTTAGAGCCATGGCCATGGTTGCACTCCTAAGTGTTGGGACCAATACCCCGAAAGCGACTTAACATAAAACCCGAGCAATGCAGCTTCCTCGCCGTCAATTTGCATTCATCATATACCCTATGTAGACTTGCGACTATGGGTAAGAAAGACGCTCCTATCCGGATGTCGCTGCAGACGCTTCGGGTATTAGAAGCCTTCTTGGAGAATCCCACGGTGCAGTTGGCGGGAGCGGAAGTGCACCAACGCTGCGGTATTGCTTCGGGAACCTTGTATCCCATTCTCATTCGACTCGAGTCTGCGGGTTGGTTTGTCAGCCAGTGGGAATCCATCGATCCCTCGAGCTTAGGACGGCCGCGCCGTCGGCTGTATCGACTGACGGCAACGGGCTTGAGACGCGCTAGTGAAGTGTTCGCAAGCTTCAACCGAGGAGTACTCGCATGAGCCAGCGTAACCAGCGATCGACGCAACTCGAGCTAGAAGGCGCGACTCGGTGGTTGATTCATCACGCAGCCCGTCGAGCGCCGGAATCCCTATCCTCGAGGCTTGAAGAGGAGTGGCTCGCCGATTGGGAATTTCGATCCTCGGCACTGTCGAAACTTCGCCTGGCGTTGGGTTGCTATTGGGCGGCCATCGTCATTTCTACCGACTACGCTCGAATCCGCGTTCCAGCGGCGAGTCCTGTAGTGGCGGCGAGAGGATCTATCACACAGGGCGATCGAAATTTCGGCTACTTCTCCCTGCGCTCCGGCACGCTTTTCTTGATTTTGGGACTTCATGCCGCCCTTTTCTGCGGACTCACTACCGCGTTCCCGCACACTTCAGGATTGGCGACAGTACAAATTCAGGTGCTGAACCCTGTGCCGCTGGAGATCGGGACAACCGATTTTCTACCTAGGAAATAACATCGGTCGCACCGAGGCGAGGATTCTCGTCGTCACAAACCCGACAGTGGTCACGGAATAGTTGGGGTCAATACAAGTAACGAGGAATGTGCGTAGGTCGCCGGATCTAATTCCACGAGGACGCCGATGAGAAAAACCCTAAAGTTTGTTGCCCTCGTTTCGGTAACCATTGGCGTACAACAAGTCGCGTTGGCATCCGGGTGGATTCGCGGACTGGATATCACCTCGCTCGGGGAAAATAACCTCGGTGGCGAGGTTGTGCAGTTCACCGTGAGAGAGGAAATCGACAGCTCCGCGCGGTGCCCAGATGTGACGGGCTACGCGATACGGGACCCTGCGACGCTAAGGGGATCGCTTGCGCTGCTGACCGCCGCAATGGTTGCGCAACGCAAAGTGGACTTGTTCTTGACGGGTACGTGTGATGCAACAGGAATGCCTAATGTGATTGGAGTCATTCTGCATTAGTCCGACTGAAATGACTGGGAGCAGCGCGATTGGTCGTCTGATGAAAGATTCAATGCGGCAGCGCTGGAGGCCATGCGACAGGACACGCACGGCAGAATCCCTTACGAGGCAATTTAATCCGGCCCTAGAGATCGCTTTGAGTCGACGCGCGGGGCGGATGGCCCGGCGTTTTCCTCCTACAGGTGAAGCGTTGCCGTGATGCCGACGGTGCGCGGGCGGAACGTGAAGTCGTTCTCCTGCGGCGTTGGCGGTCCGGCCGGATTGAACGGGTCCGCCTGTGCCTGCGCATAATTCACCACCGGGTGCGCATTGAAAAGGTTGTCGCAGAAAGCCGAGATCTCCCACCCGCCGAACTTCATGCCGGCTCGCGCCGAGGTGAAACTGGTGGCGGGCAGCGTGTAGGAGAAACCGTATTCGTACTGGCTGTTGTTGCGCGGATCCTGCACGGGCGCAAGCCACGGGTTGCGGCTCGTGTACTCCCAGTCGACGCGGACGAAGGCGTCGTGCTCGAACGCCTTGAAGCTGTATTGCGGGCCAAAGGCAAGCGACCAGGGCGGGCTCGTGCCCGGCGCGTAATTGATCGCCGCGTTGCCCGAGATGGCCTCGCCCTTGAGTGCGAGGCCGCTGAGCGAGTCCTTGGTGAAGCGGGCGTCGGTGTAGCCCGCCGAGAACTCGAAGGTGAACCCGCCGCCGAGGTCGGCCTGGGCCTGTAGGTCGAAACCCTTCGCGACGGCGGTGCCGAGGTTGTCGGTGAACTGCAGGCCGCAATTGCCGGCAATATAGACGTTCTGCTGAATGTCGTTCCACTTGATGTAGTACACGCTGCTCGCAATCTTGAACTTGTTGTCGAAGTTGTTTTTCGATCCGACCTCGAAGCTCTGAGTATTGTCCGGTCCGTACCCGAGCGGCGCCTGGCCGTTGGTGAACCCGTCGGCGATGAGGCCCGGTCCGCACGCGGGAATCAACGGCGCGTTGAAGCCGCCGGGCCGAAATCCCTTCGCATACGTGAAGTAGTACAGGTTGTCGGGATTTGCCTGCCAGTTGAGACCGAGACGCGGCGTGAACGCGGTGTTCGACTGCTTGCCCGCCGCGGGGAAAGGACCGTAGTTCTCGTAGCCGTTCGAGTAGTGGTCCAAGGAGAAGCCGAGCTTGGAGTACCGGGCGCCGGCGACCAGGGACAGTCCGTCGATGAGCCGGATCGTGGTTTCGCCGAAACCCGCGATTTGCCGGTCATAGCTCTTGTTGTAGTTGTAGTACACGTCGCAGTTCGGCACCGGCAATGCCGCGGGCTGCGGTGTGCCTTGCCCGTTACAGAAGTAGTACTGGCCGTAGATGCTGTCCGGCGTCACGCCATAGAGAGCCTGGAAAAGTTGGTCGATGTTCGGGTCACGGAGCTGCTCGACACTGAGTTCCTGCGCGAGCTGCCAGAACACCCCCGCCGTCCACTTCACGCGTGCATCGGGGTCGCTCGATTGCAGCCGAAACTCCTGCGTCCAGGAGCGCTGATCGTTGGTCATGGTGTTCGGCGTCGAGTAGTTCGCGAATCCGGGCGGCATGTGAATGCCGCGCCCGTCGAGCAGCGGATACCACGAGCAAGGCTCGATCGCCGTCGTCGATGCCGGACCGCAGCCGAGTGCCGGAGCACCCGGATACAACGAGTTCGGCCAGCCGAGCGCCTGATAGTAGGCGAGATCGAAGGCGGTTCCCTGGTACGAGTCGGTTTCATTGCGATGGTAGTACGAGCTGCTTGAGATGAAGGTGAGGTGCGCGAAGTCGACCTGCACTTTGAGCGCCGGCAGGTAGTACACATCGGGATTGGGGATGAGCTCGGGTGTCGCGTTGTTGAACCGGCCTGCTCCGGGATCGGAGTAGGCGGGCCAGTACGTCGAGAAATCATGCTGTTGCTTGTTCTGGTACATCACACTCGGCGTCACCTTCACATTATCGGCCGGTTGCCAGAGCAGGGCGAGGCGCGCCGCCGTCGTGCCGGAGTGGTTGGCGTTTTTCTCGGTGATGTCGCCCGCGTTATCGACGCGGTTGATCCAGCCGCCGTCGTAGCGATACCAGATGCTGGCGCGATAGCCGAGTGTGCCGTCGATGAGCGGGCCGCCGTGTGCGATTCCCGCCTCGCCGCTCGGCGTGCCGTATTGCGTGTACGCAGCTTCGCTGCGCACGTAGGTCGATTCCTGGGATACGCTCGGTTGCGTCATGATGTAGCGTACGGTGCCCCCCTCGGAACCGGAGCCGAACAGCGTCCCCTGAGGACCCCGCAGCACCTCGACGCGATCGAGATCGAAGGTTTTTGGCAGTGTCTCGTCGGGGTTGAAGCCGAGCTCGCGCATTTGAATCGGTGTGTCGTCGATGTAGATGCCGGTCGTGCCCGCGCCGGCCGACGACGAAATCCCGCGGATCGAGATCTGATTGGTGCCGGTGGTGTCGATGGAGACGCCCGGCGTGAAGCGCACCAGTTCGGTGAGGTCGCGGATACCTCTCTGGTCGAGCGCATCCTGCGAGAGGGCGGTGATGCTGATCGGCACCTTGCTGATGCCCTCTTCGCGCCGGGTGGCGGTGACGACGATCTCTTCGAGGCCGCCCGCGGCCGCGGGTTCCGCGGTGACGGTGGCCTCGTTGGCGCCGGCCGCGGTTGCGACGCAAACCCCAGTGCTTGCTATCAGAGTGCGCAAAAACAACACTCGCCAGGAAGCCTGTAGATTCAACGGCTTCGGACTCGTGGCTGGCATGGCATCCCCGCAAGCTTGTTATATGGTCAGATAACTCCATGCCGACAGTAGCATCGTGCCAAAACCGGCGCAACCGCTGATGCGCTAGCATGCGCGCATGACACTCGAGCTGCAGGATCCCGATCTGACCGCCGACTCAGGCGCCTGCTGGGTGACCAAGAATGAAGTCGTGACGGTGGACTTCGCGGCGCTGCCTGGGATGCTCGAGAGCGCGGTGGGCCTCAATCGCTATGCCGCGGGGGATGCGCTCGTCACCGGTTCGACGGGCGATCGTTGGTGCGTGTCACGCGAGCGCTTTGATGCGAAATATCAACCTGAGGCGCCCACGTTGCACGGCCAACAGGGCCGTTATCGCAATCGGCCCGTGGCGGTGCTCGCCAAGCGCATGGGCGTCCCCTTCAGCGTCGAGCGCTCGGCAGGCGGAGATCGATTGCTGGGCAACGCCGGTGATTGGCTGGTGCAATATGCCCCAGGCGATCACGGCGTCGTCGCCGCCGCGCGTTTCGACAGCGTGTACCGCGTGCGCGACCCCTAGTGCCGGAAGGTGGCCGTGATACCGAATGTTCGCGGGCGATACGAAATGAACCGGTATGCGGGGCTCGCCAGCAGGTTGCCGCTGGCGTCGTATGAGTTGGTCTGATGGTTGTAGTTCACGATCGTGTGAGTGTCGGTCAGATTATCCACGAACAGGGACAGGCCCCAGCCGCCCAAGGTGGTGCCGGCCCGCAGCGAGGCGAAGGCCTGCCGCGCCGTCGGCAGGCCTGTCGGATCATAGGAGGACGTGGCCGGATCGAGCGCGGGGTGCACCCACTTGTCTCCGGCGAGATACTCGTAGTCCCCGCGCACGAACGATTCGTGGGCGAACGCGTGAAATTTGTATTCCATGCCAATCGTCACCGAGTAGGGCGGAATCGAGTAGCCGGTGCCGATGCCGTTGGGCCCGGCGACCGCATCGCCTGTGACCACCAGCGGCAGCGGCGGGTTCGGACCGGTGGTGATCGCGCCGCTCGGGAACGCGTTCTTGGTGTAGCGCGCGTCGGTGTAGCCGAAAGCCGATTCGATCGCGAGCGCGTCGGTCACCTGAAAGTCCGCTTGCAGGTCGAATCCCTTGGAGACGGCGTTGCCGAGGTTGTCGGTCCATTGAATCTGGCAGATCGGCGGCACGACATTGCCCTGGATGTTATTCCACTTGATGTAGTAGATGCTGCTGGCAAGGCGCACGCGATTCTCGATGTTGTTCTTGGCACCCACCTCGAAGCTCTGCACTGAATCGGACTTGTAAGTCGCCGGTGCATGAGGAATGCCGAAATTGAGGAAGTCCTGGGTGCAGCCGATGTTGGGGTTCTGATAGGTCGGATCGTACGGGATGGAGGGGTTGCCACCGCCGCTGCGAAACCCCTTGGCGTAGGTAAAGTAGTACAAGTTATTCGGGTCCACCTGCCATTCGATGCCCGCTTTGGGCGTGACAGGAGTCTCGCTGTTCTGCTGCGTGCCCGGCCGGGGCCCGCTGTTCTGCGGTCCACCCGACAGGCTCTCGATATTGTACGTGGTCTTCGAGACGCGCACGCCGGCGGTCAGCTTCAAGGTATCCGTCAGCTTGAAATTTGCTTCCCCAAACCCTGCGATCTGGCGGTCGTGGCTCACCAATCGATTGAAATAGGAATCGCCCATCGGCAGATAGGAGCTGCCGTCCGGGTTCAGGGCAGTGCCGAAAAACGTCGCGATGTTCTCGCCGAGCTCCTGATTGAAAAAAGCATCGGCCATCGGATCATGGATTTCCTCGAGGCTGTATTGGCGATCGAGAGAGTAGAAGGCCCCTACCGTCCATGACAGGCGCGCCGCGGGATCGGTCGACTGCAGCCTGAACTCCTGCGTGACGTTGCTCTGCTGGTTGGTCACACTGGCCGGCGCGCGGTAATTCTGTAGTCCCGGAGGCAGATGCACCCCCGAACCGTCGAGCAGCGGGAAGTCAACGGTCCCCAGCGTCTGATAGTAGCCGAGATTGTACAGGGTCCCGTCGTAGCCGCTGACTTCGTCACGGTGGAAGTATGCGGTCGTTGAAATCAAGGTGACCGAGGAGCTCAGGTCCGCCTGGATGTTGAGCGCGGGCAGATAGAACTTGTCGGGCTCCGGGCGCGGCGTGGGATTCGCGCTGACGTAGCGGTCCTTGCTCGGATCCGAATATTCCGGCCAATAGATCGTCACGTCGTTGCGTTGGCTGTTCTGATACAAGATGCTGGGCGTGATGCGCAGCGCGTCAGTGGGTTGCCACAGCGCGGCGACCCGCAATACGGTGGTGTCGTCGCGATTCGCGTTCTTGTCCACCACCGCGAGCGTGGTCGGATCGATGCGATCGATCCATCCGCCATCGCGCCGATACCAGGCACTGACGCGCACACCCAAGACGCCATCGATGAGCGGGGTGCCCGCCGCGATGCCGGCTTCATAGCTGGGCGCGCCGCCCTCGGTGTAGGAGGTTTCGGCCCTGGCGTACTCGCTGGTTTTGGTGAGACTCGGTTGAACCGTGATGTAGCGGACCGTGCCGCCTTCGGAACCTGCGCCGAACAGCGTTCCTTGAGGACCGCGCAACACTTCGACGCGATCGAGATCGAACAGCTTGAGCAGCGCATCGTCGGAATTGAATCCGAGCGCGCGCACCTGAATCGGCACATCATCGATGTAGATTCCGGTTGTGCCCGACCCGCCGCTCGAATTGATGCCGCGAATCGAAATCTGGTTGGTCTGGCTGGTGTCGAACGAGACGCCGGGCGTGAAGCGGGCGACGTCCGAGAAGTCCTTGATGCCTTTCGTGTCGAGCATGTCCTGGTTGAATGCCGAGATGCTGATGGGCACGCGGCTCATGCTCTCCTCACGGCGGGTCGCCGTCACGACGATTTCCTCGAGGGCGCCCGTAGCGGCCGGTTCGGTGGTGGCGTCCGCGTTGGCGCCCGACACGGCAGTCGCGTAGCAGCCGGCAATTGGCATGAGCATGCGTAAAAACAACACTCGCCAAGAAACCCGCTCTTTCAAAAGCGGTCGAAGGACTGACATCGTATCCCCAGTAAATTAGTTATATGGTCAGATAACTCCGGTCGACACTAACACCCCGCAAATATGGGCGCAACGCCGACCGGCGCACCAACTCCCCTGCAACGGGCACGATAGCGGCCCGCGGTCCGAAAGGCAATTCGGCCGCGATCGCACATGTTGTCGGCGCGCAACGATGGGCCGCGGCCACGGCGCGGGTGCACGGTCCGGATGGCGTTATGGGATCATGACGCCCATGAGTACCAATGCCGAACGTCCTCGCGCCAAGAATTTGAATCCGCTGCGCGCGCTACTGCCGTTCCTCAAGCCCTATCGGGCCATGATCGGGGCGGCGCTCGGCGCCTTGCTGGTGGCGTCGGTCGCCATGCTGGCGTTGCCGCTGGCGCTGCGCCAGCTGATCGACCACGTCGTGGCCGCCAAGGACTCCGGCAGCCTCAATGGCTATCTCTTTGGTTTCCTGGCCGCGTCCGTCGTGTTCGGCGTATTTGCCGCGCTGCGCTTTTATCTGGTGACATGGCTGGGGGAACGCGTGGTGGCGGATTTGCGTGCGGCCGTCTACCGCCGTGTCGTGCGCATGGATCCCTTGTTCTACGAGACCACCCGGGTCGGCGAAGTGCTGTCGCGCCTCACCACCGATACCACCCTCGTGCAGGCGATCGCGGGCGTCAACCTGTCGATCATCTTGCGGTCTACCTTGAGCTTGATCGGCGGCCTGGTGATGCTGGGACTCACCAGCGCCAAACTCATGGGCATCATGCTGGTGCTGATTCCGGTGGTGGTCGTTCCGCTCATCGTCATCGGCCGGCGCGTGCGCAGCCTGTCGCGCGCTTCCCAGGATCGCATCGCCGACACCAGCGGCCTGGCGGGCGAGACATTGAACGCGATCCAAACCGTGCAGGCGTTCACCCTGGAGGGGCTGCAGAGCGAGCGCTACGCCCAAGCCGTGGAAGACAGCTTCGCGGCCGCCATCCGGCGCACACGCGTGCGTGCGTCGCTGACGGCGATCGGCATCACGCTGGTGTTTGCCGGCATCACCATCGTGCTCTGGCTGGGCGTGCGCCAAGTGCTCGCGGGCACGATGACCGGCGGCCAACTCTTTCAGTTCTTGCTGTACGCCGGCTTCGTCGGCAGTTCCGCCGCTGCGCTCACGGAGATGTGGGGCGAGATGCAGCGCGCCGCGGGCGCCATGGAGCGCCTGGGCGAGCTGCTGCAGGCGCGCCCCGTCATCAGCGCTCCGCCGCACCCCCTCGAACTTCCGGCGCGAGTCAGCGGCGCCATGCGTTTCGACAACGTCACGTTTCATTATCCGTCGCGGCCCGGCAGCGCCGCGCTCGCCAATTTCAGCCTCGATGTGGTGCCGGGGGAAACCATTGCCTTCGTGGGTCCGTCGGGCGCCGGCAAGAGCACGACGTTCCAGCTGCTGCTGCGATTCTACGATCCGGATTCGGGCCGAGTTCTGATCGATGATCGGCGGCTCGCGGATCTGCGGCCGGAGGACATCCGCGCGCAGATCGGCCTGGTGCCGCAGGAGACCGTGCTGTTCGGCGCCAGCGCGCGCGAGAACATCCGCTACGGCCGCCCGACGGCCACGGACGCCGAGATCGAAGCAGCCGCGGTGGCCGCGGCCGCCGATGAATTCTTGCGCAGGCTGCCGCAGGGCTACGACACCTTCCTCGGTGAGCGCGGCACGCGCCTGTCGGGCGGACAGCGGCAGCGGATCGCGCTGGCGCGGGCCATCCTCAAGGATCCGCCGATCTTGCTGCTGGACGAGGCAACGAGTTCGCTCGACGCGGAATCCGAACGGCTGGTGCAGGAGGCGCTCGAAAGGCTGATGCAAGGCCGCACGACCATCATCATCGCCCATCGCCTGGCCACCGTGCTCAAGGCCGACCGCATCGTGGTGATGGATCACGGCCACAAGATCGCCGTCGGCACTCACGCCGAACTTCTGCTGCACAGCCCGTTGTATGCACGCCTCGCGTCCCTGCAATTTGCGGCGGTGGGAAGCGAGGCGGTGGACGTCGCATCGCGCTAGGGCTCGCGAACCCTACTTCAGCAAACCTGATTCCTTCAGTGCTCGTTGGACCGCGGGGCGCGGCGCAATGCGCGACTGATAGGCCTTGAGCACCGGCCATCGCTCAAGATCGATTTTCAAAGGCCGGGTCCAGCTCAAGACCGTGAACAAATACGCATCCGCCACTGTAAACGCATTTCCCATGAGGAAGGTCTTGTCTTTCAGGAAGCCGGATAACCAATCGAATTTCTTCTCGAGGTTGGCCTGCGCGGCAGCCCTCCAGTCGGGCGATATCTTCGGATTGAACAGCGGGCTGAATCCCTTGTGCACTTCCGAGGTAATGTAATTCAGCATCTCCATCAGCCGATAGCGTTCGAAGGTGCCGGCGCGCGCCGCCAATCCGGAGTCGGGCTTCAGGTCCGCGAGGTATTGAACGATGGCTGGTCCCTCGGTGAGTACCTTGCCGTCGTCGAGTTCCAATGCCGGTACGGCGCCTTTGGAATTGATCGTGAGGTAGTCGACGCCCGCCGCGGTCTTCTTGGTCGCGAGGTCAACCCTCTCGAGGGTGTAGGGCAAGGCCGCCTCGAGCAGCACGATGTGCGGCGACAGGGAGCAGGCGCCGCGGGAGTAATACAGCTTCATGACCATGTCCTTCGTTTGTCCAATGCGATTGATGCGAGAATGATACGCCGATCATTGCACGGCGATGATGCGGCGTGCGCTCAAGAAACTGCTGGAATACGGCGGCGTCGCGAGCGAGTCGATGCGTACATGGCCGCCGGCGGAGGGCGCGTGAATGAAGCGCTCGCCGCCGAGGGCGATGCCGACGTGCAGTTCTTTATGCGCGAGATGCATGAAGACCAGATCGCCCGCCTTGAGGTCGCTGCGCGCGACCGGCGTTCCCGCATGCAGCTGTTCGTGCGCGGTGCGCGGCACCCGAACGCCCGCGCCGTTCGCCGCATACGCAACCAGGCCGCTGCAGTCGAAGCCGCCGGGCGCGGCACCGCCGAAGCGATAGGGTTGACCGAGCATGGACGTGGCGAGTTCGACCATGATCGTGCGCGGGCCGGCGGAGGGCCGGGCGGAGGATTGCTCGGCGGCGGAGCCGGCAATGGCAGAGGGCGAAGCGGGCGCGGGGTGCTGCTGTTGCAGCGAAGAGGCGGCGCAGCCGGCCAGCGCCATCGACAACGCGGCAGACGCGGCGGCTCTGATCACACCACGGTCGTGGCCAATGCCGCGCCGACGATACCGGCGTCCGCGCGCAAGGTCCCGATAATCAAGCGCGCCGGGCAGTGCAGTTTGGCCAGGAATTTTTCGGGTTCATCGGTGATGCCGCCGCACAGGACGATGAGGTCCGGCCACAGCAAGGCGTGCATTTCATTCAGCACCAGACTCAACTGCTCGGTCCACGCCTCCCAGCTCAAGTGCTGGTCGACCTTCGCGCGTCCGGAAGCGCGCAGTTCCGCCTCGCGCCCGGCGACCTGGAGGTGGCCGAATTCCGTGTTCGGCACGAGCTTGCCGTCGACGAACAGCGCGCTGCCGATGCCGGTGCCCAGAGTCAACAAGAGCACGGTGCCCGGCACGCCGCGCGCGGCGCCATAGCGCAATTCGGCGAGGCCGGCCGCATCCGCATCGTTGATCGCGATTACGGGACGCCGCAGATATTCGCCGGCCAGCGCCGCCAGCGGCTTGCCGATCCAGGCCTTGTTGAGATTCGCCGCCGTGCGCACGATGCCATCGCGTATCACGCTGGGAAATGCCAGGCCCACGGCATGATCGCCCGAAACGTTCGACACCACGGTCCGAAGCGCTGCGAGCAAGGTTTCGGTCGCGCCCTGCGCCGGGGTCGGGGTGCTGAATCGCTCGCTGGCGAACGTTCCCTTCTCCAAGTCGATCAGCGCGCACTTGATGGATGAACCACCGACGTCGATGCCGACGGCCAAGGGTGATGAAGTCAATTTAAGCCACTCATTGTGAGGTTCGCCCGCCGTCGCTGGAATTTCGACCCTATAATAACCCGTAACATGCGCTCGATAGATACCCAGTTTGTGACCCGCCGGCACGCCGCTTTGCAGCCCGGCACGCTGCATGCCGCCCTGCTGGAACGCCTCACCCGGACTCTCGGCAAGAATCCGGAGTCGGCCGGTGCACGGGATGTCTACGACGCACTGTCGCTCGCGGTGCGCGAAGAACTGACTCTGCGCTGGCTGGCCACGCAGCGCCGCGTGGCGAACGCCCACGTGAAGCGCGTATGCTATTTTTCGGTCGAATATCTGCCGGGCCGCTCCTTGGTGAATGCCTTGTCCTGCCTGGACGGCGACCTGCTGCAAGAAGCGCGTGCGGCCTTGCGCGACATGGGCCACGATTTGGACGACATTGCCGCGCAGGAGGTCGATCCCGGCCTCGGCAACGGCGGCTTGGGCCGGCTGGCGGCATGCTTCCTGGATTCGCTGGCGACGCTGCAGTACCCGGCCGTGGGCTACGGCATCCGCTACGACTACGGCATTTTCACGCAGGTCATCGGGCCCGACGGCGGGCAGCGCGAGGTGGCGAGCAGTTGGCTGCGCCTGCGCAATGTGTGGGAAACGCCGCGCGGCAACGTGCGTTTCACCGTGCGCTTCGGCGGACGGATCGATGCCGAGGAGACGGGCGCGCCGGGCGATCTGGGCCGCTGGGTCGGCACCAGCGACATCTACGCGATCGGATTCGACCAGTTGATCCCGGGGAACCGCGGTCCCACCGTCAATCATCTGCGGCTCTGGTCCGGCCGGGCCATCACGCCGTTCCACATCGACGCATTCAATGCCGGCGATTATGCGGCCGCCGTGCGCGAGCAGGTGGAGGCGAAAAACCTGTCG
>Ga0209006_10003870_pt1 | contig 13614 bp, 8 predicted proteins | sample JacPin_JW_Ref_O2_FD_188567 | JGI IMG/M metagenome (GOLD analysis project Ga0209006, IMG submission 188567) | Forest soil microbial communities from Algoma, Ontario, Canada - Jack Pine, Ontario site 1_JW_Ref_O2 (SPAdes) (version 2) | ecosystem: Environmental > Terrestrial > Soil > Boreal... | reverse complement strand
CTATTCGCTGGCCGCATCATTGGAGAGCACTACTTCGGGGAAGGTCTGGCGCTGCACCTTAACGGCTGCCTGTTTGGCGCGACGCACATTCAGTCACCGGCCGCAGTTTATAGTTGGGCCGCTTACAACGGCATTTTCCTGGCGCTTTTTCCCTATCTCATCTTTCGCTGGCGTGGCTATTCAAGGCAAGCGCTTAATCTTCAATCTGCCAACTGGAAGAACGATGCGCTTATCATCGCTGTGGTGATGTTGATCGGCTGCGCTTACGAGCTTGCCGGGCCCAACATCTTTCAGCTCACGCCACATCAGCAGGTGGTCGGCGGAGTGCTGTCGCTTGTGCTGCATTTGTGCGGTACAGATCTTCCGATCATGATCTTCATCTATGCGATTCTGCTGCCACGCTACGCCCGGTTGTTCTCTCCGGTAGTCGCCTTTCTAGTGGGCGCCGTCAGCTATCCGCTGATGCATGTCTTCGAATCATGGACGCGGTATGACTCCCTTTACCACGCGGCGGTGTCTGTCATCTTTGTTTTTCTTACCTTCTTTCCTGCGGGTGTTATGAAGTCATTCCTAACATTTAGGACGGGAAATGCATGGGTCCACATGTGGGGCTTCCACGCCATCACCCCACACGTGATGGTGGATACGCGTTTAATAGTCCACGATTTTAATATCCCCTGAGGGCGATAGTTTTGAACGTCCGTAGTTGTACTTGACGTGATCGTTGCGCGATCTTCCACTCGCGACTCGAAGGTGAATCCAGAGTGCTAGAGGAGCAAAGCTGCCCCTGCCTTTTCAATAACTTAGCCCCGAAAAATGCCACAAATCACCGCTTAACCCTGATTTCGACCCCTTCGTTGCCTTCTTCGTGCCTAAATGTAACGAATTCAATAGCATCAAAGTGACCAACTCCACGCATCGAAACCTTCAGGTTCTCCGTGGACAAGTCTTTTGCACAGGATCCCGTTCGCGGGACCGTGGGGAATAGTTCTAGCTTAGGAGAGCGAGAGCATAAATGCATAAGCCGATCAAATATGTTGAGAAGGCCGTGACCGTTGCCGCCACTGGCGCGTGGGCAGTTTTCGAGCGCCTCAACCGGATTTCGCGGAATGAATCGCCGACTCCGAAGTGGTCCGACAAGCCGTTGCTCAAGTCCTGGGAAAAGTCGAAGCCGCCTCTCGGCTGGCCGCGCTCGACCGATTCACTTTGTCCGAAGTGCGTGCCGGAGATCCGGCAACAGATTCTGGATGGGCACCTGCCGGTTGACGTGCTGATGAATGAAAAAGTCGGCGAGATCAAGGCGCAGATTGTTGAACGCGACGGCAAGATCTGGATGGTGAAGGATTGTGAGAAGCACGGCCACTTCGAAGATCTGATGTCGATCGACACCGAATTCTCGAAGCACCTCGAAGACGTTTTTCCTGGGCGCGATATCAAGGCGCACAACGACGAGAAGCTGCATCATCATGGATCGTCGACGGTGAAATATGGACGCGGCTCGGTGCTGACCGTCGATTTGACGAACCGCTGCAACATGATGTGCGATCCGTGCTTTATGGACGCTAATCAGGTCGGTTATGTCCACGAACTGACCTGGGAAGAGATCAAGACGGTTCTGGACAACGCGATCACGATTAAGCCGCGGCGCCAGATGTCGGTGCAGTTTTCGGGCGGCGAGCCGACGTTGTCTCCGTACTTTCTGGATGCGGTGCGATATGCGCGCAAGGTTGGATACAACAGCGTGCAGGCGGCCACTAACGGCATTGAGTTTGCTAAGAGCTTTGAATTTGCGCAGCAGGCGGTTGAAGCGGGCATGCGCTATGCATACTTGCAGTTTGACGGAATTGGAAATGCCGCCAACGATCATCGCGCGGTTGGCAACCTTTTTGATGTGAAGTTGAAAGCCATCGACAATCTGCATCGCGCTGGTTGCGAAATTGTTCCCGTGGTCACGATCGTGAACGGTATCAATAACGAGCAGGTTGGACGCATCATTCAGTTCGCGCTCGACAATCCCAAGAAGATCGGCTTCTTGTCGTTTCAGCCGGTGTCATTCACCGGTCGCGATGAGGCGATCACCGACGAGCGTCGTCAGGCGCAGCGTTACACTCTAGCGCACCTCGCACACGACGTTAAAAACCAGACAGGCTTTGGCGAACCGACGCGCGACTGGTTTCCGATCAGCTTCATGAGCACGTTTTCGGACTGGGCGGATGTGCTGCACTCCCAGGATACGAATAACGACTGGGGACAGCTTTCCTGCGGATGCCATCCGAATTGCGGCACGGGCATGGCGATGATGATCGACAAGGAAACCAAGGAAGCGGTTCCGGTTACGGCTTTTCTGAAGGGCGATCAACTGGCCAAGGATATTGCTAAGGTCAATGACGCAGCCCGATCGAAGTTTTGGACGGCGTTCGGCATGGCGCTGTGTCTGATGAAGAACTACGATCCGTTCCAGTCGCCCACCCATTTCAAGATGATGGACTTGCTTAGGAAGTTCGATAAGAACTTTAATGCCACGGGCCGGAATTATGGGAAGGTCGGCCCGGATCGCACGATTGATGACGTAATGAAGCGGCGCCAGGATCGATGGAACTTCCTGTTTATCGCGGGAATGTGGTTCCAGGATCTGTTCAATTATGATTTCCGGCGGACGGAGCAGTGCATCATTCCTTACGCTACGCAGGAAGGTGAGATCAGTTTCTGCGCTTATAACACCGGCGTGGGCTGGCGCAACATTATCGAGAAGATGCACATGACTTCTACCTTGACCAAGTGGTACGAGGAGCATGGGCGTCACGAAATTTTTGCCGGCGGCAAAAAGGTCAAGATGGAAGACAAGGAGCATGCGCTGTATCTTCGCGACGAGATTGTTACCCATGAAGTGCAGCATGACCTCGACAAACTGGGCATCGCGAAGACCGCGCGCGAAGAGAAGAAACGGGCCCGCGACACGAAGGCAGAAAACAACAAAGTCAAGAACGATGCTGCTTACGATGCTCGTATGGCGCAGCTTTATCGCGAGGTCGTGCTAAAGGAGAAGCCGGCTACTTCGAACGAAGGCGGATTCATTCCTTTGGGTGCGATTACGGCCGCGATTGCTCCGACGAATGGCAACGGGGCTGCTAAGACGAGCGATGTTGGCGAACCGGTAGCCGGAGACTAAATCCGGATTATTGGCTTCGAGAATTAAAGGGCCGCTTGAAAAGAGCGGCCTTTTTCTTGCGATCATCACTCGGCCTTTGAACGCGGAATGTGAATGGACGGTTAAAACTACGCGCTGAGGTAGGCGCTACTCACAGTTGGACGAGCTGCGGGAAACCTAGTCAGAGAGCGGCTTTGCCGTTCGACTCGCCTCCGGCGCAGTTCAAATGAAATACGGTCGATTTGGGCGGCGAGTCTTGACAGTCTGAGACGAATCAAGTTGAATTAGCTTTCGGTTTCAATAAAACGTCAATCCAACAATTCAACGAAGGGGGCAGGCAATATGGCAGGCGGGGCATTAGTTGCGACCGAGTCGCAACTCGGAAGAGCGCAAAACGGCAAACCAGACCGCAACGCCGGGGCCATCACCCGCCCTTCGTTGATGAAGCAACTGGAAGAGCGCGGAGTACGGATGACGTCGCAACGGCGGCTATTGGTGGGAATCATTCAGGATTCGCCTCGTCACCTGGATGCTGCCAACCTCCTGGAACTGGCCCAGAAACGCGATGCTGAAATTGACCGCGCCACGGTTTATCGCACGCTGGCGCTGCTGAAGGGCCACGGGTTGATCGATGAGCTGGATCTTATGCACATCGAGGGTGAAAAGCATTACTACGAGGCAAAGACGAACCGCGATCATTGTCACATGGCGTGTTTTCGATGTGGCGCGATCATGGAATATACGAGTTCGGTTTTCGAGAAGTTGAAACAGGACATTGCGGCACAGAGCGGGTTTCAGATACGGGTGGTGCGGTTGGAAGTAGGCGGGGTTTGTAAACAATGCCGCAAGGTAACGAATTGAGTTTTTTTATAGTCCATAATTGCGACACAGTCGCAAGTGAAATGGATGAAGTTGCTTCGAAAGGATAAATCTGACGAGTCTGGGTCGTGATGAAAACCACTAATTCATTTCTGTGCTTAATGGGGCGGGGTAGTTCCTACGGGTTTCTGGGGTGCTTCCTTTTAATGTCGACAATTTTACGGGCAGGCGTCGGCGGAACTGTTTCTGGAACGGTGACGGACGGCTCTGGTGCGGTGGTGTCGAGCGCGAGCGTGAGCGCAACCAACGTTGATACCGGCGTTCATGCCAGCCTGACAACAAATGGCAGTGGATTTTACTCTTTTCAACAGCTAAGCATTGGGCGTTACACGGTTACGATTGAGAAGAAGGGGTTCAGGCCTTACCAGCGCACCGGAATCGTGATTGATGCGAACAGCTCTTTGACGGTCGACGCCGTGTTAAACATCGGCGACACATCGGACGTAATCACCGTGATCGAAAATCAAGCTCGAGTTGATACAACCAGCACGCAGATGGGTGAAGTTATCAGCGCAGCCCGGATGACGGCGGTGCCGCTCAATGGGCGAAGCTTTACCGACCTGCTGTCTTTGCAGCCAGGTGTCGCACCAGCCACTTCCATTACGGCAGACACAGTGCAGGATGTGGGTGCGAGCGTACTTTCACCGTCTGGAGATTTGAATCCGGGAACGGTATCGATCAACGGGCAGAGGGAATTCGCCAATAGCTTCATCGTAAACGGAAGCGACGTGGAAGAAGACGTCAATATGGGTGCGGCCATCATTCCGAATCTGGATTCGATATCTGAATTTCGCATCATCACGAATAACTTCGACGCTGAATACGGGGAGTTCAGTGGCGGCCAGATCAATGTGGTGACCAAATCGGGCGTCAATGCGTTCCATGGAGATGTGTTTGAGTTCCTGCGAAACACGAATTTCGACGCGCGGAATTATTTCTCTCCGACGAGGGGAAAGTTCGATCAGAACCAGTTTGGCGGGACGTTTGGCGGTCCGATCCGCAAGAATCAAATCTTCTTTTTCGGCGACTACCAAGGCACACGATCTACGGAAGGCGTGGATACGGGACAGATACCGGTTCCATCCAACGCGCAGCGTGGCGGTAATTTTATCGATCCGACTACCAACGAGAACACTCTCACTGGAAGTGTAAGCGGTGCTTCTTTCGCGACTCTTTTGAGCAATGAATTGGGTTATCCGGTCACTTCGGGGGAGGCATATTCGTCTGTCTTTCCGAACGGGATCATTCCGCAGACCGCCTGGCCCGAACCCGCCCAAAATCTGCTGAAATATATTCCGGCAACGAATGCAGGCCCAAACACATTCGCTACATCGTCGGCAAACAAGACTTTGCGAGACGACAAGGGCGCTTATCGACTGGACGCCAACAGCAGATGGGGCCTGATGTCGGCTTACTATTTTATGGATGACTGGTCGCAGGATAATCCGTACCCGATTGCGCAAGGCGGAGCGAATGTGCCTGGGTTTAACGCGCTCTACACGGGCCGTGCTCAATTGTTCGGCCTCGGCGATACAAAAACTCTGAGCGCGACGGCGGTGAACGAATTCCACTTCAGCTATCTGCGGGATGGAAATGATTTGGGCAAGCCCGTCGGCGGAGTGGGCGTGAGTCTGGAATCGCAAGGGTTTGTGACTGGTCCGGGCACGCCGGGAATCGTGGCGCTCTCGCCTAGCACGGTTGGGGTGGAGAGTATCGGCTTCAATAGCTTTAACATCGGAACGAATACTAACGAACTGAAACAGATCGGCAACACATTTCAGTGGCTCGATAATTTTTCAAAGGTGATTGGGACGCACACGCTGAAGGCGGGGGGCGAGTTTCACTACGATCAGGTGAACGTCAATGCCATTGCGCAGTTTAACGGCAGCTTTCTCTTTTTTGGGACAGAGACGGGATCGGACTTCGCGGATTTTCTTCTGGGCGCTCCGAGCCAGTACAACCAGAGCCAGCTGCAGCCGTTTTATGGCCGGAATAAATATGTCGGACTGTTCGCGCAGGACAGCTGGCGCGCCACGCGCAACCTGACTCTGAATTACGGACTGCGCTGGGATCGGATCGAGCCCTGGTATGAAAAATACAACCAGATCGCGACCTTCAGCCCGGGTAAACAATCGTTGACGTTTCCGGGAGCTCCCCCGGGAATCCTCTATCCGACTGATCCAGGCGTGCCGCGAACTCTGGCGCCTCCTGGAAATCATGATTTCGCGCCGCGCATCGGCGTAGCCTATTCACCGACTGTGTCGGGTGATGGGTTGCTGTCGAAGATATTGGGCGGCCCGGGACAAACCAGCATCCGGGCCAGCTATGGCATGTTCTACACGGCGGTCGAGGCTCTTACCATTGGAGTCATGGCCGCCAATGCTCCCTACGGCACAACTTATACGAGTCCGGCGCCGCCGCTGTTCTCCACGCCGTTTGTAACGGCATCGAACGGCCAGGATCTTGGCCAATATTTTCCGGTGACGCTGGCTCCTCTTAATTCCACCGCCAGGCATCCCGATCCAAACGTGGATTGGTCGCAGTTCGAGCCGATCACCGGACTACCAAACTATTCACAGAGCAATCGCATACCGTATACCGAGGAATACATGCTGTCTCTCGAACGCGGCATTGGATCGAACACCGTAGTCAGCGTGAACTATGTGGGCAACCAGGGGCATCGGCTGCTGGTGCTCGAGGAATCGAATCCCGGGGATCCGGCGTTGTGCCTGTCTTTGAGCAATCCGCTGAATCTTGCTCCGGGACAGACTGCGTGCGGTCCTTTCGGCGAAGATACGACTTACACCACTAAGACGGGAACGGTCTACAACGGTACGCGGGGGCCGCTGGGACCGAATTTTGGCAGCAATGCAAACCAGACCACGATCGGCAACTCGAATTACAACGCGTTGCAAGTGACGTTCCGGCACAACAGCAGGGGCCTGAACGTGTTGGCGGGATACACTTATGCCAAATCTCAGGATCAGTCTTCGAACTTGGGAGAAGCGGTCAATCCGCTCGATCCTTCACTGAGCAAGGCATTGTCATCGTGGGATGTGAAGCACAACTTTGTTGTCAGCTATAACTACAAACTTCCATTCGAAAGCTTGTTCCGCGCTTCGAACGTTCTGACACGAGGATGGGAACTTTCGGGGATCACGCACTTCGGTTCAGGACTGCCGGTGACCCTGGTTAACTTTGGCGACAATTCGCTGATTGGAGCCGAGCCCAACGGCATTAACAATTTTGGTATTGATGAACCGGACTATGCTGGCGGCCGACTCGACATCAATCACAACCCGCGCAATGGACGTTCGTATTTTGATACTTCGCAATTTAGCGAGAATGCCCTGGGGACTCCAGGCACGGCGAGACGGCGTTTCTTCTATGGGCCCGGATTGAATAACTTCGATATTGCGCTCATGAAAAATGTGCGTGTGACGGAATCGAAGTCGCTGCAGTTTCGAGTGGAAGGTTTTAACGCATTCAACCATGCTCAATTCTTTGGGCCGCTGTCGGTTGACGGAAATATCGCTAATCTGGGAACGACTTTTGGACAGGTGGAAAGCGCGGAAGCACCGCGGTTGGTTCAGTTGGGTGCCAAGTTCATTTTTTAGGATTCGCGGGCTGCTACATGGCATCTTCAGTTTGTTACTCGGCAGGAATGAATTTCAAACACACTGGCTCCGGCACATTGACGGACTGATTGGTGGGAGCTAGCTTTCCGTTAGTGGGATCGATTCGAAAGGCGACGATGTTGTTCGAGTCCATATTTGCTACGAAAAGGAATTTGCCCGTCGGGTCGATGGTGAAGTTGCGTGGAGTTTTGCCTTGGGTGGAAAAGTCGCCCGCTGCGGTGAGTTGACCGGTTTGACCGTCGATGGAGAATTCCGCAATGCTGTCGTGTCCGCGATTAGAGGCGAAGAGGAATTTGCCGTTGGGATGTACTTCGATTTCAGCGGTGTCGTTCTTTCCGGTGAAATCTTTCGGAAGCGTGGAAACGGTTTTCAACTTCTGGAATGTGCCTTGAGTTGAATCGTACGAAAACGCCGTGATGCTGGATTGCAATTCGTTCACTACGTAGGCGAACTTTCCGTTTGGATCGAAGGCCAGATGACGGGGCCCTACGCCGGGGTCGAGTTTTGCGAAGGGCGGATCGTTAGCGGCCAGGGCTCCAGTCTTGGGACCGAAGTGATAGCTCAGAAGTTCATCCAAACCAAGATCGACCGCAACTGCAAATCGATTGTCTGGCGTGGTCTCGATCCAATGGGCGTGCGGGGCTTCCTGGCGTTCTTTGTTCACACTCGATCCCGTGTGCTGAATGAATGCCGTTGCTTCTCGGAGGCGCCCGTCCGGTTGGAGCGGAAATACGGCGATGCTTCCTCCCGTGTAGTTCGCAACCAACAGATATTTGCCAGTCTTGTCGAGGCTTATGTAGCAGGGATCGGCTCCCCGGGAAGCGACCTGGTTTAGCAGGGTTAGTTTTCCTGTCTGCCGATTGATCGAGAACGCGCTTACGCCTCCGCTGCTGGCGCCGTTATAATCCGGCGCTTCGTTCACCGCATAGAGGAAACGATTGGTCGGATCAACGGCGATGAAGGAGGGATTCCTGGTCTCGGCTGCGAGTCCCTGCGGAATCAGTTCCCCGGATTTTGCATTGAATCGGTATAGGTAGATGCCTTTGCTCTCTCTTGCGGTGTAGGTGCCAACGTAAAGGAAATAATTGTCGGATGAAGTTTTTCCAGCGGAAGTCTGGGCGGGGCCCGCAGCAACCAGCATCAGAAGGAGGAACAGAACCGGAAGGCATCGGCGGCATGAGATTGTCATGTGGATTATGAGAGCGTATTCGAGGATAGAGCGCAAGCGAGTCTGATCTTTAATTAGTGGCGAAGGATAAGTAGTACAGGACAGGGGTGAGGGCGGCGTTTTGCTTTGACCGACCTGTCGTCTGGCGATCTATGGTTGCGGGAATGGAGTATGAGGCACATGCCGGGCTCCATCGTTCCTAGCCCATGCTGGAAAGCTGAGAACTTTAGCTTCTGCGGAAGAACCGGCTCTGCAGAAGAATCGAGGCATCGCTTGGGTCGACGGATTGGACCGTATGGGATGCAGAGAACTCGTAGTGGCGACCGGTTGACGGTCCGAGCACTCGGATCGGCGAACTCTCGACATATCTTAGCCTCACTAGGGGTCCGGCTGCTACGCTGGCCGCGGGACGACTCGCGGTTGGGCCTGGCGATGGAATCGACGGGCGCGGCGCATGGCTTTGAATTCTGTGGGAATTAACGGGCGACACAGACCGACCGACCGTGGCTTGAGGCGGGATTTGCTGGAGAGGCTGCCGGTTAGAGGTTGCCGATGATGTGGAGTTATTGCGTATCTCCGCTCGTTTCTGACCGCAGCACATGGGAGTTATCTCCTTCCGAAATTGATGAGATCGGTTCCATCACAAAGCCTTCGCGACCGAATCGGTTGAGCAGACAGGCGGCGCCGGAAACCGCGAGCCAGACCAGGAACCAATCCAACAATTGCCGGGTCACAAAAAGTGCTGCCGGGGCGCCAATCCAGAGGCTCAGGCAGTTGAAGCAGTCCATTAATTTCCCGGTCAGGCTTTGTCCAAGAAGACCGCGAAACTTTGCGATGAGGTCGGCCGGACCGTCCTCGCTAGCTAGCAGGTGAGTCACCCGCCAGGTTGCAAGGACGGCCACAGTCAACCGGATCCAAGCATTGAAGTCCTGCAAAGCGTCAACCTTTCAGATCGTTACAGATGCGAACCGGCCAAAATGCTTCTGCGGCATGTGGACCCCCCGAGAAAATCGTCAGATCCTGCACCCACAGCCAAAACAGGTAGTCGCAACATTGTCCGCGTGGCAACAGAAAATCAGCCGGAACCGCATATGGAACCTGAGCACTACAGGTGGGGTCCAGCGCCCTCAAGTCGAAGTTTGCCAGAGTTCCCAACACGGCTGAGGGGTCGAGATCCGACGGATCGCATGGTCCAGACAGGCAGCGCGCGACCGGGTCGCCGACTCTTGAGGTGCCGTAGAAATATGGCGATCCTGGCCCTGCACCCGGAACCGGAATCTGAACCCACGAGCCACCCTGCTTCTGCACTTTGACCCAGTATTGATCGAAGTTATCGTTGGGACGGGTAAACGGAAGGCTGTAATCGATGTACTCGTCATAAGCGATGCCCACGAGCGGTAGTGTCCAGGGCACAGAGCAATCCGGAGGAGTAGCAAACTGGCTCAGGTTAACCACCGCGCAGGGAGGCACTGCCGTGATTTGAATCGCGGCGCAGGGCGATTTGTTGTCGAGCCAGATGCGTCGGGTGTTGTAGTAGAGGTTGCCGGCTGCATCCTCGACCGTGAGGCGGAGAGTGAACAGGCCGCTCAGGCCGCAAGGAGGGTTAATCGTGGTGGGCCATGACGTGGGATAGAGTTCTCCCTGCGGGTCGGTGGGGCCGCATATAAAAGGAGGCGGCGGAAGGGGATTGAAAATGCAGGGAGTATAGGCTCCCCATCTCGCGATCAATTCTGAATTGTCCAGTTTTTGGTTCATGGGGAGAAACTGGTTGGGATCGGCGGGATTGTAGATCACGTTCCAAAAATTGTTCCAGACTCCTGTCGTCGGGCTGGTCACAAATCCAGGCTGGTAATCGAGACTGTAGCGGCGGATCTGTTTTGTGTCGCAACCTCCCACCCAAGCGCTTCCTTCCACCCCGATGGATTGGCCGAACGAACTTTCATAGACTCCGGCTGTGCGCGCCGACAATGCGGGAACGGTCTGAACAAACTCCGCCGCGGGATCGAACGGATTGGTATTGAGATTGAAATCATCGTCGACGCCACTGATCCAGACGCTCTGTCGGAAGATAGTGAAGTTGATTGGTCCGCACGAACGCGTTGTGCCGTCTGCCGCAAAAACCGTCATTTGAACAAAAGTAAGTCCCGGGGCCATGGTCGTGGTACTCAAGAACGCTAACTCCCCGCCAACGACGGGGACATTGCCTTGCGTGCCTCCGCCAGGAGGTATCGGCGGGTAATTGAAGTTCGTGGCATTCCAGGTGACCAGATCCTGAGACCATTCGAGAATGTAGTGGCTGAAGCCCAGACCCGATGCAGTACCGTCGATTTCTATTCCAATGGTTGAGAGCGCGACATTGCCTTGCTCGTCGACGCACCCTGTCGGTCCTGTTAAATCGCAGGTTAGTGGGCGGAAGCAATCGGCTAAGCAGCGGAAGTAATACACGAGACAATAGAGCACGTCGATGAAGTTCCGGGCGCGGGCCAGGCAACATCCGAAACAGATAGAGCACAAGCACCAGCAGCGACAGAACCAGAAATTCTCATCCTTGCTGCGGGCGGTGAAGGCAGCCTTGCCGAGCAGCGCCTGAGCCGCTTCGGTGGTAAGAAGCCGTTCGAAAATCGCACAGGTGTCGCCCTGGCCTTCGAAACAATCAATCTTTCCGTTCAACACTTCGTCGGGGATTCCGGTGGGAAATTCGACGCTGGCCAACTGATCGGTCAAATAGGGCTTGTAGGCCTTTGCGAGGGCGGTGATCAGTACGTTGAAGTCATTACGCTGTTCTTCGGTGGGAGGAGAGGCGACGGGAGTGCCGAGCGATTGCCGCACGCATAGCCAATACTGGTAGACGTAATAAGCCCATCCGCGGAAGGTGCGCGGACCGCGGCAGACAAGCCATCCGAAGATAATGCAACAGCGAATGTGCTGCAGGCACCAACGCCAGTTCTCAACCGGACCGAGCTGTGCGCGATTCTTTTCTGGTATTAGGCGTAGTGCGATGTCGTCCGTCAGAAATTTACCGAACAGGGCATTTGCTTCCGCAAATTCATCGGCGCAGTTGGGCGGCTCACTTTGCGCTTCCTTTTGCAGTTGCTGCGGATTCTTCGCCAGGTTCAATTGTTCTTCGAGGATCGGCTGATAAGCGGCAAGAAGGGCTTTCAGCACAACCTGGAAGTCAGGATTGCTAATTTCGGGAGCGTTGGATACATCGGCCGAAACCGATTGCTTCTTAGGTTGGTCAGGCATGGGAACCTCCTCGGTTCTTTAGCAAGATAGTGAGTGAGGTCAAGCAAGCGTTTCATGCCATCGGGAATAAACTTCTCTTGAATCGGTGCATTTGGTCGCGATCAGACTTGCCGGGACCAGCGGCATTGGCGGCACGCACCGTGAAAGGAGTTTGCGGTATGCTTCGTGGATGATTTCGCGGTCGATGCCGGCTGGAGATTCGAAGCTGATTCAGATCGTGGACGCGGCACTTGCCGATACGGCGCATCGCAGTGGGGAATGGTTGGTCTGCCGTCCAGGGTGCACGCCGTGTTGTGTGGGAGTGTTTGCCATCAATCAACTGGATGTTTTGCGATTGCAGCAAGGGCTGATTGAAATGGAGGAGATTGACGCACCGCGAGCGAAGCTGATTCGAAAGCGGGCTCGCGATTCTGTCAAGCGGCTGGCGGCTGCTTTTCCAGGAGATGTGAGGAGCGGTGTGCTGGATGAGGGTTCGGCGGCGGAAGAACGCTTTGCCGACTTTGCGAACGATGAGGTTTGTCCGGTGCTCGATCGGGCGACTGGATTGTGCGAGTTGTATGATGCTCGCCCGATGACTTGCCGGACGTTTGGGCCTCCCGTGCGAGCAGAGGGCGGATTGGGTGTTTGCGAGCTTTGTTACCACGGGGCCACGGATGCAGAAATTGCGGCGTGCGAGATGGAGATGGACACCCACGATCTGGAGTCGGATTTGGTACGAAGGGCGGAGAAGGCTCGCGGGATAAGGGGTCGGACGATTGTCGCATTTGCCGTCCGGTGAAGAATTGTTAAAGGATCCTTAATTTTCCGTTTGATACCAAAGATCACTTCCTCGGTCGCTCGGGAGGTGATAGTTTTTTTTTGCGGCAACGTTCACCATTATGCAGGCCAACGAATACGATCTGGTGGTCATCGGCAGCGGTCCGGCGGGACAGAAGGGCGCGATTTGCGCGGCGAAGATGCGGAAGAAGGTCGCGATCATCGACCGGCGACTGGCGATGGGTGGAGTATGCGTTCATACGGGGACGATTCCGAGCAAAGTAATGCGGGAAGCCGTGCTGTATTTGAGCGGGCTGCGGCAGCGGACATTCTACGGTCGCGGATATGTAGTAAAAGACCGGATCGCCATGGCGGATCTGGTGATGCGAGCCAACGCTGTGATGACCCGCGAAGTCGACGTGATCAAGGCGCAGCTACGCCGCAATTACGTGACGGCTCTCGAAGGCGATGCTCACTTTGCCGATCCGAACACGATTGAGATCGTAAGCGAAGACGGAGTGCAGCAGGTGGTTGCGGAGAAAGTACTCATTTCTTGCGGGACACGGCCGGCGCATATTGATGGAATTCCGGTGGACGGTAAACGGATTTTCGATTCGGATCAGGTGCATTGCCTGGAGGAGATACCGCGAGAATTGATTGTGGTTGGTGCGGGTATCATCGGCCTCGAATATGCGTCGATGTTTGCCGCGCTGGGAGTGAAGGTTACCCTGCTGGATCAACGTCCAACGCTGCTTGATTTTGTGGATCGCGAGATTATC
>Ga0209006_10003869_pt1 | contig 13616 bp, 10 predicted proteins | sample JacPin_JW_Ref_O2_FD_188567 | JGI IMG/M metagenome (GOLD analysis project Ga0209006, IMG submission 188567) | Forest soil microbial communities from Algoma, Ontario, Canada - Jack Pine, Ontario site 1_JW_Ref_O2 (SPAdes) (version 2) | ecosystem: Environmental > Terrestrial > Soil > Boreal... | reverse complement strand
GTATGGGATGGTCTTATGGCGGCGGGGCGCGCGCGCGGCATCCGGCCCATCGGCTCCATGGCCCTCAACGTTGCGCGCATCGAGGCGGGATTTATTCTGCCGAATGCCGATTTTGTCTCCGCCGAACACACCATTTATACCGATCGCGCGCGTTCGCCGCTCGAGCTCGGATTGAGTTGGCTGGTTGACTTCAAAAAGGGTCATTTCACCGGGCGCCGCGCGCTCCTCGCCGAAGAGCGCCGCGGCGCGCGCCGCAGGCTCGTCGGACTCGACGTCGACGGCAACAAGCCGGCGCACAATGCGCTTTTGTACGATGACCGCTCGGGAAAGCGCGCGGTGGGCAGCGTGACCTCCGCCATCTGGTCGCCCACCTGCAAGCGCAATATCGCGCTCGCGATGCTTGATGCGCCGCACTTCAAGCTCGGCGCCGAAGTGTGGGCGGAAATCTATCTCAATCGGGAATTGGTCTGGGAACGGCGCATGGCGCGGGCGCGTGTCGTCGAGAAGCCCTTCTTCGCGCCCGAGCGGCGCCGCGCCACGCCTCCGGCGGATTACTAACGGCCATGACTGCACTGCGTCCCAATACCTCGTCGACTCAGCCGAACACGATGCTCGATCGGCCGTGGCTCGATCCGAATGCCAAGCCGCAAATCGTGATCGAGAGCGTCGGCAAGTCCTACGATGGCTGCGTCGCCGTCGACAATGTCAGCTTGAAGATCTTCAAGGGCGAGATGTTTGCGCTCGTCGGCTCCTCGGGCTGCGGCAAGACCACGCTTTTGCGCATGCTCGCCGGATTCACGCGCCAGAGCAGCGGCCGGATCCTGATTGACGATGTGGACATGACCGGCGTACCGCCGCACGAGCGTCCGGTCAACATCATGTTTCAGTCCTATGCGCTCTTCCCACACATGACGGTGGAGCGCAATGTCGGCTACGGGCTGCGGCGCCTGAAGCTCGACAGCGCTGTGCACAAGCAGCGCGTCCAGGAGGCGCTCGACATGGTGCAGCTCGGGCATCTCGGCAAGCGCAAACCGCATCAGCTCTCCGGCGGGCAGCGGCAGCGCGTGGCGCTGGCGCGCGCGCTCATCCGCCGACCGAAGGTGCTGCTCCTCGATGAGCCGCTGTCGGCGCTCGACAAGAAGCTGCGCGAGAAGACCCAGTTCGAGCTCATGGATCTGCAGTATCAGGTCGGCATCACTTTCGTGTTCGTGACTCATGATCAGGATGAGGCGATGGCGCTGGCGACGCGGATCGCCGTAATGGACCGCGGCGCGGTGCTGCAGGTCGGCACCCCTTCGGAGATCTACGAGTTTCCGCAGAGCCGCTTCGTCGCCGACTTCATCGGTTCGACGAATCTCTTTGAGGGCACGGTATCCGCCTGCGAACCCGGGCTCATCACCGTGCGCTGCGCGGAGATTGGCTGCGAGCTCATGGTGGATGATCTTGGCCGCTTCAGTACCGGACAGCGGGTTTGGGTGGCGCTGCGGCCCGAGAAAATCCGCGTCACCAAGGAGCCCGTGACCGCCGGGCGCATCAATCAGCTGACCGGCATGGTCTGGGAGCTGGGGTACCTCGGCAACCGCTCGACCTACCGGATCAAGACCGCGAGCGGCAAGCTCGTCACCGTGTATGCGCAGAACGATCGCCGCACGTCGGAGTGGACGATCAATTGGAGCGATGAAGTCTTCGTCAGCTGGAGCGCGAATGCGGCGATCCTGCTGCAAACATGAGGGAGGGCGGTAGCATGCGGTCGGGTCAACTTGCATCACTGACGGCAGTCGATGCGCTGCCTCGCCAGGCGTGCCCGCTGCGATGAGAACCGTACGCACGCTTGGATTGTTGGGCACCGGCGTGATCGGTGGCGGCTGGGCTGCGCGCGCCTTGCACTTCGGCATCGACGTTCTGGCGGCCGACCCTAAGCCCGAAATGGAAAACTGGATCCGCGCGGCCGTTAAGAACGCGGAGCCCGCGCTCGCGCGGCTCACGTTTGCTCCGCTGCCGCCGAAGGGTACGCTGTCCTTCACCACCGACTTGCACGCGATGGCAAAGCGCGCCGACTTCATCCAGGAGAATATCCCGGAGCAGCTCGAGCTCAAACAACGGGTGTTGGCGGATGTCAGCCGGCATGCCGCGGCGGACGTGATCATTGCATCGTCGACCTCCGGCCTCATGCCCTCGGATCTGCAGCGCGATATGGTGGCGCCCGAGCGCCTGCTGGTCGGTCATCCCTTTAATCCCGTCTATCTGCTGCCGCTGGTGGAGCTGGTCGGCGGCAAACTGACCTCGCAGGAGAGCATCGCCGCGGCGCGCCGCTTCTACACCTATATCGGCATGCACCCTTTGACCCTGCGCCGCGAAGTGCCCGGCCATTTGACGGATCGCCTGCAGGAGGCGCTGTGGCGCGAGATCCTGCATCTTGTCAATGATGATGTCGCGAGCACGGGTGAACTCGACGAGTCCATCGTCTACGGGCCCGGACTGCGCTGGGCGGCGATGGGCACGAATATGATCTACCACCTGGCGGGTGGGGAGAGCGGCATGCGCCACATGCTGGCGCAGTTTGGCCCGTGTCTGAAGTGGCCGTGGACGAAGCTTGAGGCGCCGGAGCTCACCGAGCAGTTGATCGATCGCATGGTCGAGGGAACGCAGAAACAGGCAGGCGGAAGATCGATCCGCGAGCTCGAGCGGTTGCGCGATGACTCCCTGGTTGCGATCCAACAGGTCCTGCGCCAGTACAACATCGGCGCGGGCGCGACTTTGAAAGCTCTCGAAGAGCGACTCTATGCAGATGCCACGGCGCGCGCGCCGGCGCGCGCGGCGTCGCAGGAGCTGCTTCGGGTCGACACCTACGTCCGTCCCGAATGGATCGACTACAACGGCCATATGACGGACTTTCGCTATTTGCAGGTCTTTGGCGAGGCCATGGAAGCGCTGTACCGCAGGGTGGGGGTCGATGAGGGCTATCGCTTAAGCGGTCGCATGCTGTACACCGTCGATACGCAGATTACCTATCTCGCCGAGGCGAAGGTCAATGAGCCGCTCTACGCGACGACGCGCGTACTGTCGGTCGATCACAAGCGCCTGAAGGTACTGCATCAGCTGCATCGCGGCAGCGATGACAAGCTGATCGCAACCGGCGCGCAGACGCATGTGCATGTGAACACTCGGGCCGGCAAGGCTGCGGCCATGGACGAGGATCTGTACGGCAGGTTCGAGAGCCTGCGGGACGCAGCCGCGTCTGCGCCGGGCTGAGCGTGCTATGGACTTCGCGCTCACAGATGAACAAGAGCTCATCGTCAAAACGACTCGCGAATTTGTCGAGCAAGAGCTCTATCCACACGAAGCTCTGGTGGAGTCGACGGGCGAGCTGCCCGAGGAACTGCTGCGCACGCTCAAGGCCAAAGCCATGGATGCGGGTCTGTACGCAGCCAACATGCCCGTGGAGTTGGGAGGCGCCGGGCTCGACGCGGTGACCTGTGTGCTTTTTGAAAAGGAACTCGGGCGCACGAGTTACGCGTTGCAGTTCATCTGCGTTGCGCGGCCGTCGAACATTCTCCTCGCCTGCGAAGGCGAGCAGCGCGAGCAGTATCTGTTGCCGGCGATCCGCGGTGAGAAGACCGAATGCCTTGCGATGACGGAGCCTGGTGCGGGCTCGGACCTGCGCGGTATGAAAACGAGCGCCGTCAGGCAGGGCGGCGACTTCGTCATCAACGGCACGAAGCACTTCATCAGCCATGCCGACCACTCCGACTTCGTGATCCTGTTTGCGGCATCGGGCGAGGAGGAATCGGCGCGCGGCAAGAAGAAGCTCATCACGGCATTTCTCGTTGACGTCGGGCATCCCGGTTTTGTGATGCGTCCCGGTTACAAGAACGTCTCGCACCGCGGTTATCACAACAGCATTTTGGAGTTCAATGACTGCCGCGTGCCCGCCGCCGCCGTGCTCGGCGAGGTGCATAAGGGATTTGAGATGGCGAATACCTGGCTTGGTGCGACGCGCCTGCAGGTGGCTGCCACCTGCCTCGGCAGAGCGGAGCGGGCGCTCGAGCTTGCAAAGCAGTGGGCGGTTGATCGTGTGCAGTTCGGTCAGCCCATCGGTAAGTTCCAAGGTGTGAGCTTCAAGCTTGCCGACATGGCCGTGGAGCTGCGGGCCGCCGAGCTTTTGACGCTGGAAGCGGCCTGGAAGGTCGACCAAAAGACGGCCACCGATATGGACATGGCGATTGCAAAACTGAAGGCCAGCGAGATGCTGGCGATGGTGGCGGATGAGGCGCTGCAGATCCACGGCGGCATGGGCCTCATGAGTGATCTGCCGTTGGAGCGCATCTGGCGCGACGCGCGCATCGAGAGGATCTGGGACGGTACGAGCGAAGTGCAGCGGCACATCATTTCGCGCGCGCTGCTGCGACCCTTGGGCGGGTAGGGCGCCTCAGGAAAAGGACCGGCGCCATGCCGAGCCGCGCGGCCGACGAGGCGCACAGACGGGCGCGCGTTACGCCCGCAGTTAGCTTGAGCGTGGGCGAGCGCGGTCCGCCCGTCCCCGTGGGAGGCTTGCACAGCGCCGCGCAGCGTGAGCGCCCGCGGTGAGCCGCTGCACGGGCTCGTTATTCTGCATAGCCGACCCGCCGCAAGCCGTTAACCCGAACACATAAATCCGCGCGTTTTCCGGTGAATAATCCGCCTGGGGCGCGCGCACTGAATGAGCGGCGGGCGCGAACGAGACCTGCATCGCAACGTGCATTGTTCTCCCTTGTCAGCCGCCCCCTGAACGGTCAATTTTGCATGATGGCGGCCGCCTCATGCTGGAGCTTTGTGTTCGGCCCCGCGGAGGAGTCTCTTTAAGGTGGATCAGGTGGGCACTACAGTAGCGTCTGCGCAGGGCAATCGCTCCGAAGCAGCGCCACGCTGGGTCGACGGACTTCTTATCGCTCTTGTGATCTACGTCGCTATTTGCGCGGTGTGGATGCTGACGGGTTTAGGCGGCGAGCGCATCACGCACTACGTCGGGCTTCTGGCCGATTCGCCCGCCTGCTTTACGGCGGTGGTCGTGGCCGTGGCGGCGGCGCACCGTGCCGCGCCGGGGCCGGCGCGGACCGCGTGGCGCTTCTTGTCGGTTGCGCTTGCCCTCTACTTCGTCGGCACGGTGATCGGCGTCAACTCCTGGCTTCACGGCCGAGACCCCTTTCCGGGGTACGCCGACATTTTCTATGTCGCCTTCTACCCTGCCTTCTTTGCGGCCATTGGATTTCTGATCAGGGCGGCAGCGGTGCGCGTACGCTGGGTGCAGCTTGCACTCGATGCCTTAATCCTCGTGGTCGGCTTCGGTGCATTTTTCTGGTTCCTGGTCATCCGCCCCGCGGCGTCGAGCACCGAAATCGACGTCATCAAGAATGCGCTCAGCCAATCCTACATAGCGCTCAACTGCATGACGCTGCTGACGCTGGGCGTGGTGCTGCTGGCGGGAGCCGGTAACCCCAACGGTCGCCGTGTACCGCAGCTGCTCCTGGTCGGATTCGCAACGATGTTCCTGGGTGACATCCTGTGGTCGGTCGCGAAGATCAGCGGCGACTATCTGCCCGGCTCGCTTCAGGACGTGCTCTATGTCGCCTGCTACGTGCCGCTCGCCGCCGCCGGACGCGAGCAGATGCGCGTGAGCCGCGCGCGGTCCGCTCCGGGCGCGGCGCATTCGCTGGCGCAGTCGTTGCCCTACGCCGCAATGCTGACGGCGTTCCTCGTGCTCGTGTCCTTCACGCGCGGCGACATCGGTAGCCCCGCGACCGTAATGACCATCGTCGTGTTCGCACTCACGCTGCTCGTGATGGTGCGTCAGGCGCTGGTGCTACGAGAGGATGCCTTGACGCGTGAGCGCCGCGCCGCCCGGCTGGTCGAAGCCCGCTACGCTTCTTTGATTGCGAACGCCTCTGACGTCATCATGATCGTCGCCGTGGACGGTGCCCTGCGTTTTGCCTCTCCTGCATCCGAGCGCACGCTCGGCCTTAAGCCCGAAGACGTCGCGGGCAAGAATCTGCTCGACCTATGGGCGGGCGACGACGGCGAGCGGCTGAAGGCCTTCCTCGCGGAAGTTGCCGCGACCACAGGCGGCGCCGTCGGCCCGGTCGAACTGCGCATCGAGCGCGGCCCGAATCGCTATGTGCTCGAGATCGTCGGCAGTAATCTCATAAACGATCCGGCCGTACAGGGGCTCGCACTCAATTTCCGCGACATCTCCGAACGCAAGGCGCTCGAGGAGCAGCTGCGACAGCTCGCGTTTCACGACCCGCTCACTCTGCTTGCGAACCGCAATCTGTTCCGCGATCGCGTGCAGCATGCGCTGACACTCGCGCAGCGCGGCCGGCATCAGGTGGCGGTGATGTTCCTCGACGTCGACAACTTCAAGAACATCAATGACTCGCTCGGTCACGACGCCGGCGACCGCCTGCTGCAGGCCGTGGCGCAGCGGCTCATCAAGTCGACGCGTTTCTCCGACACCGTCGCGCGGCTCGGCGGCGATGAGTTCGCCATCCTGCTCGAGGGGATCGCGACGATTGCGGAAGTCGAGAGCATGGCCGCAGCGCTGATCGAGGGCTTGGAGCAGCCGTTTCCGCTCAGCGAGACGGAAGTGCGCGTGTCGGCCAGCATCGGCGTGGCATTTTCGACATTTGAAGCCGGCGCCGAGGCATTGCTCAGCAAAGCCGACATCGCCATGTATCACGCCAAGGCGGCGGGCAAGAGCCGCTTTGTCACGTTTCAACCGCAAATGCAGGAGCTCTTGCATGAGCGATTGCGCCTCGAGGCGGATATCACCCGTGCGCTCGCCAACGAAGAGTTCTTTCTTGAGTACCAGCCGATCGTCGACCTGGGCACGCGCAGTCTCCTTGGCGTCGAGGCGCTCGTGCGCTGGCGGCACGCGGAGCTTGGCGTCCTGATGCCAAGTCGATTCATCCAGGTCGCCGAAGAGTGCGGCCAGATCGTCAAGCTCGGTCGCTGGGTGCTAAAGCGCGCGTGCCGTGACATGCGCGCCTGGCGCGGCTCCGTGGCGGGCGGCGCAAGCTTGCGGGTTGCAGTCAACATCTCCGGTCGCCATCTGCAGCACGGTGACCTCGTGCAGGACGTCGCCCAGGCGCTCGAGGAATCGGGTCTCGAGCCGGGCAATCTCGTGATCGAGCTCACCGAAAGCACGATCATGCACAACACGGAAGTCAATCTGGGGCGGCTGCGCCAGTTGAAGGATCTTGGCGTTCGTCTTGCGATCGACGACTTCGGCACGGGCTACTCGTCGCTTTCGTACCTGCACCGCTTTCCGATCGACATTCTGAAGATCGATCATTCCTTCGTGAACCGTCTGACGAATACCTATAACGGCCCTGAGCTTGCGCGCGCCGTCATCACACTGGGTGAAACGCTGGGACTCGATACGGTGGCAGAGGGCATCGAACAGGAGCCCCAGGTCGCCGCGCTCCTTGCTCTGGGGTGCGTCGCCGGACAGGGCTTCCTGTTTGCGACGCCCGGGTCCCTCGAGCAACTGTCGAAAAGCGTGTTCGTGGCGCGACGCAACGCGCTGTGGACTGGCGCGGCGGTCTGTGAGGATCTGTCGCCGACGGGGCGCTTCACAGCGCTCAAGGACGTCGCTGGCGCGGCTTAAAAGCTGTAGCCGCTCATCCTCAGTCAATCAGTCGAAAGCTTTCGCCGCGGCTCACGTTTTGGGCGGACTTTGTGTCACGTACGCAGCGGGGAATTGGGCTAAAGAGTCGCTGATCGGCCACCAGCTGCACTTTTCCGAAACGTAGGCGTGCGCGCTGGGCCGGGCCGACACGGGATCATCGACGAGCCCGACCCGGATGCGCAGCACGCCGGGTAGAGAGGCGCGCGAACTGTAGATCGGGGAACCGCATCTTCTGCAGAACACGCGCTTCTTTCCCGGCGATGATTCGAATTCCGCCAGCAAACTCTCCCCGCTAATCAGCAGGAATGCGTCCGAGTTAATGGGCGAATTGGTCGCAAAGGGCGTGCCTTGCGCTCTGCGGCATTTCTGGCAGTGACACACCTCAATGGGTGCAAGCTCGGTAGCAACCCGGAATTGAATTCCCCCGCACAAGCAGCTTCCTGTGTACACGTTTTCTCCTCGGCTTCTACTGTGCGTGAGCCGGCGACGGGCTCGACGGGCACATTGAGAGGACGCCTGTGGGTACTGTCGCGCGCCGCCGGGCCGCTAACGGCCTTGCCAGCGCGGCGTACGCTTTTGCGCGAAAGCCTGGGCGCCTTCTTTGAGATCCTCGGATTGAATGACTTTCTGTACGCCATGCAGGGCGTCGTGCACGGCGAAGGCCTCATGCTCCGAGACCACTTCAGTGTGGCGCAGGAGCTGCTTGATGGCCGGGAACAGCAGCGGCGGGCCTGCCACGAGCTGGCGAGCAATCTCGCGCGCCTTTGTCAGGGCTTCGCCCTTGGGGACCACATGATTCGCAAGCCCCCAGTGCTTCGCCTCAGCAGCATCCATCCAGCGTCCCGTCATGAGAAATTCCACGGCCACATGATAGGGAATCCTGCGCCGCAGCTTGATCGTGCCGGCGTCCGCGAGCACCGCCACATTAATCTCCGGCAGCGCGAAGCGCGCGTGCTCCTCCATGACAATGATGTCGGTGCCGAGCACGACCTCGAAGCCGCCGCCGCAGGCGATGCCATTGACGGCAGAAATGATGGGCTTGTCGAGATTGCGCGGATAATTCAGGCCGCCGAATCCTCCTACGCCCCAATCCTCGTCGGATTTTTCACCGGCGGCGGCCGCTTTGAGGTCCCATCCGGCGCAGAAGAAGCGCTCGCGGGCGCCGGTCACGATCGCGACGCGAAGTGCGGGGTCGTCGCGAAACGCTGAAAACACGTCATTCAGACGGCGACTTGCATTGCGGTCCAAGGCGTTGGCCTTGGGGCGGTCAATCGTGACCTCGAGTACCGCGCCATCGCGCACGATGTTGATTCCGTCAGGCATCTTTGCAAACCCCCTAAGCCAGGCGAATGAGCGCATCCACGGCGACCGCTCCCGCGCCGGACGGCCGTACGATGATCGGATTGACGTCAAGTTCGACAAGCGAGGCCAGGTTGGCTTGCGCATATCGGCCGACCGCGGCAATCGCCTCGAGCAGCGCCGGCACGTCTGCAAACGGCTTGCCGCGGAACCCTTGAAGCATCTTACTCACCGTGAGCCGGCGCAGAGCGGCGGCAATGCTGGCCTCGGTAAAAGGCGGCAGCAAGCTTACGCTGTCCTGCAAGAGTTCGGTGAGCACTCCGCCGGCGCCGATGACCAATGTCAGTCCGAATTGCGCATCCACGACGGCGCCCACCAAGATCTCGGCGACGCCGTCGGTGATCATCTCCTCGACGAGAAAATTCTCGGTGAGCGAACTCAAGCGCTCGGCGGCGGCGCTCGCTTCGGCGACGCTGCGTACATTAAGAACCACGCCGCCTACGTCGGACTTGTGCGCGAGGTGCGCCGCTGCAACTTTGACGACTACGGGAAAACCCAATTCGGCCGCCACCGTCGCTACTTCTTCCCGGGTGGCCGATCTTGCGCGCGGAATGCGCAGGCCGAACGAGGCGAGGGCTGCCTTCGCCTGCGCTTCTGGCAAAGTCCGGTCCACACCGCTCTTGGGCCCGGGGATGAGCAGCTTTAAGTCTTGCGTCGCGCCCCAGGTTTCCCCGACTGCACCTGCAAGATTCAAGGCCTCGAGAGCCTCGCGCTGTCCCTGCAGGGGCACAACGCCGGCGGCTAGGCAGCGCTCGCGCACGGCAGCTGACAGGGTCTCCGGCAAAGACGCAATGAGTGCCGCGCGCGTTGGCGCGCCGCTGGCGGCGGCGATGAACTCGTCAATGGCAGCGGTGAAGGCGGAGGTATCCGCCTTACCCTCCGGAGGGCAATCGAGCACGAATCCCACCGCATCAAATCCGCAGCGCAATACCGCGGTGAACATGGCGCGCAGTGCGTCGCGGTCGAACCAAATGTAGGTGTGGAAATCAAATGGGTTCGCGATGGTCACGCGATCGGAGAGGATCTCGCGCAGGCGCGCGGTTGCGTCTTGCGGAATCGGCGCAAAGTCGAGCGCAAGCGGAAGCGCAAGATCCGCGGCCATCGCCATATCGCCGCCCGAAGCGCCCATGATGAGCACGCGCCGCCCGTCGATGCCACCGGCATGGAACACCTTCAAGGTCTCGCACAGCGCGGCCAGTGTCTCGCAGCGAGCAAGCCCCGCCTGGCGACAGAAGGCGTCGAAGACGACATCGGCGCCGGCGAGCGACCCGGTATGGCTTTGCACCGTGCGCGCCGCCGCCTGAGTCCGCCCCGCCTTGACCACCGCGATGGGTTTACCCGCGGCTCGGGCAATCGCCGCCGCCCGCGCCAGCCGCGGAGCATCTTTGATGCCCTCGATGTAGAGCCCAAAGGCGGTGACGCGCTCATCGCTTGCCAAGAGCTCGATCAAATCCTCCACCGCCAGCGATGTCTGGTTGCCGACCGTGAAGATGTAGCCGATCGGCACCGAGCGCTCGTTGAACATCAAGGTCAGCGCAAGAGTGCCGCTCTGACAAATCAGTGCGACGCCGCGGGACACGGACGGACCGACAACCTGATCAGGCCAAAGCGAGACGCGATCGAAGAAATTGACGAAGCCGTAGCAGTTGGGACCGAAGAACGGCAGCGGTGCGGCGCTCGCGATGAGTTCCTGAGTGAGCCGCTCGCCCTCGGCGGTTCCGGTCTCGGAGAATCCGGCTGAAAAACACACGAAGCCACCTCCGCCGCGCGCGCGCAATGCCGCGGCGACCGTGGCGACATCGCGGCTGGGAACCGCGACAAAAGCGGCATCCGGAGCGCCCGGAAGCTCCTCGACGCTGCGAAAATAGGTGGTTGCGGCATTCGACTCGCGCTTCGGGTGAACACGCCACACCTTGCCCTTGTAGCCAATGTGTGTATTGCCTGCCGCAACGGCGTCGGTCCAGGCGCCGCCGCCGATAAGCGCAAGGGTACGCGGAACGAGCAGACGTTTGATGTTGAGCGCGCTCAATCTACCGGCTCCGCAGTTCTATTTTTCGCGAGCCGCGTTTCGCGGGCGCAACGCCGGCGCTTGCCGCCTGCAGGCTCTCCAGAGCGCGCGCGATCTCGGCGGGAAAGGCCAGCGACTTGACGCTCTCGGCCTGCTCGACATGCAGCAGCATGAGTTCAATGCTGGCTGCAGGTTCGCTGAGGCGCGCGCAGCCGACGTGAAACTCGGCGTGGATACGCTTCGCGTCGGCGGCAACGATGCGCACGGTGACCTCGATAAGGTCCTCCTGCTTCACCTCGTGAAAATAGTGCACGTGCAGCTCGAGCGTGTAGAGAGTGCAATGCGTGCGCTGCCGGTAGGGCGCATCAATGCCCAGATGCTCCATGAGGGCATCCACGGCGTAGCTCGCGACGAGTACGTAGTAGGCGTCGCGCAGATGGCCGTTGTAATCCACCCACTCCGGCAGCACCTGCGTGCGATAAATCTCAACAGCGGGCGTCAGGGCCATGCTCTAAATCCTTAAGCGCTCGCGCGTTTGCGCAGGAGTCAGGATCTGCGCGCCCATGGCTTCGATGATGGAGCGCGCCTTGGTCACGAGTTGTGCATTGCTCGCGTACACGCCCTTGCTGAGATACAGGTTGTCCTCGAGTCCCACGCGCACGTTGCCACCGAGAAGCACCGATTGAGCGACCCACGGCATCTGCATTCGGCTGATGGCGAAGGACGACCAGACGCACTCCTCGGGCAGCGAGTTCACCATCGCGAGCAGATGACCGACGTCTGCCGGCACGCCGTACGGGATGCCGGTGCACAGCTGGATGAGGGTCGGCGCGCTAAGCAGGCCCTCCTTGATCAACTGCTTCACGAACCATAAGTTGCCGGTATCGAAGACTTCCAGTTCCGGCTTCACTCCGAGGTCGCGCAGAATCCCTGCGCCTTTGCGCAAATAGTCGGGAGTGGAAATGTAGGCGCGGTTGCCGTCGCCGAAGTTGAGTGTGCCGCAATCGAGGGTCGCAATGTCGGGCTTGTACAATCCTTCCTGACACAAATCGATCACGTGGCGCATGCGCTCTTCCTGACTGACGAAGTCCGTGCCCGGAGCCGGGGTATTGGCAAGCCCCTTGTCGCCGATGCAGATGTAGCCGCCCATGCCGCAGGTCAGATTGACAATGACGTCGACCTTGCTCTCGCGGATGCGCTTGACGACTTCGCGGTAGTGGCGCGTCTCCATGCTGAAGATCCCGCTCTCGGGGTCGCGCACATGGATATGCACTACGGCGGCGCCGGCGCGCGCGGCATCGACCGCAGACTGCGCGATCTGCTCCGGTGTCACCGGGCAGTGCGGGCTCTTCGTAAGCTTGGTGTCGTCGCCGGTGATGGCGCAGGTGATGAAGACGTTCGAATTCATAGTTGTCATGATGGAGTGTCCGTAAATTTCAGGGCGCTTGCAGATGGTTCAAATACCAGGTGCAGAAAGTGTCGACCAGGTCTTCTGTGTAGGCGGAGTAGGGGCCGGGTACGTAGGCGGGGCTGCTGATCCCCTGATGGGCACGCGCGACGAGACTGCAGTCCTGATCGTTGGTCGCCTTCCACACCGCGGTTAGGTGTCCGACATCGAAGTCCACGCCTTCCTGAGCGTCCTTGTGCACGAGCCAGCGGGTGCGCAGTAAGGTTTTTCCTGCCGCGACCGGCCAGACTGAGAAGCTCACGATGTGATCACTCATGAAGTGGTGCCAGGAGTTCGGCTGGGTCCAGAAGGATAGTCCGCCGAGATTCGTCTGGGTGAAAGAGCCCAGAAGTTTGCGGCATGCAACCTTGGTGTCGAGCGTCTGCGATTCGCCGCTCTGATTGAGCGGCAGGCGCACGGTGCGAAAGCCGGTCGTCGCGTCGAGCCGTTCAATCTCCGCCGACGGCAGTCCGGCGGCCTCCCAGCGGGCATGCTCGTTTTTGAGCAATGCACCGAACTCCTGAACCTTCGCGTGCGCATCGGGTGAGGCCCCGTAACCAAATCCGTATTCGTACAGTGAAGCGGTCAGCTGCGGATGATTGGCACGGCAGTGATAGCACTCCCGATTGTTCTCCATCGTGAGCTTCCAGTTGCCCTGCTCCACGAGATCATATTGGTGGGCGACCTTGCAGTTGCCAATATCGTGCGGGCCAATATGCGGCTGCATCGCCTCGCGCATGACCGCAAAGTCCTCAGGCGGGGTATCGGCGAGGCAAATAAAGATGAGACCGGCGAGGCTTTCGACATGGACCGGTTTGAGGCCGAACTTGCTGCGGTCAAAATCCTCTCCCATGTGCTTGTTATTGACGAGCTCGCCGCGGCGGTTATAGGTCCACTGATGATACGGGCAGACGAGCCGGGTGAACGCGCCGCTGCCCGGATTGCACAAGCGCGCCCCGCGATGCCGGCAAACGTTATGAAAGGCGCGAAGCGACGAGTCAGTGTCACGAACGATGACGATCGAATCGGCACCCAGCTCGACCGTGAAGAACTGTCCGGCCCGCGGGATCTCAGGATCCACGCCGACGAAAATCCAGTGGCGGCCGAAGATGCGCGCGACGTCCGCGTCGAAGACCTCG
>Ga0209006_10003868_pt1 | contig 13616 bp, 14 predicted proteins | sample JacPin_JW_Ref_O2_FD_188567 | JGI IMG/M metagenome (GOLD analysis project Ga0209006, IMG submission 188567) | Forest soil microbial communities from Algoma, Ontario, Canada - Jack Pine, Ontario site 1_JW_Ref_O2 (SPAdes) (version 2) | ecosystem: Environmental > Terrestrial > Soil > Boreal... | reverse complement strand
TCCCATCGCCCGCTCCAGATTCCCTCTGTACGGTCCGACGAGATCCTTTACAGAACGTTCCGGAGACATAGTTTAGGGCCAAAAGGGTTGTTTAAGGGCTACATGGTTTTTTCCTCCAGATCGATGTAACCAAGATCGTAGTCCATAAAAGTTACCAGCCAGATGCTATCGTCGACCTCCTTGATACCGACGGCTTGACCCGCCAGAGAAGTGCTGAGATTTATTTTCTTTTTGAAAGTGCAGATCCTTTCACGTCATCGTGTGGCTCTCGCGCAAAGAGTCTCTTGTATCGAACTCCGTTGCGTCTACATCTTCTTGGAGAAATTGTCACGTCTCTGTCGCTGTGAGAGCAGAGGATGGCCGGTTCGCTATCGATGACGTTTGTATCTTCGATGGACTCTCCGTAAACAGTCCGTCACGTCTGCTCACTGATTCCTTCGCCGGGTGCGACGGTTCGCGCTGGGTTGGCGTAAATAGCAGAATCATGTAAATGCGCCCGTCGATCAACGCCCGTCCCGCTGTGAATTACAGTGATGAACCTTTACGGAATCCCGACTAATCATTCTGCGATCTCCGAAGGCAGGACGCCCATTGCCCGTACGACACACCTCAGGATTTTGACCACAGTCGCTCGGCTGAGTGTTCGAAGGGGGCTTCGCGGCAGCCTTAGATCTTTCTTGGCAACGGTTGCAATGCCATTCCCCCAAACTTCGGACGTCTCGGACAATCCGGTTTGTCCGGGTGTCAATTGCAAGCACGAGTCTTGACGGAGCGTCGTTCCTATTGGAACGACGACGACGGTAGAAGCACGTGGGTGATGGTTTTGCGCATTTGAAGAAACGACGATAACGTACCGCAAGCCCTTATCCGGGGGCTCAGTGGGCAGTTTAATAAGCCAAATTTCTCCCTGACCCGGTCTCGGCAGAACTGGCGCGCCGGGAGATGTCATCTACCGAGCGCCAGCCTTTGGCGTGGACTGGTAAATGTCCTCGTGCGCTTCGGACTCTACAAGTGCGGCAAGCCCCGCGGAACCGACCTGGCCCCAGGTTGCATCTTCCAGAACAGCCGCGTCGGGCAGCGCGTCGTAGAAAGCGGAAATGTCGGCGTTCAATTGCTTTAGCTCCTGAGCACGGCGCGTGGTTTCAATCATCCGCTCCATGACAGTGCTCACGTGAGAGCGCTCTTTGGCGCTGATCATTCTCACGTATTCCGCAGAATGTCTGGAAAGAGTGATCGTCACTCGTTCCTTGCGTTCGGGGCGGACGGTTCCGGGTGCTCTCTTACGCTTCGTATTACGATGTGTCATACGATTATCTTACTAGTGGTAAGGCTCGATGTCAATAAGCTGAGTTGTGGAAGCCCCAGGTGGTCGGTGGGGTCCGTCGAGTTCCGCGGCTAGCCTTTCCCGGATGACGTCTATATCTCGGGTCGATTCTATTTCCGAAGAGCGGGAACCGCCTCTACGAATTTCTCAGCGAGAATTGGAGCTTTGTGCCCAACCATTTTCTAGCCCTCGGGCCGGCTCCGATTTCCTCAGGACCAGGTCAATCTCGTTACTCACGTTATGTCTGAAGGGCGAATGCTAACTAAGAAAGTCAAGGAACAGGTCGCCTTCGTCGTCAGCGGCATCAATCTCTCTACAGCCTTTGCCTTGCGGCCTCTGGAGACCGGCCGCAATCCGCATCGGCCCCTCAGTTTCCATTTAGTTTCCGACTAAGGCCTTCGGTCAGAAAGCTAAGTGCCGCCAATTCAATCACTTTCAGAGTTTTATTCAGAGCTTCCCAAGCTTCGGAGGTGGGTTCGATTCCCATCGCCCGCTCCATAAATTCGCAAAATTCACGTTGATTTGCCTGCCCCTACTCATCGGCCATCCGTCGATGTGTTCCTAAAACTGGGATTTTGCGCCTTTTGCTCCCAAGTGTGCTGAGGAAGAGCCCTACTATCCAAAGTACCAACTCGCGGCTCGAGTTAAGCGACAATCGGACGCTTCCCGAGAGCTGCTAGTCTTAAAGTATGACACCTAGACCAGTGATTTGAGTGCGCGTGCGAGGGCCGACCGGTTTTCGTGTCTAAATCTGAATCGGACATTAATTCTTGTTTATTCCCACCGTCTTAGCTTGACGCTAGATGGATCAGCGGTTAACTCTCAATCGCGATGCGTTGCGCAAAAGCGAAGTAGCCAAATGAAGATTGTCGATATTCGCGAAATCGTCGTCCCCATCAAATCAAATATTCGAAATGCGTACATCGACTTCAGTCAGATGACGGTGAGTGTTTTAGCGCTAATCACGGACGTAATCCGCGATGGCAAACCTGTTGTGGGATACGGCTTCAATTCTAACGGCCGATACGCACCGAGCGGCCTCTTACGAGATCGCTTTATACCGAGGCTGAAGGCTGCCGCGCCCGCCAGTATTCTCGACAACACTGGCGATAATTTCGACCCGCTTAAGATTTGGAACGTTCTGATGCGGAATGAAAAACCAGGTGGACACGGCGAAAGGTCAGTGGCCGTGGGGGTATTCGACATGGCCATATGGGATGCCGTGGCGAAGATCGCTGGGGTTCCTCTTTATCGGCTACTCGCGGATGGTTTCCGGGGTGGCGTCGTGGACGAAAAAATCTTCGTCTATGCGGCCGGTGGCTACTACTACCCGGAAAAAGGTCTGTCAGGCCTACAACAGGAGATGCAAGGTTATCTCGACCTGGGTTATTCCGTAGTGAAGATCAAAATCGGCGGAGCTTCGCTAGCAGAGGATCAGAGTCGCATCGAAACCGTACTAAAAATTTTGAAGAGTGGCGATCAGTTGGCGGTAGACGCCAACGGTCGTTTCGACCTCGAGACGGCGATTGCTTACGCGCACGCTCTGGAACCCTACCATCTGCGTTGGTACGAAGAAGCTGGCGATCCTCTCGATTATGAATTGCAGGCAAAGCTTGCCGACCACTATCAAGGCCCGATGGCCACGGGCGAGAATCTTTTTTCCGTTCAGGACGCACGCAATCTGATCCGCTACGCGGGCATGCGCTCGGATCGCGACGTACTACAGTTCGATTGTGCACTCAGTTACGGCCTGGTCGAATATCTCCGCATATTGGAAATGTTGAAACAGTACGGATGGTCGGCGCGCCGCTGCATTCCGCACGGCGGTCATCAATTATCGCTGCATATAGCCGCTGGCTTGGGACTTGGAGGAAATGAATCCTATCCTGGCATCTTTCAACCGTTCGGTGGATTCGCGGATGACACCCCTGTTGAGGACAGTTACGTTTCATTGCCGGACGTCCCCGGTATTGGATTCGAATCAAAAAAAGAACTGTTCCGGCTATTAAAGACGCTTTCCGATAGTTAGAGGCTACAAATCTTGGGAACAGAACACACTGGACTGCGGCAAATCACGGCGAAGAAATAACATTACTCTTCAAGTCTTTGTGGCTATCGCCGCTGCATAGTGTTGGGCATCCTCGATCCCGGCTTTGCCTGAAATGAAGCCGCTTGGTGATCTGCGTCCCCGTGAGCGGATAGATTCCCATGCACCGCGGCCTTTTAGAGAAATCTAATGCTGCGCGATGTTTTTCAACTACCACGTTGGCCCTTGTCCTGCATCTGACTAACGGTGCTCCTCTGTCTAGACATCGACACGGGAGAGGAGACTTGAGATGGCCATACGCAGCTCGGGCGCCGTGACCTTCGCGAATCAAAGACGCAGCCAACGGATTCTGCTTGCGGTTCCTTTGCTTGTATCCGGGCAGCATGCGGACGGAACAGCTTTTGTCGAACATGCCTCCACGCTGATCGTAAATGCCAGTGGGGGTCTCATCGCTCTGAAGGAAATAGTGTCGGTCGCCCAGACCCTGAGTCTCAAAAATGCGAATACCGATAACGAGGTTTCTTGTGCGGTGGTCAACGTCGAGCGCCGGGGCAGTGGTCTAAATGAGGTAGGCATTGAATTTCGCGGGGAAGATCAAAACTTCTGGCGGGTCAATTTTCCTCCCACCGATTGGACATCGCGCAGTGCAGAAGCAAAGCGCTATGACCAGGACCCCCAAACCGCTCCGGAAAGAGATCCCAGCGTCAAAAGATGAACCTCAAAACATTACGTTCCTTCGTAGCGATGTAACGACTCAGAAATCCACGAAATAAATCAGATCGAGACTCAAGTATTGAGGCCCTTGTGCCGATGTACTCTATGACCCGTATCTCTATCAGCGTCACGAAACTCGAATGACGAACCGGCAAACTCTGCCCGCTACAGTTGTTTCTCTTCGGGACACATTCCCTTGTTGGCGCAATGTGTGCTGTCTATCTTTAGCTAAGCCTATTTGCTTCAATCCATTTTCCTAACATCTTTGGTAGTGAATCCGCAAGGGACAAGGTTGCGTGCAGACCGGCAAAATTGTCACGCCGATTTGCTCGCAAAACTATCTTTGCATTCTATTCAGGCTGTTGTTGGGGGATCCTCATGGCTGCTGCTGGTGCGCAGATCTATCTGCCCGTTCGAAACCGCGTGCTGATCGCCAGCGCCGATCCTCTATTTCGCCTCCGGGCGATGAAGAAAGCCGTATTCGCAGACTGCGATTATGAGCAAGCCGTTGGCGGCGCGCACGCGCTGGCTAAGCTTAAACAAATCACATGCACTAACGTGCTGCTGGATCGTTATTTGCCTGACCTGGATTCCGAGGAACTCGCCAAACTGATACAAAAGCGATACCCGCAGATTACCGTTGGCTTTCTGGATTCGAAGCTTGCTGAGGAATTCAAACCTGGCGAAAAACACGTGGGTGTTACTCCAGGAGCAATCGCGTCGCAGGAGGATCTACCGGCCCCGAATGAAAATTCCTTGTCCTGTATTGCCTCCATCGGCGTGCCAGCTCCCGAGGAACCACTGGAAGGCATGATCGGATCCAGCGCGGTGATGCAGCAGGTTTACCGGCTGGCCCGGATGGTAGCCAGGCGTGATACCACCGTCCTGATTACCGGCGAGACCGGGACAGGAAAAGAACTGGTGGCGGAAGCCATTCACAAAATGAGTCCGCGGTGCCGTCATCCATTTGTGGTGGTCAATTGTGCCGCTATACCGGAAGCATTATTCGAATCAGAGTTATTCGGGCATGCGCGCGGCGCGTTCACTGGCGCGATCCAATCACGTTTGGGACGTGCGCACATGGCGCAGGGAGGAACGCTGTTCCTCGACGAAATTGGAGAGTTGCCACTGAGCATGCAAGCGAAACTGCTGCGCTTCTTGCAAAACGGAGAAGTGCAAAGACTGGGGAGTTCAGATGTCTACCGTGTGGATGTGCGGGTGATCTGCGCTACGAACGTTCGTTTGACTGACCTGGTACACGCCAAGCATTTTCGCGAAGACTTATTCTACCGTATGGCGGTTTTCCCCATCGCGGTGCCCGCCCTGCGCGATCATCCACAGGATGTAGGCGCTCTAGCTAACCATTTTCTGTCCAAACTTTGTTCTGATATTGGCGTCCCGAAAAAATGGCTGACCGCCGCAGCTCATGACTCTCTTTTCCGAGCGCGTTGGGCGGGTAACGTTCGCGAATTACAGCATGTTCTAGAACGTGTCTTCATCTTATCCGGCAATGACCTGGAAATTATTCCGGCGAACTTCAACATCGGGATGAACAATCTTATAGAAAGTTAAGACATCGGACAGAGCCCCTGGCTCAAAACGTGCACGACGCAAAATATGCCCAAGGCGACAGTAATCAGGCAAAGAACTCGAAAAGCTTCCGAAGAAGCCAGTCGTAGCGTGGCGCAAAGAAGCCTCGCGCGCGCGTTTACGTCGTTCACCCAGGCTGCCGGCTCGCTTGAAAAGTCATATTTGCAACTGCAGGGCGAAGTGGCGCACTTGCATGAGGAACTTCACAGAACCAACGCCGAGCTGCAAAAAACGCTGGAGAAAAATGCTCGTGTGCGAGCCTATTTATCGCGCGTGCTGGAAAGTCTGCCCTGCGGAATATTGGTTGTGGATGCCAACGCGCAAACGCAAATCATCAATCCTGAGGCCAGGCGGCTTCTGGCGGTATCGCCCGATTGGGCTCCCGGCCGCGGAAATCCGTTACCAGTAAAACTTCAAAAGCAGTTTGAGAAGGTTCCGGCGAATAGTTTCTTTTCGGAACAGGAATGGCTTGCTCCCGAAACTCCAGCTAATCGTTCTATCGGCATTTTACGCGCGAACGTTAGCGAATTAGTGGATGGGCAAGGGGACACGATTTGGATCATTCGCGATATCACCGAGCAAAAGCGGTTGGCGTCGGAGCGTGAAAGTGCGCGCAGTTCACGCGCCTTGGCGGAAGTTGCCGCCGTCCTGGCTCACGAGATTCGCAATCCACTTGGAAGTATGGAGCTATTTGCAGGACTTCTGGCAGACGCCACAGCGCAAATGCCGGAGACTCGCCAGTGGGTCACTCATCTGCAAGCTGGACTTCGAACGCTGTCCTCCACCGTGGATAACGTGTTGCATCTCCACAGCGCTCCGGAAGCGCAGATGGTGCCCACCAATCTCGACCGCCTGATCGGTGAAACGATGGAATTTTTGCTGCCGCTTTCCCGCCAGCGCGGCCAGCAAATCAAAATCGACAATCACATCGGCAAAATTTCCACTCATGCGGACGCCAACCGCCTGAAGCAGGTTTTTTTCAATCTGGCCTTGAACGCTTTTCGTGCCATGCCTACCCGCGGCGTGCTTCATATCAAGTTGCAATGGGCCCCGCAGTTTCCTGAAGGCATCGTTGAAATTGATTTTCAAGATCAAGGTCGGGGTATTGCGCCGGAATTCCTGGACCGCATCTACGACCCGGGATTTACGACCGTATCAGGAAGCCCGGGCTTGGGTCTGTCCGTGTGCAAGAAAGTTGTCGAGCAGCATGGTGGCACAATCAGTGTCAGCAGCAAGCCATCTCAAGGAACCACGTTTTCGCTTTTTCTGCCTGTCTCAGGAGCCGCCGCGTGAAGAATGTACTCATTGTTGATGACGAAGAAGCCATGCGTGTGGCGTTGGAAGCCAACTTTCGCCGCCGTGGTTGGCAAGTGGAAACGGCCACAGGCGTCACCGACGCTTTGGCGAAATTTCGCACTGCGCCCGCGCGACTAGTGGTGACTGACATGCGCATGCCGGATGGCGACGGGTTGCAAGTCATGCAAGGTGTACGCACCTGCGCGCCGGAAACGCCCGTAATTCTTCTGACTGCATATGGCACCGTTCCTGACGCGGTCTTGGCCATCAAGGAAGGAGCATGCGATTACTTTCAAAAGCCGATCTCCTTCGATGACCTGGAAGCAGCGGCTCATCGATTCCTCGGCGCAGGTTCGGAAACTTCCCCAGGAACATCGTTTGAAGGCATTGGTCAGTCAGCCTCATTTCGCAACGTAATCGCGCGCGCCCAGCGGGTGGCTTCTACCGACGCAGACATTCTTCTAGAAGCAGAAAGCGGTACCGGAAAAGAATTACTGGCGCGCCTGATTCACCGTGCCAGCCCACGAGCGGGCGGTCCGTTTGTAGCAGTCAACTGCTCTGCTTTCCCAGACAACCTACTCGAAAGCGAGCTTTTTGGTCATATGCGAGGGGCCTTTACGGGAGCTGCAACATCGAAACCAGGCAAATTCGAATTGGCCGACGGCGGAACACTCTTGCTGGACGAAATCGGCGAGATGCCGCTCTCGCTGCAGCCCAAGCTTCTTCGCGTTCTCCAGGAGCGCGAGGTGGATCGGCTTGGCGATACCCGCCCGCTACGGGTTGATGTGCGCGTCATTGCCACCACTAATCGCTTCCTGCGTGCCCAAGTGGATGCCGGTAAATTTCGCGCGGACCTTTATTACCGCCTGAACGTAGTGCCGCTGACTATTCCGCCGCTGCGCGACCGTAGCGAGGACATCGTGCCGCTGGCCGAATTTTTCCTCCGCAAGTATGAAGATAAAACTCGCCAGGGAATGTCCCGGCTTACCCCTGATTTTGAAGCTCAACTGCAGGCTCATGACTGGCCCGGAAATGTTCGCGAACTTGAAAATCTCATTCGCCGCACACTGGCTCTGGCGACCAGTACAACGCTCGGCCCGCAATTCATCGAGATGTCCGGCACCCATGGTACCAGCCACGGTCGCGAGCTTAAATCAGGAGTTACGCTGCATGCCATGGAACGCCAGCTTTTGGAAAAAACTTTAAATGCTACACACGGAAATCGCACTCGTACCGCCGAATTGATGGGCGTCAGCTTGCGCACGGTACGTAACAAAATTCGGGAGTATGGCTTGCCGGCCTGGAGGACTTCATGAGCTTTTTGAATACAACGCAACTAGTTCTGCTCGAACGATACCTGGATGGAACTTCCATGCGCCAAACCCTGGTGGCGACCAACGTCGCCAATGTCGACACACCTGGATATCAGACCCGTGATACCGATTTCCGTGGCCAGTTGCAACGCGCCTTGAGTGGAGACGACAACGACGTGCTCGTTCCATTCGTTATGCCCGTACGAGGACTTATCTCCCGTCCGGATGGAAACAACGTAAGCGTGGACCGCGAATCGCTGCTGTTGGCTGAAATCCAGCTGCAATATAAAGCGGCCATTTCCATTCTTCGCGCAAAATTCGCGCTACTTAGTACGGCAATCAAGGAGGGTCAGCCATGAATCTCTTTCGGGTAATGGAAATAAGTGGATCCGCATTGCTCGCGGAAAGAATGCGCGCGGAAGTAGTGTCCGCGAATCTGGCCAACGCGGAAACTACGCGCGTTGACGGAGGAGGCCCTTTCCAGCGAATGCACGTCGTTTTCGGCGCGCGGCCGGTGGCGCATCCCAGTTTTGGAATGTCGCTAGCATCGTTCGGCGATTTGCACGCCGAAAACGTCCGGGTAGTTGGCTTGGTCGGCGATGAAACGCCGCCGATCCAACGCTTCGAACCCGGGCACCCAGATGCCGACACGCAGGGTTACGTTTCCTATCCGGCAATTAATCCGGCAGAAGAAATGATCAACCTGATGGGCGCGGCCAGAGGATACGAAATGAATGCTTCGGCGATCACCAGCATCAAAAACATGATTCAGTCAGCCATCACCATTCTCGGCTAATGAAACCAGCGAAGGAGTTCAGCGGTGACCAATAGCATTCCAGGAGTTCCTCCCGGAAGTATTGACCTTGGGAGCAGCGCCGCAACGATTAAGCCGGCCGCGCCGGGAAATTCGGCTGACAATCCCGACTTCATGAGTACCTTGCAAGGCGCCATGGGACAAATAGGAGACATGCAATCCGAGGCGGATGGAAAAGTTACCCAGTTGCTGACTGGCAATGGCCAGGATGTTCACTCCGCTATGATTGCCATCGAAAAAGCCAACCTGGCATTCGAGATGATGCTGCAAGTGCGCAACAAAATTATTGCTGCCTATCAAGCGGTTTCGGGCATCGCATTTTAGCGAGACCCCTCGGCCTCTTAAGACATAGGACGATCGAAGCAATGTTCTTCCGCCGCTCACATGGAAAAGACCCTGAAACAGATCATCGCCTTCTTAAATGGCTTGAGCCTGCAGCAAAAAGCGCTCTTGGTGGTCAGCGTCGTCTTGGTAGGCGGATCTTTGTGGTTGTTTGTTTATCTTTTGGGCGGAGGCGATTACAAACCGCTAACTGCGGGCATGTCCCCGGTTGATGCGCAAGATCTCGCGAGGCGTCTCGCGGCGCAGAATATTCTCTATCAGATTTCCAGCGATGGAGCCACGGTACTAGTTCGCGCAGATCAACTCGACAAGGCTCGCCTTGAGGTCGCGGCACAGGGACCATTGGCCAGTGGTCGGCTGGGATTCGAGATTTTCGATAAGCCCAATTGGTCCGGCAGTGATTTTTCAGAAAAAGTGAATTATCAGCGTGCCCTCGAGTCTGAATTGGAACGCACGATCCAGAGCATGAACGGCGTTTCAGCCGTACGAGTGCACTTGGTCTTGCCGCGGGATTCACTGTTCAGCGACCGCGAACGTCCCGCCAAGGCCGCGGTAGTAATGAAACTTCGCGGCACACGACTCACAGAACAAATTTCCGCTTCGGTCGCCAATTTGGTTTCCAGTTCCTGGGATGGCCTCTCGCCACAAAACGTGACGGTCGTAACCACTGACGGACAAATGCCAGTCTCGGGCCATGGTCACGGCGCTCCTGGCGTTCCTGGAAACCAGGACCTTGAGGTGGTGCTCGCTGAGCGCGTGATTCAAACACTGATTCCGATTCTCGGGAACGAACATGTACGATCCAGCATCACGGTGGAATATGACTCTACCTCCGGCGAGAGCACGCAGGAGGTGTATGACCCCAATACCAGTGCCGTTCTAACGTCTCAAACATCGGAGGAAACCGCCGCCGATCTCGAGCCTTCAGGCATTCCTGGAACGCCCAGCAATATGCCAAATGCTAAAGGAACGCCCACGGTGGTCGGCCAGGCAAAGACCGCCACTGCTTCGCAGGGTATTCACACAGAGAGCAAAACCTTCGCGGTCAGCCGCATCACACATCATCTGCTCGAACCCGCGGGCCGGGTAAAGCGCATTGCTGCAGCTATCTTGGTCGACGACGTAACCGATATAAAAACGGTGGGCGGCAAATCTCAAGAAACCCGCAGGAAACACACGCCGGAGGAGATGAAGCAAATCGAAGAGCTCGCCAAAGCGGCGATCGGATTCGACTCTGTTCGTGGGGATCAATTTTCCATACAGAACGTAGCCTTTACTGAGCCAATCATTGAGCTACCGTTACCGCCGAACCGTGTTCAGCGCATTGTAGCCATCTTTGAACAATGGACTGGTGCGTTGCGTTACGCAGGTCTGTTGGCATTGTTCATCGTGATTTACCTTCTGGTTCTCCGGCCCGTTAAAAACCAGGTAATTCGAATGTTGCAGCAGCCATTAGTGGTTGCCGACTCGGCCGATGCGGTGGTTGGCGCCAAGCCTGCGGTGCTGGACGCCAAGCGCGGTCACATCGGTTTGCCAGGAGACACCACGGATGCCTCACCTGAGGTTCAACGCGTCGTGGCATTGAAGAAGCAGCTCGTTACTAAAGTACAAGAAGATCCCGCCTCCGCTAGCCGCTTAATTCAGAACTGGCTGAGGAAAGTTCCGGAGCAGCGATGAGCGAAATTCTCGCAGAGCCGCTGAGCGGTCAGCGCAAGGCCGCCATCTTACTTGTGCTACTGGGCGACGAAGCGGCTGCTGGCGTATACAAAATGCTTCCCCCCAACGAACTGCGGCAAATTACCCAGGAGATCGCGGAGCTGGAATACATTTCTCCTGAAGTGGCCGCCAAGGTTCTTCAGGAATATCACGACCTCAGCATGACCCAGGAATATCTATCCCAAGGTGGCCAGGAATTCGCCAGCAAGCTTTTGATCAAAGCGTTCGGTGAGGCTGGTGCGCGGTCCCTGCTGGAAGAAGTGACCAAGGCGCAAGAGCTAAGTTCCCAAAATTTGGATACCCTGCAGAGGACCGATCCTCAGCAGCTAGCGAAGTTCATTCAGGGCGAGCATCCACAAACGATCGCATTAATTGTGGCCCACCTTAACGTGCGCACCGCCCGGGTGGTGCTGATGTTGCTGCCGGAGAAGATTCGAGCCCAGGCTGTCAGACGGCTCGCCCAGCTGCAGCAGTTCTCGCCAGAAATGGTGAAAAAGATTTCCATGGTTCTGCATCGCCGCCTCACCGGCATGGGCCAGCAGAGCCGTCGCTCGTTTGGCGGGGTAAAAGCCGTCGCCGACTTGCTTAACAACATCGATCAGGAAGCCACCAAGAGCATTCTGGCGTCGATCGAGCAAGACAACGAGCCGCTGGCAACTTCCATTCGCAACTTGATGTTTACCTTTGAAGATTTTCTCGATGTGCAGGATGCCGGACTGCGCGAACTGCTGGGCCAGCTCGACAAGAAAAGCCTGGCAGTCGCGCTGAAAGGCGCATCAGAAGATCTAAAAAATCACTTTTTCAAGGGCATGTCCTCTCGCGCCGTGGAAATGCTGAAAGAAGATATGGAAGCGATGGGCCCTATTCGTTCGCGCGACGTACAGGCTGCACAGCATGAAGCTGTAACCGTGGCGCGAAAACTGGAAGCGGAAGGGAAGATAGCGCTCAAATCAGAGCAGGAGGAAGCTTATGTCGTCTGATCGAGTGAACCTTCAAGAGCCGAAAGCGATGACCGAGACATTTCATTACTTGGCCACCAGCGATGACGGCCCCGGGGCCGCCGAGGGAATCGGCGACCCACTGGAGTGGCAGAAGCGCATGTCCTCCTCTGCCGCCAAATCGGAACAACAGGAAAAGGAGACATTTGAGCGCGGGATAGTGGAAGGACGAAATCGAGGTAAAGCCGAATTTGACAAGCAGATTGAGGCTTCGCGAGCGATGGTCACTAATACTGTGCAGGCCTTCAAGACACAAAGAGAGAATTATTTTAACCGTGTTGAAACTGAGATTGTTCAGTTGTCATTGGCCATTGCGCGCAAAATCTTGCACCGCGAAGTTCAGATGGACCCGTTGCTCCTTGCCGGATTGGTGCATGTAACTCTCGAAAAGCTGGAGAGCGGCACACGCGTGCGCTTACGCGCCAATCCAGCGGACATTCACTATTGGAGTGAGTACTTCAGCCAGCCTGCTTCCTTTCAGCCTGCGCCCGAATTGATTGGAGACGATAGCCTCAAACCCGGCGAGTGCGCCCTGGAAGGAGACATGGGCACTACTCAAATCAGCATCGAGACGCAACTTAAGGAGATCGAACAGGGCTTCTTTGATTTGTTGGAACAAAGGCCGCGGATAACTTGATGGACGTTCCTAATCTCCTTGATTCGTATTTCCGGCGCTTGGAAGATTTTTCTGTGCTGCGCTGGAGCGGCCGAATTACCAAGTCCATCGGGTACGTGGTGGAATCGGATGGCCCATTTTGTTCCGTCGGTGAAGGCTGCGCCATCATTACCAAGGACGGGCAAGTGTCTACCGGCGAGATCGTGGGATTTCGTGGACGCACCGTACTGTCGATGCCGCTGGAGCGGCCCAATGGCATTCGCTACGGCGATCGCATTGTCACTCGTGGAACTCAACCGTCGTTACGTGTTGGGCCACATGTACTGGGCCGGGTCATGGATGGTGCGGGAAAACCGATCGATGGCAAACCGCCCTACCGCGCCAGAGAATACTGGCCATTTCACGGCGCCCCGCCGTTGCCGCTGGACAGAATTCCAATCCAAACCCCACTTGGTTGTGGTATTCGAGCCATCGACGGCATGCTGACTTGCGGTCGCGGCCAACGGGTTGGGATATTCGGGGGCAGCGGCGTAGGAAAAAGCACGCTTATCGGAATGATGACGCGCAATACTTCCGCGGACCTTACCGTACTGGCCCTGGTCGGTGAGCGCGGCCGGGAGGTGCGGGAATTCCTTGAGGAAGCCATCGGCGTTGAAGGATTGGCGCGTTCGGTTCTGGTGGTGTCGACCTCAGACCAGTCGCCGTTGCTGCGTATTCGCGCAGCGCTTGCGGCTACCACTCTGGCGGAGTATTTTTGCAAACAAGGCAAACATGTCTTATTAGTGGTCGACTCTCTAACCCGCTTTGCAATGGCTCAACGGGAAATTGGCTTGGCTGCCGGCGAGC
>Ga0209006_10003867_pt1 | contig 13617 bp, 9 predicted proteins | sample JacPin_JW_Ref_O2_FD_188567 | JGI IMG/M metagenome (GOLD analysis project Ga0209006, IMG submission 188567) | Forest soil microbial communities from Algoma, Ontario, Canada - Jack Pine, Ontario site 1_JW_Ref_O2 (SPAdes) (version 2) | ecosystem: Environmental > Terrestrial > Soil > Boreal... | reverse complement strand
TAAGCCCCTCCGGCGACGCTGAAAGCCTCAACGAGCTGTCGGATGGCTTTGCCACCGCGATCACCGCCGGCCTGATGATGGTCTACGCGGTGCTGGTGCTGCTGTTCGGCACCTTCCTGCAGCCGATCACCATCCTGTTCTCGCTGCCGCTCTCGATCGGCGGCGCGATCGTGGCGCTGCTCGTGACCGGCAAGCAGCTGACGACGCCGGTGTGGATCGGCATCCTGATGCTGATGGGCATCGTCACCAAGAACGCCATCATGCTGGTGGAATTCGCGGTCGAATCGATCCGCGAAGGCAAGCCGCGCGACGAAGCCATCATCGACGCCGGCATGAAGCGCGCCCGCCCGATCGTCATGACCACGATCGCGATGGCCGCCGGCATGATGCCGAGCGCGCTGGCGTTCGGCGCCGGCGGCGAATTCCGCTCGCCGATGGCGCTCGCCGTGATCGGCGGCCTGGTGTTCTCGACCATCCTGTCGCTGGTGTTCGTGCCGGCGATGTTCATGATGATGGACGACATCGGCGCGCTGGCCTGGCGCTTCGGCAAGAAGCTGATCGTCTCGCACGCCGAGAGCGATGAGGCGAAGCCGGATCATTCAGCCGGGCATTCCGCCGACCATCGCGAGCCGCCGGCCGCGCCGACCATCGTGCATTCGCCGGCGGCGGAGTAGCGGACCGCCGACATCGGAGAAGAAGCTTTGCGTTACGCGCCTTTTGCCCGCTGACGGCCTAGTCAGCGTCAATGAATTCGACGGCGCCCGGCCGCGCCGACTGAATGGCCACCACGAGCTTTGGCGCCAACGGCCTGAGATCCGCAAGACGGTTCGTTTTCGCACGAAGCACGATGACGGCTATCGAATAGGAAATCAGATTCTGCTGAAAGGACAGGTTTCGATCCACGGTGACGAATGCATCAAACTGTCCAGCGGCGAGGGCCAACAGCTCGCCGTTCTTGATCGTGGCCCAGCCCATTTGACGCAGTTTTGACGTCGTGGCCGACGATGTCGCGAGCCAGGCGCCAGTCGACGCATTCGTCGAGCAGAACCCTCACGAAGCCGCTTCGACCATTCGCGTCTTGGCTTCTTCCAGGAAGGCGACGACATGCTCTCGGGTAACGGATGGGAAGCCTGTGAGAAAATCATTGATCGATTCGCCGGCCTCGAGATAGTCGAGCAACGTCTGCACGGGGACTCTTGTCCCGTGGAACACGGCGGCGCCCCCCATGACGTCAGGACTGATTGAGACGATCGGCTGTTTCATGTCGGCAGATTACACCTTCAAGCGGAGCATGCGCAAATACCGGATGTCGCGGCGCTCAGCGACGACCGAGGGCCGTTGCGACGGTTTTCGCGATGGCGTCCGCAAGCTGGTGCTGGCGAAACGGCTTTGACAGCCTGGGCAGTCCCCCATCCGCGCCCGGCGGCAGCTCCGCATATCCGGTCGCCAGAATGATCGGAAGGTCGGGTTTTTCGGCCCTGATCGCGATGGCAAGCTCCGAGCCCGTCATCAGCGGCATGGCCTGATCGGTGATCACAAGGTCGATGCCGCCCTTGCGGCGGATGATTTCGAGGGCGTCCTTGCCGGAAGTCGCCTCCAATACCGTGTGCCCGAGGTCTTCCAGCATGGCGGCGGTATTGAGCAGCACCAGCGGATCGTCATCCACCGCGAGGATCACCAGCGGTCCCTCTCTTCCATCGAGCGCCTCCGCATCGGCTTCGTGCGGCACAAGGCCGGAGCCTGCAGTGGCAACCGGGAGCCAGAGTTCGACGGTGGTGCCCTCGCCTTTCCCGCTCTTGAGTACAAGCTTGCCGCCGGATTGGTCGATCATTCCGTGAACCATCGACAATCCCAATCCTGTGCCTTTGCCTACGCCCTTGGTGGTGAAGAACGGCTCCAGCGCACGGCCGCGCGTCGCCTCGTCCATTCCGCAGCCCTCGTCGGTCAGCGACAGGCACACGTAGCGTCCGGCCTTCAGGTCCGGCGCATCGACGACGTTCATTTCCCTCGCGGCAATCATGATCGCCCCGCCCCTGGGCATCGCATCGCGCGCATTCACCGCGAGATTCAGGATGGCCAGTTCGAGCTGGTTCGGATCGGCCAGAACCTTGTTCAGCCCCGGAGAAAAATCGGTCTCGATCTGCACGGTTGCCCCGAGCGAGCTATGCAACAGATCCGTCATGCCGTGGACAAGCTCCGCGACGTCGATCACCGCCGGCTTGAGTTCCTGCCGCCGGGCGAAAGCCAGCATGCGCTGCGTCAATCCCGCGCCGCGTTGCGCGCCCTGCATCGCGTTATCGACGAGCCGCATCATTTTGGGATCGGACGGAAGACGTTTGCGCAAAAGCTCGAGGCTGCCGAGCACCGCCATCAGCAGATTGTTGAAATCATGCGCGACGCCGCCGGTGAGCTGCCCGATCGCGTCCATTTTCTGGGATTGGAACAAGGCTTCACGGGCCGCCTGAAGGGCGCGCTCCGCCTCCCGGCGCTCGGTAATATCCCGGGTGATCTTGGCGAAGCCGAGCAGCTTCCCGTCAGGCGCGCGGATCGCATCAATGACGACATTGGCCACGAACTTGCTGCCGTCCTTGCGAATGCGCCAGCCTTCCTTTTCAAACCTGCCGTCTCGCGCCGCCGTCTCGAGCGCGATCTGCGGCATTCCCGCCTGTCGGTCTTCCTCGGTATAGAACTGCGAAAAATGCCTGCCAATAATTTCCTCCGGACGATAGCCTTTGATCCTCTCCGCGCCGGCATTCCAGCTTGAAACCTGGCCGGCCGGCGTCATCATGTAGATGGCGTAGTCCGTGACGCCGTGCACGAGCAGCCTGAACTGTTCCTCGCTTTTCCGAAGCGCCTCTTCGGCAATTTTTCGCTCGGTAAGGTCGCGGGTAATTTTCACGAAACCAAGCAGATTGCCGGCGGCGTCCCGGATGGCGTCGATCACGACATAGGCCCAGAACCGGGTGCCGTCCTTTCGGCAGCGCCAGCCCTCGCCTTCGAATTTTCCCTCGCGCGTGGCGATCTCGAGCGCTCTTCGCGGCAGCCCCGCTTCGCGATCCGCCTCGGTGTAAAAACGCGAGAAATGCTCGCCCAGGATTTCGGATTCCTCGTAGCCTTTGAAACGCCGGGCCCCGGCGTTCCAGCTCGATATCAGGCCCTGCGGATCAAGCATGTAGATCGCGTAATCGGTAACGGCTTCAATCAGCATGCGGTAGCGGCTGTCGTCCGTCGACGCCGACTCAAACCGCTGTTTTTGGTGCATCGAAGACTCCCGGCCCCGGTGACTGAATGAACCACCCCGTGAGTGAACACTCCGGCCGCCCGATAGTTCCTCTCCCGGCGATGGATCGCCGGGGCCCGGCCATGACCGACCGGCTCCTCGGTTGGCGGAGCGAGCCTGCCCCTACTCGTTCCGCGCCACCGCCGTCAGCTTGGTCATGTTCTGCAGCAGGATGCGGCCGCGTTGCAGATCCAGAATGCCGTCCTTGCGCCAAAGCTGCAGCTGGCGGTTGACGCTTTCGCGCGCGGCGCCGACGAAGACGCCGAGTTGCTCCTGCGAGATGTGCACCTCGGAACCGAAGTCGGCGGCCAGCGCGCACAGCCTGCGCGCCAGCCGCACCGGCAGCGGCTGCAGCATGGATTCCTCCATCCGCTCGCTCTGCCAGCGGATGCGCTGGCACAACAGCTGGATGATCTTGATCGCGACCTTCGGCTCGCGTTCGAGATGGCCGAGAAAATCCTGCTGCCGCAGCACAAATAATTCAGAGGCCTCGCCCGCGGTCGCATCCGCCGTGCGGGAATAGCCGTCGAGCACCGCGACCTCGCCGAACAGGTCGCCCGGGCCCATGAAATTCAGGGTCAGGCGGCTGCCGTCGGAGGCCCCGGTCTCGATCCGGATCTGGCCGCGGCGGACCCCGAACAGGGAGTCGCCGGGATCGCCCTTCTGGAACAGGAGCTCGCCTGTTTTGAGGTTCTGGGTGTGGCAAAGGCTTGAAATCCGCGCCAGCTCGTCGGCGCCGAGATCCGCAAACATCGGATTCATCTTCAGAATGACCGCAAATTCGGCCGCTTTACTCATGGCAATGCTCCGGTTCGAGAAATCCACCGTCCCGGAAGTGTGCCATAGGTCACATAACTTTGCAGCACCCCCGGATTATTTTTAGCTCCTTTGAGCCAATTCCCGTTTCGGGGGTAAGCTTGGCTCCAATTCGCTGCCGTCGGCCCGGTCCGGAAGTTCGTCATGAGAGCATTGAAAATCACAGGCAGCGCCATCGCCGCCGTCATCGTCGTCGCGGCGCTGCTGCTGGTCGTCGGCGTGCCTTCCGGCTTTCTGACCTCGGCGATCCAGTCGCGCGTGGAGCGTGCGACCGGCTATCGGCTGACGATCGCGGGCACCAGCAAGATCGGGCTGTGGCCGTCGCTCAATGTGACGCTGAACGACGTCACGCTCGAGGCGCCCAGGAACCGCGACGGCATGGGCAGCCTGACCGTCGGCAGACTGCAGGCCGACATCACGCTCGCCAGCCTGTGGTCCGGCCACCCGCAAGTCACCGAGCTTGCGATTGCGCATCCGGTGCTGCACGTGCCGCTGCTGCGCGAACGCAGCGGGCCGCTCAATCCGCCTGCCAAACAAGCCGCGCCGGCCGGCGAGGCCGATGCCGACGTGCCCGCGATCGATCTGATCACGGTGACCGATGGGGTGATCGAATTTTCCAACCTGCGCGACCGCGTGGCCAACCACATCGAGGGCATCAATGTCGAGGCGGTGATCGGCGGCGATCGCAAGATCAGGATCACCGGCAACGCCACCGCCGGCGCGCAAGCGCTGAAATTCGAACTCGGCGCCACCGCGCCCGCCCATCTCACCGATCGGCAGAACATCCCGGTCGATTTGAAGCTCGAGGCGCCCGGCGCGTTGCAGGCGCCGCTGTCGGCCAAGGCCGAGGTGCGGCTCAACGGCGCGGTGGTGATGATCAACGGCCTTTCCGGCGCGATCGGCGACGGCGCCTTCAACGGCTGGGCCTCGGTCGACACCTCGAGCAAGCCGCTGGTGAAACTCGATCTCGACTTCCAGCGGCTCGACGTCGCGGCCACAGCACCGAGCGCCGCGTCGTCGCCCTCGCAGGGCTTGCAGCACGCCTGGAGCAATGCGTCGATCGACCTCACCGGATTGAACTATGTCGACGCGCAAATGCGCGTCTCCGCGGCCGAGCTCAACATCGGCGAAGCGCATATCGCGCCGGCCGCGATCGACGCCACGCTCGCCGGCGGCGTCCTGAATGCACGGTTCGCCAATCTCGGCACCTATGGCGGCCAGGCCAGCGGCGACGTGATGGTGGACGCGTCGGCGGCAAGCCCGGCGTTTTCGCTGCGCAGCGATCTCTCCGGCGTGCGCGCTCTGCCGCTGCTGCGCAGCATCGCCGATTTCGACAAGCTCGACGGCAAGCTGCAGGCGAAGCTGGCGCTGCGCTCGGCCGGCCCGAGCCAGCGCGCCATCATGTCGAACCTCGACGGCAACGTATTCGCGGTGTTTCAGGACGGCGCCATCCGGGGCCTCAACGTCGCGCAGATGGTGCGCTCGCTGACATCGAGCACGTTGTCGGGATGGCAGGAGGGCCAGGAGCAGAGCACCGACCTCACCCAGCTCAGCGCCTCGTTCCGCGTCGAGAAGGGACAGGCCACCTCGACCGATCTCAACCTGGTGGGCCCGCTGGTGCGGATGACCGGCGCCGGCACCATCGACCTCGGCACCCAGATGCTGGCGTTCCGGGTCGAGCCCAAGCTGGTGATGACGACTCAAGGCCAGGGCCGCGCCGCCGATCCGGTCGGCCTCGGCATTCCCGTCGTGATCGACGGCCCCTGGGCCGAGCCGCGCATCTATCCCGACATGGCCGGCATCCTGGACAATCCGGACGCGGCCTATGCCAAACTGAAAGACATGGGCAAGGGCCTGTTCGGGCCGGGCGGCGCCGGGCTCGGCGGCGGAAGCCTGGGCGGGCTGAGCGGGATCGGCGGGTTGATGAACGGCGGACAGGGCAACGGGCCGAGCAGCAACAGCGGCGGCAGCAATAGCAACAGCAGCGGCGGCAAGCCGCCGGATGCGTTCGGCGGCCAGTTCGGCGAGACCATCGGCAATTTGCTACAGCAGGGACTGGGGCAAGGCCGCAGCATGCCGGCCGCACCGGCCCCGGCCGCAGCGCCTGCGGGCATACCGGCCCTCCCGGCCGCGCCGCAGGCGAGCGATTCTTCCATTCCGCCGCCGTCGCAGGACAGCCAGCCGATGAAAGACGTGCTGAAGCAGCTGTTTAACCGGTGACATCGCGGGCCGCGGCGTATTGCGTCTGCGAACCACGCACTCTCATTCTCACCGCCCGTGTGGCGCCCCCACCCCCGACCCCTCCCCACACGCGCTGCGCGCGCGGGGGAGGGGGAAGAAGAAATCCACTCGTCATGCCCGGACTTGATCCGGGCATCCATCAATCTTCGCAAAGAGTTTTTCGAAGAGGATGGATCACCGGGTCAAGCCCGGTGATGACAGTTGCCTATGACGGCTTCTTCCGCCGCAGCGGCGTCACTTTCGCGGGTTCGTCGGCTTCTTCGCGCCAGCGCAAGATCTCGGCGGCGAGGATCGGATGATTGAAGCCCTTCAGATGCAGATCGTCGAGCGGCTTGCCTTCGACCCATGGCTCGACCATGCCGTAGACGCGCCTGCTCACCACGATCTGGCCGGCCTTGGCCTCGTCGCACAGGCGCGAGGCGAGGTTGGTGACGCTGCCGATCGCGGCGTATTCGAGCCGCTGCTCGAAGCCGATCTGGCCCAGGGTCGCGTATCCGAGCGCGATGCCGAGGCCGAATCCTAGACTGTGCCCGCGGTTGCGCCAGCGCTCGGTCAGCCGGCCGATGGTGTCGCGCATCTCCACCGCCATCTTCACCGCGCGGGCGGTGTGATCGGCCAGCATGATCGGCGCGTTGAACAGGATCATCACGCCGTCGCCGGCATAACGGTCGAGCGTGCCCTCGTAGCGGAAGATCAACTCGCCCAAGGCGGCGTGATATTCGCGCAGCACGTTCATGGCCTCTTCCGGCTCGGTCGATTCGGTAAACGCCGTGAAGCCGCGCAAATCGCAGAACACCACGGTGACCTCGCGGCGGTGGCTGTCGAGCAGCCCTTCGTGGCCGTCGGAAGAGGCGATCAGCTGCGCCACCTGCGGCGCCAGGAAACGCTCGAGCTTGCGGATGCGCTCGATCTCGGCAAGCTGCTTCTCGACCCGCTCTTCCAGCGACTTGTTCCAGTCGATCAGTTGATCGGTCTGCTCCTGCAATTTGGTCGCCTGCTGCTGCACCACGGAGTGGGCGGAGGAAAGCTCGCGGCCCTTCTGGTCGACTTCCGAAAACAGCCGCGCATTGCGCATTGCCAGCACCGATTGATGCGCGAAGGTGCGCATCAGCCCGATCAAATTGCCCGAGAATTCGCCGGCGTTCTTGCGCAATACCACCAGCGCGCCCAGCACGCCCTGCTGGTCGACCAGCGGCACCACCAGCACCGAATTGAAACCAGCGGCGACCGCGACGTCGCGCAGCAGATGGTCGGCGGCCTGCGACAGATCCGGGATCGCGATCGGCTCGCCTTTGGCAGCGGCCTCGCCGAGCGCGCTGCCGGCCTCGTCGATGATCAGATGCGCCCCCTCGGTGGCGCGTGCGATGCCGATCGCCTCGGTCAGGTTGAACTGATGCTTCGCCGCGTCATAGCCATAGATCAGCACCGCGTCGGCTTGCGTGATTTCGAGCGCGCGCGCGGCGACCTGCGGCAGCACGGCGTTGAGATCGAGCGAGGAGGCGACCGCGCGGCCGACTTCCTCCAGCACCTTGAGCTCGTTGATCGAGCGCGCCAGATCGCGCGTGCGCTCCTCGACCTTGGATTCCAGGCCCGAATAGGTTTCGGCGAGCTGGCCGGCCATGCTGTTGAACTGGCCGGCGAGTTCTTCCAGCTCATCGCCGGTGGAGACGTCGATGCGATGACTGAAATCGCCGGCGCCCAGCCGCCGCGCGCCGCGGCGTAGAGCCGTGATCGGAATCAGCATCCGCCGCGCCAGCACGATGCCGGCGAGAATCGCGACCGCGAGCCCGAGCGCGATCAACAGCCCGATCCGCAGCAGCTGGTCGCGGATCGGCGCCAAGGCCTGCGCCGTCGGCTGCTCGAAGAACACGTACCAGCCGAGTTTCGGTATTGCGCTCGCGGCCGTCAGCACCGAATGGCCGTCGGCATCCTCGCCCGAGGCGAGCGGGTCGCCGCCTTTGATCACGGTGTCGACCTGCGGCAGTTTTGCGAGATCTTTGGCCACCTGCGGGCCCTTGGCCGAACTCGCCAGCACGCGGCCCTTGGCGTCGACCACATAGGCGAACGCCGCCTTGCCGACCTGGGCGTCGCCGAGGAAGTCGGTGAGGAAACCAAGATCGACGTCGGCGATGGTGACGCCGGCGTTGAAGCCGGAATGCGACACCCCGATCGACATGAAGGGCCGCGAGCTCCGGAAGTCGGCGGGCGCGCGGCTGACGCCGCGGGCCATGGTTTCGGTGAAGCGCGGGTCGCGGGCGAGATCGGTCTTGCCGGCCACCGCGGAGGTGCGCGTCTGCCGCAGCAGCTCGCGGCCCTGGCCGTCGAGCAGCGTCAGCTGGCTGATCGGGGGCACCTGGTTCAACAGCTTGGCATAGTCGGCGCTGTGCTGCTGCAGGCTGTTGGCGCTATTGGTGGAGTAGGCGCTGGTCACCCAGCTGATCTGGCGCTCGAGTTCGGCCACCGACTGCTCGATCCGCCGGGCGGTGGCTTCCGCCTTCTCGCCCATGGCATCGGTGAGGGCGGCCTTGGTGGCGCGGTAGCTGATCCAGGTTTCCATCGCGCCGTTGACCGCGAGCACGAAGACCACGAGCCCCACCAACGCAAACACGTATTTGGCGAACAGGCCCTGGCGGAGCGGCCAGATTTTATCCCAAACCCCGATCATCCGGACCCTCGGAAAGCGGCCGTCTGGCCGCCGATATTCACGGCCGTCCCGTTTTCGGCCGGAGCCCTGTCTAGCACAGATTTGCCGCCCCGGCCGCCCCCCAACCAGCATGGTTAGCCCCGATTTTGGGCAGTCATTGTTCTCCCCTCCCCCCGCGCAGCGGTGGGGAGGGGTCGGGGGTGGGGGTGGCGCGGCATATTCTGAAGCAGCGGTTCGTGCGGATAGACCCCCCACCCCCGACCCCTCCCCGCCACGCGCAAGGGCGCGTGGAGGGAGGGGGAAGAATAGTGTGGCGCGATCGCGCCCAGCCAACAGCCGTCATTGCGAGCGCAGCGAAGCAATCCATGGCGCAGCGAATGCAGAGCGAAGAGTGGATTGCTTCGTCGCAAGTGCTCCTCGCAATGACGACAAGACTCAGCGACGGAAAGGCACACCTTCGCATTCTCGCCGCATGAATTTTTTTGCGCGAGGTATCCATCTCTTCCGCCCTTCAAACAAAGGGCGCGGGGAATGCCGGGCGGCCGATGCGCCCGATAGCCGCGTGTGCAATGGTAGAATAGAACGCACACACGGTAGCAGGTCACACCGGAATCACCCGGCACTCCCCACGCAATGGTTTACGGATTATACGTGCGCTCCCCGGTGCTCGGGCTTTTTGGCCACCGTCACCGGCGGAATTGCTTCCGCCAACTTGACACCAGCGTCGAGGTGTCAGGACTACACGACTTCTCCGTCCGCAAGAAAGCACCCTCGTCAGAAGCGCCACCCGCGTCCACCGCACCCCGCCCCGCGTTTCGCGACGATCATGATACGCCCCTTTGAGTGGGACGGGATGGCCGGGAATATAAAGGTGATTTGGTTTCTGAAAAACGGAAATATTTTTTCAATGGGGACTGGACAGGGCAAATCAGATTGATCTGGTTGAGGAAATTAATTTTTCGGCGCAACGGTTTTTTGGGAAGCGGGAGGCCGTTCTCAGGACATAATGCGTTCGAGCCGTTGTTTCCGGCTGCGCCAGTCCGGCATCAGGGTTTCCAGCAATTCGTAAAACGCCTGGCCATGATGCGGATGGATCAAGTGGATCAGCTCGTGGGTAATCACATAATCAATACATGCCGTGGGCGCGCGAATGAGGTCAGGATTGAGAGATATCCTGCCGCTCGGGGTCCAGCTTCCCCAGCGCCGCGGCATCGACCGGAATATAGGTGACGGCGGACGGCATCCCATCTTCACAAAACGCGCGCCGATTACCGCGAAGCGGTCCGCAATTCGGGTTCTTCCCTTCTCGCGATACCAGTTTGAGACAAGCCGCTTGACTACGCGCGGTTCGCGATGTCCGGGCGAGGCAACGTGAAGAAACGCGCCCTTAAGTTTGACTTCCTCCTCGGCACGCTTGTGCAGCTTCAGCCGATACTGGCGGCCAAGATAAAGGTGCGTCTCCCCGCCGACATAGCGGCGCTCAGGCGAGCGCGGCCGAAACTGCTCAAAATGCAGTATCTGGCGGATGAGCCATCGCGCGCGCTTTCGCAAGCGGCGCTCGACTTCCGCCTGCGACGTGGCCTCAGGGGCAATAACCCGTATCGCACCATCCGGAAACACGGTGATCGCCATTGTCGCGCGAGCAGAAAACTGGGCTGTGTAATCGAACCTGTGATCTGAATAGGCTATCGTGCCGTGCATAGGATTCAATCCGGCATTCGGGTGCGGGCGATACTCAGGATACGGTCAATGATCTCGTCCATGAGATCGGGCGTGAGCGGGTGGCCCTTCCCGTCCCGCATCACATCGAAAAGATAATCGTCCAGGTCGTTGCGCATCTCGTTCTGGATGTCGTCGCGCTGAGCCCAGTTCACAACGCGCCGCCGTGCGATGATGTCGAGCATGGCTTCGGCGGCTTCCCCGGCATCCGCGCGCACGTCGGCGCCCGGCGTGACCGCCGCGAGATGCTTCTCGATCGCATGATAGAAAGCGACAGCGGTATCGTTGCCGCGCAGATGCTGGGGCACGTCATCGTGCCGGGGGCGGACGACCTGTTCCCGCGCATCGCGGATGATATTCAAGAACTCCAACTGCGAAATTCGCTGCGCCCGGTGATCGTCGATGGCCTTCTGGATCAACGCGGATATCTTCTCGAAATAAACCGGGTCCTCCTCCATGCGCTCGGTGATGGTACGCTGGGTGAGGCTCGCGATCATATCGGCCTTGGATGCCGGGGTGGTCTGTTCCCCAACCGCTTCCTCGAACGCCTTTTCGTCAAAAATATTGACCGGCGCCGTGAGGGTGATCACCTCGTTAGCGTGAATATGCTGGTCCAGCAGCTTACGCACCCGCTCTTCGTAGAGCTTGAAGTCGATATCTTCCTGATAGCGCTTGCGGACGGCGGTACGGAGCTTCTGGAACCGGCGCAAATCCTCTTTATAGGAAGCAATGGCAGATTCATTGCGGTGCTCGTTGATCCAGTCGGCGGTTGAGAGCGCAATCGCGAGCGTGCGTGCGAATTGCGCCAAGCGTTCGTAAAAATCCTCGCGGCGTTCTTCGTCGCCAAGGTGCCGCTCGAAGCCTTCTTCATCCAGCTTGTTGGGCAATTCCTTGAAGAGGTCCCAAAGCTGGTGCTGGCGCTGCGGAAGCTTCTCAATTTCTTCACGGTTCTGGGTAACGACGCCCTGAAGATCTTCGGCCTCGAACTCGGCGAGGGCGGAATAGGTCTTAAGCGCGGGGTCGAGCTCGCCAAGGACACCCGCGTAATCGATGATGTAGCCGTATTCCTTGTCGTCCTCGACGCGGTTCACGCGGGCAATCGCCTGCAAGAGGCCGTGCGCCTTGAGCGGCTTGTCGAGGTAAAGCACGGTATTCTTGGGTGCGTCGAAGCCGGTCAGGAGCTTGTCGACCACGATGAGGATTTCGGGGTCCTCGCGATCCTTGAACGAGGCCACGATGGAGCGATTGTAGCTTTTTTCATCGCCGTACCGCTCCATCATTTTTTTCCAGAAGCGGACGACTTCTTCGCGTGATTCATCCCCAACCTCGTCGTACCCCTCGCGGTCGTCGGGCGCTGAGATAATCACTTCGGACGTGACCATGCCGATTTGATCCAGTGCGCGCTTATAAAGCAGGGCCGCCCGCTTGGAACGGGTCGCTAGCTGGGCCTTGAAACCGGTCCCTTTCCAGTTCTTGGCGAAATGCTCGGAGACGTCATAGGCGACGCAATAGATAGTCGGCTCTGTCTGACCTATCTCGCTGTAGCGGGTAAATTTTCGCTTCAGGTCAGCGCATTGATCCGGCGTGAGATCGCGGCTGACGCGTTCAAACCAAACGTCGATACCGTTTCGGTTGACGTCCTGCTCGACATGTCGCCCTTCGTACAACAATGGCACGACAGCACCGTCCTTCACGGCCTGGTCGATGGCATAGATATCGATAAGCCCACCGAACTTGGCGGCGGTGCTCTTTTCCTTCTTCATCAACGGCGTGCCGGTGAAGCCGAGATAGCAGGCGTTTGGAAACATCCGCTTCATGCGGGTGTGCATTTCGCCGTACTGTCCGCGATGGCTTTCGTCGATCAGCAGGAACACATCGCTCGACAGGTCGCGGTAGTCGCGGACATTCAGCGCGGTGTCGAACTTGTTGATGACGGTTGCGATAATCGAAGCCCTCTGCTGCGAGACGAGCTTCAGCAGATGCCGCCCCGAGGAGGCGTTCTCAGGTTCCGCGCCACAGGCGGCAAAGGTCGCCTTAAGCTGCTCATCAAGATCTATGCGGTCGGTAACCAGTACGATGCGGGGATTCACGATTTCCGGGTCGAGCGCTAGAGCCCTTGCCAGCATAACCATGGTGAGGGACTTGCCGGAGCCTTGGGTGTGCCAGATGACACCGCCCTGCCGGCGACCCTCGGAATCCCGCTGTTTTACCTTGGAGAGGATATTCTTGACTGCGAAGAACTGCTGATAGCGGGCAACCTTCTTGATGCCGAGATCGAACAGCGTGAATCGCCGCGCGAGATCCAAGAGGCGGTCGGGGCGGCACAGTGCATACAGCACCCTGTCCTGCTCGGTAACCTCGCGCCCGTCCCCCATCATGCGCTCAAAGGGCGCCTGCTCTTCCTCAAAGCCGTCGCCGAACGTCCGTTTCGCCTCGGTCGCGGTCAGCGGCATTGTCAGCAACGGCCCGATGTCACCGTCATTGAATTCCTTTTCCCGCCAAAGAGCCCAGAATTTGCGCGAGGTACCGACCGTGCCGTACCGCACCTTGTTCTTGTTGGTGGCGATCAGAAGCTGCACGGAGCGGAACAAATGCGGGATTTCGTCGGAACCTTGGTTGCGGAGATTCTGGGAAATGGCCTCCTCAAAATCCTCGTTCGGGCCTTTGCACTCCATGACGCAAAACGGGATGCCATTGACGAAGAGAACAATGTCGGGTCGCCGAGTCTTGGTCGAACCGGAGCGCTCGACATCGAACTCCTTGCAGACATGAAAGATGTTGTTCGCGGGATTGGCCCAATCGACGTATTTCAGGGATCGTCCGCGCGTATCGCCCTCGACGGGCTGATCAAGCGACGTGCCGAGCTGCAACAGATCGGTCGTCAATTCATTCAAGCGCATCATGCCGAGTGGCTCCC
>Ga0209006_10003866_pt1 | contig 13619 bp, 10 predicted proteins | sample JacPin_JW_Ref_O2_FD_188567 | JGI IMG/M metagenome (GOLD analysis project Ga0209006, IMG submission 188567) | Forest soil microbial communities from Algoma, Ontario, Canada - Jack Pine, Ontario site 1_JW_Ref_O2 (SPAdes) (version 2) | ecosystem: Environmental > Terrestrial > Soil > Boreal... | reverse complement strand
CCGCCACAAGCAGCTGCCATTCCACCAGGTCGACGCCGGTGATCATCTCGGTGACCGGATGCTCGACCTGGATGCGGGTGTTCATCTCCATGAAGTAGAAACCGCCGCCCGGCTCGAGCAGAAATTCCACCGTGCCGGCCCCGGTGTATTCCACAGCTCGCGCCGCCTCGCAGGCCGCTCGCGTCACCGCCTCGCGCTGCGCGCCGCTCAGGTGCGGCGCCAGCGCTTCTTCCAGCACCTTTTGATGGCGCCGTTGGGCCGAACAGTCGCGCTCGAACAGGTGCACGATCCGTCCATCGTTATCGCCGAAAATCTGCACCTCGATGTGGCGCGGATTGAGCAGGTATTTCTCCAGCAGCACCCGGTCATCGTTGAAGCTGGCACGCGCCTCGCGCTGGCAGCTCGCCAGCCGTTCATCGAACACCGCCTCGCTTTCGACCACACGCATGCCCTTGCCGCCACCCCCGGCCGTGGCCTTGATCAGGACCGGATAGCCGATGCGCCCCGCCTCGCTGCGCAGTCGCGCCACGTCCTGCGCCTCATCGTGATAACCCGGCAACAGCGGCACGCCGCTCTGCTGCATCAGCTGCTTGGCGGTGGCCTTGGAACTCATGGCGCGCATCGCCGCCACCGATGGGCCGATAAAGCACAACCCCGCGGCCGCGCACGCCTGCGCGAATTCCGGATTCTCGGACAGAAAGCCGTAGCCCGGGTGAATCGCCTGCGCGCCGCTCTGACGCGCGGCGTCGATGATCGCGGGAATACGCAGGTAACTGTCGCGGGCCGCAGCCGGGCCCACGCACACCGCCTGGTCGGCGAGCCGCACGTGCAGCGCCGCCGCGTCGGCTTCGGAATACACCGCGACCGTGGAGATGCCGAGCCGGCGGCAGGTTGCCATTACGCGGCAGGCGATCTCGCCGCGATTGGCAATGAGGATCTTGTCGAACATTGCTTACTCGCCCAACTTCATCTAGTCCGCCCAGCCCGGTTTGCGCTTGGCGAAAAAGGCTGCAATGCCCTCGCGCGCCTCCTCCCCGGCCCGTACTTCCGCAATGCTGCGGGCGGTCTGCTCCAACACCTGCGGCTCGAATGCATCGTGGCCGCGCAGCGAGGCCAGCAATCGCTTGCAATGCGCCTGGGCTTGCGGCCCGGCAGCGCGCAGAGACTGAAGCAGTCGCTCCAGGTGCGTATCGAGCGCCGCGGCATCGGCGATCTCGTGAATCAATCCGATGCGCAGCGCTTCATCGGCATCGAAGCGCTCGCCCGTGAGGAAATAACGGCGCGCAGCGCGCTCGCCGATCGCGGCGATGACATACGGGGCGATGGTCGAGGGTGTCAGCCCCAGGCGCACCTCGGTGGTGCCGAAGCTGGTCTCGCGCGAGGCAATGGCGATATCGCAGGCGGCGATGAGTCCGAGTCCGCCGCCGAGCGCGACGCCCTGCACCCGGGCCACGGTCGGCTGCGGCGCTTGCGCCAGCGCCCGCAGCATCAACGCCAGCCGGCGCGCGTCCTCGAGATTGGCGTCGAAGCTGGCAAGCGCCTGCTGCTGCATCCAGGTAAGGTCCGCGCCGGCACAGAAATTGCGGCCCCGGCCGGCCAGCACGATCACGCGCACCGCGGAATCCTGCGATAGCTGCATGAGGCAGCGCGTCAGTTCGTCCACCAACCCCTGATCAAATGCGTTGTGGCGCTCGGGCCGGTTCAACCACACGGTGGCGCAGCCGGCGTGAGACTCGAGCTGCAGGGATTGATAGTCCGGCATCGCGCGCTACATGCGGAACACGCCGAAGCGCGTCTGGGCGATCGGCGCATTGAGCGCGGCGGACAGTCCCAGGCCGAGCAGCCGGCGTGTCTGCACCGGATCGATGATGCCGTCGTCCCATAGCCGCGCGGTGGCGTAGTAGGGATTGCCCTGCTGCTCGAACTGCGCACGCGTGGGCTGCTTGAAGTCCTCCTCCTGCTGTGCGCTCCATTGCTTGCCCTGGGCTTCGAGCGCGTCGCGCCGCACCGTGGCCAGCACGCTGGCCGCCTGCTCCCCGCCCATCACACTGATGCGCGAATTGGGCCAGCTCCACAGAAAACGCGGACCATAGGCGCGGCCGCACATGCCGTAATTGCCGGCACCGAACGAGCCGCCGATCAGCACCGTGAGCTTCGGCACGGCGCTGGTCGCCACCGCCGTCACCAGCTTGGCGCCGTCCTTGGCAATGCCCGCGTTCTCGTACTTCTTTCCGACGATGAAGCCCGAGATATTCTGCAGGAACAGCAGCGGTATGCCGCGCTGCGAGGCCAGCTCGATGAAGTGCGCGCCTTTGAGCGCCGATTCCGAGAACAAAATGCCGTTATTGGCCAGCAGCGCCACCGGAAAGCCATGGATGTGGGCAAAGCCGGTGACCAGCGTCGCACCGTAGCGCTGGCGGAATTCATCTAGCCGCGAGCCGTCGACGATGCGGGCGATCACCTCGCGCACGTCGTAGGGTTTGCGCGTGTCGGCCGGGATGATGCCGTAGAGCTCCTCCGGGTCGTAGCGCGGTTCCTCCACGCTCTGCAGCGCCACGGGCGGCGCGGGCCGCCGGTTCAGATTGGCGACGATGCGGCGCAAAATTGCGAGCGCCTGAGCGTCGTCGTTCGCATAGTGATCGACCACGCCGGAAATTCGGGTGTGCACGTCGGCACCGCCGAGCTCTTCGGCGCTGACGATCTCGCCGGTCGCCGCCTTCACCAGCGGCGGACCGCCAAGGAATATCGTGCCGTTATCCTTGACGATGATGCTCTCGTCCGACATCGCGGGCACGTAGGCGCCGCCGGCGGTGCATGACCCCATCACGCAGGCGAGCTGCGGGATGCCGCGCGCGGAAAGCGTTGCCTGGTTGAAGAAAATGCGGCCGAAGTGCTCCTTGTCCGGGAATACCTCGTCCTGCAGCGGCAGGTAGGCGCCGCCCGAATCGACCAGGTAGATGCAGGGCAGATGGTTCTCGGCCGCGATCTCCTGCGCCCGCAGGTGTTTCTTGACGGTCATCGGATAATAAGTGCCGCCGCGCACGGTCGCGTCGTTGGCGAGGATCACGCATTCGCGGCCGCTGACGCGACCGATGCCGCTGACGATCCCGGCCCCGGGCACCTCGCCGCCGTACATGTCGTAGGCCGCCAGCGCACTGAACTCTAGAAACGGTGCCCCCGGATCGAGCAGCAGATCGATGCGATCGCGCGCCAGCAGCTTGCCGCGGGCGTGATGACGCTCGCGCGCCGCCGCCGAGCCGCCCTCGGCGGCCACGGCGCTGCGCTGGCGCAGCTGCTCCACCAGCGCGCGCATCGCCGCAGCATTGGCGTCGAACTGCGCCTCGCCGCGGCGGATTTTGGATTGCAGGACGTTACTCATGGCTTTTCGGCCGCCCGCAACTGTACTCCAGCGGAGGAAAATAATGAATCCCGGTTCATTTTTATGCGGGCTGGCTCACAGCGGGCAAAAAGGCAGGCCGCGAGCCGCTCGGGCGGCCAACTCCGGGCCGGTCGCGCTTCGAAGGCGTCCCCGCGGCGCAGCCTGCCTTCTGTCAAAGGGCGTCCGACAGGGATATGGGAGAATATGCCACTCGACCGTCAGCGGCGGCTTGGTCACAATGGGCGCCAAAGCGAGCCGCCGCGCGCCCTGCATGCGCTTTGCCGCAGCGCGACCCGCGCCGTTGGAGGCCCAGTATCACCGACCGCAGGAGTAGTGCGTGGATCCGCGACGATGGTTACTGTTGACAGTGACAGCGTTCGCGCTCCTGCTGCAGCACTCCAGCGCGCTGTCGCCGCGCGTCCGGCCGCCCCAGCCGCAACCTTCGGCCCGCTTTGGTTTCGAGAGCGTGCAGCGCATTGCGCAGGCGCGCGCCGACGAGAGCTATCACGATTCCAGCGGCAAGCTGCCCGACAGCCTGAGCAAGATCAGCTACGACGATTACCGCAATATTCAGTTTCGCGGCGAGCAGGCGCTGTGGCGCCACCAGGCGCTGTTCGAAGTGCAGTTCTTCCATCGCGGCTTCGCCTACGACAAGCGCATCAACGTCACCGAAGTCGGCGCTGACGGCGTGCTGCGCGCGGTGCGCTACGATCCATCGCAATTCGAATTCGGCAAGGGCGCGCCGCCGAAGGAGCTGCCGGCGGATCTGGGCTTTGCCGGGCTGAGGGTGCACTACCCGCTGCACAGCCCCGACTATAAAGATGAGCTGATTGCATTTCTGGGGGCTTCGTATTTCAGGCTGCTCGGACGCGACCAGAGCTACGGCGCCTCGGCACGCGGCGTCGCCCTGAACGTCGCCACCACCGGCGGCGAAGAGTTTGCCTATTTCACCGACTTCTGGCTGGTGCGTCCCTCGCCCGATCAGCGCACAATGACGATCTACGCCGTGCTCGACAGCCCCAGCCTGACCGGCGCCTATCGCTTCGAGATCAGGCCGGGGATGACCAGCACGGTCGAGGTCACCGCGACTTTGTATGCCCGCAGCAGCGTCGAAAAGCTTGGCCTCGCCCCCCTGACCTCCATGTTTCTGTATGGCAAGGACCGTGCGCGGCCGATCGATGACTACCGGCCCGAGGTGCATGACAGTGACGGCTTGCTGCTGCAGACCGGCGGCGGGGAATGGCTGTGGCGGCCGCTGCTCAATCCGCACGCCCTGCGTGTGTCGAACTTCTCCGATGAGCATCCCCGCGGCTTCGGCCTGAGCCAGCGCGACCGCGACTTCAGCCACTACCAGGATGAGGACGCGCATTATCAGCGCCGGCCGAGCTATTGGATCTCACCGCTCGGAGATTGGGGCAAAGGCAGTGTGGAACTGGTTGAAATCCCCAACGATGAGGATATTCACGACAACATTGTCTCGTACTGGATTCCGTCGACGCATCTGCAGCCGCACAAGCCCTACACCTTCTCTTATTTACTGTCGGCTTACTCGGTGTCGCCGGTATGGTCCCCCGGCGGCCGCGCGATTGCGACCCGCACGGCGGTCACGCATGCCCGCGGCGGGGATACCACGCGGCGCATACTGCTGGACTTCGCCGGCGGCGATCTCGACGGCCTCGCCGGCACGCAGCCGGTCAAGCCAGAGATCAGCGCTCACAATGGCGATATCGACAACGTCTCCATCCAGCGCCTGGTGGAAAACGGGGTCTGGCGTGTCAGCTTCCGGTTGCAGCCGAAGAACAGCCAGGCGATGGACCTGCGCTGCTATCTGACGCTGTACGGCGAGGCGCTGACCGAGACCTGGACCTACCTATGGACGCCATGAACTCGCTCGAAGCGGCGAGCGCAAGCGGACCGAGCGAACGCTCGCTGCGCCACTCGGCGCACTGGCGCCGCGCGCTGTTCTTCGGCCTGACCTTTCTGACCGCGCTGGTCGCCGGCCTGCTGATGCTCGACATCCTCAAGGTCAACGGACAGACGCTGCTCAATTGCCTGGCGCTGCCGCTGTTCGTAGTGTTGTTCACCTGGATTTCCGGAGCGTTCTGGACCGCCGTGATCGGCTTCGTGCTGCGTCTGCTCGGACGCGACCCGGCGGTGTTGCAGCCGCAGCGGGCCGCGCCGCAGCCGTTGCGCGGCCGCACCGCCATCGTGCTGCCGATCTACAATGAAGACACCGCGCGCGTGTTCGCCGGTGCGGACGCCGTCTGGTGGTCACTGCAGCAGCAGGCGCGCGAGGCAAGTTTCGACCTGTTCATCCTGTCCGATACCCGCGAGCTGCCCATCGCCACGGCGGAAGAAGCCGCCTGGCGTGCACTGGTGGCGCGGCGCGGCGCCGACGGCCGGCTGTTCTACCGCCGCCGCAGCGACAACCTGGGCCGCAAATCGGGCAACATCGCCGAGTTCGTGCACAACTGGGGCGGCGCTTACGACTACATGATCGTGCTCGATGCGGACAGCATCATGGCCGGGCAGGCGCTGGTGTCGATGGCGGAGCTGATGGACGCGCACCCGGACGTGGGCATCATCCAGACGCTGCCGCTGCTGGCCGGCCGCGATACGCTGTTCGCGCGCATGCTGCAGTTCGCGGTGCGGCTGACCGGACCGATGCTGGCCAGCGGCCTGGCTTTCTGGCAGCTGGGCGAGAGCAACTACTGGGGCCACAACGCGATTCTGCGGCTGCGCCCGTTCGCGCAATATTGTGCGTTGCCGCCACTGCCCGGAAGGCCGCCGTTCGGCGGTGAAATACTCAGCCATGACATCGTCGAGGCGGCGTTCATTCGCCGCGCGGGCTACAAAGTCTGGCTGGTTCCCGGCATCGCCGGCAGCTGGGAAGAGGTGCCGTCGAACGTCATCGACTACGCGGCACGCGACCGCCGCTGGGCACAGGGCAACCTGCAGCACATTGGCGTGCTGCCGATGCGCGGACTGCATTGGCTCAGCCGCACGCATCTGTTGACCGGCATCCTGTCGTACGCCACCTCACCGTTGTGGCTGCTGGTGCTGATCCTGAGCTCGATCGTCACTTGCATCCAGGCCGTGACCGGCCACAGGTACTTCGAACCCGGCGCCTACTCGCTGTTTCCGAGTTGGCCGCAGTACCGCGACGGCGAAATCGCCGCGGTGCTCACCATGACGGTGATCGTGCTGCTGGTGCCGAAGATGCTCAGCGTGGTGCTGACTGTCCGCGACCGCTGCCTGCGCAGCGCCTTTGGCGGCGCGCCTAAGATCATCGGCGGCTTTTTATTCGAGCAGATACTGAGCGTGCTGCTGGCGCCGACGATGATGCTGTTCCACTCGGAGTTCGTGATCCGGGCGCTGCTCGGCCGCAGCGTAGCCTGGAATGCGCAAGCGCGCGGCGACCGCGGCATCAGCTGGCGCGAAGCGCTGCTGCGTCACAAGTGGCACCTGGCGATCGGTCTGGGCTGGGGTTGCGCGATTCTGGTGCTGGCGCCCAACTTCATCTGGTGGATGTCGCCGGTGATCCTCGGCATGTTGCTGGCAGTGCCGTTCACGGTGCTGACCAGCCGCGCGGATCTTGGCCGCGCGCTGCGGCGCCACGGCTGGTGGCTCACGCCCGAGGAGACGCAGCAACCGCCCGAGCTGGCGGAAGCGGAGGCGGCGCGCAAGCTGTGGCCGCCTCTGCCCACCGAGCTGCAACCGATGGCACTGCCGCCACGCGCGCCGCTGTCGATGGCCGCCGAAGCTCCGGCGTACCTGACAGTGCGCCTGGCGTCACGGCGGCGGGCCTCGAGCTCGGCCTGACACGGCCGCGGCGCCAGCCACGAGCGCGGCGGCCGCGCGCACCTGCGGCATGTATAATCCCGGGTTCGAGAATTACCGCTGAGCTGGAGGTTGGCCGTGAAAATCCTCGGGCCCGATGCCCTGGTATTCGGCGTCGACGATCTCGACTCGTGCTACCGCTATCTGAGCGACTACGGGCTGAAGAAAGTCGACAGCGCGCCGAGCGGCGCGACCTTCGAGGCCCTGGATGGCACCGCTGCGGTGGTGCGCAGCGCGTCGGACCCCGGACTGCCTGCGCCGATCTCTGCGGCGCCGAACATCCGCGATCAGATCTACGGCGTGGCCGACCGGGCGACGCTCGAGGCCATCGGCGCCGAACTCAGCAAGGATCGCAACGTCAGCCAGGGGGCGGACGGTGTGTTGCGCTCGGTCGATGACACCGGCTACTCGATCGCATTTCGCATCACCCAGCGGCGCAAGATCGATGCGCCGAAGTACATCAATGTTCCCGGCATGGCTGCGCACCGCCCGGTCAATATGATTGCGGCGATCGATGATGCGCCCATTCCGATCTACTCGCTGTCGCACGTGGTGCTGTTCGCGCCCGACGTGGACAAGGCGGAGAAATTCTATGCCGAGCGGCTCGGCTTCCGCACCGCCGATGTGTTCACCAACCTCGGGCCCTTCATGCGCCCGGCCGGAACGCTCGAACACCACACGCTGTTTCTGATCAAGGCGCCCAGGCCCGGCCTGCAGCACTTCACCTTCCACGTCGCCGACCTGAACGACATGCTGAAAGCCGGCTGGAACTTCGTCAGGAAAGGATACAAATCGTTCTGGGGGCCAGGCCGCCACATCCTGGGATCGAATAACTTCTGGTATTTCAACAGCCCATTTGGCGGGCTGATGGAATTCGATTCTGACATGGACCTGCACGACGACAGCTGGAAGCCGCGCTACATCCCGGCGAGCCCGCAGACCTCGCAAATCTTCCTGTTTCAGTTTGCCGAAAAATGGGCGCCGGGCGACCAGAAGCACTGACGCGCTAAAGCGCCATGAGCATCGATGCATCCAGGGAGCGGATTCTTTGCCGCCTGGAGGATATTCCCGACGGCCGCGCACGCGGTTTGCTGCCGCTGGATCGTGACGATCGCCTGTTCGTCGTGCGCCGCGGCCAGCGCATCGATATCTATCTTAACTCCTGCCCGCACAATTGGCGGCCGCTGGACTATGCGCAGGATCAGTTCCTGTCGGCCAACGGCCGTGAGATCGTCTGTTACGCCCACGGCGCGCATTTTTCGATCGACAGCGGCGAGTGCATCGACGGCGTTTGCATCGGCCAGTTTCTGATTCCGGTGCCGTCGCGTGTCGACAATGGCATGATCCTGATTCCGCTGGAGTTGCCGCAGATCCCGGGGTAGCCATGGGCCGCATATTCGAAGTTCGCAAGCACGCCATGTTCGCGCGCTGGAACCGCATGGCAAAACAGTTCGCGCGCATCGCCAAGGACATCAACATGGCGGTGAAGTCGGGCGGCGCCGACCCGGCCGCCAATCCGACGCTCCGGCGCATCATGCAGAATGCGCGCGCCGTCAACATGCCCAAGGACAAGGTCGAGGCGGCCATCAAGCGCGCCAGCGGCCACGACGCCACCAATTACCACGAAGTGCTGTACGAGGGCTACGCGCCGCATGGGGTGGCGCTGCTGGTCGAGACCGCGACCGACAATCCCACCCGAACCGTGGCCCATGTTCGCAACATCATGAGCAAGCACGGCGGCAATCTGGGCACCACCGGCAGCGTGAGCTTCCAGTTCCAGAAGATGGGTGTGTTCCGGCTTGATCCTTCCGGCATCGAGCAGGATGAGCTCGAACTGGCGATGATTGATCACGGACTGGAGGAGATGGGCGAGAGCAGCGGCGAGAAGGGCGAGCCGCAGCTGGTGCTGCGTTGCGCTTTCGAGAATTTCGGCAAGCTGCAGGAGGCGCTGGAAGCGCGCCGCATCGCGCCGCTGTCGGCCGAGCACGATTACGTCTGCAACGCCACGGTCGAGCTGCCGGAAGCGCAAGCCACCGAGGCGCTCGAGCTGATCGACAAGCTCGAGCAGGAAGAGGACGTGCAGCGCGTGTTCCACTCGCTCGCCTGAAAAACGCATGGCCGAGCCGCTGCCAACCCTGCTGGTTCCAGGCCTTGCGGCCACCGCGCGCATGTATGCGGCGCAGATACCGCTGCTGTGGCAATTCGGTCCGGTGATGCTGGCCGATCATCGGCGCGATGACAGCATGGCCGCGATTGCGCGCCGCGTGCTCGAGCACGCGCCGCCGCGCTTCCGCTTGCTGGGACTGTCGATGGGCGGCTATATCGCCTTCGAAATGCTGCGGCAAGCGCCCGAACGGATCGTGCGGCTGGCGTTACTCGACACCAGCGCACGGGCCGACACGGCCGCGCAAAGCGCGCGCCGCCGCGAACTGATCGGGCTCGCCAGCAGCGGGAAGTTCGCCGAAATCGCCGACCTGATCTACCCCGCCCTGGTGCATCCGGATCGCCTGGCTGATCAGGCGCTGCGCGAGCTGGTGCGCTGCATGGCGCTGGAGACCGGGGCCGAGGCCTTCATCCGGCAGCAGACCGCGATCATGGCTCGCCCCGATTCGCTTGCCGGGTTGGCCGCCATCGGCTGCCCGACGCTGGTCATGGTCGGCGAGGCCGATCAGCTCACGCCGCCGGAGCGGGCGCAGGAGATCGCCGCCGGCATCAGAGGCGCCTCACTGGTGGTAGTGCCCTCGAGCGGCCATCTGTCGGCGCTCGAGCAGCCGGAGCGGGTGAACGCGGCGCTGGCCGAATGGCTGGCGGCAGGGAGGGAATTGAGTTGAACAGATTCAGCTGGATTGCATGCTGCGGCGGTGGCCTGCTCGCAGGCGCTTTGGTGTATGCCGCGGCCGCGACGCCGTTTCAAGATCGTCCGGCCTCCGCTCGCAGTCTTCCGGCCGACAACCTGCCGCCGTTCGGCATGCTGGATGATCGCGGACAGCTGGTACCCGAGCCGCCGATGCCGGCTGGCGCGTTGCACCGCGGCCCGGGCTCCTCGCCGGAGTCGAGCGCCCGCGGACCGACGCTGTCGCTGGCAGTTGAGGCGGCGCGCGCCGCGGTGGACGCCTGCGCCACCGCCGGCTATCGCATCGGCGTGACGGTCATCGATTCGTCCGGCGAGGCGCGGGCGATGCTGAGCGCCGACGGCGCTGATGGCAGCCATGTGTTCGTCGCGATGCGCAAAGCGCTGACCGCGCTGGCGCTCAGGATGCCGAGCTCCAGGGCGAGTGCACTGGTATGGCGCGACCCAGCTCTGCTCGCTCGCGTCACGCCGAACATGTTCGTCGCCGGCGGCGCGCTGCCGATCATGCTGAGAGATGAGCTCATCGGCGCCATCGGCGCGAGCGGCGCCGGCGGCGCCGTCATCGGGCGGCAGGACGAGCGCTGTGCGATGGCGGGCCTGAGCAGCATTCAGCAGCGCCTGCGCTAGGCGCGCACTGTGCGCCCTCAATCCTGTTCGAGCGCCAGCAGCCGGGTGTCACCGCCCACCGCGGCGGTATTGATGCTGACCGACTGTTCGACCAGCAATCGCTCCAGCGCATAGTCCTCGTTGGCGACGATGACCGGCTGAATCGCTCCGTCCGCCGCCGCCAGCTGCTGGCACAGCTGCCGCAGCCACAGCGGCTGCATGCGCGCCTCGGCCGCATCGACCAGCACTGCCTCGTAGCGCGGCGCCGCCTGAGGTAGCCAAGCGCGCAGTGCAGCAGGCAGCGATTCGCGCACCGCGGCGGCGAGTTCGGACTGATCTGCGAGCAGCGCGTTGCCGCTCGCCAGCGCCGCCGCCAATTGCGCCAGCAGTGCGCTCGCCGAGCGCGCCGTGCCGCGTAGCACGCCGCGTGGACGCAGCCGCAGTTCGTTGCTCTCTCCGACATAGCCGCCCAGCGGCATGCGCGCCTCGAGCAACGTGCAGTCGGCGTAGCGCCCGGCCTGCGCGATCAGCTGCGGCCGCTGATTGGCCGACAGCAATGGGTCATCCCCCTGCTGCAGCCAGGCAATGAAATGCCGCAGCGGCCGCGGAACGCGCGCGCTCTGATCGGTATGCCATCGTGGTCCCGGCGACTGGCGCAGCAGGCTGTACAGATACAGCGGACCGCCGGCCTTCGGCCCGGTACCCGACAGTCCCTGGCCGCCGAAAGGCTGCAGCCCGACCACGGCGCCAATCATGTTGCGATTGACGTAGATGTTGCCGACGCGCGCGCGCTCGATGATCTCGCCGACGGTACCCTCGATGCGCGATGCGATACCAAGCGTGAGGCCATAGCCGGTGGCGTTGATCGCGTCGACCAGGTGCCGCAGGCGGCGCCGGTCGAAGCGCAGCACGTGCAGTACGGGGCCGAACACCTCACCCGACAGCTCGCTGACCGACTCGATCTCGATCAGTGTCGGTGGCACAAATACGCCACGCGCACATTCGGCCGACAACGGACTCTGACAGCGCTGCTGCGAGCGCATTGCCCGCAGATGCGCCTCGATCCTGGCGCGCGCCTGGCCATCGATCAGCGGGCCGACATCGGTGGCGAGCTCGGCCGGGTTGCCGACCCGAAGCTCGCGCATCGCGCCTTCGAGCATGGTCAGCACCGGAGTGGCAATCTCGCGCTGCAGACACAACAGCCGCAACGCCGAGCAGCGTTGGCCAGCGGAATCGAACGCCGAGCGCAGCACGTCGACCACCACCTGCTCGGGCAGCGCAGTGGAATCGACGATCATCGCGTTCTGGCCGCCGGTCTCGGCAATGAACGGCACCGGCCCGCGTGCCGCCAGCGTGCGGGCGATCGAACGCGCCGCGGCGGTCGATCCGGTGAATACGACGCCGCCGATGCGCGCATCCGCGACCAGCCGCGCGCCCACCCGCGCGCCGTCGCCGGGCAGCAGCTGCAGCACCGCACGCGAAATGCCCGCCTGCAGCAACAGCTGCACGGCGAGCGCTGCCGTGGCACTGCTCTGCTCCGCCGGCTTGGCGAGCACGGCGTTGCCGGCGGCCAGCGCTGCCGCGACCTGGCCGGTGAAGATCGCCAACGGAAAATTCCACGGGCTGATGCAGGCCACCACACCCAGCGGCAAGTGCGAAGTGTGATTGAACTGCGATCGGATCTGGGCCGCGTAATAACGCAGAAAATCCACCGCTTCGCGCACTTCGCCGACCGCATTGGCGAGCGTCTTGCCGGCCTCGCGCACCGCCAGCGCCACCAGTGCCGGTAACTGCTGCTGGTACAGGCCGGCGGCGCGCTCGAGTATCTGCGCACGCAGCTCGATTTCGGTGTCGGCCCAACCCGGGGCGCCGTCGGCGGCCGCAGCGATCGCCGCATCAACATCGCTGTCCGTCGCGTCGATGACACGGCCGAGCAGTTCCTCCAGGTCGGCCGGATTTCGAATCTCGCGGCGCGAGCCGCGGGCGGGGGCGAGATCCGGCGGGACTTGGCGGTCGAAGCGGTCATAGGGCCAGCGTGTTCGGTCGGCCGTCCGCGGAGTACTCTTTCGTCGTAGGACGAAAGGTCTTGGCGTGGCGCTGCGGATCGAAGTTGGCAACGAGGACCTGACCATGAGCCGGTTCGCGCTGTCGCCGCTATGGGAGCTGACCCATGCGCTGCGCCTGCTCCATAGCCCGCCCGACGCGTCCGTGCTCCGCCCCTGGCTGGTCCGGGCGCGCGACCGGTACCTGGCGCTGACTCGCGAAGCCGACGTCGGCTTGGTTCTCGCGCTGAACCCGCCGGGCTGGGGCGCGGATTTCCTGTCCGCGGTTCCGGCCGGCGTGTCCACCACCATCGGCGACCTGCTCGACCAGGTCCGGTCAACCCCGGCCGGGCAGGTCCAGCACGAGGTCGCCTTGGCGCTGGCGCGGCAGCCGCCGGTGGACCCCCGAATCGAGCGGATCCTGACCAGCGACCGGGCCGCCGGGTACGTCGCCGACGTGCTGGCAGCCGCCTGGCAGGCGCTGCTCGAGCCGGAATGGCCAACCCTGCGGGCCATCCTGGAGCGGGACGTGGTGTACCGGGCCGGGCAGCTGACCTCCCGGGGCTGGGCCGCCGCGCTCGGCGACCTGCATCCCGAGCTGGCCTGGAACCAGGGCCGCATCGTGCTCACCCGGATGCGCGGCGGTCAGGATGCCGCGCTGGGCGGGCGGGGGCTGCTGTTCGTGCCGTCGGTGTTCATCTGGCCGAAGCTCGCGCTGGGCCTGGATCCGCCGTGGCCCCCGTCCCTGATCTACCCGGCGCGGGGGGTGGCCGCGCTTTGGGAGCGGCCCGGCCGGGGCGCTTCCGCGGCCGGCACCGCGGCTGCGGCCGGTGCCGCGGCTGCGGGTGGCGCCGCGCTTGACCGGCTGCTCGGGCCGTCGCGGGCCGCAATCCTGGTCGCG
>Ga0209006_10003865_pt1 | contig 13624 bp, 14 predicted proteins | sample JacPin_JW_Ref_O2_FD_188567 | JGI IMG/M metagenome (GOLD analysis project Ga0209006, IMG submission 188567) | Forest soil microbial communities from Algoma, Ontario, Canada - Jack Pine, Ontario site 1_JW_Ref_O2 (SPAdes) (version 2) | ecosystem: Environmental > Terrestrial > Soil > Boreal... | reverse complement strand
CGCGCTGCTCGGACCGCGAATTGTGCATCGCATCAACCAGCGTGTTTTCGAAGGCATGGTGCTGGTTCTCACGCTGGCCGGCGTCGTGCGGCTACTGTGGTAAGAGCAGCGGTGACGCAATCACGCTCTGCGCGTTCACTAAATTCCGAGGATGAGGCGCTTGGTGCGTGGCGACCGTCAACAAAATGCCCGACCTCTGCGGCGAAACTGCAGGCAATTTTGTCTTTCCACCAGCAACTTTAAACCTACTGTTACGGGATGGCTGAATCTATGCCCGATCCGCTGTGGAAGGAATACAGCGTTGTGTTCGAGAAGTTCGACGACCTGACGCTGGCGCGTTGGCTGGCGCAAACTTTGGGCCAATTGGAGGGGCGGGTCTGGCGCTTTTCGCATCCGTTGATCGGGGCTTACCGGCTGGCGGCGGAAATCGGGCACGACCGGCAAATTTGGCTGAAACGACTTGCGACCGTGCCGGCCAGTTTTAGCGAAGCGCCTTGCTGCCGCGCGCCCGTGCTGCCGCTCTTCAGCCGCGACATTTTGCAACGCGGCTTGATTTGCCAGCATTGCTCGGAAACCCTGGTTTCGTTTGAGGAAATGACCGTGGATTTGCAACCAGAGGTAAAACGCTGGGCCGAGGAATACGCACCAGTGCATGCGGTCGCGCATTGGGAAGACCGGCAACGGCAAAGCGTGCCCGATTACGACCAGGCTTTCGACGACGCGGCGGAGGAGGCGGAGAAATTGCTGGCCGTCGCCGGCGGCCAATTGTTGCCCAAGTTCTTGGAACATTATCCTGCCATTGTCTGGGAGGATCAGGACGAATGCCTCGAAGTCCGACCGGAGGATATTTTCTTTTGAGCCAGCTATGAGGCGTCTGTTCCGCTGGGTATTCCGCATCGTGCTGGGTCTGATCGTCCTGGCGGTGGTCGGGGCGGTGGCGGTCATTCTCCTGTTGGACACGCTCACAAGGGAAATCATTGTCAACCGGCTTCGGGCGCAAACGGGCATGGAAGTCAAAATCAGGTCCGTCCACGTCGGTTTGCTTTCGCCCACGCTTTCGGTGGAAGGTCTCAAACTCTACAACACCCCGGAATTTGGCGGCTCAGTCTGCCTGGACATGCCCGAATTGCACATCGAGTACGATCCCCACGCCATGCGCGGCCGGCGACTCCATCTCACGCTGCTGCGGCTGGAGCTGGCGGAGGTATCAGTGACACTGGACAAGACCGGCCGGAGCAACTTCGAAAAGTTGAAGCAGCAGAGCAAGGATGCAACAGGGCACAAGTCGTCCGGCGAGAAATTGAAATTTACGGGCATCGACGTGTTGAACGTCACGCCGGGAAAACTCCGCATTTCCAATTTTGCCACGGGCCGCACGGAAGAAATCGACTTCGGCGCGAAGAATGAAATTCTGCGCAACGTGAAGTCCGACGCGGACCTTGCCTCCCTGGGGCTGATGATGTTCGCCCAGAGCAAAGCAACCACCAAGGGCGGCGACAACGTGGACCTGAGCCACTTGATTGACAGTTTGCTCAAGGTGCCTTGACCCTTATTCCTTCCAACCGAGGCCAGTGCAGCAGTGGGTTTTTGGGACTTGAGAATCGGGTCCGACAGGCACACGCTCCGTTTAAAAAATGCCAGCGCATCCCTCGAACAACCCGTATGCGGAGAAATTCTTGAGAACGGCGTGGGCTACTTGTTGCTGGATGGCGCTGGCTTTGTCGGCGGGTATTGGGACCGTCCAAGCGACTTCGATTGATCCCTCGCATCGATACTATCGGGACGCTGGCGGGAAACCGGTTTTTCTCATCGGTTACTACGACTGGGCGGCGGTGCCGGACGGTTTTTTCATCGACCAACCGTCCTGTTACCGAACCATGGTTGAGCAAGGTGCTCTGTACAAATTAAACTACATCCGCATCAGTCTCAGCGTCAATCGCTTCACGGACTCGACGCACCCGCGGAGTTGGAATAACCAGCCCACGCCCGTCCCCTTCGCTCATGTCAACGGCAAGGCCGATCTCGACCGGTGGGATGCCACCTTCTGGAGCGGCCTGCAACATCAGTGCGCGCTCGCCCAGCAGAACGGCGTCATCGTTATGATCTCCATTTTCGACGGCGTGGAAATCCGCGGTAACGGCGGCGCAGCCTACGGCTATGCCAATTCCTTTTGGAACCCCGCCAACCAGACGTCTCCATTTTACCCAGACCCAGACTTCAACCATAACGGACAAATTGACGACGGCGGCGAATTCTATCAGACCAGCAATTTCAACCACCATGTCGGCCTGGGCAAATACCAGCGACTGTTGATCGCCCAAGCCGTCGCCCAGACGGCATCGTACAGCAATGTGATGTTTGAGATCGGCAACGAACCGGGAGGCTCGGACCCTGAATGGTATTCGGCGGTAATCGACTATGGCAAATCGCTGACCGATAAACCGATTACCGAAGAACAAAACTATGTCTGCGGATCAACGGCTTGTGGGCGGGCCCGCAATCTGGACGGCTGGTCGGAGCACGTGGCCAACACGCCCGCGCAGGTCAAGGCCAACGTGGCTCAAATCGTCGGCCACGGCGTGCCGGCTTGGGAAGACCCCGACGGCCCGTTGTTGAGCGACGCCGCTGTCTCCCCGGACGATCTTCGCCGGGCCGCCTGGTATTCGTTCGCCGGCGGCGCCGCCGGCTGGGGTGGGTTCACGGTCGATTACTGGTCTTTCGGCCATGGCTTCAACAGCACCACCGCCTCGTATTACCGGAATTTGCAAAAATTCATCCAGGATTCCGGTGTGCAGTTTTGGAGGATGGTCCCGACTCATAATCTGGTCAGCAACAACGACTCCAATTCGTGCCTGGCTCGGACCGGGGAATATGTAGTCTATGTTCTCCATGATGCCAGCGTTGAGGTGGACCTTTCCGACTTGCCAGGGAGCGTCCTCTACCGACTCTACGACCCGCGTTCCAACACATGGGGCACCCCACAGAAAGTCAGCGGCGGTGCGCGGCGGACCTTTCGCAAGCCCGCCGGCGCGGACGATTGGATTATTTACATCGGTAAAGGAAGTGCTCCAGGTTGATCCCTTTGATGGCGGAAAAAATGTTGCCCGCCATGGCCAGGAGTTAGATTTCATCTCACATGCGCGGGCCGAGGCGACCTTCTCGCTGGCAACCGAAAGTCTGACGCGAACATCGCCGTCCGGCGAAAAACTCCTCGCCTCGCGCGGTGGAAACGCCAATTCTGCGGGCGTGCCGAAATGGTTGAAAATGTGCGTGGCGATTCTGCTCTTGCCGGTTTGCGTGGCGACAGCCCAGGCGCTGTGGCTGGTATTGGCAGGAACCAGCGCGGCCGAACGCTTCTGGCTGCCTTTGCTGGCCGGCGCGGCTTGTTGGGTCGTCGTTTTTATCTTGCTGCCCAAACCGATGTGGGTGTACGTCCTCGGCCATGAATCGACCCATGCCGTCTGGACCTGGATTTTTGGCGGCAAAGTCAAGCGGTTCAAGGCGGCCTCGTCGGGCGGGCACGTCGTCACCACCAAAACCAATTTTTTGATCACGCTGGCGCCGTACTTTTTCCCTTTTTACGCCGTGCTGGTTGTCCTGGTCTTTTTTATTGGTGATTTGCTGTGGCACTGGCGGGCATATTTGCCCTGGTTTCATCTGTTGCTGGGGGCGGCTTACGCGTTTCACCTCACGCTCACCTGGGAGATTCTCAAAACCCGGCAAACGGACATCACCAGCCAGGGCTACCTCTTTTCCGCCGTGGTTATTTTCCTGGGAAACGCGTTTGTGTTGCTCGCCGCCGTGCCTTTGCTGAGGGGATATGGGTTGTACTACGTGTTCCGTTGTTGGCTTGACTGCAACCATCAAATGCTGCACCGGGTGGCAAATTTGATCTGAACCTTGAAAAGGCAATTGAAGCCACAGATTGACACAAATAGAGTGAACGGGATTTCAGGCGCCAAGCGATCATAGCTGCCGCGATAATGCGATGTCCGGTGCTGATTGTTGGATAGGGTAATTCCCTATGCGGATCTCGGAAAATCCCGGCTTGTTGAGAATCCGGAAATCTCTTAAATATTTCATTTAAATATGCGAACAACGAGAACACTGAACATTTTGATCGCCGAGGATAACCCGGACGACGTCTTCATTTTGCAAGAAGCATTCCGCAAGGCAGGCGTCAGACATCGCATTCAAGAGGCCTGTGACGGAGCGGATGCAATTGCCTATCTAAAGGGTGATGGTTGTTACGCCGACCGCAACCAGCATCCTTTTCCCGACTTTCTGCTGCTGGATTTGAACATGCCGCGGATGAATGGATTTGAGGTGTTGGAGTGGTTGCGCCGGGACGAGCAGTGCAGCCACCTCGTCGTCCACGTGCTGACGGCTTCATGCCGCGAGGCCGATGTGGACCACGCCTACAGTTTGGGAGCGAATAGTTATGTCCTCAAACCCGGCCGGATGGATGAGTTGGTAGCCATGGCCGCAGCGCTGGAAAAGTGGCACCAATTCCTCTGTCTTCCCTCGAAGCCGACGGTGAAAAGTCCAATGATCCAAAGCGTATTTTGATCGTTTTCGTCTGGCGCGGTGCGACCTGATGCGAGCGGAAGCGAATCGATAGAACTTAAGAACGCATAAAGAGAGACAATTCAAAATGAACCCCAATGGAAATGGCTCAATTCGACGCTGTCCGAGCGGCGTCGAAGGCCTTGATGAAATCATAGATGGCGGCCTGCCAGCCCATTGTTTTTATTTGGTTCAAGGCGACCCCGGTTCGGGTAAAACCACGCTGGCCTTGCAATTCCTCCTTGAAGGATTACGGCATGGGGAGAAAGTTTTTTACATTACCTTGTCGGAAACCAAGGAAGAGTTATTGAGGGTAGCTCGATCACACGGCTGGTCTCTTGATGGCATTCGCTTGCTGGAGATGTCCGCTATCGAGAATCTCCTGCCGGCAGAAGCTCAGACCACCGTGTTCCATCCCTCCGAAATTGAATTAGTCAAAGTGAGCAATTTGTTGATGGATGAATTTCAGAAAGTTCAGCCGGCACGGGTCGTTTTTGATTCTCTGTCTGAATTCCGCCTCATGGCTGAGACGCCGCTGCGGTACCGGCGGCAACTTTTGAATATCAAGCAAGAGTTCGCCAAGCACTCCGCCACGGTTCTGCTGCTGGATGATAAAATGAGCAGCAGCAAACTCAGTCAGGATCCTCATGTGCTGAGCCTTTCCCACGGAGTTATTGAGATGGAACAGCTCTCTCCCGATTATGGCGCATCTCGGCGCCGCCTGCGAGTGAGCAAGCTACGCGGCGTCAAGTTCCGGGAAGGCTACCACGACTATATTATCGCCACGGGAGGATTGCGCGTTTTCCCAAGGCTAATCGCCGCCGAGTACCGAACGGAGTTTCGACGCGAACCGGTGTCCAGCGGGATCGCGGAACTGGACGGACTTTTGGGGGGCGGACTGGATCGAGGAACGACGACGCTGATCCTCGGACCGGCAGGCACGGGCAAATCCACGCTCGCCCTGCAATATGCCACGCAAATGGCGGGAAACGGTGAGCGCGCCATGATTTTCACTTTCGATGAATGTCGGGGCATCATGCTGGAACGGGCAAGGGCGCTGGGGTTGGATTTGCAAAAACATATCCAAAGCGGGAACGCCTCGGCCCAGCAAGTGGACCCGGCTGAATTAGCGCCCGGTGAATTCGCGGTTCGCGTGCGGCACAGTGTGGCGGAGGGAGCCAGGATTGTGGTGATCGACAGCCTGAACGGGTATCTCAATTCGATGCCGGGCGAAAAATATCTCAACAATCAACTGCACGAACTGGCGGCCTTTCTTAACCAGCAAGGCGTGATCACTATTCTGATTTTAGCCCAACATGGATTAGTCGGAGCGGCCGAATCGCCTGTTGATCTAAGCTACCTGGCTGATACGGTCATAAGCTTGCGCTATTTTGAATCCGCCGGAGAAGTCAAACAAGCCTTGTCCGTGGTCAAAAAGCGCAGCAGCCATCATGAAAAGACTATTCGTGAATTCAAGCTGGAGACTGGCCGGGGCATTCGGATCGGGGAGCCTCTCAAGGAATTTCATGGTGTGCTGGGTGGTGCTCCTGTGTTCACCGGACGGCAGCAGCAGATGATGACGTAATTGAATGCTATTGGGCAAACCAGAGGAACGCGTCATTATCATGGCGCCTGTGGGACAGGATGCCGTGGCCATGGCTGCGACGCTCAAGGCGGAAGGGTTTCAGACCGAAATTGCCGGCAGCCTCGCTGAATGTTGCGAAAAAATCTCCTGCGGGGCCGGCGCATTGTTGTTCACGGAAGAGGCCTTGGGATTTCCTCAGATTTCAGAACTGTTGGATACGCTCACCGCGCAACCGCCCTGGTCGGAATTGCCTCTCATTGTGCTGACCGTCGGCGGTGCATCACGCCAGACGAAATTGCTGGATTTGATGGCCGAGGCGGCGCGAAATGTCACCCTGCTGGAACGCCCCATGAATGGCGCCACTTTGTTGCGCTCGGCCCATGTGGCGCTTCGGTCTCGCCTGCGCCAATACCAAGTGCGGGATCTTATCCTTCAGCAGGAGCGCGATCAACAACAGTTACGAGAGAGAGAGGAAGCATTGCGCCTGACGAAGGAGGAGATAGGCCGCGCCAATGCGGAGTTGGAAAAAAGAGTCCAGACACGCACGTCCGAATTGCGGGCCGCCAATGAACAACTGGAAACCTTCGTCTATTCCGTTGCGCACGACCTGCGTTCCCCCCTCCGCTCCGTCACCGCCTTTTCCCAATTGCTCGTGGACGACCACGCCGCCGCATTGGAAAACAGCGCGCAGCGTCTCCTCAAACGCATCCAAGCATCATCCGAATTCATGGACAAATTGCTGCTGGATCTGCTCGCCTTTGGCCGTGCCGCCAGCACCGAGTTTGATCTTGGCCCAGTGAAAGTCCAGTCTGCGTGGAATGACGCCTTTTTCCAATGCGCCACCCAGATCGAACAAAGCCAGGCCAGGGTTGAAACAGCCAAGCCGCTGCCGTTGGTCCGGTCCCATGAAGCAACACTGGCGCAATGTCTGGCCAACTTGTTGAGCAACTCATTGAAGTTTGTGGCGCCGGGCGTGCAGCCGGTCATCCGCTTCAGGGCTGAGTATCGCGGGAGTTGGGTTCGGCTGTGGATGGAGGACAATGGTATCGGAATCCCGGAGCGAGAACACGATCGGATTTTCCGCGTTTTTGAGCGACTGAACGGGACACGGTATCCTGGCACCGGGATTGGGCTTTCCATAGTCCGCAAAGGGATCGAGCGAATGGGCGGCAAATTAAGTTTGGAATCCAGCCCAGGCCAAGGGAGCCGGTTTTGGATTGAATTGCCCAAGGCCAGTTGAGCCATTGCGTCTGAATCGGCGCGCAAGCCTCGTGGAGGCTGCTGCATGGGGATCCAGTTTACTCGTTCATGGGCCGCTTTTATTCTGTGTAGGCGACCCTTCAGGTTTCCCTTCCTTTTCCTCCTTCTGCTCAACATTTGCCACCGTTACTTGCTCGTCCAGCTTGGGCACAAGGGACTTGATAAAGGCATTGCGCAACAAGGAGCCAACGGCCCTCCACGTGCCCATCTTCTCTTTTCCATACGAACCGTATATCGGAATCCGGGTTGCCAGGAAATCATGGGGTTGGTTTTTGAAAGCGCTGGTCAGTGTGCCGACGATCGCTTGCCAAAAGATCTCCAATGCGTTCTTTTTGCGCTCTTTTTCCCAGGCAAAAACGTGCAGTTTTGCAAAGAAGACCTTGGCGTATCCGTCGTAATTTCCGTCCTTGGCAGCAATGGAAGCGAACAGGTTGAAATCGCCGCTCTCAACGTCAAATTTGCCGTAAGCTTTGAGAAAATCATTCAAGGCGGGCAAGTTGACGTTGGTGAGCTGGGCTGCAACCTGGTAGGTCGGCGTCGTGGCAACTGGGTCGAGTTGGAGCTGAATGTCCAATCTGCCGCCGCCCACCGTTGCGCCACGAGCCGTCACGCCGGCGGGCAAATTGCTCTGCACGTTCCGGGTATTGGTCAGATTGGTGGCAGTCGCGGATAATTCTCGCAGAAAGATGTCAACCGGCGGCGTGGAGTATTCGTTCTGGAAATGTACTTGGCCCTCATCGATCTCCAGACGATTTAGTTTGAACGGAAAAAGGCTTTCCAACATGGAGTTCCAGTCCTCGCCGGTTCCGGTCTGTGTTTGTTCCTCGGTTGGACCAGCCATGAAATTGATCCGCGGTCGTTCGATCCTGATCTTCCCCACAACTGAGCCATGAAAGAGTTCCTTCCACTCTACCGAAAGATGCAGGTGATCCGCGGCGAAGAGAGGAAGATGAACCAGGCCGTTTCTCTTATAGATAGCCACATTGTCAATTCTATACTTCCCTCGCCACAACTGAAGATGCACATTGCCTATGCGGCCGCCATAATCGCGCGTCCTATTGAGCTGGCGGTTGACGTACTTCTCCACCCCGTACGGCAACAGTAAACGAACAACCACCACCAGCATAACTAAGCTGATGATCAACCATCGGATTCTCAGAAAAGCCCGCCACCATCTTGCACGCCATTGCATGAGCAATCCTTTAGCTATTGACGTGCCAAAGTGATGGTCTTCATCGGACACCCCCGGGCGTTTTTTAGGGACCGCGAATCCTGATTACTCGTCTGCGTTTTGCAATTCAAAGAGGGCAAAACGCAAGGCCACGCGTTCGCAGGTCGAAGAATATTCAGGGTGGAAGATTTGGCATGGAACCCGCTCAAAACTCACGAAAAAGGAGAACATGATATGCCTGAATCAGAAACCTTGAAACGCGCGCACAATGACCAAAGAAGAGGGAAATCCCCTTCTACGCAAGCAGGCGAATTTGTGCGTGAGGAATTTCATCATATCCGCGAGGGAAAACACGGAGCGCGCTCAACTAAACAAGCCATCGCCATCGGACTGTCAAAGGCCAGACGCGCCGGCGTGCGATTGCCTCCACCCAAAAAGGGTCGAGCATCGGAAGATGTCCGGCGCCATGCGGAGCGCGATTACGAAAATGGGATGCATCGCCATCGACAGCCATCCTCCAGGCGTTCTCGCGGCGTCCTCCGAGCTTTGCGCCGCGAAGGACACCGCGCAGCTTCAAAGACTGCCATTGCGCGCCAATCCCGACGCAGCGCAAGAAATAGAACCGCAGCCGGCCGTTCAGCCTCCGCGCGGATGGCGGCCAAAACGAAATCAGGCGGGAGACAACCCTCATGATCAGAAAGCTCAAGAGCGGTGAGTATCGTCTTTATGCGCGAAAACCCCAGTCGGTTGAGCGTGGGCGCAGGAATTTAGGCATATTTGCTTCACGCACGGCGGCCACACGACACGAGATAGGGTCTGGCATCGTGCAAAGTAAGGCGAACACCTCATGTCAACGGAACGATGCTGCTGTTAAATTAACCATATGAAATCAACACAAAAAAAGCAGTTGCCATTCGGTGCGCTGGTTATGGCGGCCTATCAAGTATGGGGTTCGGGTTTGGCCGCAAGAATGTTGCGATTGGCGATCAAGGAGAAGTTCGTCATATTTAACGGGCATCCATATTCATTTGGGTCTTCAACGAAAGGAAGGTCGGTATGAATGAAACATTCAATTGTCCTATCCGGGGCAAAATTGCATTGGCAATCACGGTGTTGGCGGGCTTGACGGGATGTGCGGGCTATGTGGGAGGAGGAGATTATTATGGCGGCTCGGTCGTGGTGCCGGGGCCGGATGTTGGCTTTTACGGAGGCTTCTATGATCGAGGGCGAGACGTGCATGCTTACCATGATCGCGGATTTCGGAGTCGAGCGATCGCGCACGGCGGCGGGGGGCGAAAACGATGATCCAAGATTCACACAACAAAAACGGAGCTAAGAAAACTATGAAATGTTCACGTGGACTAAAGCAATTCGCCGGCCCCCTAATCATGGCCGCTTTGGCTGGCGCCTGGATTTTATGGCCGGGGGACATTTCCGTGGCGGAGCCAAACGACACCTCGCGGGACTCGGCGATTGGGCAACGATCATTCGCCACACCTGACGAAGCCGTCGGGGCCTTGCGTGCGGCAACCCAAGCGCAAGATAAAACGGCTTTGCACCAAATTTTCGGCCCGGAGTTCGACCGACTCTTAACTGGCGATGCGACACAGGACGCCAAGAATGCGGACAAATTCGCAGCCGCTGTGGCACAGGCATGCAAGCCCGTGCCAAACGGCCAAGAGATTATAACGCTTGAAATTGGCACCAACGATTGGCCGATGCCTATCCCACTAGTCAAAGCGGACGGGCGATGGCATTTCGACACGGCGGCGGGCAAGGACGAGATTATCGCACGACACATCGGGAAGGATGAACTGCACGCTATTGGCGCTTGTCGAGCTTACGTGCGGGCGCAAAAGCAATACGCAAGCCTTGGCGCGGGTCCGGATTCCTCGTATGCGCAGAAATTCATGAGCACGCCCGGTCATAAAGATGGTCTTTACTGGCCGCCAGCGGACAACGAACCGGCGAGTCCACTGGAGCAGTCGCTGGCGGCGGCTCAGGCCGACGGCAATGTCAATAATACCAGCACGGGGCCACAGCCATATCATGGCTATTTTTTCCGCATTTTGGCGCGTCAAGGAGCGGCGGCACCCGGAGGAAGAAAGAACTATATGAGCGAAGGGATGCTTTCAACCGGATTCGCGCTGGTGGCTTATCCAGCCGTTTGGGATCAGTCGGGTATCATGACTTTTATCGTCAATCAGGACGGGATTATTTATGAGCGGAATTTAGGCCAGGAAACTTCCCGCATTGCCAGAAGAATGAAAGAATATAATCCAGATGACGACTGGCGCCAGGTGGAGGACGAAGGTACTTTGAGCGCAGCTTCCGAACAAACGAAACCTTAATATGACTATGATACCTATGTTTGCGGCCGTGCCGATGTTTGCCGCGGCTGGCTATTCCTTGGTTTACCTCCTGGCCGGCGGCGGACTTGGCGGCGCCATTCTGATTTTTATCGTGGCAAAGATGCTCGGTAAATGACGCGCGCATCATTGCGCGGGGCTGGATCAGGCCAGGGAATCAATATGAAGCCGATTGAGAACCTGCATCGGGGAAGGGCGGCCGTGCTACGGTTCGCGTGGCAACTGCAAAGATGAACCGGAAACTCGGCAATGTCCTGCGGGCGTTTTCCCTTGAACTGCCGCTCTATGCAGTTCTCATGGCGATTTATGTCCTTTTAGTTCTGCATTTCTTAGGCGGCTGGCTTTTTCAACTATTCCGCAACGAGCGAAAGTTGTATGCGGTGGTTGCTTTGGTTTTGATTGTCGGCCAGGGTTTTGTTTTGGAAATTCTGTCGCGCGCGTTGCTGGGCCTGATCAAGGGGAAAAGTGAGAAATAAAATGGATTTCCAGATTTCAAATACCCACATTAACCCGGCCTGGTTGGCGACGATAGGTTTCGTGGTGGGCGTATTTGGCGGTTTCTTTGGCGTGGGCGGAAGTTTTCTCGCCGGACCGGCCCTGTTCGGTTTGGGTGTTCCTATGAATTTCGTGGTCGGCACCGACCTGGCTCACATTGTTGGCAAATCCATCGTCGCCGCCCGCAAGCACGGCTCGCTCGGCAACATTGACCTGAAGTTGGCCGGCTTCATGGTCTTGGGCACGATCGTCGGTGTGGAAGTCGGCGCCCAACTCATTCAATACTTAAAAAAAACCGCTCATATCGACCTAGTGGTGGGGGCGAGCTTCATTCTCCTGCTTTTGGCTATTTCCGGCTTCATGACCTGGGAATGCTGGAAAACCTTGCGAATGCCTCGTGCTCAGAAAGGAGCAGGAAAGGTGACGGAACAATCCTCGGCCAAGCGCGATATCTCTGCCTTCCAGTATATCGCCAAAACAATTCAAAGATTTGGCCTTCCACCGTTCATTAATCTCCCTGTTTCGGGGCTTAAGCGCGTTTCGATCTGGTCGATCATCATGGTAGCACTCATCGGCGGATTCTTCAGCGGATTCCTGGGTGGCGGCGCAGGTTACATCCGCATGCCGGCCATGGTTTATTTGCTTGGCGTCCCAACCCATGTCGCCATCGGCACGGATCTTTTTGAGATCATCATCTCCGCAGGCTACGGCACGCTCACGCATGCTTTAAAGGGCAACGTGGATATCCTCATCGCATTGATCATGCATACCGGGGCGGCGGTCGGCGCGCAAATTGGCGCAACCATGACACAGTATTTTACGGGAGTGCGCATTCGGGCGACATTCATTCCTCTGCCCTTGATCGGCGCGGCTATAATTTTACACGGTCTGTTGACCCATCATCCCGGACAATGATAATGTATGAAAACTGAAAAGAAAGAAACGCTATGAGCCTAGGCACAATCCTGTTAGTCATACTAATTCTGCTTCTCGTGGGAGCAATTCCCGTCTGGCCACACAGCCGGTCATGGGGATACGCGCCGGGAGGAACCTTGGGCACACTCCTTCTCCTCGTCCTAATCATGGTCTTGCTCGGCTACATATGAAATCTCGTTTGCCTTCGTCCTGAACCGCGTGAAAGCATTTCAGTGTGATGGCTGTGGGAGTCTCGTTTTCTTCGAAAACGTGAAATGCATTGCGTGCGGTCATGTGCTGGGGTTTTTGCCTGCCTTGGGTAAACTTGCCGCTTTGGAGCCAGACGAGGGCGGGGCTTGGCGGGCACTGGCCCGTGCCCAGAATGATCAGCTTTACCACTTCTGCAATAACGGCCAACAACATGAAGTCTGCAACTGGATGGTCGAGGCGAATGATCCAAATTTATTTTGCATTGCTTGCCGGCTGAATGCGCTGATCCCGAATTTGTCGCTGGCGGGCAATCTCGACCGTTGGCATAAAATTGAAATAGCCAAACGCCGCGTCATTTACACCATTATCCGCCTGGGCCTTCCGATGGAAGAAATCCCCCACGAACATCGTCCGGCGCTTCGATTCAATTTCATTGGCGACCTCGCGGGCGGTTCCACCCCGCTGACGGGACACCTCAATGGCTTGATCGTCATCAACATTGCTGAAGCCGATGACGATGAGCGGGAGCGCCGCCGGGTGAATTTCCACGAACCGCATCGAACTTTGCTGGGGCATCTGAGGCACGAGGTTGCCCATTACTATTGGGATCGGTTGATCGGCAACGGCAAATGGCTTTCTGATTTCCGCAACTTGTTCGGGGACGAAACTGCCGACTACGCAACGGCGTTGCAACGCTATTACTATCAAGGTTCGCCGGAAGATTGGCAGGCCCGGCATATTAGCGCCTACGCCAGCGCTCATCCTTGGGAAGATTGGGCGGAAACGTGGGCCCATTATTTCCACATCATGGATATGGTGGAGACTGCCGAAAGCTTTGGCATGACGCTAGCTCCGCAGCATCCGGCTGCCTGGTCAATGACTGCCAATCCTCGCAATGGGTTCGATGTCAAACTGAGTTTTGACGCGGTTCTGGAATATTGGTTCCCTCTTACTTATGCTCTCAATGCCTTAAATCGGGGCATGGGCTTAGATGATATCTATCCATTCTCCCTTTGTGGCCAAGTCATTGAGAAATTGCAATTCATTCACAAG
>Ga0209006_10003864_pt1 | contig 13625 bp, 10 predicted proteins | sample JacPin_JW_Ref_O2_FD_188567 | JGI IMG/M metagenome (GOLD analysis project Ga0209006, IMG submission 188567) | Forest soil microbial communities from Algoma, Ontario, Canada - Jack Pine, Ontario site 1_JW_Ref_O2 (SPAdes) (version 2) | ecosystem: Environmental > Terrestrial > Soil > Boreal... | reverse complement strand
TCGCTGGTTCCGTACCGGCGTTCGCATCATCAGTGTCATGGTCGGCTCGGCCACACTCCTGACCGGCTTGCTGGTGTTCAGTGCAGCCCAGATGGGGCCTGATTCTTCGCCAGCATCAGCCACGTATCGACAACCGTGTCCGGATTCAGCGACACCGACTCGATGCCTTGCTGCATCAGCCATTCGGCGAGATCGGGATGATCCGACGGACCTTGTCCGCAAATGCCGATGTACTTGTTTTTCCTTTTGGCCGTCTGGATGGCCATCTCGAGCATCTTCTTCACGGCCGGGTCGCGTTCGTCGAACAGATGCGCGACGATGCCCGAATCGCGATCGAGACCGAGCGTCAACTGGGTCAGATCATTCGAGCCGATCGAGAAACCGTCGAAGATGTCGAGGAATTCGTCGGCGAGCAGCGCGTTGGACGGCAGCTCGCACATCATGATGATTTTTAATCCATCCTTGCCGCGCTCCAGTCCATTCTCGGCAAGCACATCGATCACCTTGCGGCCTTCATCGAGCGTGCGCACAAACGGAATCATCGCCCACGCGTTGGTTAATCCCATTTCGTTGCGCACTTTTTTCATCGCGCGGCATTCCAGTGCGAACGCCGGCTTGAAACTTTCGTCGACATAGCGGCTTGCCCCGCGAAATCCGATCATCGGATTTTCTTCATGCGGCTCGTAGCGTGCGCCGCCGAGCAGGTTGGCGTACTCATTGGATTTGAAATCGGAAAAACGAACGATCACCGGATTCGGCGCGAACGCGGCGGTGATTGTGGCGATGCCCTCGGCAAGCCGATCCACGTAGAACTGCACCGGATCGGCATAGCCGGCGATGCGCTCGTCGATTTTCTTTTTCGTTGCCGCATCCTGATCCGCGTATTCGAGCAGCGCTCTTGGGTGCACGCCGATGTGGCTGGCGATGATCATTTCCAATCGCGCAAGGCCCACGCCGGCGTTCGGCAACATAGCGAAGTCGAACGCGCGCTCCGGATTCGCCACGTTCATCATGATCTTGAGCGGCGCCGGCGGCATGTCGCCGAGATCGGCGGTGACTTTCTCGAATTCGAGTTGGCCATCGTAGATGAAACCGGTATCGCCCTCCGCGCACGAGACGGTGATCTCACGACCATCAGGAATTGCCTCCAACGCGTTGCCCGTGCCGACTACAGCGGGCACACCGAGTTCGCGCGCGATGATCGCCGCGTGGCACGTGCGGCCGCCACGGTTGGTGACGATGGCCGCCGCGCGTTTCATCACCGGTTCCCAATCGGGGTCGGTCATGTCAGCGACAAGCACGTCGCCGGCTTGCACGCGGCTCATGTCCTTGATGGAACGGATCACGCGCGCCACGCCACTGCCGATCTTCTGCCCGATCGAGCGGCCTTCGCTGAGAATTTTACCGCGTGCCTTTAAGTGGAAGCGTTCGACCTGCGTGGCGCTTCCGCGCGATTTCACCGTCTCCGGTCGCGCCTGCACAATGTATACTTTTCCCGTTATGCCGTCTTTCGCCCACTCGATGTCCATCGGGCGTTTGTAGTGGTCTTCGATCACGAGCGATTGCTTCGCGAGTTCCTGCACGTCGGCGTCGCTGATGCAGAATTTCGCGCGATCGGACGCCGGTGTTGTTTCGATCCGCACGCGCTCGCCGGGTTTGTCGGAATACACCATACGCTGCTGCTTGGCGCCTAGTTGGCGGCGCACGATGGCATTCTTGCCCGCTTTCAGCGTCGGTTTGTAGACATAGAATTCATCGGGATTCACCGCGCCTTGCACGACCATTTCGCCCAAGCCGTAACTCGCCGTCACGAATACAACATTGCGAAATCCCGATTCGGTGTCGAGCGTAAACAGCACGCCCGATGCTCCCACATCCGAACGCACCATCAACTGCACGCCGGCAGACAGAAATACGTCTTCATGCTTGAACCCGTGATGCACGCGATACGCGATCGCGCGATCGTTGTATAGCGACGCGAACACCTCTTTCACTTTGAGGATGACGTCGTCGGCGCCCGCGACATTGAGAAACGTTTCCTGCTGTCCGGCGAACGAGGCATCGGGCAAATCCTCCGCCGTCGCCGACGAACGCACGGCGACAGCGATGTCTTTACCGCCAGCGTCTTTGCACAGCTTGGCGTACGCTTCGCGAACGGACTTGTCGAAGTCCGGAATCAGTGGCGTATCGATCACCCATTGGCGGATTTCCGTGCCGGCCTTGCTCAACGCATCGACATTCTCGACATCGAGCGAGGCCAATTTTTTCTGGATTCGGTCGGCCAGGCCACTTTGCGCGATGAACTGCTGGAACGCGTGCGACGTCGTCGCGAATCCGCCCGGCACGGTTACGCCGAGTTTCGACAGATTGCCGATCATCTCGCCGAGGGAAGCGTTCTTGCCGCCGACTTTTCCCAAGTCCGACAAACGCAGCTGATCCAGCCAAAGCACCAAGTCGCTCAAGGAATTTCTCCGAAGTGACGCTGCCGGCGCGAACCGGCGAGGGGTCGCAATTTTCGCGGTTTGTGCACTGCGAAACAAGGATGGCGTCGAGATCGCCGCTCGGTTGCCTTACACTGCGTTCATGCGAAGGACGATCTTTTACGTATCGGACGGAACCGGAATCACCGCCGAAACCATCGGCCATTCCGTGCTTACGCAGTTCGACGGCATCGACTTCGACACCTTTCGGCTTCCCTTCGTCGACGACGAAGAAAAAGCGCACGGCGCGGCGGCACGCATTCGCAATATCTTCACCACGAGCGGCGCGCGGCCTATCGTCGTCAACACCGTCGTCGATCCGGTGCTGACAGAGATACTGTCCACCAGCGGTGCGTTGATGATCGATGTGTTCGCGCCGTTCATCGGCCCGCTGGAAGACGAACTCGGGACGAAACGCTCGCCCAGCGTCGGCAAAGCGCACGGCATGACGAACTTCGCCGAATACGAGGCGCGCATCAACGCGACCAACTACGCGCTGACGCACGACGACGGCGTCGATGTGAACTACGGTGACGCGGAAGTGATTCTGGTCGGCGTCTCGCGCGTCGGCAAAACGCCGACGTGCCTGTACATGGCACTGCACTACGGCGTGAAAGCGGCCAATTATCCACTCACCGAAGACGATCTCGAAAAACTGGAATTACCTCGGCGCCTGGCGCCGTATCGGCCGCGCCTGTTCGGATTGACGATCGAACCGCAGCGCCTCGCTCAGGTCCGCGAAGCGCGCAAGCCGGGCAGCCGCTACGCCAAAATAGATCAGTGCCGACGCGAACTGGAACTGGCCGACAAGCTTTTTCGGCGAGAAAACATTCCCGTGCAGAACACGACGTCGACATCGATCGAGGAAATCGCGAGCAAGATCCTTCAACAGCTCGGCATCGAAAAGCACATGTACTGACGAGCTTTCTTCTCAGCTCATGATTCCCGCTTTCGTGGGAATGACGGCGTGTTCTAGTGCCCGCCGGCTTTCGCGGCGATCGTTCCGAACGGCGGTTTGGCCATCCAGACCACGGGAATCATGCCGAAGAACAACACGGCACAGACGAGGAATACGTCGTTTACCGCCGAGGTCAGTGCCTCGCGCGTAAGGATGCCTTCGATCACCGAGTAGCTGCGCGCGACGCTCGCGCCGAACGTATGCAGACCGTTGAGATAGCTCGTCACTGCCGGGCTGGCGCTGGTGATATGTTCGGACATCACCGCGTGATGGTAGTCGCCACGGTGTTGCCATAGCGTCACCATCGCGGCGGTGGAGAAGCTTGCCGCGAGCGTCCGGCAGAAATTCGATATGCCCGATGCAGACGCAATTTCGTTCGGCCGTAAACCCGAAAGAATGATCTGGTTGATCGGTACGAAGAAACAGGCGATGCCAGCGCCCATGAGAAAGCGCGGCCAAGCCAGCGATCCGAACGATGCATCGCTCGGGAAACTCGCGAACCAGATTGCGCAGCCGCCGAAAATACAGAACGCGAGACTCGCCACGGTGCGCAATTCGAATTTCTGGATGTTGCGGCCGATGATCGGCGAAATGAGAAATGCGAGGATGCCCACGGGTGCCGTCGCGAGCCCGGCCCACGTCGCTGTGTAATTGAGGGTGGTCTGCAGCCAAAGCGGAAAGATCACGTTGATGCCGAAGAATCCGATCATGCCGAACGACAGAGCGGCCACGCCAACGGCGAAATTGCGCTTGCGGAACAGTGACAGATCGACGACCGGATGTTCGTCCGTCAATTCCCACGCGATGAAAAAGGCGAGGCCGACCACGGCGAGGATGCCCAGCGTGACGATCAACGGCGACGCGAACCAATCCTTGTCATTGCCGTTGTCGAGCATGAACTGCAAACTGCCGACGCCGACGATGAGCAATATTAATCCGACGATGTCGATCGGCAACTTCTGTGTTATCGACTCGCGATCTTTCAGCAATGTCCACGTCACGAACGCAGCCAGAATGCCCACCGGCACGTTGATGTAGAAAATCCACGGCCACGAATAATTGTCGGTGATATAGCCGCCAAGAATCGGCCCGAAGATCGGTGCGACGACCACCGTCATCGCCCAAATCGCCAATGCGATGCCGCGCTTTTCAACCGGATAATTGTTGAGCAACAGCGCCTGTGACAACGCCACCATCGGGCCTGATCCAGCGCCTTGCAGCAGGCGCGCGATGACGAGCATCGGCATCGACGTGGCGACGCCGCACAACATCGACATCAGCACAAACAGAATTACGGCGATGCAAAACGATTTCACTTCGCCGAAGCGCCGCGCGATCCATCCAGTGAGCGGCTGCATGATCGCGCTCGCCAGCGAGTACGAGCTTATCGCCCACGTGCCTTCGTTCGGACTCACGCCGAGACTGCCCGCGATATGCGGCACCGACACGTTGACGATGGTGATGTCGAGCACCTCCATGAACGTGGAGAACGCGACGGCGATCGTCAGCAACGCGAGCGGACCGCCGGTCAGCGGCGGTTTGCGAACCGGTGGAACGGGCGTGCTCATGGCTTCGCGAGATTCGCCTGCACGATGGAATCGGCCGCCGCGTCGGCGGATGCGAGGTCGGCGCTGTAGACATCGGTCTTGGCAAACGTGCGGCTTGCCGGAGTGCGCGACAACACTTGTCCGCCGCGCTCATGGGTATCGACCGTCACGTCCGTCGACAAACCGACGCGCAACGGAAATTTCTCGAGCTCTTTCGGATCGAGTGCAATACGGACCGGCACACGCTGCACGACTTTGATCCAATTGCCCGACGCGTTTTGTGCCGGCAGCAACGCGAACGCGCCGCCCGTTCCCGCGGCGAGACCTTCGACGCGTCCGTGAAACGTGGTCTTGCCGCCGTAAACATCCGTGGTGACTTCGACGGGTTGATCGATGCGAATGTGCGCGAGCTGCACTTCCTTGAAGTTCGCATCGATCCACAAATCGTGCAGCGGCACGATGGTGAGCAACGCTTCGCCCGGTTGAACGCGGCTGCCGATTTGCACACTGCGCTGTGCGACATAACCGCTGGCCGGTGCGACGATCGCGTTGCGATGCGAGTTCACCCACGCTTCGCGAAACGCGGCGCGCGCTTCCTGCACGGTCGGATTACCCGCGATATCGGTGCCATCGACTAGCGCATGCGATGCCGCGGCCTGACGTTCCGCCGCGTCGAGCGCGGATTTCGCATCCGTCAACGCTTGCCGCGCGTGTGCGACATCTTCCGGCGCCACGGCACGTTCGGCCAACAGAGGTTCGCGACGATCGAGGTCGGCTTGTGCGCGCGCGACGTCTTCGCGCCGAGCGGCGACACCGGCATCATATTGTCCGGCGACGTGCGTTTGTTGCCGCACTTGTCGCACCGCTTGCGCGAGCGTGCTCTGCGCGCGCGAGAGCGCCAGATCGGCGTCGGTCGGATCCAGTTTGACGAGAACCTGTCCGGCTTCGACAAGCTGCGTATCGTCGGCAAGCAACGCAACCACCGTGCCCGTCACCTGCGACGAAACGATGACTTGATTACCGTTCACGTAAGCGTCGTCCGTCGTCTCGCGCAGCGAGAATACAAATACGTAAAGCAACACCCACACGACAGCGATCACCACGAATGCCAGGGCCAGGACGGTAAGCACTATGCGTCGCTTGCCGTTGCGCGGCGGCTGCACAGGCGAATTTTGTACGGGATCAGGAGTGCTCATGGTTGCACGGCTCCAACGGAATCGGGTTTCGTAGTGTTGTCGTCGGCGACATAGCCGCCACCCAGTGCTTTGGTTAACGCGATTTCAGCCGATATTCCGGCAGCGACGAGTTGCGCATCGGCGTCGTGCTGACGGATCAATTCGATGTCGGCGTTGTACTCGGCGCGCGCGTCGGTCAATCCGCGTTTGCCGCGTGCGAGCGACGATTCATACAGACGTTGCGCCGCATCGATCTGTCCCGCGCGCTCTTTGCGGCGCGCATCGATTTGCGCGAGTGCGAGCGCCTGATTGGCCGCATCGTGCGCGGCATCGATCACGGCTTTGTTGTAGTCGGCGATGGCTGCGTCGAGCGCAGCGTGCGATGCGCCGAAGCGCGCCTGTAATCGGCCGCCTTCGAAAATCGGCAAATGCAACGCCGGCCCTGCGTCGACGACGCGGTTGCCGGCCTGAAACATTTTGCCCAGGTCGATCGACGACAATCCGATCATCGCCGAAATGCTGACGTCCGGATAAAACGCGGCGCGCGCAATATCGATTTCGCGCAATGCGGCCTCGACGCGCCAGCGGCTTGCTTCGACTTCCGAACGACGCGCCACCAGATCGAGCCCGACACTCGACGGTAACGCCGCCGTGAATTGCGGCAGCGTGCGCGCATGAAACTCGGGCACGTCGGAAACCGAGACGCCGATCAGCGCCGCGATTGTTTCACGACGCATCTGTGCGGCCCATTGATAGGTCGCCACGTCTTCGCGCATCGCGGCCAGTTCAGCATCGGCCTGATGCAGAATGTCGTACTGATCGAGCCCGTGTTGCACGCGCGCATTGGCGATTGCGCGAATCTTTTGTTCCAGCGCCGTCGATTCGTTCGAGAAACCGATGTGCGTCACGTCGAGCTGCCATCCGAAATACGCATCGGCGATGGCGGCGGTGAGCATGTTCGATGCCGATTCGCGTTCCGCCGCGGCCGCACGAGCACGATCGACATTCGCGGCGATATCCGCGCGATGGCTGCCCCAGAAATCGAAGTCGTATTTGAATTGCGCGCCGATGTCGCCTTGGTTGTACCAGTTGAATCCGAGCAGTTTCGGCGGGATCAAACCGTTGTCGCTCAAACGTTGGCGCTGCACCTGAACATTTCCGTCGATCGACACGCCGCCTTCGGCGCGCGCGATGTCGATGGACTTCATCGCCTGCGCGAAACGCGCCTGCGCGACAGCGAGATCCGGCGACGTCGCCAACGCCATCGACTCGATCGCGTTGAGATCGTCGTCGTGATAGCGCGTCCACCAGGCGCGGTCGGGCCAAGCGACATTGTCTTTCGTCGGGATGCCGTTCAATGGTGCGGCGGACGATAAATTCGGCGGGGTCGGACGCGGCGGAATCGAGCACGCGGCAATCAGCATGCACAACACGGCGGCGGCGAGCATCATTCCTTTCGAGCGCATCGCTTTCATGATTTGCCTTCCGTTTCGAATGCGACCAGCAATTTTTTGAGCAAGCGCTCCAACGTGTCCTTCTCGCTGGTGGACAGCGTGCTAGTGACATGCCCGACGCCGGTCCACACTTGCGGAAGTAGTTTCTCGAGCAGCGCGACGCCTTTCTTCGTCAGCTCCAGCACGATGCGGCGACGATCTTCCTTGCTTGCGCGCCGGCGAACCAGACCCTTGCGGACGAGTTCGTCGCAGATGCGCGTCATATTCGTGCGCGTCTCGCCGCTCGCGTCGCTTAAATCCGATGGATTCACGCCGGTGTCGAGCTGCGCATAAAGCATCGTCAACGTGCGAAAGCCGACTTCGTTGATCCCGTGCGGCCGCACTTTCTGCCCGAGATGATGGCCGAGCTGCGCCGACAACGTCTTCACCAGCCGCACCAGCACGATGTCCTGCACCGGCGCGTCGCGCATGCGCGCGGCGACGCGGTCGATTTGCGACTCGATCAACGCGAAGCTGGGGCAGGCAGGAGCAGGGCTCATCGTTATAGTTCAGGATTCAACTATCGCGATACTAACCAGTTCTATTATTCGTTGCAAGCCTCAATGACTGATTATAGTGATCGACATTTTACCGGTCGGTCCTTGGCCGTCCGCGAATGCTCTCGACGCAACGGATGTCCGCAATACGTCCGTCAACTGTCCTTCTTATATGACACGGTGCCGATAAGGTGCGCTCCGCCGCAATGTTGCGGACTAAAACGAGGAGTGCACGTAATGAAGAGGAAATTGTTGGTGACGGCCCTGGCGCTCGCCTGTGGATCAGAAGCGAATGCAAAATGCTTCGTGGATTATTCGGCATCGGGTTTGAATGACGGTTCGAGTTGGGCGAACGCATACGTTGATTTGCAATCTGCGGTCAACTCAACAGCATGCGATGAAATATGGGTTGCTAAAGGTGTATATAAGCCGGGGGCGAGCGGCGATGACACTGCAACCTTCGCGATTCGTTCGGGCGTGGCGCTCTACGGAGGATTTGCTGGAACCGAAACCTCCGTGTCGGAACGAAACTTGTCGTTGCACACTTCGGTGTTATCGGGCGACATCGACAATAACGATGCTCACTCTGGTACAGACCAGATCGATCAAACGGCTGCGGACATTAGTGGTGACAACAGCGGATATCTCTTGAGGCTTCTTGCCGAAGTTGGATCGCCGCCAATCATCGCCTCAACCATTGTGGATGGATTCACGGTGACCGGCGCTTCCGAGTTTGCACTCTACTGCGATGGAACTCTTGGCGGAGAGTGCAGCCCTACGCTGAACAACCTTACGTTTGTAGGAAATGATTCGGCGACAAGTGGTGCCGCAATGCTGTTTGACGCCAGTGAGTCGGGCGCCGCCCGGCCGACCATTTCAAATAGCCTCTTCAAAGGCAATTCGTCAAAAGACGGGGGTGCGATTTTCGCGGTCTCGAACGACCACGGTACTCTGGACCTCAAACTCGACAATGTCGTCTTCGACTCGAATACCGCAACACATCGTGCCGGAGCGATTTATGTCGATGCGGAGTTCAACGGCGGACAGAATACAGTCGAAATCGACAATTCGCGATTTACAAATAACAAGTCGGCTGCAGGCGGTGGTGCGATTTACGTCGAGATTAATGACAGCGGCGTTCTAGATCTGGATGTCGAAAGAAGCACTTTCGATTTCAATGCCGGCCTTTTCGGCGGAGCGATTTATGCAACTGCGAATAATGCAAGGCTTGCAGGTCAGTTTAGAAATTCCACGTTCAATGACAACGGCGCCGTTTACGCGGGTGGCGCGCTTTCGTTGAACACTCAATTCTCTCCGACCGTTGACATGCTGGCGTTTAATAACGTGACGTTTAACGGCAACCATGCGGATGGGGATGGAATGGTAGACGGCACCGGTGGTGCGATTGATGTTTACAACTATCCGACGATGCCGGGAGCCGGTCTCGCTGTAACGAATACGATTTTATCTGGAGACTTGTCGACGAAACTTTCCGACGGACCGGAAATTCACAATGGATATGGGTACAGTACCGTGACAATCGACCACAGCGTAGTGACGGGAGCGTGCCCCGATGTCAGTACGTGCACTAGTGTTTCGTCAGCGGATCCGCTGCTCAGTCCTATCGGCTACTACTTCAGCACAACGCCCGTCATGCGACCGGGCATCGGCGGGTCGGCCATTGATTTCGGAGACGATGCAACGTGTGAAGCTACCGATCAGCGCGGTTTCGCGCGCCCGCAGGGGGCGCATTGCGACATTGGCGCCGTCGAATTCCGACTTCCGTCGGATGACATCATTTTCGATGATGGATTTTGATTGAAGCAATGTTGTTAGCTATCTCGGATACATCGCGTGTCCGAGACATGCGTTCAAGCTGAATGCAACAAACGGTTGTCAATTAAACAACGATTTACGTTTTCGATAAGGCCCACTGCGCCACGCGATCGACGAATCGATGACAATCGATGTAGCTGTTATACAGCGGCGTCGGCGCGGCCCGAATAATATCGGGCTCGCGCCAATCAACGATCACCCCGTTTTCCAGCAGGTAGTCGTACAGCGAACGTCCGGCGTCGCGCGGACCCTTCACGCGCAGTGACAACTGACACCCGCGCCGCTGCATTTCGGCGGGCGTGGTGATTTCCAGAATGCTTGAAAGGTGTTTTTGTATTAGCGATTCCAGATACGCGGTCAGGGCGATCGACTTCGCGCGCAGCCGCGACATTCCCGCGCGATGAAAAATATCCAGCGACACGCGCAGCGGTGCCAGCGCGAAGATTGGCGGATTGGAAAGTTGCCAACCTTCGGCGCCGGGCGTCGCGGCGAAGTTCGGGCCCATCTGAAACCGGGTTTCCTGGTCGTGACCCCACCATCCTGAAAAGCGCGGCAGATTCGCGCGCGCGTGACGCTCGTGCACGAAGCAGCCAGCGACGCTGCCCGGTCCGGAATTGAGATATTTGTAGCTGCACCACACGGCGAAATCGACGTCGCTGTCGTGCAATTCGACGTCAATGTTGCCTGCCGCGTGCGCGAGATCGAAACCGACGAGGCATCCCTTAGCGTGAGCCAGACTCGTGATCATTCGCAGGTCGAACGATTGGCCGCTGAGATATTGCACGCCGGGCATCAGCACGAGCGCGATGCGGTGGCCATGCCGTTCGAGCGCATCGGCGATCGATGCGTCGGAAATGAAGCCCGATGTCTCGTCCGGTTCCAGTTCGATCAAAGCGTCGGCGGGATCGAAGCCGTGAAAGCGGATTTGCGATTCGACCGCATAGCGATCGGATGGAAACGCATTCTTCTCGATAAGGATCGCAGGCCGTTCTTTCGTGGGCCGATAAAAACTGACCATCATCAGGTGCAGGTTCGTCGTCAGCGAGTTCATCGCCACGACTTCGCTGGGCTTGGCGCCGACGAGTTCCGCCAGATGATCGCGGACTTCCTCGTGATACGGCATCCACGGATGCTTGCCGCGGAAGTGCGCTTCGACGCCGAGCGCAGACCAGTCATCGAGTTCGTCATTCAGCGCGCCGCGCGTCGCTTTCGGCTGCAGACCGAGCGAGTTTCCGCAAAAGTATACTTGTTCGCCTTTATCGTGCGGCGGAATCAGGAATTCGTCGCGGAACGGCGCGAGCGCGTCCTGCTCGTCCAGTGCGTGCGCGTGTTTTTCTTCGGGAACGGGAACGCCGGTCATCGATCAATGCGGACGCAGCGTTTGCATGATTTCGGCGCAGCCTTTTTCGTAATCGGCGCTCCATTGCGGTGTCGTCGCTGCAAGCATCGGCCGCGCGCAGCGCACATGCACGACCACGTGGCCGTTCAAGTACCAGGTTTCCCGATATTCGTAGCGCGTCTTGCCATTCAACGCGTAGTAGCGCAACACGCTGCTGTCGACGCCTTCGGTGTGCTGCTCGTAGCCGCTCATCTGCTTGGCCTTGTCCATGCCGACATTCACGGCCGCCTGAAAATTGCTGGAGTCATCGAGCAGTTTGGTATCCACGCTCACGCGCGTTGCTTCGCCCGTGCCGGTGTCAGCGGGGTCTTTCACCTGAAAGGCGACGAACTGCGGGTTGCCTTCGTTTTTCTGCAGGATCACCGGCCAAGCCGGCGGCGCGGTGAATTTGACGTAGCCTTCGTCGAGCGAGTAGCTGCCGTTGTCGTCCGCCATCGCCGGCGCCATCACGCATAGCAACGCTGCGGCAATGTATACATTTCTCAAATGCGGCATAAAACCTCCGGCAATGATGTTCAGTTGAACCGCGAAGCGGGCAAGCCGAGCCATTCGAGCGCGGTGCCGTGATAAAGCTGTTTCTGCTCGGACTCGGAAAGTTCCAGCGCGGCGATGCCCGCTCCCGGGTGCTGCTCGCCGAGCGGGAACGGATAATCGGTGCCGAGCATCACGTGCGCAGTGCCGGCCACGTCGAGCAGATAGCGCAGCGCGCGCGCGTCGTGCACACAGGAATCGAAATACAGGCGGTCGAGATATTCACGTGGGTTGCGCGAGTTGTCCGTCGCGACCAAGTCTGGCCGCATGCGGAACCCGTGTTCGATGCGCCCGATGGTGTACGGAAACGCGCCGCCGCCGTGCGCGAAGCACACGCGCAGCGTCGGCAAGCGTTCGAGCACGCCGCCGAAAATAAGGCAGCACACTGCACGCGCCTGTTCGGCGGGCATGCCGACCAGCCAGGGCAGCCAATATTTCGGCATGCTTTCCTTGCCCATCATGTCCCACGGATGCACGAGGATCGCCGCGCCGAGATCAGCGGCGGCCTCGAAAAACGGAAACAATTCGGGCGCGTCGAGATTCCACGGATCAACATGCGAACCGATCTGCACGCCTTGCAGCCCGAGTTGTTCGATGCAGCGTTCCATCTCGCGGATGGCCAACGTCGGCGATTGCAGCGGCACCGTGCCGATGCCGGCGTAGTTCCGTGGCCGCGACCGGCACGCTTCGGCGGCGTGATCATTCAGAAATGTGTGCAGCTCGAGCGCCTGATTCGGTTTTGCCCAGTAGGAAAATAGCACGGGCACGGTCGAGATCACTTGCGTCTGCACGCCGAACTTGGCGTAGTCGGCAACGCGGTGTTCGAGATCGAACGCGTTTTCCCACACTTCGCGGAAAAATTTGCCGTCTTTGTAGATGCGGTGACGGCCTTCGGTTTTCACCATCACCGGAAAGCGGTCGTCTGCGTACTTTTCAGCGAGGTTAGGCCAATCCGGAGGAAGAATGTGCGCATGCGTGTCGATTTTCAGCATGCGCGCATTTTAACTGACGGCGAAGCCGAATTCGCATTGCGCGAATTCGGCTGTCTTGACTATCAATCCTCGAAACCGTTGGCGAAGATGCGATCGGTGTCGAGTTCGAAGGCGCCGATATCGGCTGCCGCCCCCACCACGCGAGCATAGGGAACGCCACGCTGATCGGTCGTCAGCGAGAGCGGATTGCTGCCGGCGTCGACCGCAGGGCTGGTGGGATCGAGCGCGTGGGTTTGTGTCGGTCCGCCGTTGTTGGCCAGCGGTTTTAATAGCGGATCGGAACCGACGATATTGTGAGTCCCGGAGAACGTCACGCCGTACGACGTCGGATCGGTCTGCACGAGGCTGTAGTCACCTGCCACGGTAAACGTCATCGCTCGAGGCGCAATGTCGGAAACAGCCGCGTACGTTGTTGACGTATTGTCGGCCACGATGGTGCTGTTGAGCGTGAGCCCTGTATAACCGTTTGTCGCGATACCTGCGCCGAAATCGCGCGACGTGTTGAAGGCGACGGTGGAGTTGTTCAGCGTCATCGACCCAGTGGCATACGAGGCCTGTTGATAGATGCCGGCGCCATAGGTCGAAGCCGGCCCAGTGTTGGCGGTGTCGGTCGTATTTCCAGAGATGGTGCTGTTGGTAATGGTGACAGCCGTGCCGAAGTTCAGGAATTTCGTCGACAGTCCGCCTCCGGCGGTGTAGGCGTCAGTTCCCGTCGCC
>Ga0209006_10003863_pt1 | contig 13627 bp, 9 predicted proteins | sample JacPin_JW_Ref_O2_FD_188567 | JGI IMG/M metagenome (GOLD analysis project Ga0209006, IMG submission 188567) | Forest soil microbial communities from Algoma, Ontario, Canada - Jack Pine, Ontario site 1_JW_Ref_O2 (SPAdes) (version 2) | ecosystem: Environmental > Terrestrial > Soil > Boreal... | reverse complement strand
CACCGCAGCCGATCAAGGAGGAGTACCTGCTGACCGGTCCTCTGGAAGCGACCAACGAAGCGTATGCGATCGCGAAGATCGCCGGCCTTAAGCTCGCGGCCGCTTATCACGCCCAGTATGGATTTTCGGCGATCAGCCTCATGCCGACCAATCTCTACGGTCCGGGAGACAATTTCGATCTGCAGTCATCGCACGTGCTTCCCGCGATGATCAGGCGATTCCATGAATCGAAGATATCCGGTTTGCCCTCAGTGACTCTCTGGGGAACCGGTATGCCACGGCGCGAGTTTCTTCACGTCGACGATCTCGCCAATGCCGCTTGCTTTCTGATGGACAATTACGATGCGCCCGACCTGCTGAACATCGGTGTCGGCGAGGATCTCACCATTGCGGACCTGGCCGCGCTCGTAGCTCGAATCGTCGGATACGGCGGGAGCATCCTCTTTGACCCTTCGCGCCCGGACGGAACACCGCGCAAATTGCTTGACGTCTCCCGCATTCATGCACTCGGATGGCATGCTCAGATCCCACTCGAGAGAGGCATTGCCCTCACGTACGAGTGGTACCTAAAGCAGACTTTCAACGTGGCGTCCGCCGCGAAGAGTCACGCCGGAGGCAGTGCTGCCATCGCTTGACGTAGAACAATACACGCAGGCGCGGCAAGCACGCTCTTCGAGACTCTCCTGGTCTTGATTGGGCCACCCGCCAAACACTTCTTGAAACTTTGAAACACATTCTCGGTCCGAGGGACTAGTCTGGTCGCTTCTTGAGGGCGACATGTCGGGCCCACCCGACAGCTGCGACCTGCAAGACCGTGATCTTCCCGTGGAATTTAGTTCTTACCCTCCGCCCCGAGCCACCTCTCCAAGCACGTAAAACCATCCCCGCTTTCGGAACTACAACGGCGTCACCTGGCCGCAGTACGGCATTTCTGGCGGCCATTTCGGTCGGATCTGATGAAAAGAGTCGTCGTGTCGGTTTAGTCCCGATGACTTATCATGACCTTATTGGCAGCTCGATTCGGTTAGCCCGGCAGCGGCTTGAAGTACATCAATCAAGCGATGCTGGACAATAGCGGAATAGAACCTGGGGTTCCGGATTGGCGACCTCGCCAGCCACCAAAAATCCACTACGGTGTATTCCTTAGCTATACAAAAACGTGCGGGTCGTCAACAACAGAATTCTTGCGCAACTGAGCCTCGAGGTCCTTTCCGTCCGCAGTCGCTGAGCTCCAAGGTCCTTCAGCCTCTGCCATCATTACCGAGGCCGAAAGCTCGACCATACCAACCGCCATCATCTCATTCAGAAAATCGGCGACGTCCCCCCGAACCATCTCCTGCTCTACGTCAAATTCCTGCGCGAAGGCTACCGCCAGTTGCGTCAGCGTTCGCGGCGATGCCAGTAACTTCCAAATCAGCGAAGCCGCGCTGTCGAGGCTATAGATCGATGCCACACCACCCACCCTGTCGCGCACCGGAAAGATCAAAGTTTCTCCCTCAACCACGCGTGCGACCACTGCCTGCGAGCGAACTAGAATCTCCTCGTTCAATATGGTTGCCATCGTGTCGTCTCTCCGGTCCCGAATTTCATCAAGAAAGCTTCTCTTTGAAAACCGTCGCAGCAGCTCCGTTCCAATCTTGAGACTACTGCGAAACTCCGCATAGAACGATCGAACTTGGAGATAGGTATTGGGTTGGTTACTTCCTCCGATGGTTCGCAGTTGCTCACAGAACCATGGACTACGAGTGACTCCGAGGGTGCTTGGAGTAGAACTGCTCTCCATGAGATTAGGCCCTAAGTGCCTAAGTTCATCAACGTGGGAGGCTCTTGCCCTGGACAAACGAAAATAAAACGCTTTATTCTTGTATGTGACAACGGGAGCATCGCAGCGAGATGCTCGCTGAACGGGATTGACGCTGATTGGATCTGCTGACGTAGGTTGGAGGCTAGACAAGTGTGCGTCTACCGCTGCGATTCAAGAGCAACTCCCGGCCAGTTGAATAGACTCGCGTAAATTCTCGCAAACCTCTTCGATTTGTTCGTCTTGCAGTCGGTTGAAAAATGGCAATGCCAGAGAGCGCGATGCCTGATACTCCGTGACGCTGAGGTCGGTCCTCCGGACAGACGTAAATTGATACGCCGGTTGCAGATGAATCGGCGCAAAATACCTTCCACAAGCGATCCCTCGCTGATTCATATCCTTCACAATCCAATCGCGGTGAACTTGAGACCAAGATCCTGATAGCCGAACGACATACACGAACCAACTGATTCTACGGAGCGGCACAGCGAGTGAAGGAAGCCGAAGATTTTCATTCTTCGTCAATTTGTCGTTGTATTTCCGTGCTATTTCCTCACGCCTCGATAGAATCGCTTCAATTCTCTTGAGCTGGCTGATTCCCAGCGCGCAACTCATTTCGGATAACCTGTAGTTGTACCCGAGTTCGGAATGTTGCAGCCAGTCTTCCGAGTTAACCCGGCCTTGATTACGCAGCACCCGAACCACAGAAGCTGTGTGTGGATTCGCAGTGACAACGACTCCGCCTTCGCCCGTAGTGATCTGCTTATTGGGATAGAAGGCGAACACGCCCGCATCGCATTGGTTCCCCACCTTCCGGTTCTCGTATTCGGCCCCAAGGGCTTCACACGCATCCTCAATTACGTAAAGATTATGGCGCCGGGCGATATCCACAATCTTTGATAATTCTGCGGGGCAACCAAAGGTATGAACAACCAGGATGGCTTTTGTACGGGGAGTAATGGCGGCCTCAATTCGGCTGGGGTCGACATTCAATGTCTCGGGTTCGATATCGACAAACACCGGAATTGCATTTTCGTAGCGGACCACGTTAGCCACAGCGATGAACGCGAACGAAGGAACAATGACTTCGTCTCCCGCACCAATTCCCATTGCACGCACGCACAGATGCAGGCCCGCCGTCCCGGAACTCACGCCGATCGCATTTCCGGCGCCAACGTAGCCCGCAATGGCGTGCTCGAATTCCTCAAGTTTAGGCCCCAGGCTTAAGTGCGGAGAGCGAAGGACGGCAGCAACTGACTCGATTTCTTCCTCTTGTACATCGGGAGCAGAGAGCGGTATTTTCATGATGCATTGTTCATGCTTGCAACTTCCACTGGATTCATCAGAGGGCCATGGCGCTTGATGAGTAGATCCCGGGTCAGCGGCACGGTTGTCAATACCTGGACGATGTTTTCCGAGGCATAACCTTGGCCATAAGGATTGAGCATTCCCCAGAGAGACTCGCGGAATTCGGTCGCTCTTGCCACCTCCATTGCTTTCAAGATCGACTCCTTGTTTGCATCCGCGTCTAATACGTTCCTGGCGCGCTCCCGGCCTTGCTGCCTCACTCCGATATTGACCGTGGGCAGCGCAAAGGATGCCGTTTCCATAATTCCGCTGCTGGAATTCCCCACCAGCATTTCCACTTGACGCAGCAGACTCCAATAGGTGATGGCATCCAGGTTGGTATACAGCGCACCCCGACCCCGAGATGCCAGGAAGGATCTGGTTCGATCGATAAGTGCGCGACTCCCGGCGTCGGCATTCGGATAACAAAACAGCATCTGCTCCGGCACCTCCTCAAAAGCCGCAAACAATGCGTTCGCTTCTTCCATTGTGTCGCGAGCGAGGGTGACAGGATGATAGGCGACAAGTACTGGTGGAGTCGATAGATCGATATGCAATCGGGACTCGACTTCCTCGCGCGTCAAAAGCGTTCGTCGCCGCAGATGATCCAAGGACGGCGCTCCAGTGCGGTGGACGCGCCATTCTTCTTCGCCCATGTCGATCACCCTTTGCCGGGCCCCGTGGGTTGATGTGAAATGGATGTGAGCCATCTTCGTCAAAGCGTTCCTAACCGCATCGTCAATCGCGCCTTCGCTGACTTCACCACCTTCGATGTGTGCGATTGGAATTCGCAAAGCCAACGCAACGGAAGCCGGTGCCAGCATTTCGTATCGATCCGCGATCAAAAGCAGCAGATCGGGTCGCATGGCTCCAAATAGATCGGCAAGGCCCAAGACAGCAACTCCAATTGTCTTGGCCATTCCGATGTCGCTGTCCGAACTAAGCAGGCATTCGACGCTAGCGTGGATGGTGAAGCCGTCCTTTTCCATCTCTTGGAACGTATGTCCAAATTCCGGCGAAAGGTGAGGCCCAAGGGCCACGATTCTAAGGTCCACCGAATCCGCTTCCGACAAATCTCGTAGGGGCCAGTACAAATGCCCATAGTCGGCGCGGGAAGAAGTGACAACGGCGATAGTTCGCTTCATAAGGAAAGCGATCGTTGCTCCTTTAAAGACTCAAGAATCATTTCACTGGGGCGATATTCGGGCACGAGCCAGCAAAGCTGTTTAAGGATTTCCGCCATGCTGTGTCTAGCTACGCTTTCCTTCAAAGCTGCTACCGATGAGTCAAATTCTTCTGGCGACGGCTGAATTGTCTTAATCAAGCGGAGCCTTGCATCGTCCGCCGAATCGACCCATTCGAGATCCGAAACAAACTCCTCAGTCATCTTGTCGCCTGGTCGGAGCCCTGTCATTACTATCGGTATTTCGACTTCGGGCTCAAATCCAGCTTCCTTGATGAGTCGTTTCGCCAGATCCAGAATTCGGACTGGTTCGCCGAGATTAGGAATGAATATGCCTGCTTTCCCGTCGAGGCTTGCTGTCAAGAGCACCAGTTCGAGCGCGTCACCTAGACTTAGAAAGTACCGATTGACGGCGTGGTGCGTCACGGTCACCGGCCCTCCCTCCGAGATCTGCTGAAGGAATATCGGAACCACGCTCCCCTGCGAACCCAAAACATTTCCCAGCCGCACTGCCCTCATTGGACTGCGAGGGCTGCTCCACCGCAACAATGCAAGCTCCGCCAACCTCTTAGACGCTCCCATCACACTATGCGGGTTTACCGCCTTATCCGTGGACACCATAACGAACGTGGTTACGTCATGCATTCGGGCTCTTTGCGCCAAGAGGTAAGTCCCAAGAGCATTGTTCTGGACAGCCGCAATTGGATTACATTCCATGAGCGGAACGTGTTTGAATGCCGCAGCATGGATTATGGTTTCAGGTTTTCTTTCTTGAAATAGTTTTGTAAGGAGCGAGCCATCGCATATGTCTCCAACAATCGGGGAGAGAACATGATAGCCCGGAAGGACACTAAGATCGAAGGCGATCTGATGGAGATTGCCTTCCGAGTGATCAAGAAGAATTAGAGACCGGGGCCTATGTCTGAGAATCATCTTGGCGAGCCCAGATCCGATCGAGCCGCCGGCTCCCGTCAACAAAACACGACGTTCGGTGAAGGGATTGATCATAAGAAACCAGCCGCTGGCCATAGGGAGGAAAATCAACAAACCTTCACCCGCCGTCTCTTCAGATGCCGATCTGGCGTGCCGAGGCTTAAACGCCGACTACGGGAAGACTCGCTGCGTCGCATGGCGCTGCTCACAAACTCCGCCACTAACTACTCAACTTCAGCTGGCGTTTGTCGGTTGGGCGCTGACAACCGATTTTCCATAGTCATCGGGCTACTTCGACACAAGAGCGTCTCCGCGAACAGAAAAGAAACGCCACGGCGCCCCCTTTCAAAATTGCGTGTTGCCGCATACCGGGATGATCAAAGTTCTCCCGCAACCACGCGCGCGATCACTGCCTGCAGCGCTATGGTTGGCGGTGTCAATCGTGCGGCACGGTGTCGAACTTGGAGGTTCATCATAAGGAATCTCGCAGCCATACGGGCGATGATTCCGAACCGAATCTCATCACGGCCGGTGGCAAGTGTCACGCCAGGGCTCATGGGACATGAAAAGCGACGACGGAATCGCAGTGCACCACACGGTACAGTTCGGCTGGTATAGGCCGGCGGCAGCTAGCGGCTTTGAAGGGGCGAGTGCGCACTCAAAGTTCGAGGATCGGATAACCCTTGCGACTGCTCGTTGAATGACCCTCTCCCGCTGTCCCTGGTACCTGCTGCAATCCCATTCAAAATAGACATTCCCCTGATCGCTCTGTTCAGCATTTACTCTGTTTTCCCGAATAAACTGTGTTACGGAATCCGGTATAGGGCCACAGTTCCGAGGGCGGTGGCCAGCGCACCAGCATTCAGAAGTTCCTTTAATCGGCTATTGGGGACAAAGATAATGTCGTCAGCCTCGAGCGGAATGTCGGGCGTTTTGGCGTGCAGGAGGTTCTTCAGTGGCACCGGTAGCTGTTGCAGCCCATTCGGCGTGCGGCGCAGCATTTTGGTGTTGCCAAGGGCAGCATCACGCGTTGGCCCGCCCGCTGCCGCCACAACTCGCAAAACTGTCATTCCGCCACTGGAACCCAGAACGTAGCCTCCAGGCTTTGTTACTTCTCCCAAGACATACACGATAGGGGCTGCGGGGACAACCACCGTGTCCCCTGGTTGCAGCTCGACATTGCTCAGCGCCATCTGCGCAGGGTCTTTCGAAAGCTCAACCGTGTTCGAATCCTGGCTACCACGGTGTGAGATGACCGCCCGATTGGCGGCTTTTTCGGTGAGTCCCCCAGCGGCCTGTAGGACATCGAAAAGCCGATGCGGCCCAAGAGTAGTATAGGTACCTGGCTTAACGACCTCGCCCACCACGGACACGCCACTGCTGGTGTATTCCTTCACGAATACCGAAACCTGCGGATCGTTAAGAATGTTGTTCTGACGTAGTTTCTCCTCAATCGCTCCTTCGGCTTCGCTACTCGTGAGCCCCGCGACGTGAATGTACCCGACCAGCGGCACCGAGACATTTCCGTCGCCGCTTACCCGGGTGTGCCCGGAAAGATCAGTCGCCCCATACACCGCGACTTCGACCTCATCCCCGGGACCGAGAACAAGGGCCGACAAATTCCTTTCAACCAGAGGTTGAACTGGGGGCGCCTGCGGAGCCTTTGAGGCGTCTGGTTGGGGAGCAGGGACCTGCTGATTGCCCACGTTTTGGGAAGGGCTGCTGTTTTGTGCCACCGCAACTCGCAGAAAGCCAAAGATGGCCGCTATCACGGCCAAGCGCAAAACCCGGTAGACGAGAGTCTGGACATGATGCATAGGATAAGCCGATTCTAATGCGGCAAGGTTCGCCTGCACAACCCGAGTTCAGTTTTTGGTAGTTGTCCAAAAAGTGCGTTGAAAAGTAAAAACGCTCATCGTACGTCCAAGAACAATGGGCGGTTTTCCTACTTGGTCATTGCTATGGCAGAAACGCGCAGAAAACCGGTCAATCGGTCAATCCATCCCCGGTCTCTGCCGAAGTGCAAGAATCGTATGCCTGATATCAACGCGGGGTCAAGCGCAATTCGGGCCGAACGATATCGGAGGGGATCTACACCCTTGGTGTAGACATACGCTCATCTTTTCTCGGGTCCGCGCGAGTTCTATTTTTGAGCTCGCGTTGATTTTTCCACAGAATGTCGAGAATGAGGAATGTCGAGAATGACGATTGCAACTCTGGGTTGAGAGTTGCTATAGTTCTCCCCGCCCATACGACTTCGCGAAAACTTGAACTGTGCAGTCGTACTCGAACAAGCTGATTGCTTCGGCGAAGCAGTGAGTGATTTCGCCGCTCCTATATGCGAGGGTTTAGTTGACCCTGCTTTATCTGATCACTTTCGGAGTATCGCTGTTGTTGTCGTTCGTCCTCACCTGGGGTGTGCGCAATCTCGCAATGGGCCGCGGCTGGGCAGCGCCACCAATTCAGGATCGCGACCTGCATGAAACCCCTTTGCCGCGGTTGGGCGGAGTTCCTGTATTCCTATCGTTTTTGATTGGCGTTGCGATTGTGTTGTTGGCCAGTCTGCATTTTCCGGCATTGGCAGCTGACCTCTCAATTCGGGCCGTTCTGACAATTCTTGTGCCGGGTACTCTTATTTTTCTGCTCGGCCTCTACGACGATATCTATTCCGTCGGTCCGTTCACGAAGTTTGCAGTTCAAGGTGTTGCTGCCGTCATGCTGTTTGCCGGTGGCATGAGGATTCTCGACTTGCCCGTGTTGTTTGGTGCGCGGCATTTGGCTTGGTACATTGGGCTTCCCATCACAGTGCTGTGGGTCATTGGGATTACGAATGCATTTAACCTGATCGACGGTTTGGACGGACTGGCAGCCGGTTCCGCGCTATTTTCTACTTTCGTCGTTTTTGTGGCGGCAGTCTCCAATGGTTCGTCACAGGTATCGCTGCTGACCGTTGCCTTGGCTGGAGCCATCCTTGGGTTTCTTCGTTTTAATTTCAATCCGGCCACCATCTTTCTCGGTGATTGCGGGAGTTTGTTCATCGGATTCATGCTGAGTGCCTTGGCATTGGAGGGCGCCCAGAAGGCGCCTACTGTCATTGCCGTCGCCATTCCGGTCGTCTCCTTCGGTCTGCCGATTCTTGAGACCACTCTGTCGGTCCTGCGGCGGCTGATTAGCGGTCAGCCCGTATTCACGGCCGATCGTGAGCACATTCATCACAAGTTGCTGCAACACGGCATGTCACCCCGGCAAGTTGTGGTTGCGCTCTATGCGGTGTCGGCTCTGTTCGCCCTCCTCAGTCTGTTTCTGCTGTGGCCTGGAAGAAGCAGGCTGGGCTTAGTGCTGGCGCTTATAGGCACGTGCGTCTGGTTTGGCGTTCAACATCTGGGGTATCTGGAGTTTTGGGAAATCCGGAGGGTCGCGCAACGCACGTTCGAACAGAGAGGCATATTCGTCAACAATCTTGCGATCCGCCGGGCAACTGAGGAGTTGAAATCCGTTAGCGATTATGTTCAGGTATGTGGCATCCTAGAGGCCGCTTTTTCGACCAATGATTTTGACGGGTTCGAGTTGAGCATCAAGGCTGACGCGGAAAAACATACAGCTATCGGGGACAAGCGCCTCCGGGTGAGGCCGGGAGAGAGATTGCATTTCGAATGGAGTAAGCCCGGTACTCCAAAGCTACGCGATGACCGGGCAACTTGGAGTCTTGGGCTGCAGTTGGTCACCACCTCCAATCGATGTCTCGGCTCGATGAAAATCTACCGGTTCTACGCGGACCGTGCTCTTCTCGCAGACGCCAATCTGTTGACCTTAATTTTCCCGGTCGTTCTTGCCGACGCGCTGGATCGTGCTCTCAACTCCAAGCAGGGCGTGGTCCACGAAGTGACAACCCGTGAGGATTTTAGGCCGTCCGAAGCTAGTTAACGTTTCAATCGAAAATGGCGGAGTGGTCGTACTACCTCGGTTGCGTCAGCGCGGCAGTGGCAATCGTTTAACGGGCATTGTTGTTCGGCGGTGCACGCGCCTTTTCGGCGCGCCACGTCTCGTCCTTCATAACTTCCCGAATCTCTGCATTCTGCTGCTCTTGGTGTCGGATCGCGAGCACTGCACGTGCGATAGCTCATCGCGAGGACGGCAAAGCTGCTGCCACAGGTAGGGTGGGCGTGAGCTAGTCCTCATCTAGCTTTGCCACGCGCCACGATGCACCATTCTTGTGACACGCGGTACAGACCGTAATCCGGTTCTGATCTGATTCATCTACGGATGGGGGCGGATGAACCTTATCCAAGCCTAGCCTCGATGAAGTTGATTTACAACGAGTGCGAGTACAGGGCCGGTTGCCACCACGCCTAGTTTTCAAAGACGCATGCCAGCATGACACCATGACACTGCGTGCTGAGCGTAATCAGGTTTCCTTCGGAGTCGTGGCCGGAGCGCCTGCGAAATTGTTTGTGATGGACTCCAAGTTCAACATCACGCCCCAGGATTCGACACCGCCAACACCGCCAGCCATCGCGACGCAGAACCTGCAGCGTAGAGTCTCGTAGGACACCCGATCCAAGCGCAAGATGCTCATGATGCTGTCTCGCTCAGGCGTCCAAGAAATGCTTTATTCGTCCGGTGGACCGCTGAACAGAATCCTTGGATCTCTGGACGGTTGAAGTCCATTTGGCGTTATGCATGAGCGATAGGATGGTAAGACGGACTCAAAGCAGTCGTCCGAGATTTAGGCGGAGAGCTCCCAACGGACAGGAGGTTTACCTGGAAAGTCATACGTGTGATCGTTCCGCGGAGACGACTAGTGCGCTGACGTCGCAGCCCATTCTGCGAGACCCCACAGCATACGGCTTTCATCCCTTTGCGGGTGGGCGGCCGTTCTATGACCATTTTGTTAGATGCGCGCTACGGTTTGGAAGGGCTGACGGGTTCGTCCCCGCGGCATAGAGCCCAGCAAGTAAGTGTGCCGATCGTGACGCTCCCGGCTCCGATGACCCAAGGGTTGTCCAGAAGGGCGGCAGCAGCGACCCCGGCAGGCTTAGCAGGCGTACCGCATCCTTCCTCGCGAGTTCCTTGCTCACCTTGATGTACCGTCACATCCGAGAATCCTGCATGTTTCGACCGCCGCGCACCCGCAGGTTGGTAGTGGATCTTGACATCATTCTGGTGCGCTACCACGGTCATTTTTCTATCTACCTCGACCACGTCGTAACGAGTCCACTCCTGCGTCAGGGGAATGACGGTCATACAGTTCACGCGCACGCGCATTCCTCGCGAGGTGTTCAGTTGCAAGCCGCCATGATCGAGGTCGAGTTCGTCTCCCTCGAACCGCACAATGGTGTCAGGTTGAACCGTGACTGTGGACCCGTCAGCGTCGATTTTCGCCCCATCGCCCTGCTGGGTCTGTACGAGGTCGTGCAGAAAAATCGCGGAAGAATTGGAAGCGGGAATCCCATTTACCAAGACTCCTCCGTCGTTGTGGAGTATCGCCTGAGCGGAGTCTTGGGCCATCAGCAAGGTCGGCAGAATGACGATCATCACCTTGCAAGCGAATTTGCGCAATTCAAGCAAACGACCCTTCTTGGTCCGACAAACAGCTTGCACAAGAATAACTCGCGAAGTTCTGGCCGGCCATTGACTTGCGTGGTTCCCGAAAGGAAGTACCCACGACGAGTGGCAGTTAAACGCGTGCGGGAAGGTTTTCCGGAAAGGTCCAGAATATGATTTCACGGACGGGTTCAGCTCAGATCAAGCTTAGAGTTCACTATCGGCTGGTCGCCACGCTTGAAGCCACACCTAGTATGCCTTTATGAAGGCCGTGAGCCTCACCTAAAGGTTACTCCGCTTTTCGCGGCGCCCGTCAATAACCGGCGTCACGGTGTAGCGTGATCGGAGGGCGAAGCCGGGTTTTGACCTGCGGATTTGCGAGCCTGTCCTGAATCTGGCTTAGGTCAATTGGTAAAACGTCGCGATATCCCTCATCAACCGCGAGTCAAAATAGCTTTTCCCGGTGGAAATCTACCGCTATAGGGGGCATGTTCGGCTCCTTTCTCCCGAGCCTGTTGGTTGGGCTTTAGCACCACAATTTTCTCGGGAGCGGGAGCCGACATTGTCATAGAATCGATTTCACTCAATGCCAGCGCGTCATTCCGCGGCCTCGCGGTAGATTCGCAATAGACTCTCGCCCTGGTGGGCAAAAGTGAAGCGATCGAGAATCGTGTCGCGCGCAGCGATCGAGATGTTGCGCCGGCGCATTTCATCTTTCAAGAGCATAGCGATGGCCAATGCTAATTCCTTGTCGTTGTCAGGTCCCACCAAGAAACCGTTCGAGCCGTGTTGAATGACTTCCGCGATCCCCTGCCCACGGCAACCGATCGTGGGCTTGCCCGTGGACATGGCTTCCAGGTAAACACAGCCCAGCCCTTCGTAACGGCTGGGCAGCGCAAACAGTGTGCAGCGCTGCATGGCGGCAGCGATCTGATTGCGCGACTGCCTTCCCAAGAACCGAACCTTTTCCGTGATCTGCAGTTGAGCGCATAGGCCGTGCAGACGGGCACGTTCCGGCCCATCGCCGATGATCTCCCAACGCAAGTCAGGAAATTCGGCTGCTAGCGCGGCGGCCGCGCGGATGAGGGTGGCATGTCCCTTGGTCCGAATCAAGTTGCCAACGCTGAGTACCACAGGCGCAGCGGAAGTTGGACCAGAGCACGGAGCAAAGAACTCGCGATCGACGCCGTTATAAACTACCGAGGTTCGACAACTCCCTCCGGAACCCTCCAGCACCGCCTCACGCACGTGCTCGCTGATGCAGATGACACGCCTCGAAGAACGATACAGGCGCTGAGAAATACGGCTGCACCACTTGCCCGCTCGCCCCCCGATCTGCACTGTGGAGAAAGCATCGAGACCGTGTACAGAAACAACATACGGAATACTGAGCTCGGCTCTTAGCAGCATGGCGGCGTGACCGCAAGGCAATGGCCCGTGGGCGTGAATCAGGTCGATGTGCCGCGAAGCATGCAGTTTGCAAATTTGGCCGAGGATGCGCGCGAACAAAAAAGCTCCAGCGCTGGGTAACCCGAAGCCCCCCGGGAAAGACAAATAGCGCACCCAACGCTCAGGAATAGCCGACTCGCTCGCGCGCACGGCTCGTCGGTAGACCGGTTGCGCGGCGAAGACTGTATTGTGAACGCCCGCTCTTGCCAGCCATGCCAGCGGCTCAGAGATAAAGCATCCAGCCGCATCGTCCACATCCGTTGGATAGGAAGGCGTCAGCGTCAGAACGTGGAGTGCTCTCGCACCGCGCGGTATGTACTCCCCTGGTGAACCCATCATTCCGCAGAAGACTCTGCCAAAAGCGCTACCAATGCAGCATCGTATGTCTGGTTGGTTTCTCTCTTTCCAAACGCTGCTTCAGAGTGCCTTTTCATTTTGCAGCGCGGACCGCTTACGGTCAATGCGTGCTCGGGCCTGTTCTCGTCAATGAGGTACCGATTCGGGCGGCTACACGGAGCTATTACATCGCCAATCTGACTTGAGTCCATGTGTACGTCTTCTCCAACTGAGCGCTTCTCAAACTGCCGCACGGATCAACAATTGCCTTGTTAACACCGTAGACACTCACGAGCGCGGCCTTTGGTTGGTTCGCGGCCGTTACATATTTGGTAACGAACGTAACTGATGGTCAAGCCATGTTTTCAACGGGTTGTCAGAATGGATTTGGACCGAAGTGAACCCAATCGTCGCAAAGTGGCTAATTCCTATATCGCGGACGCGTGCAGTCGACTCGAAACCGAGCTTCGGGCGAACCGCCGGACCTGACGGCCACGTCCTGCCAGCGCACGACAGTAATGACGGAAGTTACCTTGGCAGGGCACGCGGCTATCGGCAGAATGCCAGCGGGAGGATTCGTGCCCGCCCATCCACCGTGGCACGCATCCCGGTAACGACATCCGTCCTCAAAAAAACGACACAGGATTTGAAATGATACGAAAAAACTTGGCTTGCATGTTCCTGCTGGTGGCGCCACTCCTGGCGCAAAACCGCCTCAACGGTCCGCCGCCCGGGGCTATAGGTCCTTCGCTTGAAGCGAGCGCCGGCTTCGTGTATCTCAGTATGGCCATGCCGTCGCAGCGAGTGGCACTCCTGGGCGGGGACGCGAATGCTCTGGTCAAGGTCAGCACGCGCTGGGGAGCGACCGTCGATGGTACTTATGCTCACACTGGCAACGTGCTGGGCACGGGACACAACGGTAACTTTTTGAGCTGCCTGACGGGTCCTGTGTTCTACCCGGTGGTGCATCGAAACTTTGGAGTCTTCGTTCGCGCCATGGTCGGAGCCAGCTTGGTGGACAGCGCGGTCCCGGT
>Ga0209006_10003861_pt1 | contig 13629 bp, 12 predicted proteins | sample JacPin_JW_Ref_O2_FD_188567 | JGI IMG/M metagenome (GOLD analysis project Ga0209006, IMG submission 188567) | Forest soil microbial communities from Algoma, Ontario, Canada - Jack Pine, Ontario site 1_JW_Ref_O2 (SPAdes) (version 2) | ecosystem: Environmental > Terrestrial > Soil > Boreal... | reverse complement strand
CAACTATCTTACTCATCAACTCAAAAGGGTATCTGCTGATTAGTTTATCGCGTAACCCTTGTTGACTCCGAACTCCCTAAATTTAATTCCTGCAACGTTCCTTTATTTCTGCTCTCTCTCTCACGTTTTCACACACCCTCACTTTCCGCCGTTCCATTTTTTTTCCCTTACCATAAACAATCGTATCATACCATCAAATGGCCATGACGATCCCTATCGCAATGCCCTCTACATCCTCTCCTGCTTCTTCGGACGATGGTTCAAACCTTCCTCGTACCCCAATATCACCCGACGGCCAGCTTTTACCCCTTCCCGATCAGTCTAAATCGAGTCCATCACAATCACCAACCACAACTCAGATGAAGAGAAAATCTAGCAGGAGGGCAAACACCGCCGAACGACGCGCTACACATAACGCTGTCGAACGTCAACGAAGAGAGACCCTCAATGGCAGGTTCCTTGTAGGTCTTTTGTTCTATCTGCGCTATTGTACCTAACAGTTTATCTCATCAGGACCTTGCCGCTCTTCTTCCAAACCTTTCCCAGATCCGTCGTCCTTCCAAATCATCCATCGTAAACTCCTCGATCGCTCATATCCACGCCTCCCGCCGACATCGCATACTTGCCTCTCGTGAGCTTAGAATTCTCAAACTTGAATCCGATGCTATCCGTCGAGAGCTCAACGAGTGGCGTGATCGTGCTGGTCTTCCTCGTGTTGAAGAGCCCATCCGTGGTGAAGGTTTTGCTATGGTCCTCAGCGGCGAGCTCGAAGTCCTTGCTGCGATTCCTGATGAAGACGAGGAGAATGGAGGACAAGGTTATGATGGCTACGACGATGGTGAGGACGAGTTTGGAGCTGTGATGGGGAACCCGATGGATGAGTTGGATGACCCCATGGTGCAGAACCTGGCTATGCTTAAGAATTCCAGCCCGTTCGCCCATAATTTGCCCACATCAGGCCATCTCGCACACATGATTTCTAGATCTTCTCAAGGTCCGATGATCGTGTCAACCCCTCCCGCGGTCTCTTTTGAGAACCCAGCGATGTCTTCGCTTTACGAGCCCAATACGCACCCTGCTTCGCAATATGCTAACGCGCCCTACATGCAACAGCAGCACTCGTCTTTGATGAGCCAAGGCGAGGCGGACAAGATCGCTGCATGGAACGCGCAATTGTACTCGGCTTTGGCGACTACCACACCCCAACAGCAGCAGCAACAACAGCAACAGCAACTCTTGCAAGCGCAGCGATCGTTGTTCACGCCTCCAACTACATCTCATGGTCCTCCAAGCACAACCGGATCCGGAGCCAACTCGCAGTCGCAGTCGAATGCCTTTGCGGATCATGCTAGCCAGGCTTTCCTTATGAACTTGCAAAGGCAGCAACAAATGGCCGCGATGCAACAGCAACAGCCACTGGGATATGGGAGCCCTGATGCGGAGGACTCGTCGTCCGTTGGATCTGGGCGAGGTCAAAGGGAGAGGAGCGGGAGTTTGAGCGGAAGTGCTAGTGGATACGGATCACCGCATCATGGATCATCGCCTGGTGGCTACGAGATGTCAAGTGCCCCGCTGGTCAGTGGTGGTGGTGATTATGGCATGCCACGGAGGATGAGCACCGGCGCGCATTTGGCGGGCTCGTGGGCGCACGAGACGGAGGGTATGGGAGGGGTAGGATTGATGAAGCAGAATCTTGCACCGTCGATTGCTGTCGGCGGCGGAGGCAATGGGAGCGGTTTCGCGATGATGATGTGAGACTTTTTGCCGTTCTCGAATATTTTTCTTTTCCCTCGACCTCCGGCACCCATTCTCTTGTGGTTCATCTTGGCGCTTCACTCTTTCAAAGCCAAATGACGTACATCCGATCACATCCTTCAACACTCCTCCCCCCCCCCGGTTCATGTCGCGATGAGCCTCGTCGTTGCTATACCCCACCATCTTCTAATGGCATCCGTCATACAGATGTTCTTGATACCTTGTCTATGGGCATTTCCCGCCCCATTGCGCTCGCTTAACTTTTTTTTTCCTTTTCTATCTCTATCTTCCCTGTCGAAACTCCTCCTCCCTCATGGAGAAAATCCCCACTTCACGATGACGATGTGTAGCAACTGCCCAAAAAAATCTTTGCTATGGTTCTGCGCCTCTGTAACCATTCTTTTTTTTTGTTTTTGTCTCTCATTCTGTGATTCTGTTTTTTTCCGTCACCATCGTTTTGTGAAACGACGCAGTCCATTCCACCGACGGAACAGAAAACACACCAGACCCAGAGCTCGCAGCCATTTATTTTTTTCCGATCAAGATCTCTTTTGCGCAGTACCCCAGCTACCAAACCTTGATGATTTTTTTTTGTTTTGTTTTTTTGTTTTTTTTTTATTCAGACTCCAACTCCAACTCCAGTCGTTCATTTTAGTCTTTTACAGTACTAAACCTTTTATAAGTATCTACATATCATATCTAACCCACGGACTATGGACAACCACACACCCCCAAAAATACCGATGTACCGTTGCTTTGAATCTTGACTGCTGTGTTTAGCGAAATTCCAATTCCAATTGTGTTTTTTTGCTCTCGGAGATTTCCAATTGTTAATGACTCAAATAAGTCACGAGTGGGAAACCACTGAGAGTTGCGGGAACGATCCTGTCGCATATGTACTTGGCCTTGTACTTTGTGGTCCCGATTTGATCTAGCAACTGTAACTTGAGTTACCAAGTATGATTGCTCACATTATCGGCAACAAAAGATAAACCCAGTTTCGAGAACCATGGAGTATGGTATATGAGGGTTTTGCGAGCCCATTGTTCGTCGCAACGCCGCCGAGCAGGTACAATACATACATAATGATGTTACGACTCACCTTGACTATGTAGTCCGATCACCGGGATCACTGCGTATGAAGGATGATTAACATTTTGCTAGAGAACAGAACATCAGGGGATGACGAGTATTGCAGGGGCTACGTACCGTAACGTTATGTAGATGAGCTGTGCCCCCTACTCACACCCACCATGACTGGCAAGTTGCGTTGCCTTTTCATTTCACGGTTTCGCCGACTTTTGCGGAGCCGTACGGAACGGATATGTGGCATCGCCAGTTAAACTGGCGACGCCAAAGTCCGTCAGCTATTTTGGCGATATCATTGATTTTTTTTCCTATGTAGAGACTTTTGCCATTGCCATCCATTATGACGCGGCTCGAACTCAGGCGAGATCCTAGTTGGTTATTTATTTATTTAAATAAAGAACATCATGCATCAGCTACCGTTTTTAGTTTTTTTCGGTCAGATCAATTTTACGGGGACCAACGTCAGGTTTTTTTCGTACCTGATCGTGCTGCTGAATGATTCCAGTTAGCGCTGGCATGAACGATCGTGATTGGATCACTCCATGTATGTATGTAGGACCTTGGCGGGCGCTCAAGTCACGAATGTTTGTTTGAGCGACATCTAACGTCACAGAACTTTTTTTCGCTGCCGTTATGGTACCGCGCGCACGTGAAGCCCCTCTCTCTGGAGCGCTCTTCGATATCAATGATCAAGTTGTCCCCCAACTTGGCTTTACCCTAAGTAAGTCCGATCAAGCTATTTATGCTTCGAAGTACTGACGCTGACCATAGCACGCCCCCGCCGCTCCCCCCTCTTTACGCTTTCTGAGCTAGCTGCCGGAGACAACCGTTTTTGTATGGCGGGAATATTGATAAAACTGCTGGTTCCGAAACGGCTAGCATTTCCGGACGCAAATTACACCAAAGAATTATTTCTCGACAAGTTAGGCTTGCGTTCTCGATATAAGGGGATACCGAGTTCAGTGCGTATCTTTATGGATATGTACGCTGGACCTGAGAAACTTATTTAAATATTATTATTGATTGATCAGGCCCTTCTTTGGACATATCTCAGACATTCTGAGGTTTGAGTGAGGATCCCGCATATAGGAATGGGAATTCTGATAACAGCAGCCCCACTTACTGTCGAGAACCCTGTGGCAAGTACTTTCGAAGGTTTTTCAGCTTAGTTTTTGAGTGTTCACACTGAAAGTTACCGTCGGCTCAGCGGGGGACATCTCCGAATGCCTAATCCAGAACAATCAATCACGAACACGTGACTTCCATGGTCTCCATGCACACGCGCCAAACGCCCACGTCCACGTATTTCTTCGGTGACTCTTGCTGCAAATGAGTTTTCTTGGATTGTACGATTCATTAGAAGTCATCGGAAATGGATCCTTTGGTGTAATCCGCAGAGTGAGGAGAAAGTCTGATGGTTTGGTGAGTTCATGCGAATCATGCCACTCGCAACCTTGACCGTCTCATTTCCTTTCTCGCAGTTATTCGCGCGTAAAGAGTTGTTTTTTGAGCGCATGAATGAGCGGGACCGGAAACAAATCGTAGCTGAAGTGTACGTCATGGATCTCTGTACTCAGTCTGCGTCCTCACCATTTCTCAGGAATATACTGAAAAATCTGAAACACGACCACATAGTACGGTACCACGACCGCTATGTGGACCGAGATGCCGGCATCCTTTACATTCTTATGGAATATTGCGGCGGCGGCGACCTATTAACCATCATCAAACAAGCCTTGAATGCTGACTGTCTAATACCGGAAGATACCATCTGGGACTATTTTATGCAAATTTTATTGGCCTTAAATCACTGTCATCACCCTTACGGTTCCGGCCGCACCCGGAGTCTCGACGATAACATCAAAGAGAAGAGGTCTCAAGTTCTTCATAGAGACTTGAAGCCGGATAACGGTAAACCCGATCCTTCCCTACTTGAAGTGCTCAGTTCATCTATTTCTTGAAGTATTCCTTGACGAGGATGGCAGGATCAAGCTTGGTGACTTCGGGCTGGCCAAAGCGCTCCCGCAATCCAATCTAGCCTTTAGCTACGTCGGTGTAAGTCATTCTCTTTCATTCTCTCTTTTCTTGTCTGAAAATGAACCCTTAGACCCCATACTATATGTCACCTGAGCTAATGCAAGAAAAAGCATATGATTCCAAATCGGATATATGGTCTCTTGGGTGTTTGATATACGAACTCTGCGCACTGAAGCCGCCATTTCACGAGGCCGAGACATACACTGAGCTTAGTTTGTGTATTAGGTAAGGGGTCTAAACGATAAATTTGTGTAGACGAGTAACTTCTCCAATAGGAATGGCCGCATACCCCCTCTACCAAGAGGATACAGCCCATCTCTCTGGGCTGTCATCAAATCCATGTTGAACCTCAATGCAAGTGATCTCATCTCATCACAATGTCATGAGCTGACGCGATGTCCATGGTAAGCCGGCAATGAGACCGTCGGCCGCCCAACTTCTGCAACATGAACGGGTGGACCTTGCATTCCGGAATTTCGAGGCGGAGAAGACGTAAGTAGTCTTCTTTTCATTTCATTAATATGATCACAATATATTCCAATCTTCTAGGCTCTCAGCCGTAAGGAACCGCGAAGGTACTGTCGGTCTCAAAGAGCAGGAACTTCGGGCTTGGGAAGCTTCTCTCCTCGAAAGGGAATCTCGAACAGAGAATCTTCTCTCAGAAAAGGACTCCGAAATAGCCTCTCTCCAAACGCTTGTGTCGCAACTGCAACGGCAAGTGCGACACGACAATGAGGCCGTCGAGCAACGCGTGCGAGAAGAATTGTCGAAGCGTCAAAAAGCATTGCGGGCCGCCGTTATGAAATACGAGGAGGAAGTGGCGCTAGCGATGGCACGGGGAGAACAATGCCTCTTGAATGTCGTCAAAGCTAGGGAAGAAGAGATATTCGAAATGTGGCAAGCGAGGGAGGAGGAAATAAAGAATGAGATTCTTGAAACCGTGGAAGAGCGAGAGGTGTGGATCGAGAACCAAGCAGAAGAGCTCCGGCTGAAAGCGGACACCTTGGATGGGATCCGGAAAGAGTTGGAGGTCAAACTCAAGTTGATGACTGAATCATCGAGTATAAGAAAACGTGCGTTTCATCTACCTCTCACTTCGATTCTTTTGTCTTTATCAGGAGACCATTTAGAACGGAAACCGAGGTCGTCTTCGGACGACGTTCACAGTATTCTCCCTCGAGTAGTCTCTCCAGATGCGGAGGACCTGTCTACGCCTTCAGAGCAGTCATTTTTCTCGACGTCTGTAGATGAACGTAACGTTTCTTGGCCTCCTCACGACTCCCTTCCATCTGGGACTGACAGTATGGCGACCAAAGGATCTCTTTCCATGCACACGGTCCCAGATCTCGTCAAGTTCTTTGCAAAACCATCCGAAGTCGGCCTCGATCTCATGAAAATACTTGATCTTCATGTAACCGCGGAAGACGATACAGAACGCCCATCATCATCATCTGTAGAAGGGCCAGGCGGCCAATCACCGGCTTCCGAACTTTTACCACAGTCATCAGGAAATCCCTATATCGTCTCTTCCCTAGACGATGCAGCCGAAATAGCCGCTTCCGCATCAACCTCGTTTATCTCGGACAATAGTTTGCAGTCCCCATGCGATTCGAGCATTTCTTTCCCCGTTAGCCCAAATCTAGTGACAAACTATGCGGTCTCTGGAATGGCCCTCAAGCGGATCGACAAAGACGAGACACGCATGGTGGAGGAATCATCAAGACTGCAGCGTGATAGGACACTCAGTGATGGGATGTTGTTAACGGTAGTTTCCACAGAAGCTTGAGCCGGCGGTGCTGAGTAGCAAGATGTTTTTCGGTGGAGTGACGACGGAAGTTTTTTAAAAATAAATCTTATCAAGGACTGATGCTTTCGCTTTCAGTGATGATTTCATGCTCCATACTTCAAATCATATGTACCGTACTTGCAATTGGATTTTTCAGCGGATTGAATCCCCGGAGACTGGAAAGTTATCACAGTTGGTAGATGAAGCTTCGGACACACATACTAATGCGTCGTCTCGGTAGGTAAACTGCCAAGAAAGCTTGATTATATTGCACGTCAATCAACATCGCATGAAGTCCGCAACACAACGCCAATTAATTCTCGTAATATTCGCCGTAGCCACAATGGTAGCTTGGACCGTGATAATCTAATCGAAACGGTGAGTGGAGGAAGAAGGGGAACAAGGCCCAGATGCGCACAACTACTCGTATCGCGGACTGGGCTAATTCCAGCAATATTCGCAAGGTTGATATAACCCTCCGTTGTTATTCTGTGGTGGCCCGAGCTTCCAGCAGACTCAGGGCCGGGCCATTTAGCACGGCACCATACACAGGTTAGATTTTGAGCAGTTCTGGCCCCTACCAAAGTCGAAGGGTTAGCGGACTACTTGTATAGGTGGAAGGGTGCCCTACACTGCCGGAAGCACTCAGTATGAAGTGCATTACCACATTCCTCGCAGAATGTCAGCGATTGAACATGGGTGCTATGCATGCCTTCATAACAGATGGGGCAGTCGTCGTCTGGACCGGGAAGGCGTTTTTTCTTGGTATCGTCTGGGGGCTCCGAAGAGCTTGCCGCTTGTCCCATCGCCCGAGCATATGCGTCACGTATGGGTTTATGGGCAACAGAGTTTGGGGCTAGTGGAGCTTGAGAAAAGATGGCTTCCAGCTCGCTTGTGAGGAGGGCCCTAACTTATAGAGGTAAGGACACAGGAACTACTGAAAGGAAATGCTACAGACTTTTGGTACCAAGTATGTGATTGGAGGGGAACTTGAAGAACTGAAAGAGAGTAAGCACTGTCAAGGACTCAGGAGTGGAGGACAGGAGCGAACCCTTCAAGTAGACAAACAACTACCAGGGAGAATGTCAGGAAGTCCAGAGGAAGAAAACGTTGAACGAACAATATGTTTACAGTGGTTTCCCTTGCTTGCGTCCGGACCTATGTCAGTGACATAAGAAATCGCATGTAGCCTGTTGAAGTAGGGGTTCGGCGCTTACAAGTGCAGGAAGGTAGTTTGTCAACGATGACAGTATAGACCTGAGTGAAGATGTCCAACGAAGAAACAAATTTTAACCAAGTGATCGACTGACATTGCCAGTCGACCCGAGCACACTGAACTTCTCTCTCAGCTCGCTTCCTTTGCGCTCCCTATCGACCATAAAAAATCTGAAGATGTTATTCGACTTGCAGTTAGCTACCCGAGAGAAACTACCTCACCTTTGCGACATCACACGTTCCTTCCTTTCCAATATGTTCTTCGGGCAAGCCTTCTTAAACCTAGCAGCGCGTTTCTCCACTTCCTCTTGCAGATCAGCATCCTTGATTAAGTGACGTTTCTTCCTAGGGGGCGCCTCTGGCTTTGTTGGCGAGCCTGAGGCCCCATTCCCGTCTTGCCATGTCCTTTTTCTGGTGGACATTAGTTTGTACATGTTTATTTGCAAGCATTTACCATGAAAGGCTCACTCATGTTCGCACATAATGAGCCTTTCAATGCTGATTAACTAGACCTTTCCGATCTGACAAGGTGATTGCTGTGGAGAGAAGATCAGAGAATATTCCTTGGGTGTTTGGGCTGTAATCAGGTATGCTGCCAATCACGCTCTTCCTTCGTAACTATATTCCTCAGATGCATATGTGGCAAAGGAATCCGAACGATATTCAGCAAATCGTATTATCCTCGCCCAAATCCTGACGACCTGCTCTACAAGGAGTTCAATAATGGTTATTTGAGTACTCATCCAAAGGAGTCCAGAGATGGCGATGGATGTTGGTGAAGCTTTTTTGCGTGCGATCGAGAAAGAGCAGCACAGATGTATTTCCGCTTCCATCTCGAATTGAGTTTGGACACCATAGTCAGGTATTTGCCAAAGTGGAGTTGTGTACATTCGTTGTTTGCTCACCATCCCTCTTACCCTGTTCAGTTGTAAACCTGTTACCTCTCAAACGTTGTCCGGCTGTCGGTCCTATGTATGCCATCCATCCGGTCTCCCTCAATTGTGCTTCTGACCTGTTCCCATCATGATTGTGATGATATCCAAGCGAACAAATTGTGCTGCGTACATGAAACTTAGATTTTCTGATTCTCAGCCTGGCGGAATAAGAAAGAGGACACGACTAGCGTCTTAAGAGACGAGGCGTATCAAGGTACTGTCGCACAAGACCTCGGAATGATGAGTGAGAAACCAGTAGAAAAACTGTTGACAGATGGGACAGACTGGTGCAATTTCATCGATGAGCCCATTATCACCGCCTACAAAAGACTCGGGCAAACTATTTTTTTTTCTGACACAAACCTTTCCTGGTTCTGTTTCATCATATAAGAAAAATGACCGACCGTAGTACAAGCTATGATACGTATAGCCAGGATAGGGAGAAGAAAGAAAGGATGAAGGGAGAATGAAGAGAGCTCGCACCATGTACGCATCTTTGCCAATTTGATATAAAAGCAGAATTAATGAGTGGGAAGGAAAGCGCAACGACAGTGGACAGACGGATGGGACGGACTGGTGAGCCACCATTTAGACTTCCCTCGCAACGCGGTCCTGAGGAGTCCAATGCCAAAACCCTTCATCTGGCGCCGTTCCATCGTAGATGCAACTGGCCACTACTTCGATCAAGACAGACAAAGAAAGGAGAAAGAACCATAAAGCAAAGCACTTGGGAACCTGGTTACAGCAACGCAAGGATCAGAGATAATCCTCTGCCCTCGCCCTCTTTTTACCCCTTGATTCCTCCGCGGCGACGGGGACTTCGCTCTTGGCATCATTGAAGACAACAGGAGTATTTTTGGCAAAATAGTACTTGGGATGGTACGCACGTTTCTCATCCTGGTTTATAAAGGGATTTTTAGTGCAAATACTTTAACAAGCTAGAGGGGTAGCCGACCGGTAGGAAATTGGCATCCTCGTACTTGAGATCGGTCGCTTTCTTAAACGCAGGGTTAGTCTGGGCTAGCTCGGGGCGCGGTAAGGTAGGCTGAGTGGGAGCAGGACCGGTAGGTGGTGCTACGACTGAGGCGCTTGGTGCCGCAGGTTGCGGCGGCTGAGAACCCAGAAGGTTGGGGGGCGTAGATAGCTGCATTGGAGCATTAGATCCGGCCGGAGCTCCGGCGTTTGACGGGGGGGCAAATGGTGGCGGAGCGCCCGTAGGATCGATTCCGGGTGGTGAGAACGGAGGTCGCACGCCAGGAGGAACGGAAGGTGCACCCGGTGGCATCATAGCAGGAGGAAAGCCAGGTGGGAGTGGGAAGCCCGGGGGTGGTGGTCTGTAAAAGCATAAGTATTTTTATGGGACTGAGGGGATGGAGAATTTTTAGATGACGAGCTTACCCTGGGGGTAGACCCATACCAGGGAATGGGGGGAAAGGTGGCTGTGCAGGGAAAGGGCGAGGGAGGAAGAAGGGCGGAGGGACCGGCGGCATCATACCTGGGATTAGGCCAGGCGGCTGCGTCGGAGGAGCAGCATACGCTTGCGGGGGAGCGCCGTATACACCTCCGGTGCTGGAGTCAGTAGTAGCAGCCGGAACAGAAGGAGTATCATTGCCTCCCATAAGGGCTTTATGTGCTTCAAGCTGAGCTTTGAGCTCTTCCTCTGTTAATGGACGATTCTCTACTTTTGGTCGCTTTGCTTGAGGTTGGGAGATTGAACCCGCAGAGAGGCCGAGTTCGATCTCCTTTCTGCGTTTATAATCGGCGACGTCAGGTGCTGGGATGCCTTCCATACCAAAAATTTCGACCTCATATCCGTCGCGACCGGGTAATGCATTGTCTATTCGTGGTAAGCTTAGAAGAGAAAGTTAAGACATAATCTAGAACTCCGAGATCGATGTACTGACTTTTCAGGCTCGAGTTTGTGGACCTGTTGGATATGTACAGCTAGGCCACCAGCGGTATTGAGACGACGAGGGCACATGTTACACTTGAAGTGTTTGGCCTTTTGATGCTGCATGAGAACTGGAGAGATGTTGTTAGTCGGGCCTGAAAGGCGTAGACTGGGGATGACACTGACCCTTTTCATCTTCAAACTCTCGCTCACAATACCAACACCATGGACGGATTATCTATCAAAAAAAATCAGGACTTCAACGTGCGATACGAAGCTTTGGTGAAAAGTACCTGCTTATTCTTTTTCTTTCCCATTTTACGTCGTCTGAGGTTCGCAGAGGGCAGAGGCAGGATTCAAACAACCGTCACGGTGTTGACAAATGTTTTGAGCCCACGTCCGTGGCTGTGAAACGATGATTGGCAAGACCAGGAAGGAATACGTCTTCATCAGACTTTCTATCTCTGCGCTCCGTCTAATTGCGCCTGGAAGTATTGCGTATCTCGCCGCATGTTTGTATTACTCGAGATTCATAATCTCCCCCTGGTGGTTGGGAATATACCCTATCGCAGAAGCTTCGTTCTTCCTGCTAGTATACCTTCCACGGTATGCTTATCTCCAAAAAGTGAGTATTCATTCACGCAGCATGCTACAACAGCGTCTGATACTTCCTCAAGGCTGCAGAACATCCACCACCCCTAGATCGTCAAGAGCGACAGGCGCTCTTCAACCGATGTACGAGTTACGTCACTACTGATGCATATCCTTCCCGCTGGTTTTCTTCCATGGATTTCATGAGAGAGGATGTGATAGACTGGCTGTTGTGGGCACTATTTTCCTCAGATAGAACGCACGCTTCTCCGGAATGGAGCGAGGAAATAGACGGCTATGTTACCTCTATCGAAAGGCTGATGGGAAAGAACCTACAGCACGGGCATCATCAGAACGTGAAATCTATGAGAGTCACCCTGGACCCTGTCGTCATGGCGCACAGGCCATTATTGTGGTACGCGGTAAGCTTGCATCTGCCAACTGATGTCATGGGAGACCGCCGTTCATATTGTCTCCAGATTGTCTCAGCCGTCGATTCGTATACGTCACTGTCATTATACCGGTTTGGATTTAGACATTATGCAACGCGAAAATGGTTTCAGGTATTCCCTCCTCGTCCGTTGACCTTATTGTCTCGACCGTCTGCCTCTCCGGATCTCTCGTACTGGTATCGCCCCTCTCGCTCGAACCGCAAGGCGCCAATTGTATTCATACATGGAATTGGCGTACGTCTTATTTCTTCTCCTATTCATTACGATCTTATCATTTTGTCTAGATCGGGTTATACCCCTACGTTTCACTTTTGCGCGAGCTCTCCGCTATGGACGTGGACGATGACACTGGTGTTCTCGCAATTGAGATCCTCCCGCTCAGCATGCGCATTACACCTCCCATTCTTCACCGTTCCTCCATCTGTCTAGCCATGACTCGCATACTGGACACACACGATATCAATCACTTCGTCCTGGCCGCTCACTCATACGGCACCGTCATTGTTGCACACATGCTCCGCTCACCCGAACTTGGCCATCGCATCACTTCCGCACTCCTCATAGACCCCATCCCATTCCTCCTTCACCTCCCCAATGTTGCATACAACTTTCTCTACCGCCAACCGCGCTCTGCCAATGAATGGCAGTTATGGTATTTCGCAAGCCGTGATGCGGATGTCTCACGCTCACTCTCCCGGCATTTCTTCTGGACAGAGTGCGTGTTGTGGAAAGAGGACCTCGATGGTAGACCTATTGGTGTTGCTTTGAGTGGTGACGATCAGATAGTTGATGCCGAAGCAGTGAGAAAGTACTTGACAGGTGAAGAAGAAATGAAGGAATCATGGGAGAACGGTACACTACAGGTGCTGTTTTACCCCTCATTGGACCACGCGATGGTATTCGACACGAAGAGTCGCCGTTTTCCGTTGGTAAATATTTTACGCAAGTTCGTACAAGTGGACGATAATACCAGACATGTTTGAGCTGAGCGCTGAGCCGCTGCGACTAATCACATGACCGAAACAGACTCGATGGAAACATTAGACTCGACGATCCCGACACTTGTCCTTGACGCGAGCCAGTGGAAGTGTAAAGACGATGTGTATGACTCTTTTTTCCAGGCGGTTGGAGCGCCATCTTGGCATGGGAGGAATCTCGATGCACTTCATGACAGTATCGCTACTGGACAGATCAACCAAATCGAAACTCCGTATTTGATCGTCATCAAGAATTATGGGAAAATGGAGGATGGTGCACGGCAAATGGCAGAGCGTTTCGTCAGCTACATGCGAGAACTTGAGCAGGGGGGGACTGATGTCTCCGTGCGAGTTGAACAGGAATAGACGTATGGTGCGTTATAATAATTCTTACCAGTGTATTAATGTTACGATATTGGCCCTAGCAGCGATCGTTGCTAGTACATACTGGGAATCCAAGTTGTGAGGAGGATACATACTCAGTCACCTCTTGAGCAAGTAGCATGCGCTTATATCATACATACTCAACGCGAACGCAAACAAATATTTACGCTGATGCCTCCGCGAAGACGAACGTCACAAGTATTGGCCAAATATTGTGCTGGAGAGACTCCCAGTCCAGCAAAGAAACCCAGACTTAGTGAAGGTAGTAAGTCAATCTCTTCGCTCGGACTCGGAATCATGTTGATTTTGGAGTCGGGCATAGCTAGGGTTTCAGCTCCTATTAGCTCTCTAGCTAATGGAAGGTCCGAGCACAAAGTGCCAGAACATGAACCAGCTCCTGAAGCCGTTCGCGCTTGCGATCGCCGGCGAGCTTGGGATGGGAGAATACCTGCGCCTCGGCGGCGGTGAATTGAAGACCGGCGGCTTTCGCCGGGCGTCGATATTGGCGGATGCCTTG
>Ga0209006_10003860_pt1 | contig 13630 bp, 15 predicted proteins | sample JacPin_JW_Ref_O2_FD_188567 | JGI IMG/M metagenome (GOLD analysis project Ga0209006, IMG submission 188567) | Forest soil microbial communities from Algoma, Ontario, Canada - Jack Pine, Ontario site 1_JW_Ref_O2 (SPAdes) (version 2) | ecosystem: Environmental > Terrestrial > Soil > Boreal... | reverse complement strand
CTGGGGATTACCCAACAACCCGGAATGAGTGTCAGCCAGACCGTAGCCGCCGCGTTGGAGGGCAGGATGCGGCTGCTGGTGTTCGACAATTGCGAGCACGTGCGCGACGCTGCAGCCGACCTGGTCGAGTCGATCCTCGCGCAGTCGGCGACGGTGCGGATCCTGGCCACCAGCCGCGAAGGGTTGGGGATCCCCGACGAGCAACTGCGGCTGGTGCCCTCGCTGGACCTTGGCGCGGGCATCGACAGTGCCGCAGTGGATTTGTTCGTCGAGCGCGCCCGCAGCGTCGCTTCCGGGTTCTCGATGGCCACCACTGATGAGGCGAGCGCGGTGGTGGAGATCTGCCGCAGACTCGACGGGATCCCGCTGGCCATCGAGTTGGCGGCCTCGCGGATGGCGTCGATGACCGCCAGCGAAGTGCGTGATCGTCTCGATCGGCGGTTCCGGTTGCTGGTCGGCTCGCGGCGCGGTCCGGAACGCCACCACACCCTGCGCCATGCGGTGGCCTGGTCCTACGACCTGCTCGACGACACAGAAAAGGCGCTGCTAGATCGGTGTTCGGTATTCGCCGGGGGATTCGACCTCGAAAGTGCCTGCGCTGTCACGGGTTCCGGCGATGACTTCGCGGTCTTGGATCTGCTGGATGCACTGGTGCGCAAGTCGCTGCTGGTCGCTGACAGGTCTTCGGGGCGGACCAGGTTTTCGATGCTGGAGACGATCCGCCAGTTCGCCGAGCAACGACTCGTCGGCCGCGGCGAAGCATCCGAGATTCGGGCCGCCCACTCGCGCTACTTCGCCGGGCGTGAAGCCGACATCATGGCCCTGTGGGACAGCCGCAACCAGCGGGAGGCCTACGACTGGTTCACCGTTGAGCTGGCCAACCTGCGGTCCGCGTATCGGTGGGCCGCCGACCACAGTGACCTCGACGTCGCCGCCACCATCGCGACATGGGCGGCGTGGCTTGGCTTTTGGACGCACAATTATGAGCCGATAGCGTGGGCCGAGGAGCTCATCGAGCCCGCGCGCAGCGCCGATCATCCGACACTCGCATTCCTCTATGCGATGGCGTCCTCGTGCTGGTGGACCGGACGGATCGAGGCAGCTGTTGGCTACAGCGACGCCGGCCAGCTGGTGATCGGCAGTGGCCGCCACGACGAGGTGCCCTTCGGCCTCGAGGGCGCGCTCGGCGCTGCGTACCTGCACTCCGGCCAACCGGATCGACAGGTCGAATGGTGCCGCGCCCGGCTCGCATTCGGTCGCGACACCCATGGGATCACCACCGCATTCCTGACCGTCGCACTGACGGTCGCCGGTTGCGGTGAGGAGGCCAGGGCCGCGGCGAATGGCCTGATCGAGGTTGCCGAGTCCACCGGCAACCCGGCTGCGCTCTCGTTTGCGCTCTACGCCTACGGTTACGCGTTCGGCGACGCTGATCCCGCTGCGGCGCGGGACGCCCAGCGCCGCGGTCTGGTGATCGCGCAGGAGAGCGGCAACCGCAATAGCGAAACACGCATCGCGGGCAGTCTGGCCCGCCTCGAAGCCGAGTATGGGGACCCGCTGGCCGCGCTCGACTATGTCGCACTTGCGGTCCGGAATTTCCACGATGCGGGCAACACGACCATGATCCGCTTCCCGCTGACGGTCCTCGCTGCCCTTTTCGGCCGGCTCGGACGCGTTGAACCGGCGGCCACCATCGCTGGCTTCGCCTTCAGTCTCCTCACCGCGACAGCGAACCCCGAGTTCACCACCGCCATCGCTGATCTGCGCGATGTCCTCGGCAACCAGACCTACGAATCGCTCGCCCGGAGAGGTGAGACGATGACGACTGCCGCGATGGTGGGCTACGCCTCCGACCAAATCGACCAGGCCAGAACAGGACTCACAGACCCACCCGAATCTCCGTCGAGCACAGTGCAGCCACCTGAGCTGTCCAATCGCCACACTGGCAACGACCACGAGCACTGACATGCACGCAACGACCGGATCACAAAGCTCGGTCCCCGGGTTGGATCTCTACCTGGATCGTCCCGGCGGCAGGGTACGTGACGGTGTGATGGAAGCCATTCGCGACGCGATCCGTTCGGGGCGATTGGTGCCGGGCATCCAGTTGCCGTCGAGTCGCGCGCTGGCCGCCGACCTCGGTGTCGCGAGAAACACGGTTGCCCGTGCGTACGCCGAACTCATCGCCGAGGGCTGGCTGACATCACAACATGGCTCGGGCACGTTGGTTGCGCAACGTGCTTCCGAAGTCGTCCGGTCTGTCGCTTCACCCCCTAAACAACCGACACAGCGCCGCCTAGACCACGATTTGCGACCGGGACATCCGGATCTGTCGTCGTTTCCACGGACGGAGTGGAGTCGTGCGGTCAAGCGCGCGTTGAACGCTGCACCGTTCGAGGCCTTCGGCTACGCCGACCCACAAGGGCGGCCGGAGCTTCGCAGCGCCCTCGCCCAGTATCTTGCTCGTGCTCGGGGAGTCCGGGCCCAACCGTGCAACATCATCATCTGCAGCGGCGCCGCTGAAGGACTGAACCTCGTCGCCGGCGCTCTGGCAGAAGCCGGGGTCGCCGCCGTTGCCGTCGAGGCATTTGGCCTGCACACACAGCGGGCGTCGCTCGCTCGAGCGCGGCTACGTTGCCCCCCACTGACAATGGACTCTCATGGCGCTGATGTCATGGCTCTCGACGGTATGGCAGATGCGGGCGGTGTGCTGCTCACGCCGTCGCACCAGTTCCCGCTTGGTGTGCCTTTGCATTCCGACCGCCGCGCAGCGGTCGTTGATTGGGCGCGACGTACCGGCGGACTGATCATCGAAGATGATTACGATGGCGAATTCCGCTACGACCGTAGCCCTGTCGGTGCGCTGCACGGCGTTGATCCCGAACATGTCATTTATATGGGGACGGCGAGCAAGTCGCTGGCGCCGGGGCTTCGGCTCGGGTGGCTGGTGTTGCCGGACCGACTCGTCCATGCGGTGGGCCGGCAGAGGGGTGAACGCGAGGAGACCTCCGGCTTCGTTGACCAGTTGGCGATGGCTGAATTCATTGTGTCCGGTTCCTATGACAGACACATTCGCACAATGCGCGCCCAGTACCGGCGCCGCCGCGAGCAACTCGTCGCCGCTGTTGCCCGGTCATCACCACAGACCACCGTGGCAGGAATGCCCGCGGGTCTGCAGGTGATGCTTGAGCTTGCCGGTGGCGACGAGAGCGCGCTGTCTCGTCAACGCGCGTGGCGACGGCTTGGCGTGGACGGTCTTGATGTCTTTCGCCATCCCGAAGCCGGCAGCAAGCGAAACGGCTTGGTGATCGGGTTTGCAGCGCCCGCGCCGAGCGCATGGTCAGCGGCGTTGGATGCCCTGATCCGACTGCTGCCCTGAAACATCCGGCTCAACTGGCCCCAGCTCTCTGCGCCCAAGTGGCCCACGATCAGCGCGATACCGCGATTAGCGTTGAAAGCTCGATCGTCGCAGGCACCCGACAACAACAACCCACCAGGAAGGACCCGTAATGCAAGCCATCACTGTTTCAGATCGTGACGCCGGGGTTGCCGGCCTGTCGCTGACGGAGCTGCCCTACCCCCAGGCGGCCGACAACGAGGTCGTCGTGCGGGTACACGCAGCGGGTTTCACACCCGGGGAGCTCGACTGGCCACACACTTGGATCGACCGCGCGGGTCGTGACCGGACACCGAGCGTACCCGGCCACGAGCTATCGGGCGTTGTGGTCGAGTTAGGTTACGGCACGACACTTTTGAGTGTCGGTCAGCGGGTGTTCGGGCTCGCCGACTGGGCTCGCAACGGCTCGCTCGCGGAGTACACCGCTGTGGAAGCCCGCAATCTCGCACCGCTGCCAATCGACATCGACCACACTGTTGCCGCGGCGCTGCCGATCTCTGGATTGGCCGCCTGGCAGGGCCTATTCGACCACGGCCGCCTCGCCGCCGGACAAACGGTTCTGATCCACGGTGCCGCGGGTGGGGTCGGGTCGATCGCGGTGCAGCTGGCTCGTGAGGTCGGTGCGCGGGTCATCGGCACCGGCCGGACAGCAGACCGAGACCGGGCGTTGGAGCTCGGCGCCCACACCTTCCTCGACTTGGAGACCGAAAAGCTGGAGGATGCAGGCGAAGTCGACGTGGTGTTCGACGTGATCGGCGGGGAGGTCCTCGCCCGATCGGCCGCTCTGGTGCGGCCTGGCGGAACGCTCGTCACCGTCGCCGAGCCGCCGAAGGCACAGCCGCACGACGGGCGGGCAATTTTCTTCCTGGTCGAAGTCGATCGCGCCCAGCTCGCCGAGCTTGCCACGCGAGTACGCGATGGACGCCTCAAACCGGTCGTCGGTGCCGTGTTGCCACTCGCCGAAGCCGCCGCCGCATTGGCTCCCGGCAAGCGCATCCCTGGCAAGACGATCCTGCGCGTCGCCGAAGACTGAAAAGGGAACGTAGTTAAAAATGGCCCTAAAGATACTATTCGCCCCACTGATCGCTATTGCGATAATCGCGCCCGCGTCCCACGCCGAGCCGGCGCCACAGAATTCGGGTCAAAACCCAGTTGTCCGTACAGTTTTCGATCAACCTACCAATGTTCCGGGCAAATCACTTGAAGGAGTGGCCGTCAGCTATCCGCCGGGAGTCAAAAGCGGAGCGCACCACCACGCGAAATCGGCGTTCATCACGGCCTACGTGATCTCCGGAGCGATCCGCAGCCAAGTCGAAGGCGAACCTGCACGTGTCTATCACGCCGGTGACACGTGGAGTGAAGCACCCGGCGCGCACCACACGATCAGTGAAAATGCCAGCGCCACCGAACCCGCTGAATTGCTCGCAGTCTTCCTGCTCGATACCGGAGACGGCCCGCTCACCACGGCCGACAACGCCGAGAAATGAGCCACAGCGAAGAAGACACGCCGACAAAACCTCACACCGCCAAGGAGTCTCGAGATGACCACCATTACCACCCCAATCTTCACCGGAGTGGCCGCCCACATCGCCAAGTACGCCGACGCTGTCGCCGTATCCGGTGGCGGCACACAGATTTTCGTCTCCGGAACGCCCGGGCTGCGCGAAGACGGCACCCCGCCCGAGGACTTCACCGACGAAGCCCGGCAGTGCTGGGCCAACGTCGAAGACGCGCTCGGCAAGGCCGGCGCCAAGCTCACCGACATTGTCTACATGCGGCAATGGCTGACTAGCCGTGACAATGTGTCCACCTACCTGGCGGTGAGCAAAGAGATGATCCACCACCAACCCGCCGGCATGCTCAGCATCATCGACGGGCTGGTGTGGCCCAACCTGCGCGTGGAGGTCGAAGTCACCGCCATCCTGCCGGGATGAGCGATCCGAGCGCCAAGATCACCCCCGCCGCGTCGACGTCGCCGTCATCGGCGCGGTCCGGCCGGGCTTGCGCTGTTCTGCGCCCTAAAGGATGGGGTTGGCCACCAGAAAGGACGCCCGAGGTCGTGAGCGGTTACCCCATCGTTGACTTGTCCACCGACGCACTGCTGACCACGACCCGCTCGGTGCGCAAACGTCTCGATTTGACCAAACCTGTTCCCATCGGCCTGATCCGGGAATGCCTGGAGATCGCGGTGCAGGCGCCAACGTCGGCCAACGTGCAGAACTGGGGCTTCGTCGTGGTCACCGGCGCCGAACAGCGCCGCGCGATCGCCGATGCGTACCGCCGCACATGGGACTTGATTGTCGCGTCCCCTTTCGCGGTCGCCGACCGATTCAAGGACGACCCGGCGCGAAATCGCGAGCAGCGCAAAGTGTCCGACAGTGCGGCGTATCTCGCCGAGCACATCGGCGAGGTTCCCGTCTTGATGATCCCGTGCGTCGAGGTCATCGACGGTGACGGCACGCTGACGGGCGAAAACGCCAACCAGTATTGGAGTTCGATCATGCCCGCCGCGTGGAGCTACATGCTCGCCGCGCGTTCTCGGGGCTTGGGAACCACGTGGACCGGGGTGACCATAATGGCCGACGACGAGGTGCGGGCCATCCTCGGCCTGCCGGACAACGTCTATCACGCCACGACCATCCCCACGGCCTACTACACCGGAACGACCTTCCGCCGTGCCGAACGGATTCCGCTCGACGACGTGGTGCATTTTGACCGGTGGTGAGCGGCCCGCCGAATCCGACCGTCACGCCGGTCACCAGTGCGCGAGCGAAATTACAAGGACGACAACCATGGATGACGATTAGCTGACCAAGGAGGCTGAGATAACGCCGATGACCAACGCGCGCAACGGGTCTGGCGCCAAGTCATCCTCTCGCGCCGAACGGCCCCCGCCGTGACGTTGCGCGACGCATCGTACGCGCGAATGCGCTTGTCCGACAACGTCGCTGAGCGGGCATCGCGTACACCGCACCGAAACGACACCCCACCTGCAGCGAACACCGAACTGCACACAAAAGGAATAAGAAAATGAACGACACCAGCCAGTCCACCGAAGATCTGGCGATCCTCGAGCAGCTCAACAGGGACTACGTCCACTCCGACCAGTTCAACAATGTCAAGCGCTTCAGCGAGTTCCTCGCTCAAGACTTCATCGTGCAGACTCCGGGCGTCACGCGAAACCGTGAAGAGTTCCTGGACTACATCGCTAAGCCGCGCCCCGTCGAGGACCTCGCTGTGCACGCCGTCAACATCCGTGTCCTCAGTGACGTTGCTCTGATCCGCGCTCGCGCCACATACACCACGCTCGCCGATGGAGTGGACCAAGAAGCTCTGTACACAGACACATACCAGAAGCGTGAGGGCACCGGGCGCCGTGAAGACCCCCCATTGCAGAGCAACCGATTGCAGGACATGTCGTGGCCGATGCTGGTCAGGCGACGGGGCCGGGGGCCCAGCGTTGAACCTTGATGGTGTGGGCGGTGACGTCGTGGACACCGCCGATCACGGCCAGTTCTGCGACTGCGCCATGCACGGGCCGGGTACGTCGACGTTCGGCAAACGGGTAGTCGGAGACGGTGGTGAAGGTGTGGCTGCCGCGGGCGGCAGCATTCGGATACAGCACCGCTCCGGAATTGATGGGGCTCAGCCGTATCCGATCGTGATGGACGTCCACCAGGGAGGCGGTATCGACCGCGACGACCTCGTGCTCGGCGTCTCTGTTGCGGCGTCCCGACAGCAGCGAGTGGAGTCGTGACGGGTGCAGCCAAAAGAACGCCCGGTCGTTGAGCATGGCCAACCATTGGGCGGGCGTGAGGTCGGTGAGGCAACGGGCCAGCATGGCAGGCCGCAATGGGGACTGGTCGCGGATCTGGACGTCGCCCAGCACCGGATGCGTCAACTTCACGGCGCGCGGGCGGGGCGTGGCCACCATGGCCGCCGTCTGGTTTGGGTCGAGTTGTGCCGTATCCGCGATCTGAGCGGTCGTCCACAGGCCGTGATCGACGATGGAGCGCGCGTTACCTGCCGCAGTGCTGTGGTACAGGATCGGGTAATTGCTGATCAGTTCGTCGACGTTCACGGGAGCCCGGCCCTCATTGAACCCAGCGGGCCGATGAGGCCACATCGGCGGCGATTATGGCATCTCCAGCCGCAGTGAAGAACCCGCCGACCCCCGCACCGATGGTTCCCGCTCCGAGCAGGCCGACCGTGTGACTCACTGTGCCTCCTCGGGTCCGGCAAGGACCTGTTCACCTGTGGGAGCGGCGAGGACCGCAGCGCCAGCGCTGGTGGGCTGTTTAACCCACCGTACCGCTTCCGGTGCGGATTGGTCGCCGGATTCCTTTTCTCCAGAGGGTTCACGCCGGTCTGCCCGATGGGTATGCTAACCCGAGCAGTGGGCCAAACGACCCACTATCGGACCCTAGAGGGATGAGGACCGATCAGGCGATCGATCGCCATCCCCGTTTCCGCCATCACCACGACATCCGAGACGACCGGAAAGAAAGGCCAATAATGACATTTCGAGACCTTCACCACACAGAGGGCGCCTTCGTCCTGCCCAACGCCTGGGACGTGCCGTCGGCGCTGGCGTATCTGGCCGACGGATTCACCGCCATCGGCACGACGAGTTTCGGTGTGTCATCCAGCCACGGACACCCCGACGGCGGCCGGGCGACCCAGCAGGCAAACGTCGACCTCGCCCTCGCGCTGGCGCCGCTGGACTGCTATGTCAGCCTGGACATCGAAGACGGATACAGCGATGCCCCCGACGAGGTGGCCGACTACGTAGCGCAGTTGACCGTGGCCGGCATCAACATCGAAGACAGCACCGCCGAGAAGCTCGTCGATCCCGACGCCATGGCAGCCAAGATCGCCGCCATCAAGAAACGTTCTCCCGATGTGTTCATCAACGCTCGGGTCGACACCTATTGGCTCAACCAGGATGCCAACCCGCAGAACAGCATTCGCCGAGCTGAGAAATACGTGGCCGCGGGTGCCGACGGCATCTTCGTGCCTCTCGCCGCCGATCCCGACGAACTGCGCGAACTCGCCGCGAACATCGCCGCGCCGTTGAACGTGCTGGTGGTGGCCGGCTTGTCCATCCGTGAGCTTGGTGAACTTGGGGTGCGGCGAGTGTCGACCGGCTCGATGCCCTACGGGGCGGCCATTCACGCCGCGGCGGCGGCCGCCCGCGCGGTCCGCGACGGCGAACAAATTCCGCCCTCCGTCGCCTACCCGGACCTGCAAGCACGCCTCGTGGAATACGAGAATTCGGGTGCGCACGCCTGACGGGTCCGCCGCGGCCATGACCAAGTGGGGCGGCAAGTCCGCAGCCCGTGGCCGTTGTGCGACGTCGTGCAGGGCGTCCGGCTTCGGCAAGCACGAGACGGTGGCACCGATCGGCGGGGCCACGGCCGAGTCAGTCGCGATCCTGGCAGCAGGCAGTCTCCACCGAATTCTGCTGCTTGCCTGCGGGATTCGCCCCGCCGACCGCAGACGCGGCCAATGACCTGTGGCGAGCCGACGGTGCGGGTCCGTCGAATCTACGAGCCCCCTGCACCCGAGGACGGGATCCGTGTACTGGTGGACAGGCTGTGGCCGCGGGGAATGAGTGCGACCCGAGCCCACATCGAGCACTGGTGCAAGGAGGTGGCGCCGTCGACCGAGCTACGCACCTGGTATCACCACGACCCCCTGTTGTTCGGTGAATTCTCCCGCCGCTACCAACAGGAACTCCGGCACCCGGCGGTCGTGGCAGCGGTGGGGTTGCTGGCCGACATGGCCCGGGCGGGCAAGGGATTGACGTTGTTGACCGCCACGCGACAGGTTGATATCAGTGCCGCCGTCGTCCTCGCCGATGTCGTCCGCGCACCTTGGTGACCGAGGCATTAACAGTGCGCTGACGCGGAGCGTGGCTGTCGAGCGGGTATGGCGGTGGCTGCGATCTTGCCAGAGCCTGGCGTCCGCACCACTGATTGTTCTGGGATATCCATCCCAGCGATGCGGTAGATTGAGGTGTGCGTGATGGGTGTGTGCCGTGGCGTTGACGACGAATGTCGACTGAGGCAGGCGTTTAGACCCATCTCGGCTAATTAGGTGGGATTGCTCAAGGACGAAGTGCAGGAACTCTGCACACGCTTCGACACCTCTGGACGCAATCCTTTGAGCGCGAGATGCTTCCCAACGGATTCGAAGGTGGATGACCTTCCTGCTTATTACAGCACCGAACGAGAAGGAGGATCTCGTGGTCATTGTGGCAGGACACGTAGTCGTCGACCCAACTGAGCTTGACGACTACCTGTCCGGATTCGTCGAGGTGGTGCGCCAAGCCCGCCGGACGCCCGGCTGTCTCGACTTCTCGCTGTCGGCCGACCTCATCGAGCCAGGCCGGATCAACGTCTTTGAGCGTTGGGAGTCCCAGGCAGCCCTCGAGGCGTTCCGCGGCAGTGGCCCCAGGGACGAGCAGGGCGCCGCGATCGTGAGTGCGGAGGTGGCCGAGTACGACGTCACGTCCGAGAGAAACCTTGACGATGTCGCCACGACGCTTGTGTTCTTGACGCGGCGACCGCGAAGCGCCAGATAGTCAAGCTGCTTGCGCGGCAATTACTTTGCGCGGCGTGCTGATCTTGATGGCTGCTGCAGTGGGTATGACGGACCTGGGCTGATGTCGCGAAGCTACGCTGCTCACGGCGTGATCGACAGGGCACTGGGTGTCAGCTGTTGGCAGCGGCGCCCCACCAGAACTCACCCGGGTGAAACAACGCTGGGGTGATGACGGCTCACCCCGCCGGGCAGCAGACTGATGCCAGTTCAACGTCGACATACGTGGCGCCAAGTGTCGTCGCCAGGGCTACAACTCTTCTTGCCGGGCAAAGGCGGAAATGGCCAAGCAGGAGTCGCCGAGAATGATTAGCAGAAGGGTCTCACTATGCACTTCGGTTCCAAGAAGGTCATCGTCGTCGGAGGCAGCGCCGGTATGGGCCGGCAGGTCGCCGTTGATATCGTGCGCCACGGCGGCAGCGCGGTGATCGTGGGCCGGTCGAAAGACCGTGTTGATGACACTGTGACCGAACTGACTGGTGGGGGTGGCCGAGCCTGGGGGATCACGGCCGAGTTGACGGATCGCAGCGCGGTCACCGATGTTCAGCGCGCGCTTTCCGAGCATCACAGCGACGCGACATTGTTGGTCAATGCGGCCGGATTCTTTGTTCCCAAGACATTTCTCGAGTACGACGCTCAGTCCTATGACTCCTACATGGAGCTCAACTATGCGCTGTTCTTCCTGACGCAGACCGTCGTTGGGGGCATGATCGCCAGGGGCGAGGGCGGCTCGATCGTCAACATCGGCAGCATGTGGGCGCATCAGGCGATCGGTCTGACCCCATCGTCGGGTTACTCGATGCAAAAAGCTGGCCTGCATGCGCTGACCCATAATCTGGCCATTGAGCTCGCCGGCCATCAGATTCGGGTCAACGCGGTGGCGCCGGCCGTCGTCAAGACTCCGCTCTACGAGGGCTTCATCCCCAAGGATGAGATCGACGCCACGCTTGACACTTTCGCGCCGCTTCACCCGTTGGGGCGAGTCGGCACTCCCGCCGACGTCGCCAGCGCCGTGACGTATCTGCTGTCTGATGAGGCCAGTTGGGTCACCGGTGCGATTCTCAATGTCGACGGCGGCATCATGGCCGGCCGCAATTAACCCAACGACGAGGCGAGACTTACCGAAATGCTAAGCGCACCACCATAAAGTCTGCGCGAACGAGGAGACAAGGTGTCACACGAATACAGCAAGAACCCTGCCGTGGTCGACGCGCTAAGCGCCGAGCAATATCACGTCACCCAGGAGAGCGGCACGGAGCTTCCGTTCACCGGCGAGTATTGCAATAACCATGAACCCGGTATCTATGTTGACATTGTCTCTGGTGAACCGCTTTTCGCCTCGGTGAACAAATTCGACAGCGGAAGTGGCTGGCCCAGCTTTACCCGGCCGATCGACGCGGATCTCGTGGCTGAGAGGCGCGACCGCAGCCACTCCATGGATCGGGTCGAGGTGCGGTCAACCCACGCGGATAGTCATCTGGGGCACGTATTCCCGGACGGCCCGGCAGAAGCCGGCGGGTTGCGCTACTGCATTAACTCGGCGTCGCTGCGCTTCATCCACCGCGATGACCTGGAAGCCCAGGGTTATGGGCAATATCTGCGCTTGTTCACCAAAGGTGTAGCGGAGCAACACCAAAGCCCCGACGAGCTGCAATCATGACTGACCACAACAAGATCGCTGTGTTGGCCGGTGGGTGTTTTTGGGGTATGGAGGACCTGTTCCGGGAGCAGCCCGGTGTGGTGTCCACCCGGGTCGGCTACACCGGCGGCAGGAACACGCATCCCACCTACCGCAATCACCCCGGCCACGCCGAGGCGCTCGAAATCACCTACGACCCAGACGAGACCGATTACCGAGCGCTGCTGGAATTCTTCTTTCAGATCCACGATCCGACCACCAAGAATCGTCAGGGCAACGATGTCGGGACCAGTTATCGGTCGGCAATTTTCTATCTGGACGACGAGCAAAAGCAAACCGCGTTGGACACCATCGCCGACATCGAGGGTTCAGGGCGGTGGCCCGGCACGGTTGTCACCGAGGTCAACCCCGCCGGCGACTTTTGGGAAGCCGAACCCGAACACCAAAATTACTTGCAACGCTACCCATCCGGCTACACCTGCCACTACATCCGCCGGGCATGGACGTTGCCCCACCGCGAGGACGGTGCCGGTGCAGGGGCAGCGACGGCAGAACATGCCAAGCCCACTCAGTAACGACATGGGCTCGGTACCGCAAGACATGGACCCGACAACTGCGCCCGACTGGCAGGTGCTGCTGAGCGGGTACGCGCCGATGGTGCTCTATGGCGCCGTGTGTGTCGCAGGATGGGTTTACCACGGCCCAGCAATCGGTGAGCGGCGGTGACGGGATGACTCAGAACCGGAGTCTGGCTGCCCTGTCGGCGGCGGGGGTGTCGGTCTGGCTGGATGACTTGTCCCGCGACCTGCTGCAATCCGGTAAGCTGCAGCACCTGATCGACACGAGAAGCGTTGTCGGCGTGACCACTAACCCGTCCACCTTTGAGCGCGCGCTTACACACGGCTGCGCCTACGATGGCCAGATCGCCGACCTGACGGCCCGCGGTAGCGACATCGACACCGCAGTCCGCACGGCGATCACTGACGACGTCCGGGCAGCCTGCGATGTGCTGCGCCCACAGTGGGAGGCCTCCGACGGGCTCGACGGAAGAGTGTCCATCGAAGTCGACCCGTCGCTGGCGCACAACACCGATGCGACAGTCACGCAGGCCGTCGAGTTGGCCAAGATCATCGACCGGCCCAACGTATTCATCAAAATACCGGCCACCGCCGCGGGGATGCCCGCGATCACCGCGGCGCTGGCCAAAGGTGTCTCTGTCAACGTGACGCTGATCTTTTCCGTACAACGGCACCGAGCGGTGATGAACGCCTACCTGGCCGGTATCGAAGCCGCCCAGCGCGCGGGCTTTGATCTATCGCAAATCCATTCGGTAGCATCATTTTTCGTGTCGCGGGTGGACACCGAGATCGACACACGGCTCGAGGCGATCGGCACCGATGAGGCACTCACACTGCGGGGACAGGCGGGCATCGCCAACGCGCGATTGGCCTACGCGGCCTACCAGCAGGTCTTCGAAGCCGAGCCACGCTACACCGCGCTGCGCGCCGCGGGTGCTCGCGTGCAACGCCCGCTATGGGCCTCTACCGGAGTAAAGAACGGCGCTTACCCCGACACGATGTACGTCGCCGAACTGGTGGCACCAAACACGGTCAGCACCATCCCGGAGGCCACATTGGCGGCGGTGGCCGACCACGGCGTCATCTCCGGTGACACCGTGATCGGCAAGGCGGCGCAGGCGCAGGAAGTGTTCGACAGGCTGACCGCGGTCGGTATCGATCTGCCCGACGTGTTCGCTGTGCTCGAACACGACGGAGTGTCGAAGTTCGCGGCGTCCTGGTCGCGGGCACTTCAACGCTAAACACTGCGTGGCGCCGCACCTTCCATCCGTTAAGGAGACCGATCTGATGTCCACCTCGGCGCCCCCGTTGGGAGGGCTTCGGGCCAGCCGGCCATTCCCGCCGCGCAGCGGCCCCACGGGCAGCCTGATCTACCGGCTCATCACCACCACCGATCACAAAGTGATCGGGATC